>Ga0209168_10001268_pt1 | contig 20402 bp, 15 predicted proteins | sample Coa_R1_FD_187156 | JGI IMG/M metagenome (GOLD analysis project Ga0209168, IMG submission 187156) | Surface soil microbial communities from Centralia Pennsylvania, which are recovering from an underground coalmine fire - Coalmine... | ecosystem: Environmental > Terrestrial > Soil > Unclassified ...
GTATATTTGCTGACCGATGTCGCCGCAAAGCCACCCGAGCTGAAGACCGCGCTGCACAAAGCTTGTGATGAAAGCTTCAACGCCATCTCAATCGACGGCGATACTTCGACCAACGACACGGTGTTGCTGCTGGCCTCAGGAGCGAGCGAGATTTCTTATCAGTCGGTCCGCAATGAGTTTGATCGCGCTCTGCAAAAAGTGTGCGGTTCGTTGGCGGAACAGATCGTTGCCGACGGAGAGGGTGTTCAGCATATGGTCCGGTTACGAATCGAACAGGCAAGAAACCGCACTGAAGCATTGCAAATTGCACGGGCGATATCGCATTCGCTGCTGGTAAAGACGGCATGGGCGGGAGCCGATCCTAACTGGGGCAGAATTCTCGCAGCAGTTGGACGAAGCGGTGTGCCTGTTGATCCGAATAAAATTTTCATTTCTGTCGGCAAGCAGGTCGTGTGCCGCCGCGGCATGGCATGCGTGTTCGATGAAAGAGCTGCGCACCAGGAGTTGTCGAAAGCAGAATGCGAAGTTGGGGTAAAAGTCGGGAGGGGCAAAGCCTCGCTTTCGTTTTTGACCACTGATCTCACGCAGGATTACGTAAAGATCAACGCCGATTACTCAACGTAAATGGCGTGGCCCGGACTGACATCGTTCGGCTTCGTCCGGGCCCATGCGAGGAAACGATAAAAACCCGCGCCGCCATTTTTCTACGGTAATAAGATGCAAGCAAACCCGCAGACGCAGCCATGCCTTTCCTGCAAAAAGTACATATGCGGTTTCGTCTAAGCAGCCGAGTTTTCTTGCAGGATGGTTCTTTTTTGATCGAGCGAGGCGATTAGATTCGCGTATGACTTTTCGAACTTTTCCACCCCCTCTTCGGTCAATTCCATGCCAACCGAGCGCATGTTGATCTCGAGGGCCTGCAGCGTGCCAATCACATCTTCCGCTTCGGTCTTGCTGTCTAGTATCGTGACTTTCGCGCGTCCGTGGTCGCGGAACGCATCGAGCGTTTCCGGCGGAACTGAGTTGATAGTGTCTTTCGCTATCAGGTTCTCCACGTAGAGCACATCCGAATAGGACTTATTTTTCGTGCTGGTGCTAGCCCAAAGCGGCCGTTGCAGTTGTGCTCCCTTGCTTTCCAATCTTTTAAAATCGTCGCTGGCAAACACCTCGCGGAAGCGGAGGTAGGCCAGCCTGGCGTTTGCGATGCCGGCTTTTCCTCGTATCGCCAGCGCCTCCGGCGTTCCCAGTTCCTCCAATGCTCTGTCCACCGCGGTATCCACGCGGCTCACAAAAAACGAAGCAACCGAATGCACCTTTTGCGGGTTATGGCTTCGTTCAATTCCCCTCAAGTACGCCTCCGCCACATCTTCGTACTGGCTTATGGAGAACATAAGCGTGATGTTTACATTAATGCCATCGGCGATTAATTGCTCGATTGCGGGAATTCCTTCGGATGTAGCCGGAATTTTAACCATCACGTTGTGGCGGTCCACCTCGCCCCACAAGCGATGCGCTTCGGCGATGCTGCCCGCAGTGTTGTACGCCAGATGAGGGTTGACTTCTATGCTGACGAACCCGTCGTTTCCCTTAGTGCGATCGTAAATTGGCCGCAGCACATCTGCAGCCATGCGGATATCTGCGACTTCGAGCTGTTCAAACAAGGTTGCGGAATCGATTTCTGGCGAGCTGCGCAAGATCTTCTGGATTGAAGAGTCGTAATCGCTGCCGGCAGAAATCGCCTTTTCAAAGATTGTCGGATTGCTGGTTATTCCACTAATCCCGTCTTGATCGATCAATCGCTGAAGTTTTCCGGTGGTTATCAGGTCGCGACGCATGTAATCAAGCCAGATTGACTGGCCAAGGGCCTCAACTTCTCGCAATGAGTTCATGAACTATTTCTCCGTTATCAATTCTCATTATCGGATGGAGTGTGCGAGGCCGTGGTTGTATCAGTGCAGGTGATAAAGCGAGCCAAGTATCGCACCAAAAACCGCGTGGGCAATGAAAACGGAAATCGGCGTTTGATATCCGTAATTAAGCGCCATAAATCCGGGCGGCTCGAGTTGCCTGCGCGACGTGGGACCCTTACGCTCGCTTGCCATCCGCGGGTGAATGCTTGGCAGCAGTGACATGACAATCGTCAGCAAGAATACGGCATGGGCCAGGCCGATCAGAAGCCCGAACCACCAGTTCACCATATGGCGAGCTTCGAAAATATAAACGTAAAAAAATGAAAAGACCCACCCGTTTACCAGATGAGCAAAAAAACCATATAGCCTGGCGCGCTCGCGTTCGGGAGTAATGATTGTTCCCAGCAGGTACGGGACATTCATGCGGGTCAAGCGAAATCCCTGGCTGCCCACCAGTAAGGTAGAGAGCGCGAGAGTAGCGATAAATCCTGAAAGAATCCAGCTTCCCCAGTTCATGCTTCCTGCTTTAGATGCGAGGTTTGCGGGGTCGCGCTTTCCGGCCTGTGTCCCAACTGCGGTTCCCCTTTTTCACGTTGGGTTAGCGAAAGCGCGGCGCCGATGTACCCGACGTGAGTGAATGCTTGCGGAAAATTGCCCAGTGCCTGCCCGGTATTTTCGTCGATCTCCTCACCGAAAAGGCCCAGATCATTTCGGTATTTGGTGAGCGTCTTAATCAGATCACGAGCCTGCTTGGTGGTACCACCGCCCAGCGCGAGATACTCGGCTTCCCAGAAGCTGCAGATCGCGAAAGTGCCCTCGGGTGGCAGATCTTCAGAGCGATAGAGCAGCCCTTCCGATGTACTCAACCTTTCGCGCAACCTGCGATAAGTGCCGCGCATTCTGTGCCCATCAGGCTTTTCAAAACCGTACCACGAGAGTAGTAGCAGGCTGGAATCCACTTTTTCCCCGTCCAGTTCGCTCACGTAGCTCTGTAGCTTTTCATTCCACGCGCGTTGCTGGATCTGCTGGCGGATGGCTTCAGCCTGCTTTTTGTATTCATCGATCCGCCCGCCCTTCAATGCTCCGTTTTCACTTAGGGTAATGAGCCGGTCGAGAGCGGTCCAGCAGAGTAATCGCGAATGGGTATGATTCTGCGGTGCAGTACGGGGCTCCCAAATTCCCTGGTCAGGCGTATCCCAATGCTTGGCTACATAGTCTCCGAAACCAATCAACACCTTTTGCATCTCGCGGTCCAGCTCACCGCCATGAAATGAGAACTGGGCAGCCGCATCCACGACCTCTCCATAAACATCAAGCTGCAGTTGATCGCGAGCAGCATTGCCGATGCGCACCGGCGTGGAACCGCGGTATCCGCGCAGAATGCTCGATTCGCGCTCCGCAGGAGGGCGATTTCCGTAGAGGGTATATAGAATTTTCAATTCCGGCTGGGTGAGCCGGGTGGCATGCAACATCCAGTCCAGAAAACTGGTGGCTTCCAGCCAAAATCCGAGCTCAATGAGCGCGCGGATGGTAAGCGATGCATCCCGCAACCAGCAGTAGCGATAGTCCCAATTAAGGTCGCCGCCAATGCGTTCAGGAAGGGAAGTGGTGGGAGCCGCAATGATTGCCCCGGAGGGCGCAAAAATCATCAGCTTCAATGCAAGCGCACTGCGCATGACCTCGTCGCGAAAGTCGCCGTCATACTGTGCTTGCGCAGTCCAGCCCTGCCACCATTTGGTGCACGCGTCAACACGCCCCGGGACTTGCTCCAGGAGTGGCAGCACCGCAGGTGCATTTTCTGTGTAGGTAAAGGAAAAAGCCAGAGTCTCACCAGTCATCAGGGTGGCTTTCGCCCACACCGCCGAATCTTTAATCTGCATGGGAATGGAGCTGTGCAGCCAGTAAACGCCGTGGCCATTGTCGATTCGCGTGCCCAATTTGCCGAAATTGCGGATCGGCGGGACTTTTTCCCCATAGTTAGTTCGTGGCACGAGCTCAATTTCAATGTCAACCTGGCCGGCAGTGCACGAAATCTGACGGATAATCTCGTGGTCAGGAACCATGACTGCCTGCGTTGTGTCCCTGACCGGCATCAGGTCGAGTAGCGCAACGGACCCAGACGAGGTTTGAAACCTGGTCTGCAAAACGTTCGAACCTTCAAGATATTCGCGCTGAACGGAAAAAGGCGTGGAAGGAGCAATTTTCCAATACCCCCCACGTTCGCGGTCGAGTAGGGCTGCAAAAATCGAACCAGAATCAAAGCGAGGCCAGCAGAGCCAGTCTATACAGCCATACTTCGAAACCAGTGCCGCTGTACGGCAGTCGCCTATAACCGCATAATCCCCAATGTCTGGATAGGGGCGCGAATCGATGGAGATGGAAGCGGGTTTGATTGCCATGAATAAGGCGATTCAGATGGAAAATACGACTGTAAATTGATGCAAACAATAGGGGAACCTTTGCCTGTCCAAAACGACTCCTAGAAAATTGAAATACAGTATCTACCTGATAGCCACGTAATTCGGTATCAATTAAACATACATTCAGCCCCAACGCGAAGGAGACGGAAGGCAGGCGTGGGTCGTACCTCCCCTTTGTACCTGCGCCTGCCGCCTCCCTAACTTTCTTTCCTGTTTTTCCAAAAGCTTGCAATCTTCAGACAAACGGTTTCCGCGCCGCACCATGCAATAACAAATTTGAAATTGAGGTTTGGAGTCCTATTGAGGCGGGTCAGACTGCTATAGAGTCAGGCGGCCATATTTGGTTTTACGACCACTGCTTTCATTTGATCGAAAACCAGCGTCAGTTTCGAGGAGCATTCTCCGCACAACCAGAAGTGCGAAAGGCTGCGTGATTTCGCAGAGGTGACGGATTCGGCGGGCACCTGCGGACGCACTTCAAACTGATAAAGGCGACCATCTCTCAGGAGCCTCAGAGGAACCGCACAATCTGGATTCGCGCAATGAAAAGTCATAAGCAAACTCTCGTAACCTTCTAGCCGACTCTATGGGTATCTCATGAATTGGTGGGACAATGAAATCGGGTGAATTGTGTATTACGGTTAGAGACCCGGAAACCGATGTGATGTGGGGAAAATGCTAGGCGCGCGCCGAAGCACCCTTCGGTGGAAAGAAAGTACCGCCATTAAGGACGGAACGCACGGCGTCGAGCAGATCGCGGGCCGCTTCACTTTTTGAAACCGCTCCACGGATTGGCCCAGTCTTGAAGCGGGCGACGATGTCCTCTGAAAGATGAAGCGAAAACATAATCACCGGAATATCCGGACGGCGTTGCGCGATCTGGGAAGCAGCTTCAAAGCCGTTCATCTCCGGCATGGTAATGTCCATAATGATTATGTCGGGAGAAGACTGCAGCGCCAAATCAACCGCCTCCCGCCCTGTTCCCGCTTCATCTGAAACGATCCAATTGGGGACCGATTCCAGCAAATTGCGAATTCCGAGGCGCATTACCTCGTGATCATCCGCCACTAGAATTCTTACCGGATTGGATTGGGTTGCCGCGTGAGCATTAGCCATGTAGTAACGATGCGTGAACAAATAGCATACATCGTTTCTACTCAAAATTCTGCTCAGGTTGCAACCCTGGTGCGAGAAAAAATTTCCGCGGATTGTTGCCGCTCGAGCAGTTCTCCAGCTTTGCAACGATACCAGCGATAGGCAGCTTCCAAACGTGCTTCCTCTCTTGATCCTAGAGCGGTGGACGTCGCCATTTTGCAAAATCCCAGCCGAAAAACGCAATATGCCAGCTTATAAGCGTCCAGTTTTTGCGCCACCTCGATGCCCGAGAGTTGCTTGAAGCTGCGTACCAGGAACTCAGCTGCGTCAACAGACAAGTCCCATTCGATAATTGTTCCCGCCAGGTCCCATGCTATGTCACATGGGCCAGGGAAGAAGTGATTATCTCCGTGGCTGATTGCATCGGTTTTCAGCAGCTCACCCTGGGCCGACGCAATCCATTCAAACGGTTGCATTCGGCCGTCAGCCAAAACCGGATACGTGCTATCGAGCAGCGCAGGATCCAATGTGAGGTCCCGCCCGAATTCCTGCTGCACATTGAACTCGAGCATATTGGCGAGCTCTGAGTTCAATGGCTGCGAGTAGCTGAAATTCGAAACGCGAAACGAACAATAGCGCGCGATTCGCTCCAGTACGGAGGGGCTCACATCTCGTTTACGCAGCGTGTGTCCCTCAACCGCCTGGTAGGAGAGAAATCCGTCTCCTGCATCAGAAACACCTGGAGAGAAGCCGGCTTTCGCAAGAATGAAAGCGCGTTCGCGAACTTCGCGGCCCAGCGGTCCCATACCTTCAAACTTGAAAAATCGACGGCCGTCGGGTGAAAGAAACTTGAGTCGCTCCATTTGCGTCCAGCTCTCCGGCCAGTCTTCCTCGCGGTCAAATGAATGTATTCTCCAGTCGCCACCGCCGAGGTAAGCATAGTTTTGAAAGCGGCTGCTGATTGATGGGACGGTAGACACGAAACGCAGGCGGTTCCATCGCCTGGCGGCATCCGCTGCGCACAGAGTTTCCGGATCGCACTCGCGGCTGCCGATCGCGGTGATGCGCTCTTGCGGCACGCTGCTCCGCGTCAGTGCCTCAGCCACGGACAAGAATGTCGATCCGCTGCGGCCCGGCCCTTCGTCAACCACGAGAAAATCTGCTGACCGCGAGAGTTGTTCCACAATCCAGCGTTCCTGCTCCGGCGAAAACTGGAGGGTTCGTGCGTAAGGATGCCCCGTGGGCCTGACGGTGATCCTTTCAGCGGGCAGCCCTTTCTGATTCAGGGCGGCGGTGGTTACTGCGCTGAGCGTGGTCCCGATGCTGCGGATACCAATCACTGCGAAGACTCCTGATTGGAAAGCAAGCCGGTCGGTGACTCGGACATAATCTGAAGGATGCAGCGCGTAATAGGTGAAGCCCTCAGGGGGAGAAATGCTGATTGTTTCCGGAACATCGATGCTTTCCGCGAGCTGCTCAAGTTTTGAGCGATTCAACTGATCCGGGACACAAAGGCCGAGAGCCAGCACATCGGTGAGCGCAGCCGCGGCCGATGCTCCCGGCGAATTTATATCCGCAAGAGCCGACTCCAACTCGCCCGCTTCAATAAGGGAATCAAGCGACGAATTCTGTGAAGCGAGACTTCGTTTCAGGTCGCGCACCATTGCGGGTCCTGACATCTCACGGCGGCCTTCGCGAAAAATCCAGAGATCGGATTTGGCGCGTTCATCGGCGCGTTTCGGCGTATCTGCCGGAGTGATTAAGGGAGTAATACCGCTAGAAATTTGTGTGGAACCGGCCATCCATCGAAAATCCCCCGCTTTGATCTCGCACTACGCTTACCGACCAGCGCTTGCTCAACTGGTATTCCCCTTGAACGATTTCGCTCTGGGGCTGAGTAACATCGGTCGAAAAAGTGAAAGTAAAATTTTTGGTGACCCGCTTTTGAATTCCGACGCGGGCAGAAGGATTGGCATTATCGCCGCCGATCAACGGATCAATCTGCAATCCAGCGATACCCGTCAACTTCGTTACCTGATTGCTCACCTGTCCCAGTCCCGCCGCCAGCACTTCACTCGCGCCAAAATTCGCCGGCGCCCCTTCGGTTGTGGTCTGGCCGCGGGCGATCAAATTAATGATGTCAATTGGCGGTAGCGGCGGATCAGAAACATAATTGGTCTGCAGTTTCTGGATCGGGCCGCGAATTGTAATATTCAGGTTGTACTGATTAATGGTAGTGCTGATAAGCATATTCAGCACTGGCTCAGTCTGGTTCGGGTTCGCAAAGGTGATCAGTCCGCGCTCGAGATGGTATTGGTTTTTGGCGAAGAAAATATCACCCGACGTCAGATCGGCGCGGCCGATGATGACCGGATTTGATGCCGTGCCGATAACCTTCAGATTGGCGGTTCCTTCAATTCCGAGCTGAGCAGTTCCGGCGTTCAGCTGGCTGGTGGACTGGACTGTGATTTGCAGCTTCAAATTGTCCGCCATGCTCTGTCCGGTTGGCGGTGCGCTGGTCCCGGTGAACTGCGACATAAATGAAGAGAGGTCAAAGTCAGAGGTGAATGACAGGGAATCAATCAACACTCGTCCTTGTAAAAGCGAAGCTTGCTGATTACCGGTCAAATTCAGGTCTGCGCCAAATACGGTCCGCATGCCCTCCGGATAGCGTAGCCGGACAGATTTTGCGGACACGGCGACATTCATTTGCAACTGCGGACGGTAAATGATCGAACCGCCCAGCGTGACCGGCCCGCCACCAAGTTTACCTGAGCCATTCGTGATTTGTACTGCGCTGTCGGTTATTTGCATGTTCGCGTTCAGGTCCGCGACCCCGAGCGGCATTTGTTCAGTTGAAAAAGACGCATTCTGCAGCCGTATCTGACCGTTCACGCCGGGACTTTTTAGTGTCCCGCGGGCGTTTACATCGAGGGCAATGCTCCCGCCGCTTTGGACATCAGGCTGGAGCAACTGAATCAAGCGAAGATCGACTGAGCCGCGAGCGGAAACAGCCATCGCGTCGGGCTTGTTTATCGGGATTCTGCCCTGAAACTGTAGAAAGGTGTCCGTGCCTTTGATAGTTGCGGGTGGGATATTTAGAACTGAATTTGCATAATCCACGCGAATCGGTGATGCCGCAGCGACTTGCAGCGATTGATAACTAGCATCGAGAACAGGAATGGTGAGGTGCGCTTCCAACTTGGTTTTGTCCGCTGCCGGTCCACGAACTGCCAGGTGCAGCTCGGTTTCTCCGCGCAGACCTGTCGGGCGGGAGGGCATGTACATCGCAAGAAATGGATCCACGTCGAACTTGCTGGTATCGAGTGACGCTACCGTGTAGTACCCGGGGCTCAGGCGCACCGTAGCATTTCCGCGTAGCGTGGCCCCAGCGACGCCGGAGTTCAACGCAAGTTTTGCCAGATGATTGGCGACATCCAAATTCGCAGAAACCTGACTGAAATTTGTGTCGTGCAATTGCAGTTGATCGATGTGCACCGAAGCTGCTAGCTGCGGATCATCAATGGTCCCGTTGCCATTTGCCGAAATGATTACCACGCCTTTCAGCGGAAGATTCTTTGCCTGTACGGTGTGACTCTTGCTGAGGTCGATTTTCGACGTCTGCAATTTAAAGTTGTAGGCTTTGGTCTTCGGCGTGAAGCTCACGTTCGCCATCGCCGCTCCCACCACCAGTGTCGAATGTATCGTCCCCGCCGAGGCCTGAAACTGCGCCGAAAGGTTATTCAGAGGCTCATCGGAAACTTTCGCTTTGTTGACTTGAATTTTGCCCTGACCCTGGGGATCGAGCTCTGAGCCGTGCAGTTCAATGTTGCCGACAATTTCGCCCTCGACCGGGTACTGAACGTTCACAATCTGCTCGAGTTCGGCGATGCGCAGGCGCTGAATATTTAGCGAGGCAGCGATCGGACCAGATGGCACGTATGACCAGTGTTTCAGCTTCGCGCTTGCATTCAACGTCAGTTGTCCTTGCTGCGCCGAAACCAGCGAGGCATTCTGAATTGAAAATTGCGACGGATTCGCGTTGAGCGCCAGTTGCAGCGACCGCCATTCACTATGATTCACTCGCAGGTTGTTGGCGGAAAAGTTCGCCGTAATCTGCGGATTCTGTAAGGTTCCGCGTACGACTGCGTTGAGCGTGCCTGCACCACTGATGTCTGGCGTACTCGACTGAGTTGCCCCTTCTTTCGCAGTCGTCGGCATAGCCGAAGCGAGCAGCATCAGTTGGTGAAAGTCCCTACTGGACGCAGTAATGGTTAGGTTCGAGTGATCTCCAACCTCGCCTTGCGCATGGATCATCGTCGCTGGAAGCTGAATGGAACTGGAGGCGACCGAGAGAAGATTTCGAGGCGCATCGTAATTCACATGCAAGTCTGCGGTCAACGGAAAAGTCTGCGATTGTGAACCATTCGAGGCGATCAAGGAACCTCGCATGGTGATGGCTGACTTTGCCTGTAGTTTTGTTGGACTGCCGTCCCAATTAGCATCAGCAGTAGCATTCAGGGTTCCTATGACTGGGACCGATTGATTTGACAGATTTCGCATTGACGACTTCAATGCCTGCAAAGAGATGCCCACTAATTGAAGATGGAAACGCGAACGCCGTGCCGAGTCGACGCCATCGACCGTGCCGTTTGCGGTGAGCGTGCCATCGAGTAAATCGACCGCCACGCCATCTGTTTTGAAGTTTCCATCGGCCAGCTGATATTTTCCGACGATCTTCTGGATTTTTAACGCTGCCTGAGATGCGGATACCACCAGCCCGTTGCTGGCGATTTTTCCCGAAAGCTTGGCATTTCTCAGCGCTGACTGACCGGCCACGTCTTTGTAACTCATAGCGCCGCTCAAGGCCACATCACCTGAGGCGTTTGCGCTCGACAATCCGGCAAAATCCTGCGTGTGAAGCACCACGGCGTAATGTCCGTCGGCAACAGGAGCGCTAGCGTAGTCGCGAACGCTGGCTTCGATTTGCAATCGCGACCCGCCCAGCTTCAGCAGCAACGGTTTCAAATTCAGCTCGCTCGGAGTCGCGTCAAAGGTTGCCTGCAGGCTATGGGGAAGTGGTCGCAGGTGTTCGTACTGCAACAGGCCACTCTGGTAAGAAATTGTGCCGCTATATTTTTTTTGCAGTTGGCTGAAATGGATCTCGGTCCTCAACCCGCTGAGGTTCGCATTGATTGGAATCTGCCGGTCAGTGGCGTTGATTACTCCATTTGTGAGCAGCACATGGCCCACGGCGAGATCAAATACATTCGTACTCGCGCTTTTATTTTGGGAAGGTGGCGGCTGCGGCAAGTTGCTGCGCCCGTCTTTATCCACGATTAGGTTTACTGCCGGGCTTTCAACCAGCAGCTCGCTGAGATTTATTTTGTGCTGCAGGACGGAAATTATTTTTATTCCAATCTTCGCGTGCGGAACTTCGAGCAGCGGCTTCGCTTCGGGCGGCTCTGTCCCGTGGACAGTTAAACCATAAATATCTGCGCTTAAGGTTTTAAGGTGAATCTGAAGGCCTTGAATTTCTACTTTGGCCCCGGTCGACTCCTGAGCGCTTTGCTCAATTTTGGCAATCAGATACCGCTGAAAAGCTGGATTGTGGAGAATCACGACCGCGGCGATAATCGCCAGCAGGACTAACCCGCCGATGACAACTGCTGTCCAGCCGACGATTTTTCCCCAATTTGCCATTCTCGTGAGCTAAAACGCCTGGCCTAGTGTGATGAAGAATTGAGTCGCGCTGATGCCAGTCACGGGATTTAGATTGCGTCCCACATCGAGCCGAAGCGGCCCAATGGGCGTGTTGTAGCGAAGTCCGATCCCAACAGTATTCGAGTAATTGTTGACGAACTCTGGAAAGTTAATCCGCCGATAGACGTTCCCGCCGTCATAAAAGATCACGCCGCCCAGATTGCTAATGATCGGGATTGGATACCGCAGCTCGGAGTTCAAGATAAACAGCTGGTTTCCACCCACCGGAATCGGAATCAATGGGCAGTTGGTAGTGCTGGCACCCTGGCAGAAGGGAACATATCGCACAGGTCCGGCTTCATCAGTCGGAAAGCCCCGCAAGGTGGTGCCGCCTCCGGCAAAAAAACGTTCGCTGGTGGGTACATCACTGCTTGCATAAGGGGCGGCAAGGCCGAGGCGGATACTATTGGCGAACACCAAATCACCCAGCGGCTTGTAATACGCGTATTGGCCGAAGAACCGCGCAAAATCAGCGCTCGAACCGAGGGCGCTAGGCACAAGGCGGAAATCAAATGTGCTGTAGACGCCTTTATGCGCGTCCAGCGGCTTGTCACGCGTGTCTTCAATCAAGGTGCTCGAAACGTATGAGAGCTGGACGTTACGGTCGGCTGGAAGCACCAATTGCGGAACCAGCAATTGGCTCAGCTTGGTGTGATTGAAGTCGTACCGAAGCTGGAGCTGCCGCGTCTTCTTGCGATTAAGAAATCGCTGAAACTGGATGGAGGCATCGGCCAGGCGTGCCTGGAACAATGGGTTTTCAGTTGTGCGCTCGGCTGAAATACTGGTGAGCGCCTGCCAGCTCGACAGCCGGAAATGCGGATCGGTATAAGTGGTGATGAATCGCTGATCGAGCCGTTCCGCCAACACTGATACCGAAAGGCTCTCGCCCAGTCCGCGCATATCAAGACGCCGGTATTCGATTGATCCGCGCGGACTAACAAAGGTTTTTTCGCTGGGCAGCACTTTGGCCCCGTGTAGTCCGATAGTTGGAAGGCCCGGAACCGCCACGCTCCCAGTCGGCACATTTCCGCCGCGCCGCGAAATCTGTAAACCGAAGCCGTAAGTTATCGAGTTTCGCTTTGCCTCGTGAACTTTGACCAAGGCTTCTTCTTCGGTCTGGTTGGTAATCTGTCGTCGAGGACCGATACTCGACCAGTCGAAAATCCCAAGATCGTAAAGGTCGCTTTCTCCCTGCAGCAGTTGGCCCTCGCTCAGCGGTTCTTCAGGAGTGAGATTGGCGCTCTTCTGGAGCAGGGCCAGCTTTGTGTGGTCCCATCCCATATAGACCACGTGGCTGATCCGCACCCGCTGATTTTCGGTGATCTCATAAGTCACATCCACAATGTGCGGATCATCGGGGTGGCGGGTCACGACTGTCTTGACTTCAGAATTTGGGAAACCGGCGTCCAGATATTTCGCGGCGATCTGATTGCGATCGTCTGACATTCGCCGCGGAGAAAACGGTTTGCCTTCGAGTAACTCGAACTGCCCTTTCCCATGACGAAGCTGGTCGAAGCGGAAGCTTTTATTCCCCTCCACTCGAAGACTTCCGACAGTCGTACGATCGCCTTCAGCCACATTGAAAGTAATGCGGATTCCCTGGTTTCGTACCACGGCTTGAGGCGTGACTTTCACTTGCTCAAAGCCGTTGTCCTTGTAAAAGTTCTCGATATTCTTGGCGCTTTGGCTGGTAAGCTTTTCGCTATATTTTCCGTGGCTGATGATCCATTTGCCTTCCTTTACATCAACCTGGGCTTCCAGATCGCTGCTGCTGATGTGATGATTGCCGGTGAAAGCAATTTCTTTAACTGAATACTTGCGGCCTTTGTCGATCTGAAAAGTGAGACGGGTCTTGCCGTTCTGCTGCTGGGTGTTGCTAGCGACCTTAACTTCGAAGTAGCCTTTACGCTCGAAATAATCCTGCAGATTGCGCCGGCTTTCCTCGACGATATCCGGATCAACAGATTCTTCGTCGTAAATGGAAATCAATTTTTTCTTTTGGCGACTAGCCAAGAAGGGAATCCACGAAAGTTTAGCGCCCACAACCCTGATCTCGATGACAGGTCCGGTATCCACATTAATGGCCAGGTCTGCAAGGTTCGTTTCCGGGTGATAATCCGGAGGACTGAGAACGATTTTGTTGGCCGGATAGTTCTGCTGCGCCAGCTTCTTACGGATCAGGCCAATCGCAGCTTGAATACGCCGGGGGGAATAAGGTTTCCCATGTTTCAGAAACGCTCCGGTCAGCCTGGCGCGAAATGATTGAATACTGCCTTGCAACTTCCGGTTTTCCTGCGACGTTGCTCCGCGGATTTCGACTTTTCCGATGTGCGCGTGCTTGCCTGGTTCTATGTGAAACGTAATGTGAGTCAGGCGGTTGGCGTCGTCGAGTTGCACGTCGGTGTGTACCTTCATCAGAAAGAAGCCGTGGTCCTGGAAAAACTTCGTCAGTGCTTCTTCAGCGGTGGCGATCTGACTCTGCTGAAATTCGGTCTGGTCTGGCAGATTGACCACTTGCAATAAGCGGGTGTAGGAGAAGTGTTTCGTGCCTCCGGGGAACTTCAGCATGCCAATGTAATAAGCGGGCTCGAGCACGAACGTCAGTTTGAGCCCGGTGGGGTCTGGTTGCACTTTTAATTGGACCTTGCTGAAGGCACCCGTGCGGTTCAGCGCATCCATGCTCTGCTGAATTTTCGAGTTCGAGTATGGCTCGCCAGACTTTTGGACGATGAGCTCTCGGTAGGGTGCGGTATCCAGGTGTGGATTTGCGGTGAGATCGATCGAACCGACGCGTTGTCCCTCGTAGGACGGCGGTGGGTTGCTGGCTTTGGTCTGGGCGGAGGCGGGAACCGAAAACAGTACCAACACAGACCAGAAAAGTATCCAGCGCATGATGAGGGCTTACCGGAAGCGCAGCGCGCAGATCACGCCGACCTCACTCTGATGCAAGCTGGAAAACGTGAGATGTCCTGCTTTTTCGCCGCCCCAGGTCAAATCGAAACATTCAAAAATGGAAAACACACGACCCTACTCTGGAATACAGCTTTGTTCGTAGTGACCGCATCGAAAGGGGTGGTCCGGATCCAGGCCCCGATGCAATCAATTTTGGAATTTTGCAAGGCAGCTCGATGAAGCTCGTTATCTTTGGCTTGACCGTTAGCTCATCATGGGGCAACGGCCACGCTACACTGTGGCGCGGGCTGTGCAACTCATTCGCCAGGCACGGTCATGACGTCACTTTCTTTGAGCGAGACGTGTCGTATTATGCAAATCATCGCGATCTGCTCTGGCCCAAGTCTTACAAATTGATTCTGTATCCCTCCTGGACCGACGTGAATTCGTTGGCGAAGTCCGCAGTTTATGAAAGCGATGCGGCGGTCGTGACCTCCTACTGCCCCGACGCTTTGCCTGCCAGCGCCCTGGTGCTGGAATCGAAGGCGGCAAAGGTTTTCTACGATCTCGATACGGCGGTCACCCTGCAGAATTTTCGCGCTCATGGTTCAGTCGATTACATTCCACCGAATGGCCTGGCGGATTTTGACCTGGTGCTCAGTTATGTGGGCGGCCGGGCTTTGAATGAGCTTCAGGAGCTGCTAGGTGCTAGAAGAGTGGCTCCGATTTACGGCAGCGTCGATCCGGACGTCCATAAGCCGGTTACACCTTCCGACCACTACTGCTCAGATCTTTCTTATTTAGGCACCTACGCCGCGGACCGGCAAGATGCTCTACAGACCCTTTTTCTGGACCCGGCTCATCGCCTGCCGAAGCGGAAATTCATGCTTGGCGGGGCGCAATATCCCGACGATTTTCCGTGGAATGAGAATGTCTGGTTTGTGGAGCATGTTCCGCCGCCGGAACATCCCGTGTTCTACAGCTCTTCAAAAGCTACGTTGAATGTGACGCGTAGTGCCATGGCAAGTTTCGGATATTGTCCATCCGGCAGGTTGTTCGAAGCAGCCGCATGCGGGACTCCGGTAATCAGCGATTCATGGGAGGGGCTCAGTGAATTTTTTGATCCGGGTGATGAAATTCTAGTAGCGTCTTCTGCGGACGATGTGGTGCACGCGATCGAGCTCGGCGACGAAGAGTTGCGCCGGGTGGGAAAAGCGGCACGCGAAAAAGTCTTCAGCGCGCATACCGCCGACCATCGCAGCCGCGAATTCTTGCAGCTCGTGGAGGCCGCAGCATGAGCTTACGTTGGGGAGTCATTCCCGCCGCCGGTCGCGGCACTCGCATACAGCCCTTGGCATTTTCTAAAGAATTGCTTCCAGTAGGCACGCGCCACGACGGAGCTACCGAGCGTCCGCGCGCTGTCACCGAATACCTGATCGAGCGCATGATTGCTGACGGAGTGAATCGTGTTTGCTTCGTCATTTCGTCAGAAAAGAGCGACATCGTTCGCTACTTCGGCTCGCGCATTGGCGAAGCTCCGATTTGTTATACCGTGCAGCAAAATCCTAACGGCTTATGCGACGCATTGTTCAGTGCGTTGCCCTTCGTGGCGCCGGAAGATGAAGTGCTGGTTGGACTCCCTGACACTGTGTGGTTTCCAGTCGAAGGATTTCAACTTTTGCCGGACGGCAAATTTTCGTTTCTCCTGTTTCCGGTGTCGCGGCCTGAGCTATTTGATTCGGTTGTTACCGATCATTGGGGCGCAGTCGAAGAAATTCAGGTTAAGACACCCAATCCAGCTTCAGAGTGGGTATGGGGCGCATTCAAACTCACCGGCAAACACTTTGCTCAGCTTCACCGCTTGTGGCTCGATCGCGGACGCTCGGATGAGTACCTGGGAACCCTGGTGAATGCTTATCTCGCGCAAGGTGGTAAAGCAATTGGGGTGAAGCGGGGCGATGTTTACGTAGACGTAGGCACATTGAATGGATATCGCGAGGCGTTGCGAGTTCTTTCCTATCAGGCCGAACAGCATGAACTGGCAAGCTGACCGAGCCCAAAGCTGGAATCGACTTTCGCGACGGCTGCAAAGCCCGCCTTCGGACTCCTCACTACGAATTCTTGTATTCGCAGCTCATCCCGACGATGAGACCATTGGCGCGTCGCTGCTGCTGTCACGTTTTCCTCAATCATCAGTGGCATTTCTTACAGACGGCGCACCGCGAGACCCGCGGCTATGGTCTGCCGGAGTGCAGGGTTCGCGCGAAGATTACGCCGAAACTCGCAGGCAGGAAGCGCTTCATGCGTTGAAGTATGTGGGGATTCCTGCCCAACGAATTGTTTGGCTGGGAGGTGTGGATCAGGAGGCCACGTTTGAAATCGTTACTCTTGCCCAGCGGTTCGCAAAAGTGATTACCAAGATGCGCCCTGAAATTGTAATCACCCATGCTTACGAAGGCGGACATCCTGACCATGATTCCGTGGCGGTTGTCGCAAGCATCGCAACTTCATGGTTGGAAGATCCGCCGCTTGTGCTTGAAATGACTTCTTACCACGCGCGGGACGGACAGTGTGTAACAGGTGAATTCTTGAATGCGGACCCGAGGTCCGAATTATATTTCGAACTGCTAAGCGAAGATCGTGATCGCAAGCGTCAAATGATGAGCGCCTACGCTTCCCAGCGGATGGTGCTTGAAAATTTTTCGATCGATTCCGAGCGGTTCCGGCTCGCACCGGAGTACAACTTCAGCGAGCCACCTCATGCGGGTAGGCTCTGGTACGAATGCATGCAGTGGCCAATGACCGGTGTGCGTTGGCGCGAACTGGCAACCTCAGCACTGGCCGGCCTGCAGGAGCACTCATGCCGCTGACCGTGCTCAGCGTGAGTTACTCGCTCGCCCATGTTTCGAGAAAAACGGCAGGCGGCGCTGAACAGGTGCTCGCAACTCTCGACGCATCTCTTGTGCGCGACGGCCATCGGTCCCTGGTTCTTGCTCCCGCGGGTTCCCGCTGTGATGGCCTTCTCATACCTGCGCAAATTCCAAGAGGCATTTTGAACGACGCCGCCAAAGATCAGGCACGCAAAATATTCAAGCATCAGATCGATCGCATTCTGCACGAATTCTCAGTCGATCTTATTCATATGCACGGCCTCGATTTTTATCATTACCTGCCGGGCCGCCCGCTTCCGATCGTGGTTTCCTTACACCTGCCGCTGAGCTGGTATGCCGTCGACGCACTCAGGAACCTGGGACCATATGTGACCCTGGTGGCGGTTTCTGGGTCGCAAGCGCGAACTGCGCCCGCGGGCGTGCGGATCAGTGCTGTTATCCCGAACGGAGTTGATCTCTCGCGTTTTTGCGTTCAAAAACGTAAATCGGACTACGCCCTGGTAATTGCCCGCATCTGCCCAGAAAAAGGTCTTCACCTTGCCATCCAGGCGGCAGAGCGCGCCGGCGTGTCTTTAGTCATTGCCGGATCAATCTTCGATTATTCCGAGCATCGAGATTACTTCCATTCCATGATCCTGCCCCGGCTGAACGAGCGCATTCGATTCGTAGGCCTCGTAGGCGGCGCTCGTAAAGCAAATCTGCTGGCTGGCGCGCGTTGCCTGCTGGTGCCGAGTCTTGTGCCCGAAACGAGCTCCCTGGTGGCAATGGAAGCAATGGCGTCGGGCACTCCGGTGGTGGCATTTCCAAGTGGAGCGCTTAAAGAGATCGTGGATCACCGGCGCACCGGGTTTCTGGTGAACGACGCGGAGGAAATGGCGGATGCGATTGGCGAGTGCGGTTCCATTGCGCCACAAACCTGCCGCATAGAGTCGGAACAGAAGTTTTCATCGGTTCGGATGTTTGCGGAATATCTTGGTTTATACCGGTCAGCTATGTCTTCGGAATTTGAGGCGCAACTCGAAACGGCTTAGAACATGGCTCCGGATCTCGAATACAAAACCCGCGTCCTTACCGACACCGCCCAATTGGTCGGTATCCAGAATGAATGGCGCGACCTCTGTAAGCGTAGTTCCGGCGTCACTCCGTTTCAAGATCCGGAATGGGTAATTTCGTGGGCTGACACATTTTCGCCAGAACGTATGCGAGTGATCGAAGTGCGATCGGGAGGCCTGCTCGTAGGCCTCGCACCGTTTCTGATTTATCGTCGCGGTGAAGAACGCGTCCTGGCATTTATGGGCGGCGGAATTTCCGATTATCTTGATCTGCTGGTTGATGGCCAATGCGAAGGTGAAGCCTTGTTCGCGATCTTCCATGCGATTCGAAGCCTGGATGAGTGGACGACCGTGGATCTTACCGATCTGCGCCCAAATTCCGTCCTGCTACGCACCGAACTTGCACGATTCGCAGCGCTGCATGACCGGTGCTCGAGCTTTCGGCTCCCTGCAACCCGCGAGGAATTACTGCAGAATTTATCAAAACGCCAGCGCGCGAATTTGCGCCAGGCCCATTCGCGAATCCAAAAAGCGGGGGACGCGCGGGTAGAAGCGGCGAAGCCAGATACTCTGACTGAATTCCTGGAAGACCTGTTTCGATTGCATGCCAGCCGTTGGATCCGGGCCGGACAGCCTGGGGTTTTGGCGGATGAAAAAGTGCAGGCATTTCATCGCAAAGCCACGCCCGAGCTGCTTGCGCACGGTATCCTCCGTCTTTATCGTTTGCGATTAAATCATCAGACACTGGCAGTACTGTATGCGTTATTTGGAGAGAGTACGGTGTTTTGCTACCTGCAGGGCTACCATCCAGATTTCGCGGCCTTGAGCCCGGGGACCTACCTTATGTTTGCCGTCATGGAAGATGCAATACTTTCACGAATGAGTAGGTTCGACCTGCTCCGGGGGGAAGAAGGATACAAGCAGCACTGGAGAGCTCAGGCTGAAGCCACGTATCGCATATCGCTGTCTCACAATGCACTGCCAGCTCTGCTTTCGATGTCCTGGCAAACTGAAGCCGCTTAGCTGCGCCCCAGACTACCTACATACAATTCCCGACGTCCTTCTGCTCCGATTTCTACAGGATGCTACGCCAACTCATAACAGATCAAGGGGATAGCTGTAGGCGCCATCGCCGGGTACATTTCAAGGGTAGAAGGTTTATGGCGCGGTATTGCTAATTGTCTCTAATCAAAGATCGGAGCTGGTGTCGGCTGTGACACTAACCGCCATGATGAAACTGGATTCCACAAATCGGCAGGACTGGCAAGGGTTTTCACGCATTTTGGAAGTTATGTCTTTCGTCGGCGAAATCGACACCTTCCACCCTGAAGAGACTCGTGAGGTCATGGAGAAACTCTGTCAATTACCCCCAAGCCCTGGAGAAACCATGAGCATGGAAGAAGTTGTGTTCTGGGCCGGGGTAGCTATTGGGATGCAAGTTTCGCAGCACGCGGAAGAGGGCAGGGTCGATAGCGAAACGGAGGAGAAAGTCCTGGTATTTTCCTCAATTTTTGAGCACTCCACCAAGAACGCTATTGTGGATCTTGCCCTTGGTGAGATGGAAGCGCCTAACCCGCCGAGATATCAGAAGACCGGAAGTCGATAATGCCAGCGGACAGGGAAACAGTTGGAAAAATACCATTAAAAAGCGCCGTCCCCGGCGCACAACGACAGATTCGGGCACTGTCGTGCGCGACCGGAGACGGTTCCACCGCACCTAGTGAGACTTTAGATGGCGCACACCGAAGTCAGGTTGGTGCGATTTAAGCTTTTGGCACCCTAAACACCCCAAACACCCCAATAAACTCTTAGCTGGCTTACTGATTTTTGCGGATTGGTTCCGCTAATCACAAAAGCTAGACTCGCTGCAGGGAGCATTCCCCAGCGAGGAGAAAAATGCCCGACCAGGAAACTATCCAACGCGCGAGACGGGATGCCGAAGAGGGAAAATCGCCCAGCTCGCAGGCCGGTGAATTCGTCCGAGAAGAAATTCATCATGTGCGTGAAGGAAAACATGGTGTGCGCAATCCCAAGCAGGCGATTGCGATCGGATTGTCTAAAGCGAGAAAAGCAGGCGTGAAATTAGCTCCGCCACCAAAAGGAACGGCATCGGCAAAGAAAGCAGATGCAAAGCATAACTCCAGGCGCAGCAGGCGCTCGAGTAAGCGCTCTCGAGCAACCAGAGGGGCGCTCAGGCGCGAAGGCCGGTCCGGCGCGTCGCATCGCGCCCTTTCTCGGCAAGCCCGCACCGCGTCACGACATCGTACGGCCTCGAGTCGCTCACAAGCGGCCCGTAAAGCAGCCCGCACCCGGGCTTCGCGCAGTTTGTCGCGGAGCCGAGGAAAATAGCGCGTGGAACCGAACGAACCGCCTCCACTA
>Ga0209168_10001269_pt1 | contig 20401 bp, 22 predicted proteins | sample Coa_R1_FD_187156 | JGI IMG/M metagenome (GOLD analysis project Ga0209168, IMG submission 187156) | Surface soil microbial communities from Centralia Pennsylvania, which are recovering from an underground coalmine fire - Coalmine... | ecosystem: Environmental > Terrestrial > Soil > Unclassified ...
GAAGCCAGAGCCAGGAAAGGAACCACACTGAACAAGACCTGATCAACCCGAGGGGTGGGGACTTTCACCTGGCCACCACCGGGGACCACAACTTGGCCATTGACAAACGGGCAAGACTTCGTGGGCGGACAGTCGTTTTAGCGAGGAGCATGTAGCCGACGAGGATCAAACGAGAAGATTTCTAAGAGACAATCCGAGTGCTTTGGATATCGACGGCCTGGGGTGAAGCCGGGTTTCCTATTGATTCTTCTCGCTGCGGAGCAGGCCCGGTACTGACCGCGCCATCATGGGAAACGGGCGCTATGGCCGCGGGTGAACTTGATCCGTCGTTGATCTTGCCGCTGATCAAGCGGATCGAGCCGCAGAGCATGTACCCGCCGGCGAGTGTCCCGGACACCGACCTCCCCGTCACTGAGCAGCTAGCCGGGGGGCTGCTTGTCGCGTACGTCTTCGACATGCCGGGCATGTTCCGGTACCTGTCCGCCGCCACCTGCTCGCTTCTGCACCTGACTACCGATGACCTGCGCCCCCTGGCCGTCCGCAACCTCACCCGCCGCCGCGCCCGGCCGCAGATCAAGGGGGCACCGGCCGCAGCGATGCTCGTCCTGGACGGTGACCTCGAAGCCAGCTTGCTGCTGGTGGACCACTTGTGGGAGCAAATCGGCACGCAACTGCCCGGCGACCTGATCGCGGCCGTGCCATCGCGTGACACGCTCTTCATCACCAGCTCACAAGAACCTGGCGGGACGGCTGCCCTGACCCGGGCCGTGGACGCGGTGTGGCGCAAATCCGAAGACCGGCTGCTGCTCACCAGATCGCTGCTCATCCGGGACGGCAGATCCTGGTCCCCATTCAGCAGCCAGCCCACGTGACACGGATGGTCAGAGCGCGACCATCTGGCCGCTCAAGCTATCGCCGGGGCGTTGCGGGGCGAGGAAGAGGTCAATCACCACGCAGGCTCCGGATGAAGCGAACCCGGTCGCCGCCATAGCCGTCGTAGCCGGAGGAAACCGGGATGCCGTCGACCTCGTCATCGCCCGGTTCCAGCCGGAAACCCATCCGCTGGTGGAACGCGACGGAGCCGCGGTTCACCGGGGACGTGACCGCGCGGACCAGGACACAGCCGCGAGCCTCGGCAATCTGGAAGAACGCCTCATAGAGCCGGCGGCCGAGTCCGCTGCCGCGCTCTGCCGGATCTACGCCGACAAAGTGGATGTAGGCCTCGCCGGGCCTGGACTGGGAGATGAACCCGGCCAGGAAACCGGCTAGCGTGCCGTCGCGTTCCGCCGCGAAACTGGTGTCGGTGAAGTGCTCGAAGAACAGCCGCGGAAGCTTGTCTGCCATCTGGCGGCCGCCCCACCATTGGTCGATGACCGAGATCACAAACGGGTAGTCGGCCGTGCTGAGCTGGCGAATCTGCACCGTCATGGCCAACGGCCTCCCCGATCCGGGCGGTCGGCACCGCCGTTCGGTAATCATCGCTCCCTTCTGGTGAGAAAGGGAGCTGGCCTTCTCGGCTTCGCGAAGAGTGCCGGGTCCGGCGAACCCGAAGGCTCGCGGGACCCGGCTGGGAGAGGAGCGCAGCCGGCGGGCGCTTCCCGGCCGCCTGCGACTGGTCAGGCTTTTCGGACGGCGAGTTCTGGGCGCAACCCCGGCCGGCCGGCCGGCCGGCGGAGCAGCAGGATCGTACGTGTCCAGCTCGGCATCCACCAGTTGGCGCTGCCGAGTAGTCGCATGAGCGCCGGGACGAGCAGGGCGCGGATGACGGTGGCGTCGAAGATGATGCCGCCGGCGAGCGCGATCGCGAATTCTTTGCTCTCGTAGCCAGGGCTCGTGGAGAGGAGCAGGAACGCGAACATGAGGATGAAGGCGCCGCCGGTGACCAGCTTGCCGGTGCGCGCGAGCCCGAGCTCGATCGCTTTGTGTGTGGAGCCGGCCTGGTCGTAGGCCTCGCGGATCCGGGTCAGCATGAAGACCTCATAGTCCATCGACAGGCCGTACAGGAAGGCGAAGATCATCAGCGGGAGCCAGGGGGCGATCGACTGGGTGGCGCCGATGCTCCAGATCGCCGAGCCGTGGCCCTGTTGGAAGACGAAGACGACGATCCCGAACGCCGCCGCGAGCGAGACGAGGTTCAGCAGCACGGCCTTGAGCGCCAGCACGATCGAGCGGAATGCGCGGGCCAGCAGCAGCAGCGTCAGGACGAGCACGAACGCGAGCAGGTAGGGGAAGTTCGCGTACAGGGTGTGCAGGAACTCCTGATCGACCGCCGCGACGCCGGTGACCGTCCCGTCGCCGCCTGCCAGCGCGGTCTTGACGCGGTCGATGGTGGCCGCGGTGCCGGGAGCGGACCCGTCGCCTGCGGGGAAGGCCTCGAGCAGCGAGTCGGGGCCACGGCGCCAGTTCGGGGGAGCGACGACGCCGGCGATGCCCTGGACGGTGCGAAGCCGCGAAGCGATCGTGTCGGCGCTGCCACCGCGTTCGACGAGCACGTCGAGCGGCTCCATCACCCCGGGCGAGAGGCCGGCGTCCGCGAGCATCTGCCGGCCCGCGATCGCGGTCCCGCTGCCAGGGATGTTCCTCAGCTGCGGCTCGTGCGGGTTCAGCTGCGTGCCGAGCCCGGCCAGCGCCGCGACGATCACGATGCCGGCGAACGCGATCAGTCGCGGGCGACGGAGAACGAACCGTGCCCAGTGGCCCCAGGCGCCGTCCTCGGGTCGGCCGCGGTCGACGAGTCGCTTCGGCAGCACGCGAACGCTGTTGATCCGCTCGCCCAGCACCGCCAGGAGCGCGGGGAGGAGCGTGATCGCCGCCAGCACCGAGACGGCGGGGATGAGCATGCCGCCGATGCCGATCGAACGGATGAACGGCACCGGCAGCACGACCATCGAGAGCAAGCCGACGGCCACTGTCGAGCCGGAGACGATCACGGACCGGCCAGCGTGCGTCATGGTCTCCACGAGCGCCTGCTCGACGTCGCGTCCGGCGCGCAGCTCGTCGCGGAAGCGGAAGATCATCAGCAAGGCGTAGTCGACCGCGACCCCGAGCCCGACCAGCGCGATCAGGAACTCGACGACGATCGAGACACTGGTGACGTAGGTGAGTGCCCAGACGAGCGTGAACGTGTTCAGGATCGCCGCCGCGGCGACGACGAGCGGGATCAGCACGGCCGGAAGCGTTCCGAAGACGAACAGCAGGATCACCAGGGCGCCGAGGCCGCCGACCAGGGCCTCGACGAGGACGCTGGAGCGGCCGCTTGATCCGTGCCTCGATGCTTCTCCGAGCGGATCGTGGCCGGTCACGTCGACCGTGATCCCGGCGGCCAACCCGCTTGCCGCCGCGGCGCGGATGGCCACCGCACCGCTGTTGGTGTTGATGGCTCCCGGCCCGGGCGGGTAGAGCTCCAGGAACGTGGTATGGCGGTCGCGCGAGACGTATGCCGGGTTGTGCGTCGAGAAGTAGGAGCTCGACAGCGAACCCGGCACCGCGGCGGCCGCGCGGCGCATCGCCTGCGCGATTGCGCGGCTCTCGGTCGCGTCGCCGGCGGTGTGGAAGACGACGACGCTCGGCGGGCGCACTCCCGCGCCGAACGCCGCCAGGGTGCGCTGGCCAGCCTGGTAGGCGGACTGGCCGGGAATCGAAAAGCTCTGGTACCAGCGCGTCGACACCTTCCCGGCGGCGAAGCCGCCGACGACGACCAGGACGAGCCAGCAGCCAATCACCGCCCAGCGGTACCGGACGGTTACGTGCGCAACGCGGGTGAGCATGGGATTCTCCTGTTCGCTGCGGTCGGGTTCGATCACGGATGACACGATTCGCTGGCCAGCCGGGCACCGGCAATCGGGCACAGGTCGAATCCCCGGGGCTACCAAAGTGGGTGCACGCATCGACTTCGGTCGGCTGTTCAGCCGCGCTCACCCTGCCTACGCTGATCGGCATGACTCGCCTCCGCCCGCTCCTCAGCAGGCTCACCGCGCCGGAGGCGGACGAGCCGTCACCGGCACGACGCTCGCGGCGCGACTGGACCGTCGACAGCGCCCTGTTCCTCCTTGCGGCGGTGTTCGGCGCCACCACGGGCCTGACCAGCGCCCGCCACGGGCTCCATGGCCCGCTGCTGGTCGTCGACGCGATCGGGGGAGCGGGGCTCTGCCTCACGCTGTGGTGGCGCCGGCGCTGGCCGTTGAGCCTCGGTCTTGTCTCGCTGCCGGTCCTCGCCGTTTCCTCGTCGGCCGGTCCGGCCGGCGTGATCATCTTGTACACCGTCGCCGCCTACCGCCGCTGGCAGCTGGCGGCCCTGGTCGCCGCGGGGCAGGTCGCGCTGCTACCGGCCGGCCGCGTGCTGCACTCGCAAGGCAACTCCCTGGCGGCGTACTACCTCGCCGGCACGCTCGGTACGGCGGTGATCGTCGCCTGGGGCATGTTCCGCCAGGGGCGCCGCCAGTCGCGCTGGGAGCGCGCGCGCCACTCCGAGGCCGAGCAGCAGCTGCGCGTCGAGCAGATCCGCTACGCGGAGCGCACCCGGATCGCGCGGGAGATGCACGACGTCCTCGCGCATCGGATCTCGCTGCTGAGCCTGCATGCCGGCGCGCTCGAGTTCCGCCCCGACGCGGCACCGGAAGAGATCGCCCGGGCCGCCGCGGTGATCCGCGCCAGCGCGCACCAGGCCCTCGAGGACCTGCGCGCGATCATCGGCGTCCTGCGCGACGGGGCCGACGGCGAGACGCCGCAACCGCCGCAGCCGACCCTGGCGGCACTGCCCGGGCTGCTCGACGAATCACGTGCGGCCGGCATGGGCTTGCGCGCCGACCTGCGCGTCGCCGACCTGGCTAGCGTCCCGGACCCCATCGGCCGGCATGCGCTGCGAATCGTCCAGGAGGCCCTGACCAATGCACGCAAGCACGCAGCCTCGGCACCGGTCGACCTGCGCATCGAGGGAGCCCCGGGAAACGGGCTGACGATCGAGGTGCGCAACCCCGCGCCGGTCCTGGCCGCAGGCGGACCCAAGATTCCCGGGTCAGGAGCCGGGCTCGTCGGCCTCGCCGAGCGCGCCACGCTCTCCGGCGGTCACCTCGAGCACGGACTCGACGAAAACGGCGAGTTCCGGCTCCTCGCCTGGCTGCCGTGGCCGCGATGAGCGAGAAGATCCGGGTGCTCGTGGTCGACGACGACGCGCTCGTCCGCGCCGGGCTGTCGATGCTGCTCGCGGGCGCCGAGGACATCGAGATCGTCGGTGAGGCCGCGGACGGCGGCGAGGTCGCGCAGGCAGTCGCCGAGCAGCACCCAGGCATCGTGCTGATGGACATCCGCATGCCTGGCATGGACGGCCTCGCCGCCACCGAACTGCTCCGCGCGCAGGACGGTGCGCCCGAGGTCATCGTCCTGACGACCTTCGAGGCCGACGACTACGTCCTGCGCGCTCTTCGCGCCGGTGCCAGCGGGTTCCTGCTCAAAGACACGCCGCCAGCCGACATCGTGCGCGCCGTCCGGACCGTCGCCGCTGGCGAGCCGATCCTCTCCCCCACCATCACCCGCCGGCTGATCGGCCACGTGACCGACCGCGAGGGCGACGACCGGACGCGCCACGCCCGCGAGCAACTCGACCGCCTCACCCAGCGCGAACGAGAGGTCGCCATTGCGATCGGACGCGGCAAGTCCAACGCCGAGATCGGCCGCGAGCTTTACATGAGCGTCGCGACCGTCAAAGCGCACGTCTCGCGCCTGCTCGAGAAGCTCCAGTTCAACAACCGCGTCCAGATCGCCCTCCTCGCGCATGACGCACGCGAGGCGTAACCGCCTGATCAGGTGATGACCGGTTCGCAGCTGACCGGGAAGTTGACCGAGCGGGCGATAAAACACAGCCGGCGGGCCTCCTCGTGGAGTTCCAGCGCACGGCCCGCCTGGCCTGGATCGGCGATGGCAGCCCGGGGTCGCAGGGTCACGGCGGTAAATTCGCCGCCGCCGTCTCCGCCTTCGGCCATGGTGCCCCGGGCATCATCGGTGTAGGAGATGACCACGATGCCGTTCACCGCGCACAGGTGGAGGAACCACAACATGTGGCACTGAGACAGCGCGGCGACGAGCAGTTCCTCCGGGTTCCACCGCTTGGGGTCCCCGCGGAATGCCGGGTCCGAACTGCCCGGCAGCACCGGCTTGCCGTGGCCCGACACCTCGTGGTCCCGGCTGTAGGAGCGGTAGCCGGCGGTACCCTCGCCGAGGTTGCCGGTCCAGGTGATGGTGGCCTGATAGCGATGTTCGCGACCCATCCGGCCATGCTGCCACGCGGATGCCGGGATGGAGCGGATCTGATGGCAGTCCCTAACGGCCCATGCCAGCATGGCCGCATGCCTCACGACCACAATCCCCCCGGCGGGATCTCCACCAGGCTCGTCTCCTTGTCCGCTGACTCCGCTGACTCCGCTGACTCCGCCGACCCGCCGGGGGTCAACGACTATGACAGCTTCGCCGAGGCGTACACGGCCTCAAACGAGACCAACCTCATTAACGCCTACTACGAGCGGCCCGCGATGCTGACGCTGGCGGGAGACGTGGCTGGCCGGCGGATTCTCGACGCTGGCTGCGGCTCCGGTCCTTTGTTCGCGGCGCTGCGCGACCGGGGCGCCATCGTGACCGGCATCGACAAAAGCGCCGCGATGGTGGCGCTGGCCCGGCGGCGGCTCGGTGACGACGCGGACCTGCAGGTGGCCGAGCTGGGCGGCCCGCTTCCCTTCCCCGGCGACACCTTCGACGACGTTACGGCTTCCCTGGTACTGCACTACCTGGAGGACTGGGGCCCGGCGCTAGGTGAGCTGCGGCGCGTGCTCAAGCCCGGCGGACGGCTCATCGTGTCCGTTAACCATCCCTTTGCGACCAACCTGTGGCACCGCGAGGCTGGCCACGAGCCCGATTATTTCGCGACCTACAACTGGGTCGATGAGTGGACCGTGGGCGGCCAGACCGCCCTGCTGCGTTTCTGGGCCCGGCCGCTGCACGCGATGACCGGCGCCTTCACCGCGGCCGGGTTCCGGATATCGGTCATCAGCGAGCCAGCGGTCGCGCCCGATACCCCTCGCGAGCTGCTCCCCGACGACTTCGCGGACCGCCGGCGCTTCCTGTGCTTCCTGTTCTTCGTCCTACGGGCCGACTAACCGCCCTTGCCGTAGGCCGGACCGATCCAGAAGGATGCCGGCATGCGCCCGTTCCGCTTTCTCGCGACGGCCGATGGCTACCCCGGCTTCGCCGAGCTGACGTCCCTGGCCCGCAAGGCCGAGGCCGTCGGCTGTTCCGGGTTCGTGCTGCCCGACCATCTCATCGAGCAGCACGCCGCGCTGCCGGTGCTGGCCGTGGTCGCGGCGGCGACCGAGCGGCTGCGGGTGGGCACCTTCGTGCTCAACGTCGGCCTGCGCCATCCGGCCGTGCTGGCCCAGGACCTCGCCACGCTCGACGTGCTGTCCGGCGGCCGGCTGGAGATCGGCCTGGGCGCGGGCTGGAACAAGCCCGAGCACGACGCCATCGGCATTCCCTTCGAGCCGACCGGCACCCGGATCAAGCGCCTGACCGAGGCGATCACGATCCTCAAGGGCTGCTTCGCCGACGGGCCCTTCTCCTTCTCGGGCGAGCACTACACCATCAGCGGCCACGACGGCGTCCCCAAGCCGGCGCAGCACCCGCACCCGCCGATCTTCCTGGGCGGCGGCGGCAAGCGCCTGCTGACCATGGCCGCACGTCAAGCCCAGATCGTCGGCCTGGCGCCGCGGCTGGTGCCGGGCGACCAGCCCCGCCTCGACGCCCGGAGCCTGACGGCCGAGGCAACCGAGGAGAAAATCGGGTGGATCCGCGAGGCCGCCGGTGACCGCTTCGGCGAACTGGAGCTCAACACCTACCCCAGCGGCGGGCCGACGGTCATCACCGGCGATCCGCGCGCCGAGGCGCGCCGCCGCGCCGACCGCATCGCTGAACAGACGGGCGTCGAGCTGACCGTCGAGGAGATCCTGGACTCCCCGCACGTGTTCATCGGCAGCACCAAGGACCTGGCGCGCAAGTTCGCGGACCTGCGCGAGCGGTTCGGCATCAGCTCATTCCTCGTCGACGACCTGGACGCGCTGGCGCCAGTGGTGCAAGAACTCGCCGGACAGTGAAGCTCGTCCGCTGGTGCCCGTGCAGGCTCACGACATGGTTATGACCACGTGACCGGAACCGTTGATATCAAAAATTCCTAGGCATTGCGCTCCGGCGTTGGCGATGAGCCAGTAGTGCCCGACGTAAGTGTCGACGCTAAACGAGTTCCCCGAGCTGAGCACGTCGTATAGCTGGCGGGTTCCGTTGAGGTTGAGCCAGACTATTCTCAGCGTGGCCCCGGCGTTATTAATGAAGGTAAATACCACTTTGGAGGTACTGGCCGCGGAAAAGACAGAGCCTTCCTCGGAACAGGAATACTGGCTGGTCCCGGCTAGACCGAAGCGATACGGGATTCCCGGCGTCCTGCCGGGCGTTGCTGACTGTGTGCTCAGGGCGGGGCCAGAGGACGTGCCTGCCGGCGCGGAAGTGGTCGGCGACGAGCGTGGCCGGCCGCCGCCGCCGTTCAGGGTGAAGGCGATCGCCGCGGATGCCACCAGGAGAACTGCGCCCGCCGCGGCTAGGACCGGCCAGCGCCAGAAGCGCCCCCGGAGCCGGGCTCCGGGTGCTGGCTGAAGCCGCAGGGCGGTTGACCGGAGGGGCCGGGCAGGTACCCCGGTCGTGGCCGTCTGATCCAGGCCGGGCGGGGTGGCCGTCGGCTGGCTGTCCGTGACCGGGTCCGGGACAGGCGGAACGGAGACCGCGCGCCGGGGCGGCGGCTGTTCGGGTGCGATTGAACCGAGTACTGCTTCGGGCAGCCATCCCGGGACCAGTTCGACGGGCCCGATCTGAGCCAGGAACTCGGTGGCCGCTGGACGATCGCCGGGATCCTTGGCCAGGCAGCGCTCGATCAGCGGCCGGACCTGAACCGGGACCTGGTCCAGGCCCGGCGCCCCGTAGACCACGCGGAACACCAGGGCAGCAGTAGATCCGCTACCGAACGGCCCTTCGCCGGTGGCGGCGAAGGCCAGGACCGCGCCCAGGCTGAACATGTCGCTCGGCGGCCCGATGACGCCGCCTTCGGCCTGCTCGGGAGACATGAAACCGGGCGAGCCGATCACCAGGCCGGTGTTGGTCAGCGAGGTCGCTTCCACGGCCCGGGAGATCCCGAAGTCGATCACCCGCGGCCCGTCCTCAGCCAGCAGCACGTTCGACGGCTTCAGGTCGCGGTGCACCAGACCCGCGGCGTGGATCGCGGCCAGGCTCTCGGCCAGCCCGGCGGCCAGAGCCAGCACCGAACCGGAAGGCAGCGGCCCGTGCTCACTGACCGCCTGGGCCAAAGACGGCCCAGCGACGTAGGCGGTGGCCAGCCACGGGACCGGGCCATCCACATCCGCGTCCACCACCACATTGGTGAACAGGCCGCTGACCTTGCGCGCCGCGACTACCTCGCGCCGGAACCGAGCCCGGAACTGGGGGTCGGCCGCCAGTTCCGAGCGGATGACCTTTACCGCGACGCGCCGCCCGCCCGCCGAAAGGCCCAGGAACACCCGGCCCATCCCGCCACTGCCGAGCTGCCCGAGCAGTTTGTAAGGCCCGATGAACAGCGGATCACCAGGTCGGAGTTCCTGCACCACGCGAATCCCCACCCAACGACACTAATAACGCCATGGCGCCGTAACGGTCAGCACGATCCTAATAAGGCAGCCCGCTGGCGCGCATCAAGTCGGCCGATGCAGAGTCCGTTACCGGCCGGCCTATTCAGCGCGGACCGGAAATTAAATCCATCGAGTTGGCCGGGTCGTGCTCATGCACTTCACACCACAACGCGTTGCCGGTACACCGGAGGCGCGCTAGCCGTCACAGACCAGGGCACCGGCCGGGGATATTCACGGGCGCGATGCGACGGCCCGGCTGCGACCATGGATGCCATGTGAGACTCAACCAATGGAGGTCCCAGATGGCCGAGCTCCCGCCGCCCCCGGAGGGAATTGTGCTGGCTCACTTCATCGTCTCGGACGATGTCGAGCGCTCGCGGCGTTTCTACACCGAAGTCCTCGGCGGCCGGGTGGCCTTCTCCGGTCCCGGAGGGCTGACCTACGTCGCGCTGTCCAACACCTGGATCATCATCAATACCGGCGGCGGCCCGACCGACGACAAGCCCACCGTCACCCTGGAGACGCCACGCGATCCGGACCGGGTCAGCAGCTTCCTCAATATCCGGGTCAAAGACATCCAGGCCGTGTACGCCGAATGGAGCGCCCGCGGTGCTCAGTTCCTGACGCCGCCCAAACAGCACCAGTACGAGATTCGCTGCTACATCCGCGATCCCGACGGCTACCTGATCGAAGTGGGGCAGACCACAGACCCAGACGGGGACTGGTCGCCCGCTCACTGGCCATCGAGTTAACGGTCATGACCACCGCGGTCATCGGCACCGGAGGGCTCGGCTCGGTCATCGCCCGCCAGCTCGCCGCGGGCGGCCAGACCCTGCGGCTCGCCAGCGCCGACCGTGAGTCGGCACGAACGCTGGCGGCACAGATCGGCCGCGGCGCGGTGGCCGCCGCCGGCAACCGCGACGCGCTGCACGGCGCGGATGCCGTAGTCCTCGCGCTGCGGTTCACCGTGCTGAAGGGCGTCATCGACGAGATCGCCGGCTCGCTCGCCGGCCAGCTCGTGATCGTCCCGAGCAACCCGCTCACCGTCGACGCGCACGGCAACGTCATCCGTGTCCTGCCGGAAGGGCAATCCTCGGGGAAGGTCGTGGCCGGATGGCTGCCGGCCGGCGCACGCTTGGCCATGGCGTTCGGAAGCCTGCGGGCCGACCTCTTCGTGTCCGCCAGCAACCGGTTGCCGGAGCCCGCGGTCCTGTTCTACGTGACCGGCGACGACCGTGCCGACGAGGAAGTCGAGCGGCTGATCCGGGCGGCCGGCTTCGAGCCGGTGAAGGCCGGCGGGATCGAACAGTCGGGCAGGCTCGAGGTCGGCGGCGACCTTCACGATCTCGTCGTCGGCCTCGCGGAGGCGCGGTCACTGCTCGGCAGGACGCGTTTACAGGCCGGTGGTCCCGTCGAGCAGTTCGCGGATCATGTCGGCGTGACCGTTGTGCCGCGCGTACTCGCCGATCATGTGCGCGTACAGCCAGCGCAGGTCCACCGTGACGTGCTCGTCGCCGAACGTCTCATCCAGGGAGCGGCCCTGCACGGCGGCCCGGGCCAGCGCGACCTCGGCTAGGTAGGTCGCGAAGTCCGCCTCGGCGGCAGCGGGGTCAGCCAGGGCGAACTCCGCCCCTCCGGGGTAGTCAGGCGATTCGTAAAGGTCCTCGACGTCCGCGCGGGCGAACCGGATCCGGAACCAGATGCGCTCGTTGGCTGCCATGTGGCGGACCAGACCAAGCAGCGAGAGCTCGGAGGATGCCACGGGCCGCCCGGCGAGTTGCTCCCCGGTCAGGGCGGCGCACTTGTGCAGCAGCGTCGCCCGCTGGAAATCCAGCCAGCTGTCCAGTCTGGCTCGTTCGTCCGCGCGATGGGGCGGGTTCGTCCGTTCCGCGGCCGGCGCGATCCACGTCATGGCTGAAAATCGTCTCACATCACCTCCGGGCCCACTCCTCGGCGAGCAGCTGATAGGAGCGGACCCGGTCGGCGTGGTCGTCGGTGATGGTGGTGATGATCAGTTCGTCGGCTTCGGTGGCGTCGCGGAGGCGTTCCAGCTGGTCGACGACCTGGCCCGGGTTTCCGACGAACTGCGTGTCGATACGGTCGGCGACCAGCTCACGGTCCGCGTCGGTCCACCGGTGGCGGCGGGCCTGCTCGGGGACCGGGAACTGAATGGCACCCTCGGCGGTGCGGATGCTGCGCTCCACAGGCCGTAGCCGGCGGCCAGCTCACGGGCCGTGAGCTGGCCGCCGGCCTCGGCGCTCTCGCCGCCGCTGCTGCCAAGGATCCAGATCTGCAGCGCCGCGCCCTCCCCCGGCACCACATGAGCCTCCTCCCCCTGCGGCGAGCGGTAGGTCCCGGCGATCAGGGCGAGCACGTCGCCGACCTGCTCGGTGTAGTTCTGCGGCTCCGCGTGCGGCAGCTGCAGCAACGTCTTCGCCATGGCGACCCGGGGCGAGCCGAGCAGGCGCTCGGCGGCGAACCGGGGCGGGATGAGCAGCTCGTCCGGGGTCCGGCCGCCGGCGCGGGCGCCGACCCGGATCCCGGCCAGGCGGCCGGATGCCAGCCAGCGCCATCGAGGGCAACGGCCAGGTGCACGGGAGCCGGCCGGGCCGTCTGGGCACTCGTCACGGATCAGCACGTCCTTTCAGACCAGGGCACTGGTATAACGGAATCGCTTTACCGAGTATTTCACTAGACATAATGGGTTATGCCGGGCCGGGCGTCATCCGCTACTGACCCGGGCCGGCGGCCGTGACACCCCGGGTCGTTCGGTAAAAATCTTTTTGAACCGAACGGGCCGTCCTGCGTGCGGCCCGGTCACGTGCACGCGGCCCTGGCTACGCTGGCAGCATGCCTGATCACTACCGTGCGCCCGGCTGGTTCACCCGTCACGTCTTCAACCCGCTGGTGGCCTTCCTGACCCGGCGGGGTATCAGCGTGCTCGGCTCGCGGGTCCTGGCGGTCAAGGGCCGGACGAGCGGCCAGTGGCGGACCACGCCGGTCAACCTGCTCACCCACGACGGCCGCCGCTACCTCGTCGCCCCCCGCGGGGAAACCCAGTGGGTGCGCAACCTGCGTGCCGCGGGCGCCGGCGAGCTGCGGGTGGGCCGGCGCGCGGAGAGCTTCCGGGGCCGGGAACTCGCCGACGACGAGAAGGTACCGGTGCTGCGCGCCTACCTCAGGCGGTGGAAGGCAGAGGTCGGCATCTTCTTCGAGGGCACCGGACCAGACTCAACCGACGACCAGATCCTGGCCATCGCCGCCAAGCACCCGGCGTTCGAGGTCCTTCCCGTCCGGTAGCCGCCCGGCGGCCTACGTCGCGTCCGGCGCGACGGCCGTGTGCCCGGCGAGCCAGGTGAGCAGCGGCCGTAGCCGCTCACACGCGCGGTAAACGGGCTGGACGTCATGGATCGCCTCGGATTCGAGGTCGCGCGCGGCGGTGAGCGAGCGATGCTTGAGCAGGGCGGCACGTGGGTGGCCGGCCGGATAGCCGCGCGGGACGCGGCTCATGACATCGCCGCGGATCTCATGCCCGTCCGCGGCCAGCGACACCACCAGATCCTGCAGCGCCCGCCCGCTCCCGTCCGCGGCGACGGCGGCACGGAACAGCGCGATGCGCTCGGAACTGGCGTACCGCCAGTTGGCCGCGACCCGCAGGCCGTCGAGGCTGAAGCGGAACCCGATTTCGACGCCCGGGGCCACGCGCACGATGGCGCACTGGTTCTGCCACCAGAACGCGGTGCTGGCGTAGCGCCACACGGCGAAGTCCTCGTACCAGGAGTCCGCGTCGGCCAGGTCGCTGAGCAGCTCGATCATCGGCTGCCGCACCCGCGCCTCGCGGTCACGCCGCACCCGTTCCCGCGTCTCCCGCGACGGCTCACCACCCAGCTGGAGCAGTACCGCATAGGCCTGCTCCGGCCAGCCGCGGAAACGCGTCCCCATGTCCGCATGCTACGCACAGCTCCGGCCGGCCTCGCCGTCCATCGCGGGTCGTTGCGCGGCGCCGCCGGGTGGTCTACCGTTCCGGCGTGGCGGTGGACGTCGAGCTGATCGAGGCGGTGCGGGCCGCGCTCCGCGGGGCTGCGCGGCCGGAACTGGCCCGGCCTATGCAGGCGTACATGAAGTCGGCCACCCCGTTCCTCGGCGTCCGGGTGCCGGTGATGCGGACTCTCACCCGGGCCGAGGCGAAGCTGCGGCCGTTCACCACATTGGCGGACCTCACCGACACGGTCCTGCGGCTATGGCGGGAGGCGGGCTATCGCGAGGAGCGGTACGCCGCGATCGCGCTGCTCGACACGCCGGCGGCGCGGCAGCTCCGGGAGCCAGCCGTCCTGGCCACCCTGCGGGAACTGATCGTCACCGGCGCGTGGTGGGACTATGTCGACGAGCTCGCGCACCGGGTCGGTGACCTGCTGCTCGGCTGGCCAGCCGAGATCCGCCCGGCCGTGCTGACCTGGACCCGCGGCGGCGACCGGTGGCTGCGGCGGGCCGCCATCATCTGCCAGCTCGGGCTGCGTGACCGGGCCGACGTCGAGCTGCTCACCACCGCGATCGAGTCAGCCATCGGCGACAGCGACTTCTTCCTGCGCAAAGCGATCGGGTGGGCGCTACGGGACTACGCGAGAACCGACCCGGCTTGGGTGCGGTCCTTCGCCGAAACCCACGAACTGAGCCCGTTGTCACGACGCGAGGCACTGAAGCACTTGTCATGAGCGTCCGCTGAACCGCGTCAGCTGCCCGGCGCCGGCGTGACCGTGATGCTCCCGGGCGTGACGCGAATCGCGCGGCCGCGGACGGTCAGCGCGGCGGCGAGGTCGGCTAGCCAGGTGTCCAGCCTGCCGTAGAAGCGGTATTCGGTGTTGTCCGCAGCCGTCACGACCAGGCCCCTGCCGCCCAGCAGGCCGCCCGGCCGGGCCTGCACGCTCGTGATCGAATCCAGCGGTATCACGGTCACGCGGCCGCGGCCGCCGGCTACCCGCCGGGGCGCTGTCCAGCGGTCGGCTCGCTCGCCGATCCACCCGCCGGCCAGACCCGCGATGGCCACTCCGATCGCCCCGGCAAAATCCGATACGCGGAGCAACGGGTAGGCGATGCCCGCCAGAGCCGCTCCCAGCGCGACGCCCACGACCTCGGCCTGGTAGCTCACGCGGGCCAGCTTGTCCTGGTAGAGCAGGACCAGACCCTGCCCCCGCCCCTGGCGGGCGACGCGGAACCCCGCCGAACGCATCCGGATCAAGCTTCCGTCAGTCATGGCAATCCTTCCCCTCGGCACGATGCCTCACTCCGCGCAGAGCACCCGGAACCGGCGGTGATACACCGGTAGCCTGGGCCAGATGAAGGGGTCGCTGTTTGCCCGGTTCGTTACCCGGGCGGGATTGCCCGGCGATGCCTCGCTGGGCCAGGTCGTGAACGCGGTCCAGGCCATTCCGTATGGCAGGCCGGCGGCGCGGACGGCGGACGGGGTCATCGCCGAGTGGACGGGGACGTGCTCGACAAAGCACGCACTGCTGGCGCGGCTGCTCGGTGAGCGGTGGCCGGAACTGCGGCCCCGGCTCGTTCACCGGGTTTACCGCGTGTCCCGCAGCTCGGCGCTCCAGCGGTACGGCGACGGGGCGGCCAGCGCCGTCCCGGAGGGCGGGCTGACCGATGTCCACCGCTACCTGGTGCTGACCCTCGCCGGCCACGAGGTGACGATCGACATCACCTTCCCCGGCGACCAGGCCTGGGACGGGCACCGGTCGATGCGCCTGGCCTGCGGCGATGGCCATGACTTCCCGGCGGGGGACGATCCGGACGCCGACAAGGCCGCGCTCGAAGCCAGCCACTGCGATCCGCAGGTCCGCGAGCCCTTCATCGCGTCCCTCGCGCGCGCCTCAAGCCTGGCGGGCGCCCGGCGCGCTACCCGGTGAGAACCTGCTCCCTCAGGATGTCCGCATGCCCGCCGTGCTGGGCGAGTTCGCGCAGCATGTGGAGGTACACCCAGCGCAGCGGGAGCGGGCCGCGCCGGTAGCCGTAGACCCAGTCGTCCAGCCCCAGGGACGACGTCGCACGCCGCGATGACTCGCATGCCTCGCGGTGTGCGTGCTGGACACCGGCTATGGTGTCGCCGTCATGAAGAATGAACGACTCGTCCGAGGCCACGGGGATACCGATCTCAGCACGTGACCGGCCGGTGACAGCCTCGTCAAACCAGACCTGCTCAAGAAAGGTCGCGTGCTTCACCAAGCCCAGCAAGGTGGTCCGGGAAGGTACCAGCGACCGGCGCGCCTGCTCCTCGGTCAGCCCGTCCAGGCAGCGATTGAGTCCGTCGCGGTGCTCGTCGAGGAACGCCTCGAACTGGGCCCGGGCGGGCTGATTGATGACATCCTCAGCGAACGTCGCTGGAAAGGAGGGCATAGGCGGAGCATTTCAGGAGCGCCGCCCACGAGCAAACTACCGCCCGTCGGCGGAAGCGGTAAGTTGGCCGCCGATGGCGGCGTCTCCGTGAGGGGTGGATGCAGTGCCGGTCAGCATCGGGGTCTCGTTTCCTGAGTCGATCGTGCCCGGAGCGCCGCTGCCGGACATCGCGGGCCTGGCCGGGCTCGCGGAACAGGCCGGCCTGGACGGGGTCTGGGCGGGTGACCGGCTGGCCGCCGACGAGCTTTCCGTGCTGGACAGCAGCCTCACCCTCGCCGTGGCGGCCGCGGTCACCACCACCATCACGGTGGGGTACGCGATCTACGTGCCGTCGCTGCGGCCCCTGGCGTGGGCCGCCAAGCAGGTCGCCACCCTGCAGCACATCGCGGGCGGCCGCCTGCAGCTCGGCGTGGCCATCGGGGGCGGCGACGATGCGGAGTACCGGGCCGCCGGGTTCCGCCGCTCGGACCGGGCCAGGCGAACCGATGAGTTCCTCGCCCTGCTGCCCGGCATGCTCGCCGGCCAGCCGCTCCCGCACCCATCCGGCGCTGTTGCCGCGGCTGGCGGCGACGCGATCCGCCTCCTGCCCGCGGCGCCGGTACCCCCGGTGTGGGTCGGCGGGACTTCCGTCGCGGCGCTGCGGCGTGCCGTCCGGTCCGGCGACGGCTGGCTGTCCGGACTGCAGACACCGCGCGAGTTCGCCGCCAGCCGCCAGCACCTGTTCGAGCTTTCCGACCAGGCCGGACGGCCCAGGCCGCGCACCGGCATCGGCCTGCACGCGGCGATCGGCACCGGTACCGGCCGCGACCTCGCCGAGGTGACAGCGGGGAACATGCAGACCATGTTCGGCGTCCCGGCTGACCGCGCCCGCGAGGTCGCGATCGCCGGAACCCCCGCCCAGGTGGCGTCCCAGCTCGCTCCGTACGTCGAGGCCGGCGCGGACCTGATCGTCGTGGTCTGCGACCCCGCTCCCTCGCCCAGATCGTGGGAACTCCTGGCCGAGGTCCGCCTTCTCCTGACGCGGTAGGAGCCGCACCCGCGTCAGCGGTCAGGAGGTGGCGGTCAGGAGGCGGCGGTCCGCTTGCGTCCGACGCCGGCCAGCATGTTCGCCTGCGGCGGCGCGGGCCGCGCCGGCTGCGGCAGCCGCGCGTCCGGTTCGGTGACCGGCCAGCTGGTAACGGGCACCAGTCCGGGCGGCACCAGGTCGAAGCCGTCGAAGTAGGCGGCGATCTCGGCAGCGGGACGCCCGGTGAGCACGGTCTGCTTGCCGTAGGCGTCCTGGACTCCCTGGCGCGGGGCCGGGCCGCTGGCCGCCCCCTGCGAGATCACCAGGTAACTTCCCGGTACCATCCGCTGGCTGACGGCGCCGACGATCGCGTCTGCCTGGCCGGCGGTCAAGAAGTGCAGCATGCTGACCAGCAGGACGCACACGGGCCGGGACAGGTCGATCAGCTTGGCCAGCCGGGGATCGGCCAGGATCGCCTCCGGGTCGCGCGCGTCACCCTCGATCGTGATCACCCCGTCGCCGGTTTCCAGCAGCGCCTGCCCGTGGGTCACCGCGACCGGGTCATTATCGACGTACACCACCCGCGCACCGGGGATGACCGCCCGCGCGCACTCGTGCACGCTCGGGGAGGTCGGCAAGCCCGCGCCGATGTCCACGTGCTGCGTGACGCCCGCGCGCGCCACGTGCCGCACGGCCGCGGCCAGGAACACCCGGTTCGCCCTGGCCACCGCCGCCGCGTCCGGCAGGGCCTCGATCAGCCGCTGCGCGGCGTCCCGGTCCGCGGCGAAGTTGTCCTTCCCGCCGAGCAGGTAATCATAGACGCGCGCGACATTCGGCTTCGACGCATCGAACCCGTGCGCCCTGGCGACACCGCCAGCCCGATCCGCCTGTCCGGTCATCGCCCTCGCTCCCGTGTCCGCGTCCATCATGGCAGGGGCCCCCCGCGCCTCGTGCGGGCACCGCCGCCCTCGATACTACGGCGCGGCACACCTCTGCCGCCCCGGGCCGCCGCTGAACCGCGCCCTTGCTGGCGCCTATTCAGGTCCGGCGGCCGTAGGCTGTTTGCGGAGGTGGGGATGGACCGTCCGGGCGGGCTGTCAGCGATCGGCGATACACCGGTGGTCCGGCTGGCACGGATGGCCGGTGACGGGTGCGCCGAGGTCTGGGTCAAGATGGAGGCAGCCAATCCGACCGGCTCGTACAAGGACCGGATGGCGCTGGCCATGATCGAGGCGGCTGAGGCCGATGGCCGGCTGCGGCCGGGCCAGCTGGTCGTGGAGTACACCGGCGGGAGCACCGGGTCGTCCCTGGCGTTCGTCTGCGCGGTGAAGGGCTACCCGTTGCGGATCGTGTCGTCTGACGCGTTCGCGGAGGAGAAGATCCGCACCATGCGGGCGTTGGGCGCCGAGGTCGAGCTGATCTCGAGCCCGGAGGGCATCACGCCCGACCTGATCCCGGCGATGATGCGCAGGGCAGGCGAGATCGCCGCGCAGACCGGCGCGTTCGCCACCGATCAGTTCAACAACGCCGACATGGTCCAGGGCTACCGCAAGCTGGGCGAGGAACTGCTCGGCCAGCTCCCCGGGCCGCCGCCGATCAGCGCGTTCTGCAGCTACGTCGGCACCGCGGGCTGCTTCCTGGGCGTCAGCGGGGCGCTGGCCGCCGCGCTGCCCGGGCTGCACCGCGCCGTCGTCGAGCCCGCCGAATCGGCGGTGCTGTCCGGCGGGCCACCCGGCACCCACCACATCGAGGGCGGCGGCACCGGCCAGCGCCCGCCGCAGCTGCGGCCCGCCGACTACGACGAGGTCATCGACGTGCCCGAAGCCCGGGCCTTCGCGACAGCCCGCCAGGCCGCCCGCCACGAGGGCATCTTCTCCGGGCCTTCCACCGGCGCGAACCTCGCCGCCGCGCTGGACATCGCCGGGCGGCTCGGCCCCGGCCACCGCGTGGTCACCATCCAGGTCGACAGCGGCCTGAAATACCTCACCGGCCAGCTCTACGCCTGACCCGCCCGCGCTCGCCCGCACCCGCCCGTCCCTCCGGCAGCGTCCTTTTCGGGGGTACGCCACGCCCCTCACCTCAGCCTGGCCGGCGCATCACCTCCCCGCTGGCGCAGCAGCCCGAACCGGTGAACGCATCGACAGGGAAACTGAAGCGAAACATGAGAGCGACGAGGTCATGGAACGTTCCGAGCCGGGCGGCGGGCTGAAGCAGCCCGGCGCTGTCCTCAATTCGTGGGGCGGCTGGTCTGCGTGCAGGACAGCGGCGCGATGGCGGGCGTCATCGCCATCGACTCGATCATCCGGGGGCGTTTCCAGTCCGCCAGCCTCAGCTACGGGGAGATGACTGGTTTCCCGCCCGTACCGCCGCACCCCGCCCGTCCCGCCCGTCCCGCCCGTTAGGCATCTCGCGGCGTCGGGAACGTGGTGGTAACGACATGGTTGCGGCAATCATGTCGCTATGACGGCATGGTTGTGGCAATCATGTCGTCCGGCGGGGGCGCGGCGCGCCAGCGGAAGGGGCTGGAGGTGGTGGAGTGATTTGTGAGGCGGGCGGTGGCGGGGGCAGGCGGTGGCGGGGCAGGCGGTGGCGGGGGCAGGCGGTGGCTGCGCGGGGCAGCGGAGGCAGAAGCCGACGGATCGGCCGACGGATCAGCCGACGTAGAAGATACCCAGGCCTAGGGCGACGCAGATGCCGGCGATCATCCAGAGGCGACGACGATGGTGGTTTCGGCTCAGCCGGCACGAGTGAGCGTTGGTAAGCGTGTCGATCTCCTGGGTGATGATCCGGTAATGACTGCGGCTTCGGTCGCCGCGTCCTGGCGTTTGACGTGGGTAGCAGGCGGTTCCGGGATCGTCGGGGCGGTGCCGGGGCCTGGGCGCGGCGTGGATGACGGTATGTGACAATCTGGGCATAGGCGATGTCGGCCGGGAGGCCGGGAGGCCGGGAAGGAGCCTTGCCATGTCCCAGGCCCTGCCCGCGCCGTTGTTCGACCCGTTCGCGCCCGGTTTCACCGACGATCCCTACCCGCAGTACGCGGCGCTGCGCGCCGCGGCGCCGGTCTATCAGCATCCGTTCGGGTTCTGGCTGCTGTCCTGCTATGACGATGTTTCCTGGCTGCTGCGGGCGGGCCTGTCGGTGGAGGACCGCAACATCGCGGCGAGCCCGTTCCTGGAGTTGCGCGAGCAGATGTACGGCCAGGAGCCCGCCCGCCCTCGGGGCGTGTCCATGCTCGACCGCGACCCGCCGGATCACACCCGGCTGCGGCGGCTGGTGTCCAAGGCCTGGG
>Ga0209168_10001270_pt1 | contig 20383 bp, 19 predicted proteins | sample Coa_R1_FD_187156 | JGI IMG/M metagenome (GOLD analysis project Ga0209168, IMG submission 187156) | Surface soil microbial communities from Centralia Pennsylvania, which are recovering from an underground coalmine fire - Coalmine... | ecosystem: Environmental > Terrestrial > Soil > Unclassified ...
ACGTGTTTTCGCCGCGGCTCGTGGTCAATGGACGAGCGATCAGGGCGAAGAAGGCGCGATAGATCAGGGCGTACCCATCGACCAAGAACAGACGGGGAGGCTCTTTTGGCGGCATAACGAAAGGTCACCCGGCCACGCGGGCGACACCAGGGACGGAGTTCGGCGTGCTGGCGGCGAAAAAAGAATCCGCCTTGCGATGAGCGTCGCAAAGCGGATTCGTGCGAGCCCGGTCTCCAGACACCAACGCCTGCCACGCATTGGAGGCAGGCGGAAGCGGGGATCGAATGGCCCGTGACTAGTGGAGCGTCTAGCTCACCCGCTGAACGTTGGCGGCGTGCAGCCCTTTGTCGCCGGTGCGGATTTCGAACTCGACCTCCTGTCCTTCGGCGAGCGTCTTGAAGCCGTCCATCGCGATTGCGGAGAAATGCACGAAGACGTCTTCGCCGCTCTCCTGTTCAATGAAGCCATACCCTTTGGCATCGTTGAACCACTTCACTTTCCCTCTGGCCATTCGAGCAGCCTCCTGCGGGGTGAAACGGATCCTGCACGGCGTTGTGCGGGGCAAGGCCGGCGGCGGCTTTGCGGGCGCCTATATAGTTTCGACCTGCGATTTTGTCAAGAGAACGCCATGCGGCACAAGAAGATACATATTCCTTCATTCGGATGTCGGCCCGCGGCCTTGCGTTAGGCACGCGTGGCTACGGGCGCGAGCAGTGTCAGGTGTGGTGGGATCGATGACGCGCCGCCTGGAGTTCGCGTCCGAGGCATCCGCCTCAGTAGCAAGGCGCCATATATACGCCAGTATAGCGGCAAACTGCGTCTTCGTGCCCTAACGGCTTCATGGGAGCGTTGGTGTGGGTAGAAGGCGACGAGAGCGGGGAGACGGAGTCGCTGAGAGGGCAACACACGAGTGATGCACGCCCAATAGAGGTGTATTGCGTGCCGCAACTAACGATGTGCTACGCACATCGTGCTTGCTGGCTTATTGGAGTCCAGTTAGCTTCGCCGGCGTGAGTCGCGAGAACCTCTCCGGGACGACGCTCGCTGGGTACAAGCTCCACGATATGGTCGGCGAAGGAGGAACGGCGGTAGTGTACCGCGCCGATCATCCGCAGCACGGCACAGTCGCGGTGAAAGTGTTGCGCGAAAAGTTGCGCAACGACAAGACGGCGGTCGCGCGGTTTCTGCGTGAGGCGACGTACGGGACGAAGGTCATTCATCCTAACGTCGTTCGCACGATCGAGATCGGCGAGGCGCGACCGGGTCTCCACTTCCTGGCCACAGAATGGGCGCCGGGCGAGCTGCTCGAGAAATATGCGAAGCGGCATGCGCCGCTCCCGGCGGCGGAAGTCGCGGCGATCATCCAACAAATCGCCGAAGCCGTGCACGCGGCCCACTCGGCCGGGATCATCCATCGGGATCTCAAGCCCGACAATTTGATGTACGATCCGCCGACGAAGCGGGCCAAGCTGCTCGACTTCGGTATCGCCGCGCAGACGGATCTATCGCCGGATGAACGCCTAACGCGAGCGGGCTTTTTCGTCGGCACGCTCATGTACGTCGCGCCGGAGGCCTTGTCCGGGCAATTGGTGACGGCGGCTGCGGATCAGTACAGCCTGGCCACCATTGCCTATTACCTCCTCTCGGGCGCCCTGCCGTACACCGCGAAGTCGCAACGGGAGATGTTCACGCAGCTGCTCTCCCAGCCGCCGATTCCTCTGCTGGCGTCGCGCAAGGGTCTCGACGTGTCGCCGGCGGTCGAGGCGGTGGTCATGAAAGGCCTCGCGCGCAATCCGTCCGATCGCTACCCGGACACGCTGTCATTCGCGACTGCGTTGCGCGCGGCGGTCGAGGCGCCGCCCGTGCGCAAGGACGGTTTGCTGCGACGGGTGCGTTCGCTGCTGCATCGGGACGACCCCGAAGCACCACGGGCATAGCTGCGTTAGACCGAGCGCGCGACGGGAGTTGCGTCTGCCGGCGCATCTGCGTGCGGCGCCGGGCGCGTCGCTTCCTGCTCGACCGGGATCCATACGGTAAACGTAGAGCCCTTGCCCAGCTCGCTCTCGATGGCGATGTCTCCGCCTAACAAACGGGCGAGACGCCGCGAGATGGCAAGACCCAGCCCGGTGCCGCGCCTGATCGAATCGCCGCGCGGGCCCGCGTTCACTTGCTCGAATTCACCGAAGATGCGCTCGCGCTCGTTCGCGGCGATGCCGATCCCCGAATCCGACACATCCAGGGCGATCCACCCGCCGCTCGGCGACGACGGACCGTCGTTGGTGAGGGGCGGCCCACCCGGAACCGCAGCAGTCGTTGCAGCGGGCGCCGGAACGAGTTGCGAGGTCACGGCAGAGATCAGCGGCCGCGCCACGCCGCCGTGACTAACGGTCGGCGCCGGAGGCGGCTCCAGGTAGCGGGCTCGGATCGTGATGCCGCCCGAGGGCGTGAACTTGGTTGCGTTGCTGAGCAGGTTCATCAAGATCTGGCGCAGGTGCATTGGATCTGTTCGCACGCGCGGCAGCTCGGTACTCACGGCGATCGAGAAGTCCAATCCGCGTTCGGCGATCAGCGGCTCGACCTCGCTTGCCACCGTTAGGACAAACGCGCGCAGGTCGATCGCTTCCCGGTGTACCTCGAGGCGGCCGGCCGCCATCTTCGCCAGGTCGAGGATCTGATCGACCAGCAGTCGGAGATGACTGGCCGACGACGCGATGCGCTCGACCGGCGATATCTGACGCTGGCCGAGCTCTCCATACACGCCGTCGCGGAGCAGCTCGACGAAGCCGACGATCGCATTGAGTGGCGTGCGCAGCTCGTGCGAGACGTTGGCGAGAAACTCGCTCTTGGACCGATTCGCGCGGAGCAACTCGGCCGACAGTCGCTCGAGCTCCGTCGACCGCTCGGCGAGACGGATGCCTTGGCGCCGCTCGTGGAACAGCATGACGATCAACGCGCTGAGCGTGGCCAATCCTATGCCCCACACCAGCGGCCGGATGTTCGCGTAGCTCGAGCGACGCATCACGATGACACGCCACTCGCCGCCGCCCGGTATGGGCAGCGTGGACGACGCGGTGTCGACAGCGGATTCTCTCGTGAAAGTGCGCGCCGTTGCGGCAACCGTGTCCTTGTCGACCACGATCACCAGTTGCCCGTGTACACGCGGCCGCGCTTGCATCACGCTGGAGAGGATGGCGTCCGTTGTGATGGTGCCGCCCGCGAAGCCGCGGAATCCGTTGCCCACGTAGATGGGCTCGAGCATCAGGACGCCGCGATCGCCCGTGATCATCTCACCGGGTTTCGTTATTTGTCCGGCGTGCGTGGCCCGAGCGGCAGCGGCCAAGCGCCCCACGTCGAGCACCGATACCGTGTCAACGTCAAGCCCTTCGGGAAGTGGCGGCGACGATGAGCCGAACAGATGCTGCTCGCGTACGCGACCTGCCGTGTCGGTGATCCAGATTCGGCGAAACGAGTTCGCATACTGCGACATCGAGCTGACCAGCGACTGGAATTGCTCGCCTTGTACGACGCGCGTCGTGTCGAGGTAGAGTCCGCGGATGGATTGCAGGGCTTCGGTGTGCACAGCGAGGAAGCCGCTGACGAGCGCGGCGGATTCGGCAGCTTCGACCTGCACTTGTGCGCGATTGGAACTCGACAGCGATCGATCGACCGCGTACAAACCGGCGAGTGCGAAGATGAGCGCCAGCGACAGCGCAATCGACGACGCGCGAAGACGAACGGCTCTGGTGGACAGGTGCATGACGGCGCGGCGGTCTGCGAAAATCGGCATGCGGCGCAGTGAGCTCGCGACTCAATTGACGTCGAAGACACGCGCCGGTAAGCTACGGCCATGACCGACCAAGAACGACTCGTGACGCTTCTAGCCACGCGTTCGGCGAAGCGTGGACAGTTCGTTCTCGCATCGGGCCGCTCGTCAACACTGTACATCGACGCCCGCCTGACGACAATGAGTCCGGACGGCCTGTCGCTCATTGGGTCGCTTGGGCTCGCCTTACTCGAAGAGCGCCACTGGGATGTGGACAGCATCGGCGGACTCACGCTCGGTGCCGATCCCATTGCGTACGCGATCAGCTACGCAAGCGCGTGCTCCCCGCGCCCGCGCCGCGCGTTCACGGTGCGAAAGGAGGCGAAGAAGCACGGCACGTCCAAGCTGATTGAAGGGCCCTTCGCGTCGGGTGACCGCGTCGCGATCGTCGAGGATGTGATTACCACCGGCGCTTCTGCGTTGCGCGCGATCGACGCCGTGCAAGCGGAAGGCGGAAAGATCGTGGGCGTCCTGGCGCTCGTCGATCGCGAGGAAGGCGGGCGCGAGACGATCGAAGCGCGCGGTATTCCCGTGGCGCCACTCGTACGCGCCCATGATATCGTCGCGCGCCTCGGCCCGGTTTCTCCCTAGTCTGTCGCGCCCTTCGCGATCGATGCCGCTCGCGACGTGAGCGGATCGAAGGTCCGCAGGGTGTTCAAGTGAGGGCGTACGAGCTCATCGCGAAAGCGATGCAGCATTCCCTCTCCGTTGTAGCGCTCCCGGAATTCGAGTGCCGTCAGGCCGATGAGCATGCGCACGTGTCGGCCGAAACTCTGCGGCGACGAATAGTCCATGCGGTCCGATACGCTTGCGACGGACAGTCCGGGATTCTCGAATGCACGGGCGGCTCGCACCAGCCGCGCCATCGCCAGGTATCGCTTGGGCGACGGGAGCTCGGCGCGAAAGAAGCGGCTCATCATGGTGGTTGGCAGCACCAGCAGGCGCGCCGCGAGCGCGCGCACGCTCGACGCGCCGGCGGCGCCATCGAACAGCGCAGCGAAAAACCGCCAGCAGCCATCGGGTACCCCGATCAGATCGAGCGAAAGCTGGCCTAACGCAAGGCGATCGATGTCGCTGAAGAACTGGTTGGAGAGAAGATCACGGAGCTGGCCCCATCCTTCAGGGTGCCGCACATCGACCAGCGACTTGACTCCCGATTGGCCAAGGCCGAGTACCGCGCGCGGGGTGTCGCGCTGCTCGTGGGAGAGGAGGGCGACGGCGGTGACGCGAGGGAATTCGCGGACGAGACGCGCGACGGCGTAGAGCTCCTCTTCGCCGCACCGCGCGACCGACAACACGACGGCGCCGGCGCGTTGGCCGCGAAGATCGTCGAATACATCGTCCAACGAATCGCGGTGCAGCGCGCGGTAGCGGCCTTCTCCCGCAGCATCGACTCGCGTGCGTTCGACCGGGAGCAGAACCGTGGTTACCGGCTCCAGCGGAAGTGGTGCGAAGGCGATGGGTTGCACGGTGTCCTCCAGCGGTTTGAAGCGTGAAGCGGGGATCGGGAGCGCGCATCACGATTGCTGGCCGCGTCAGCGGGGCGTCACTTAGGCGGTGAATGGCGAGAGACGACTGGTGCCAGTATCTTTCTCACGTAGAGCGAAACCGGCCGGACGGTCGCGGGAGCGAAATCTCTCCGAGGAAAGTCCGGACTCCACAGGGCGGACCGCCAGCTAACGGCTGGGCGCTGCGTTGCAGCGACGGAAAGTGCCACAGAGAACAGACCGCCGGCGGACCATTGCCGGTAAGGGTGAAACGGCGGGGTAAGAGCCCACCGCGCATCTGGCAACAGGTGCGGCACGGTAAACCCCGGTTGGAGCAAGGCCGAATAAGCGGCGAGAGATGGCCCGTCTCGTCAAACACGCCGCGGGTAGGCTGCTCGAGGTCGTGAGCGATCACGATCCTAGAGGAATGACCGTCCGGACGACATCGTCCGACAGAACCCGGCTTACAGGCCGGTCTCGCTCTACGCAGCCTCTCGTGATCGTTTTGGCGCGGGAGGCTGCGTTTTCGCGTGTGGGAGCGACGTCGGGATGCGGTTCACTTTGGAGGCGCATGTCTCGTCCAATGGCACGTGTGGTGGCAGCGGCGCTGTTCTGCATCGAGTGCTCGACTCCGCCTAACGTGGCCAGACCGCCGGCGCCTCCGCCGGCGCCGGTGAAGCGCGATTCCGTCGCGCCACCGCCGGTGCGCGAGTGGGCGGTTCACCGAGCTACGGGCACATGGCGCTTCAAAGTGGAGAGCAACGCCACGGTGGTGCTGGCCAGTGATTCGACCTCGCCCGCAGCGCCAATCCACTCCCTGGCGATCTACTCGTTGTCGGTCGATTCGGCGGATGCTTCGGGTTATCGGATCGCGGGGCGTGTCGACTCGGCGATTCTGTCGACGGGAGGGCGCGTGCCGGCGCGACCGGTGGATTCGGCGGCGCCGGAGTTTTCCGCGCAGATCGACTCGCTCTCCGGCCTAACGAACGTGGCGATGGACGGCGGTGACCGGCCGACCTGCGCCGGCGGGGTCACGCCCGCCGTGGCCGCTGGCCTGACGTTGTTCGTGACGGTTCCATCGCGTCTGCAACAGGGCGCGGTGTGGCACGATTCGACAACGACGACGACGTGTCGCGGAAGCGTCGCCGTCGTGTCGAAATTGAATCGCGCGTTTCAGTTCTCGGACACGACGAGATGGAACGGCGAGTCCGTGTTGCGCGTGAACGTAACGGCGACGTCGACGATCGAGGGACAAGGTCTCGCATCGGCGGCGGGCGACAGTATTTGGGTGAGCGGCACCGGCACGTCGTCGGGTACGCTGCTGCTCGATCCCACATCGATGATGCCGGTGTCTTCGACGATGACGGGCAATTCAGATGTGACGGTGCGAAGCCGTCAGACGACGCTGCCGTTCAAGCAGCAGGTAGTCGACACGGCGACGATGCTCGATCACCCTGCCGGCGCGCGGGAACCGTGACTGGAGCGTGCCCGCGCGTTAGTCAATGAGACGCAGTGGCATGATCAGGCACATGTACTGTGCGGGGTCATTCCATCCGACTGGCTCGACGGTCGCGGCACGTTCAGGTGCCTTGAACGTCAGGCGGACCTCGTCGGTCGGCATGTTGCGCAGGATCTCGAGCAAATAGCTCGCGTTGAATCCGATGTCGAGCGCGTCGCCCTCGTAGGTGACGGGCAACTCGTCTTGCGCTTCACCCAAGTCCGGCGTCTGCACGCTGAACTTCGCCATACCGGCGTTGAACGACATGCGGATCCGATGCGTCTGGTCTGACGCAACCACTGACATTCGCTTGAGCGCCTGCGAGAGCGCGTTCCTATCAGCCAGCGCGATGCGGTCGTTGTCGCGCGGGATCACTTGCTCGTACGGCGGATACGGGCCTTCGATGAGGCGCGTATAGACCGCAGTCAGTGGCGAGCGGAACCCCAGGTGGTTTTCGCCGCGCGCGATCTCGAGGTCTTCTTCCGCCGGGAAGAGGCGTCGTAGCTGCTCGAGTGCTTTCGGTGGAATGATCAAGTCTTCCGAATGGCCGTTCTGTCCCGCGACCGGTACATCGATTTTGGCGAGGCGATGGCCGTTGGTCGCGACCATACGCATTCGGTCACCACGAAGCTCCCAGAGCACGCCATTGAGAATCGGGCGGCTTTCCTCCGTGGAAACGGCGAAGGCTGTGTGCGCGATGAGCTTTTGCAGCTCGCCCGATTTGATTCTCCAGCTCTCAGAGAATCGCACGACTGGAAACGTCGGGAACTCATCACGAGGCAAGCCGAGTAGGCGAAAGCGTGAGCGTCCGCACTCGAGTGTGATTTTCTGTTCTCCAACTGCGCTGATTTTCACCGGCGCCGACGGGAGCTCTCGAACGATCTCGGCGAGCTTCTTGGCGGGGACGGTGATGGCGCCCTGGCTTTCGACGTCGGCAGTCACCTCAGTGGAGACGGCCATGTCGAGATCCGTACCGGACAGGCGAATCCCGCGCTCACTGGTCTCGAGCAAGATGTTGGACAGCACCGGCAGTGTGGTTTTTGCCGGTACGGTCGCAATCACTGCCGACAATCCGTCCTGAAGTTTTTCGCGCGCGATAGTGAAGCGCATTCGGATCCTCTGATCCCTGGATGCTCGCGGGGCTTGGAGTGAAAAGCGAGAAACTCGCGGTGTTGGTGCTTCTACTTCTTTACTGTTAGATCAAGAGTAGTAGAAGTAGTAGGGGGTGTGGAATACGGGAAAAGCAATCAAACGCACGGAGCACGCAGCAGTTATCGTAGTGAGAAGGCTGTGGGAAACCAAGCCGGCATCCCGGAATCGTGGGAATGCGCGCGACGCGATGTGGAGACACCATCGATTTCCCACGGCGTGCACATCATGTGTGAAGATCGGAGAGGTTTTTCCGCAGGGATTCCACACGAGCGCTGAACGGGGCGTCGTGCGCGAGCAGAGTATCGATGCGCTCGAGGCTGTGGATGACGGTCGAGTGATCGCGTCCGCCGAAGGCGTTGCCGATTTCGACGAGTTGGAGGCCAAGGAATTCGCGAATGAGGAACATCGCGACTTGCCGCGGCACGGTGAGCTGCTTGGTGCGGCTCTTGGAGCGCAGGCCTTCGACGTTAACGCTGAATTCGCGCGCGACCATTTGCTGAATCGAGAGCACACTGAGGGCGTGCTTTTCATCGGCCGACGGCTCGCCATTTAGTCGCAATTTGTCACGAAGTGCTTCGCGCGCGAGGCTGACCGAGACGTCGCGGTGCTTGAGGGACGCGTATGCGAGGAGGCGGATCAGGGATCCTTCGAGCTCGCGGACGCTGGAGCGGACGTGTTCGGCGATGAAGCGGATGACGTCATCCGGAATCGTGAGCTCGAGGTGGTCGAGTCGCGCTTTGTTCTGGAGGATCGCGATGCGGTGTTCGAGATCGGGCTGCTCGATGTCGGCGACCATGCCCCATTGGAAGCGGCTGACGAGGCGCGCCTCGAGTCCGGGAATTTCGGACGGAGGCCGATCGCTCGTGAGGATGATTTGGCGGCCGGCTTCGTAGAGTGCGTTGAACGTGTGGAAGAACTCTTCCTGTGTCGCTTCGGTGCGTTTGAGGAAGTGCACGTCGTCGAGGAGGAGGAGATCCGTTTCGCGATAGCGCCGCCGGAATTCGGGCGTCGATCGTTTTTGGATGGCGGCGACGAGCTCGTTGGTGAATTGCTCGGTGCCGACGAAGCAGACGCGCGTTTGCGGCGCGCGCTGCATGATCTCGTGGGCGACCGCCTGCATGAGGTGCGTCTTGCCGAGTCCGGTGTCGCCGTAGATGAAGAGGGGGTTGTAGACTTTGCCTGGAGCAGCGGCGACGGCTTGGGCGGCGGCGGCGGCGAGCTCGTTGGACTTGCCGATGACGAAGTTGAGGAATGTGTAGCGGGTGCTGAGCTGGACGCCGGCAGCTGGCGCATCGCCGGGTGCGGGTACGCGCGCCTGATCGGGCGGTGGCGCGACGAAGAGGTCCATTTGCGGTCGCGTCTTGCGCTCTTCGTCGACGCGGAAGACGATGTTGATGGGATGGCCTAACGCTAGTGGCGCGAGACTGGCCAGATACTGCGCGTGCTTGGACTCATTCCAGTCGGCCGCGAACCGATCGGGTGCCACGACGACGATCGTGTTTCCTTCGAGTTCGAGTGCTTCGGTCGGCTCCAGCCATGTCCGGTACGTTTGCTCGGGCAGCTCGAGGCGTGCGCGATCGAGCAAGCGGGACCATGTTTCTGTTGCCGTGAGTGTCATGCCGGGGTGCAACTCGGAAGGGGACGCGAAGCTAGATTCGCCGTGTGGAAAAGTCAATCCGATGAAAATCGACAGTTGAGTTGAAGATGATTCGGGCGATTCGCGACGTGAGGCGAAGGAAAGGCGGCGTTGACCGGTGCGTGCGAGCCGGATAGCTTTCTCGTTCTGTTTGCCACGAATGGAACACGCATTGGAGTAAGGACATGGGCAAGCCAACGTATCGTCCTCGGAACAAGCGCCGGATTCGCACGCATGGATTTTTGGAGCGGATGTCGACGCGGTGGGGGCGTGAGGTATTGAGTCGGCGTCGCAAGAAGGGTCGGAAGCGGTTGACTGTTCGGCTTCCGTCGAAGTACGCGGGCGCCTGAGCGTCGGCGGTTCACGCGCCCGCATCGACTGACGCGGCGCGCGGAGATGGAGCGAGTAACGCGCGAGGGGAAGCGCATCCGAACCGACAGCCTCGAGCTTCGGTGGATTGCTTCCCCTCTTGGACATCCGCGCGTTGGGTTCATTGTGCCGAGGTATGCGGAGACCGCGGTGGCGCGCAATCGGTTGAAGCGGCGATTGCGAGAGATTGTGCGGTTGGAGATTCTGCCGCGGATGGGTTCACTGGACGCCATCATTCGAGCGCGTGCCGAAGCATATCGTGTCACGTTTGCCGAACTTCGGCGAGAGTTGACACGTATGGGAGAGAGACTGGTCTCCGGGATGGAGCGCGAGTGATGCGGTGGGTGCTGATTTTTCTGGTTCGCGGCTATCAAGTCGCGGTGTCGCCGCTCGTGCCATCGACGTGTCGATTCATGCCGAGTTGTTCGGCCTACGCTGTGGAGGCGTTGGAGCGGCACGGGGCACTGCAAGGAAGTTGGCTGACTATCCGCAGGCTTGCGCGATGCCACCCGTTTTGTGTGGGTGGCTATGACCCGGTGCCATGAGCCCGGCTGCGAACTGAAATGGAAAAACGCATCGCTATTTTGTTTGTCGCAGCGATTGTCCTCTGGTTCCTGACGACGCTGCTTTTTCCGCCGCCGCCGCAACCGAAGTCGGCGGCGGGGGATTCGGCCGCGGTGGCGGATACCGCGCACCGCGCCGTTGGGCCATCCACGACGGCGGCGGCGATTTCGCCGTCGTCACCGGCGCCAAAGGACACCGCATCGACCGCGACTGTGCGCAGCGACACGATCGTCGTGCACACGCAGAATGCGACCTATCGCATCAGTACGCGCGGCGCCGCGCCGATTGGGGCGCGCATGGACAACTTCAAGGCCTACTCGAAGGGCGACGGCAAGGTGGAGCTGGCGCGCGATGGGTCACCGTTAGTGTCGTATGCCGTGGTGAGCGAGGGGCATGACACGCTGTCGTTCGACCGAACGGTGTTCAGCGTGGACTCCTCGTCGCGTGCGCCCGGCGGTTTGCCGATGCTGGCATTTCGCGGAGCGTTAGGCGGCGACACTGCCCTCATCACGTACACGTTTTCGCCGGACAGCTATCTGGTCCGCGTGCGCGGCACCGTGCGGTCGGCGGGATCGGCCGCGAGCGCGCCTCGGGCGCTGTTGGTGTCGCTCCCGTCGGGATTTCGATCGGCGGAAGCGGACACCGTGGAGGATGAGCGGCATCTCTCGTTCGTCGTGAAGACGATGCGCGACGATCCAGAGAGCATCGATTTTTCGAAGCTGGACTCGACCGCCGCGCGCGTCGAGAACGGTCCGCTCAACTGGGTGGCGAGCAAGAACAAGTATTTCCTCGTGGCGATGATGTCGGACACCGCGCGGTCGCCGTTCGCGGGCGCGGTGTTCGAGGGCGTGCCTCGTGCGGCGAAGACGATCGCCCTTCACGCGACCGGGCGCGTGGTGCAGCCGCTGCCCCAGGACGGGACGTTCGCGTTCACGCTGTACATGGGGCCGCAGGAGTGGCGCCGGCTGCTTGCGTTAGGCCGTGAGATGCAGAACGTGAACCCACACGGGTGGATCTTCCGGCCGATCGTGCAGCCGTTCATCACGCTGCTCATGCGGCTGCTGCTATGGGCGCACGACGTCTCGCGGATCAACTACGGCTGGCTGGTCGTGATCTTCGGCATCGCGATCCGGCTGCTCTTGTGGCCGTTGAACCAGAGCGCGATGCGGGCGCAGCTCAAACTGCAGCGGATCCAGCCCGAGCTGCAGGTGATTCAAAAGAAGTACAAGAACGCGCCCGAGAAGCTGAACGCGGAGATGATGAAGCTCTACCGCGAGCACGAGATGAGCCCGTTCAGTCCGTTGGCGGGCTGCGTGCCGATGTTGATTCCGATGCCGGTGCTGTACGCGCTGTACTTCGTGTTCCAGGATACGATCGAATTTCGCGGCGTGTCGTTCCTGTGGATGGCCGATATCTCGCAGCGGGATCCGTATTACATCCTGCCTATTCTGATGGCGGTATCGATGTTCCTGCTGTCGTGGATCGGCCTGCGCGCATCGCCGCAGAATTCGCAGGCGAAGATGATGGCGTACACGATGCCGGTGGTGATGGGCGTGTTGTTCTACCGGCTGGCGGCGGGACTCAATCTCTATTACGCGGTGCAGAATCTCGCGGCGATCCCGCAGCAGTGGTTGATCGCGCGCGAGCGTGCGAAAGCCGGCGTGCCGGCGACATCGGCGGGTCCGGCGGCCAGTGCGCGGGTGACGTAGCGTCCATGCGCCGGGCGGCCGGACGGTGCGGGCGGTGAACGCGATGATGCCCGGCGCGGAGGACACCATCGCCGCGATGGCGACGCCGCCCGGGCGGAGTGCGCTGGCCGTCGTCCGATTGAGCGGCCCGCGGGCTCACGAGATAGCGAGCCGTCTGCTCGATCCGTGGCGCAGCACGCCTGGTGCGTCGTACCGCGCGCGCCTAACCGATCCCGTGACCGGGCGGATCGTCGAACGGCCCGTGGTGACCACGTACCGCGCGCCGCGTTCGTACACCGGAGACGACCTCGTCGAATTGAGCGTACACGGCGGCCGTGTGGGGCCGGCGCGTACGTTAGGCGTACTCCTGTCCGCCGGCGCCCGGCTGGCGCTGCCCGGCGAGTTCACCCGGCGCGCCGTGGCGGCGGGGAAGCTCGACGTGCTGCAGGCCGAGGCGATCGGCGACGTGATCGACGCGGAGTCGCAGGCGATGCACGACGCGGCGTTGGCGCAGCTGGAGGGTCAATTGTCGCGGCGCGTCGTGGAGCTGCGCGAGGCGGTGCTGCGGGTGGAAGCGATGATCGCATACGACATCGACTTCCCGGAGGAAGACAGCGGGCCGATCGATCCGGCGCGGGTCGCGGAGGCGACGTCGGGGTTGGTGGAGTCGCTGGATCGCCTGCTCGGGACTGCGGCGGCCGGCGAAGTGGTGCGCCGCGGTGCGCGGGTGGTATTGGCCGGCGCACCGAATGTGGGCAAGTCGTCGCTCTTCAACGCGCTGGTCGGACGGGAGCGCGCGATCGTGACGGCCATCGCGGGCACCACGCGCGATGCGATCGAGGCAGTGATCGACCTCGGCGCCTGGCCGGTGCGGTTGGTGGACACGGCTGGCCTGCGGGAATCGGCGGACCCGATCGAGCAATTAGGCGTAGCGATGACGGCGCGGGCGCTGGCGGAGGCGGATGTGGTGCTGGCGTGCGGCGACAGCGCCTCGTCGTTAGGCGACGCGGTGGCGGCGGCCGTCGCGCGGACGCCGGCGCCGGTGGTGCCGGTGCGGACGAAGAGCGATCTGTCACCCGCGAACGCTGATTTAGTCGCGAATCGCTACGAATCGCGCGCCGGCGCGCCGATCGGCGTCAGCGCCGTGACCGGCGCCGGGATCGCCGAGTTACGCAGGCGGCTCGAGGGGATGGTGGAGGGAGAGGTGGGAGACGAATGGCGCGACACGCCCCTCCTGACACGAGAGCGCCATCGCGCGGCCATTGCCCTCGCTCGGGCCGAAGTCTCGGCGTTCCGGGACGCGTGGTCTGACAGCGATCACGCCGTGCCCGTCGTCATTGCAGCCGTGCACCTGCGCGCGGCCGCAACGGCGCTCGAATCGCTCATCGGCGTGATCGACGTCGAAGACGTGCTCGATCGCGTCTTCCGAACGTTCTGTGTGGGTAAGTAGTCGACGCGAAACTAGGCGCTCGCGGCCGTCTCATCGTCAGTGAGAATCTCGGTCGCATCGGCGCGGAGACACCACGCTAAACCGCGACTCGCCACCGCGTGCTCCACCATGCGGCTGCCGATGTAGTAGCCGGATCGTTCCGGTAACACGTAGCCGCCCGGCATCGTGCGCGCGTCGGCGGGAAGTCCGTCGGCGAGAAAGCGCAAACGCAGTCCCAATGCCGCACGATCGAGATCATCCGACAAGTCGGCCGAGATCGTTTGCTCGAGATCGCGAATGCGCGCGAACTGGCGACGATCGTACCCGAAGTACTCCCACTCCGCGTGCCCCGGACTCACCGCGCGCGCCGCCTCGACGGCGAGTCCCTCGTTCACCAGCAGCTCGCGCAGTGAGGCGCGACGCGCGGTGTCCCAATATGAGTAATAGCCGCCGGCCGCCTGCACCAACCGATGCAATTCGCTGCGGCCATGAGGCGACGTGTAGCGAACCACGTGCGCGATCTCGTGGGCGAGCCATGGGCGGATGAGCTCCGGGTCGAGACCCAGCCCGTGCGTTTCTTCGCTTCTAACTGCAGTGAAATGTTCCAAGCAGATCACCGCGATGCCCTTACCATCGGTGACAAGCTCCCCGGCATTCGCGGCGCCGACACCAACCATGAGCACGACGTCCATGTCAACATCTATGTCAAACAGCTCCGTGCAGGCGGTGACGGTGTCTCGCGCGAGCGACAAGACGTCGGTGCGCTCCAACATCCCCAACAGGTCGTGCCGACTCGCTTGCACTGTGTTCCGAACCACATCGCCGAAGTGTTCGCTCTCCGGATCGAGCACGTAGTTGTGCCAATACGGTTCTAACACTCGGCGATTGGCATTGAAGTAGTTGTGGTAGGCGGCGACTGGATCGCTGTGGTCAAGAACGGAGAAGAAATCGGGAACCAAGTCGATCAGCATGGCACCGAAGGCGGGAACCGGACTGGGCGAGTGCGACGGATGTCGTCGGGACGCGGCAAGATACCGGCGACTGCAAAGTGCTACAAGAGGAACCACACTCGTGGCACGCAACTTTCCTTCACTTTGAGCCGTGAGGAGGCAGGAGTCCCAGGATGACCACGCTGAAGCAAATCGATTTGACGTGCCCCATTTGCCAGACCCGCTTCACGTCGCACGCGGTGCTGTCGACGAATTCGTTCGGCGGCAAGCGGACCGACTTTCACGAGCGGGCGGCCGGCGCCCAACCGTTGCCCTACTTGATCCACATCTGCGCGCGATGTGGGTACGCGGGCGGTGAGCGCGACTTCAGCGATGAGGCAGATGTCAGTCCGGTCGTGCGCGAGCACGTGTGGGACGAGCTCGCACCGAAACTGCCCGAGGTGGGCGGCACGATTCCCGGATCCGCGAAATACGAATTCGCCGCCAAGGTCGCAGCCTGGCAAGGCGCGGAACCTCGGCGCATCGCCGATTTGTATCTGCGCGCCGCGTGGTGCTGCGTGGACGAAGGCGATGTCGAAGCGGAGCGATTCTTTCGCCGCCACGCTGCGTGGCAATTCGAGGCGGCGCTCTCGAGCTATGACGGCGCAGAGCGCGAAGAGCGCGCCGTGCTCACATACCTGGTCGGCGAGTTGTGGCGCCGCGTGGGCGACCTGTCGTTAGCCAATGAGTGGTTCGATCGCGTCGAGTCGGAAGTGATGGACGCCGCTGCCCAACGCTGGGTGCTGGACGCAGCGTGGCAACAGCGGAGCTGCCCGCGCGATTGGTTCGAGTGATGGCGCGCACGAGAGACCGCGTCACCGCGGTCGTCAGCGCGTGCCGAAAATGCGATCGCCGGCGTCACCCAGTCCCGGCACGATGTAGCCCTGCGCGTTGAGCTCGCGGTCGAGCGCCGCGGCGTAGACCGGGACATCGGGATGCACTCGCTCCATTCGCTCGACACCCGCCGGCGCCGCGACAATGCAGAGAAATCGGATGCGCGTCGCGCCAGCGCGCTTGAGCGATGATACCGCGGCAACCGCACTCCCTCCCGTTGCCAACATCGGATCGAGCACGAAGAAGTGCCGCTCCGCCACGTCTCCCGGCACCTTGAAATAGTAGTCCACCGGTTCAAGTGTGTCGTGATCGCGATACATTCCGATGTGACCCACCCGCGCCGACGGTACCAAGCGCAGCACGCCTTCTACCATTCCGAGTCCCGCGCGGAGCACGGGGACGAGCGTGAGCTTTTTGCCGCTCACGCGTCGGCCGCGCATCGACTCGAGCGGGGTGCTCACTTCGACCGCCTCGAGCGGAAGATCGCTCGTGGCCTCGTACGCCATGAGCATCGCGATTTCCTCCACCAGCTCTTTGAACAGCTTGGTGGTCGTCGTACGCTCGCGCGCGATCGACAATTTGTGCTCAATCAGCGGGTGGCGGCTGACAATGAGATTGCCCAGCGCAGGGGTGGTGTGCATGGGCGGCAAACTAGTATCTTCGGCCGCATGAAAGAATATCAGGCGGTGATTCTCCGGCTGACGCGGCGATCACAAGAAGACGAAGATGCGCTCACGGATCTTCTCAACGAGCGAAGCCGCGGCGGATGGGAGCCCGCACTGATGACTCAAGACGGACAACGGCTAACGGTCGTATTCCAGCGACTGTCGCCTGGAGAATCGCGTGTCGCCGGCTGAAGGGGCAGAGATCAGAGTGACGAATGCCGAACACCGGCCGCGCCTCGAGGCGGCCGAACGGATTTTGCGTGCCGCGGTGCGGTGCATCGTGGCGTCGGGTGCGGCGGCGCTGACGATGCACGACGTGGCGGAAGAAGCCGAAGTGAGCAAAGGCCTCATCCACTACCACTTTCACGACAAGGACACACTCCTCGCGCGCGTCGTCGAGTGGATGGGCCAGAACCTGGTTTCGCGGGAACGCGCAGCGCTCATGAATTCCACGCCGCGCCATGCGATAGACGACCTTTGGGCGTGGCTGTCGGCGGAATTGGACCGCGGGCATCTTCGCGTGCTCCTCGAGCTGGCGCAGTGGCGGAATCCGCTAGTGCGTCGCGCCATCCATGCCGCGAATCTCGCGCGCCGAGAAGCGGCGTCGGCCTCCATCGAACGACTCTTCGCCTTACTGGCGCTCCGCCCGCGCATTCCTGCGCAATTGCTAGCCGATGTGGTCGTGCCGTTCGTCGACGGACTGGCGATGACGATGGGCCTGGATCCCGAATTCAACCCGCGAGCCGCGTTCGACGTCCTCTGGCTCTCGCTGCTGACCCTCACGGATTGACGCGAACGCTCCCCGCAGGACGGCGCGCTCTCTTTCCGGAAACGGTGGCGCGCGTGTAGCTTCGCCGCCATGAAGCGCCGGACCCATCTGCGAGCACGCGCGATCGGCGCGGCCGTCGTCGTCGCCATCCTCGCATGGATTGCGATGGTCGTAGCCGTGATCGTGGCAGGTGCGCGCGACCAGGCGGCGCCCGCCAACGCTATCGTCGTGCTGGGCGCGGCACAGTACGAGGGACATCCATCGCCCGTGCTCCGCGCCCGGTTAGACCACGCACTGGAATTGTATCAGCGATCCCTGGCACCTCTCGTGATCGTGACCGGTGGAACCGGAGCGGGCGACACGACGAGCGAAGCGCAAGTCGGCCGTCGCTTCCTCCTCGAGCACGGCGTCCCTGATAGCGCCATCGTGATGGAGACGCGCGGACTCACGACGAGCCAATCCGTTCATGCCGTCGCAGCCATCGTGTCGGCTCTGCCGGGGCGGCGCGTGATCCTGGTGAGCGATCCCTTCCACATGCTGCGCCTTTCGATCCTGGCTCGAGCGCTCGGCCTCACGCCGCTCACATCGCCGACGCGCACAAGTCCCATCTCGACTCGAGCAAGCGCGCGCTGGAAATACGTTTTCGCGGAGTCGCTCAAGGCGCCCGTCGCGTACCTTATAGAACGAGTGTCGGACTAACGGATATTTGGCGGAGCTGGCGTGATTCAGGCTCGTTGCTGACCGTACTATGGCGCACTTTGGGGCCGGTCTTATCGCCTAACAAGGGCCTTGGGCGAGCTCGGCGATTGTCGAACAATTCGGATCGATGGTGTCGCGCGATCTCGCCGGCGTTCGCTGAGGAGGGTGGCATCTGTCGAAATGGGGTCGGGGATTGCCTTCGTGGGGGCCGGTGTGCAGCCATCTGTTGGTTCGCCTTACGCAAGCCTGGGCGGGTCATTGCCTCTTGCGTATCTGCCAAGAAACACATCACATTGTCGCGGCCGGGCTGTCGTTACATTCAGCGCGGCATCTTTTCGCCGCGGGAGATCCCTGGTGGCGAGGGGGCTCCGGACCGGTTAGGCCCCAGTCACGGCGATAGGCCGCAAGTGGCTACCGTATGGCGTACCGTGTGAGCTCTTGTCGTCGAGGCATCCCTCCTGGCGTCGCATTGCGCGATGCTGCCGTTTTCGCACGCGCTTTACAGCATCTGTTTCCGCTTTCGTGTCGTGGCCGATTCTCGGCTCGACCGAGTCGTTCCTCGCTTCGCGGTGCACGTGGTGATCCGGGACGCTCGACCGGGTCGAGGCGAGGATTGATGGACACGTAGGTCAAGAGCACCGCGAGTCCGGTTGGCGGAGCGTGCTGACCGGATCGCTGCGGCGCGGCTGTCGAGTGGACGGCGGAGCGAGTTGCGGAAGGGCGTGCTCGAGGCTCGCGGGTCGTTGGTAACGTCGCACTCACCCTCTCACTGTGTGGAGGTCCGTGCATGCGAATCCCCAGGCTGCTCGTTGGCGTCGCGGGTGTGGCGCTGTGGGTCGGTAGCGCTGCGGCGCAGGAGAAGGTGGAGTCGTCGAAGGCTCGAGCGGATACGGCGCCGAGTTTCACGAGCGTGACCGACCAGATGCTGCTCGATGCGCGGCAGAGCGGGAGCAACTGGGTGACGTACGGACGTGACTATTGGAATCAGCGGTGGTCGCCGCTGACGCAGATCAACACGTCTAACGTCGGCACGCTGCACATGTCGTGGATGTACCAGACCGGCATTTCGCGGTTAGGCTCATTCGAGACGAGCCCGATCGTGATCGACGGCGTGATGTATCTGACGACTCCATACAACACCGCGATGGCGGTGAACGCGCGAACGGGGAAGGAGATCTGGCGCTACGAGCACAAGCAGAGCATCGCGTCGCCGATTTACTGCTGCGGCCCGAACAATCGTGGCGTGGCGATCTCCGGCGGCACGGTGTACATGGCGACGCTCGACGCGCATTTGGTGGCGCTCGACGCGAAGACCGGTGCCGTGCAGTGGGACGTCCAGGTGGAGGATCCCGAGGCCGGCTACAGCGAGACGATGGCGCCGCTCATCATCGGCGACAAAGTCATCGTAGGCATCTCCGGCGGTGAGTACGGGATTCGGGGATTCGTGCGCGCTTACAACAAGTCGAACGGACAGCCGTTATGGACGGCGTACACGATTTTCGACAAGGGATGGGAAGGAAAGTTTGCGACGGCGACGAACGAGGGCAACGACCTGCATCGGAACATCGACGCCGAGAAGTCGGCGATGGCGCAGTACGGTGATGCGTGGCAGCGTGGCGGCGGCGGCGTGTGGATGACGCCGACGTACGATCCGTCATCGCATCTCTTGTTCTTCGCGGTGGGCAATCCTTCTCCCGATCTTGACGGATCGGTTCGGCCGGGCGACAACCTGTGCACGGACTGTATCATGGCGGTCGACGCCAACGATGGCAGCGTGAAGTGGTATTACCAGGAAGTGCCGCACGACGTGTGGGACCTGGACGCCGTGAGTCCGCCGGTGCTGGTCAAGCTCAAGGATGGGACGACCGCGGTCGCGCAGGCTGGCAAGACGGCGTGGGTGTACGTGCTGAACGCGTCGACCGGCAAGCTGATTCGGAAGTCGGCTCCCTTCAACCGTCTCGAGAACATGTTCGCGCAGCCGACGGCGGAGGGCACGCGGATGCTGCCCGGGGCGAATGGCGGATCGGAGTGGTCGACGACGGCCGTCAATCCGACGTTAGGCTACATGTACGTGTTGGGCATCGAGCAGCCGATGCATTACATCACGCACAGCGCGCCATTCGAGAAGGGCAAGCTCTGGTTGGGCTCGGCGTTCAAGGCGGTGCCCGGCGAGCGCCAGTACGGGACGTTCAGCGCAGTGAACCTGAACACGGGGAAAATCGCGTGGCAGGTGGAGACCGAGCAGCCGATGATCGGCGGGGCGATGGCGACGGCGGGGAATCTGGTGTTCGTGGGCGAGGGGAACGGGCACTTCAACGCCTTCGACGCGAGGACGGGCAAGAAGCTCTGGACGTTCCAGGCGGGGGCGGGGTGCAACGCGCCGCCGGTGACTTACATGCAGGACGGGAAGCAATACATCGCCGTGGCGTGCGGCGGAAACTTCCAAATGGGTTTTCCGTTAGGCGATGCGGTCCTGGTGTTCACGCTTCCGGGTGCCGCGTCGAAGTCCGCACGGTAATCGGCTGAGGCGGGCCGGCGTGGGCGAACGCGATGTCGTCCGCGCCGGCTCGCAGGTGTGCGTCAAGCAGCGGGGTGGCGATCTCATGCGGCAAGCGGCGATTGGCCTAACCGGCGGACTGATCTGCGTGCTGGGGGCGTTCGCCGCGGGTCGGGAGGGCGGACAGGCGGCGATGCAGCCGCGGCATCCGGCGCTGTTGACCGGCGCCGATTGGGTCGCGTACGGCCCGAAGGAGAAGGATGCGTACCTGAGTGGATTCATCG
>Ga0209168_10001272_pt1 | contig 20318 bp, 18 predicted proteins | sample Coa_R1_FD_187156 | JGI IMG/M metagenome (GOLD analysis project Ga0209168, IMG submission 187156) | Surface soil microbial communities from Centralia Pennsylvania, which are recovering from an underground coalmine fire - Coalmine... | ecosystem: Environmental > Terrestrial > Soil > Unclassified ...
TCTGGCGAGACTCGCGATCAGCCTGGATGGACCGAATGCTACTCGGCATGACGCTTTCCGCCGCGTGCCGGGTTCCTATGACTGGACACTGTCGGCCGTGCGCTGGGCGCGCGAGATTGGACTGCCCGTCCAGATCAACACCACCATCACCCGTCACAATCTCCAGCATCTCGACTCAATGATAGCTCTCCTCGAACAGCTAGACATCGTGCTGTGGAGCGTTTTCTTCCTGGTGCCAACCGGGCGTGGCTCAGCGATCGATTTGATCTCAGCCGAAGAGTTCGAGCAAGTATTCGAAAAGCTGTACGAGACCTCGCGCCGGGTATCGTTCGATATCAAGAGCACCGAGGCGCAGCATTACCGCCGGTTCCTGCTGCAGCGGCGAACGGAAGAAAAGCGCAAAGGGAATGGACAGTCTCTGCCAGCTCTAATCGGAACGAACACCGCGGATGGAATTGGGCGCGCTCCGCGCGGCATCAATGACGGCAAGGGCTTCGTCTTCATCTCGCATTTGGGAGAAGTCTTCCCGAGCGGGTTCCTGCCGCTCTCGGCAGGCAACGTGCGCAAGCAGTCACTGACGGAACTCTACCGGAACTCGCCGTTGTTCGTGGCTTTGCGCGACAGTGCAAATTTGAAGGGCAAGTGCGGTATCTGCGAATTCCGCGAGGTCTGCGGAGGATCCAGGGCCCGAGCCTTTGCGCTGACCGGAGACCCGTTTGCCGAGGAACCCTGCTGCATTTGGCAGCCCAAGGTTCGCGTTACCGCAGGCGACGCAAATACGCATCCAGCGGAGCGTATGCCTGCGCCAGATCTTGAGAACCATCCCATTGCTGCTCAAATACGTTAAGGAAGCCGGATTCGCTATACATGCGGTGTTGCACGTCGCCTTCAAGCACTGAACCGGAGGGCTTCCAGTCGGCTCCGCGGGCATTGCGTGCAGAGTCCAGATCCGACGAAGCCTGGCGGGCATCCCCTCGTTTCCAGGCAATGAAGCCACGAAGAAACCACGCATTGGCGGCGCGCGGATTCGTTTGGCAGGCGTGAGCGAAATCCTGCTCTGCGGTACCCAGGTCCCGCATGGCGAGCGCTACCTCGCCGAGCAGCACAAGGGTCCCGGTTTCTTCGGAATTCAGGTGGATGGCGGCCATTAGTGCCTGCCGCGCCTGCTCCAACTGACTCCGCGAAAAGGCCGATGCCGCAAGCAACTCTCCCTTTCGCTGAAACGCGCGGTGATTCTGCGGATTGATGCGTGCTAGTTCGTCAAGTTGTGCGATGGCGCCGGGAATGTCGCCGAGCACCGCCCGGCAATTTGCCAGATAGTAGTGGGAATCCTCGTGATGCGGGTTTATGGCCAGTGCTTCCCGAAATAGTCCGGCAGCCTTGGCACAATCGTGCTCACGTTTCATGGCGTCCATGGCAGCGTGTTGTTTTTCCCAGAAAAGAACCAGCGTGGACTTGTCGAGCTGGGCGGGCGCACTCGTTTGTTGCAGTTCAATGGCATGCGGAACCACCGGTTTAGCTTCCGGTTCCCCTTGCGTAATATCCCAGATTTGGTTTGCCTCCAGATTTGTCCATGTTTCGCTTCGCCCGCGAAGCCAGCGCACTTCCAGCCGATCAATTTTCGCGGCGGCGCCAAGGCCGATGTGAATGTGGTGGCTGTCCTCAGAGAGATACGATGAGCTGCCGACAGTCCGCCGCAGCGGGACTCCTCCGGTCCAGGCGATCACCGTCGCACCGTCGCCAAATCCCAGCGCTGCGCCACTCGGCGGAACGCGGCTGTGCAGGCGGAATTCCGCCCAGTTCCTCTGGGGAATATCGTTGCGCAGCAGCCGGACGCCTTCCGCGTGATCGACAATCGCCACATCCATGGCGCCATCGTTGTTATAGTCAGCGACTGCCAGCCCGTGGCTCACATGAGCTTGAGAGAGTGAACGATTCCACGGAGCGAGATCATGGAAGAAATTGCCCTGGGCATTCCAGAATAGAAAGGATGACATCGGTTCCAATTTCCGCGGCGAAGTGTCCTTCTGTTCGAACGTGCTGCCATTCGCGACAAGCAGGTCCGGCCAGCCATCGGAATCGATATCGACGAAGCTCGTTCCCCAGCCGATTCTCTGCAGCGATGGCTGTCCGATGCCCATGTTGGCGGCCACATCAGTAAAGTGGAGTTCCGATCCGTTCGTCATTCCTTTCTGTTCTGAGATCAACGATTGGTAAAGCGCGTAGCCTTGCGCGATCCAGTGGGAAATGAACAGATCATCGTCGCCATCGCGATCGAAATCGCCGGCCGCAAGTCCCATCGAGCCGCGATATTCCTCCACCCATGCGCTTCGGCCGGCGTCGACAAACTTCCCGTGCCGGTTCAGATAGAGTTTGTTCTCGGAAATGTCATTGGCGACGTAGAGATCCGGCCAGCCATCGCCATCAAAGTCGTGCCAGAGTGCGCTCAGACTGCGGCCGTCGGCATTGTCTACTCCGAGTTCTTTCGCGACCTCAGTAAAGGTGCCATTGCCCTGGTTACGAAACAGCAGGTTGCGCTCCGGCTCGAAGGAGGCGGGATTGAGTGTGAATGGGACTTCCAGTCCAAATTGCGCCGAACTTGTGCCCGCGTTCTCCTCATCACGCTTGTACTTCACGTACCCACAAACATAAAGATCAAGATAGCCATCGCGGTTGAAGTCGCCCCAGGAGACTCCACTCCAGAAGCCTCGATATTGGTCGAGGCCGGTTTTGTGCGAGACATCGGTGAAGGTTCCGTCGCCATTGTTGTGGAACAGATAGATGCGGTCGTAGCTAGTGACCACTAAGTCCGGGCGACCGTCGTTGTCGTAGTCCCCCCACGCGGCGCCCATGCCCCGAATGCGGAGTTCGGGAAAGCCCTTCACTTTTTCAAAACGTCCGTCGCCGAGGTTGCGGTAGAGCACGGACGGCGCCAGCGCTGAATCCGGCAAGTTTAGCGAGCCGCCGCCACTGACCACAAACAGATCGTCAAAACCATCGTTGTCAAAGTCGCCCCAAGCCACACCGGAGCCCATGTCCTCGGGCAATTGAGAAGACCGTGGACCTTGAAACTGGCGAAAAGACCCGAGCCCTGCAGCTTTGGTGACGTCAGTAAACAACGGTTCGGGAGCAGCGGCCGGTAGCTTCCGCCCCGTGTCGAGCAAGCGATCGACAACGCGTGTATTCGCGACGTGCTGGACTGTTTTCAGTGCAGCTGATTTGGTCAATACCGCGTGCTCACTGAGCACGCTCGTGATGTCCGACGAGGCCTCTCCTGGGACATATTCCTCCGGTTCGTTCTCCTTATGAATGCGCCAGGAGACGATGGCGCCGATGAGCAGTAGCACAACTAAGGTCGAGACGGTCCACGCCACGCGGCGCATACGGCGTGAGTCTTTTATCTTCTTGGGAAGAAGCACTCCTACTGACATCTCGCGCTCTCTCCCGCCTTGGCTACACATACGTCAGCAGTCGCACTCGCAATGTCGACTACCGGCGCAGTAAGCCCAGACTTCTCGCCCATCACGTAGTTAAGCAGGAACTGATCGATCTTGCGGTAGTGCAGGATGGCGTGGATCTGCAACTTACCGCTCGAGCCAACGGCAGGCACGGAAAACTCCCGGCTGTTGGGCACCTTGGAAGACGCGATGCTGGGACCTCCGGATGGGCACATCACGTTGTATTCGACAGTGTCGGAATATCCCGGAAAAAGCGAACGGCGATAGCGCACCCCGACCATCTCCCAGAGATTGTGCCGGTCGATGAGATTTCCATACTGATCCACCGGTTCGGCTTTGAACAGGAACGTCCCGGGCGGAAGGAAGTTACGGCTATCGCGCTGCCCGGAGACAAACACGGTATGCCCGCTCGCATCCTGAACGCGCAGTTCTACCCAGCTCTGAATCATGTCGAGCGGGCCGGTGGGATAGTCGTGGCCCACTTTGTTTGAGATCATCACGACTCTCACGGGAATGGTAGTGCCAGGGACAGCCACTGACGGCGCTTCGATCCGGACTCTGACGACCGGCCCCTCCGCCCACTTGTTTCGGATCTCCGGAATCTCGATGCTGCCCTGAAGCCACGCGGCCGTCAGTGCAATCTGTTTGTCGGCTCCATCCAGATGCAAGAAGGCTGGGACAAAGCTATTCGCCGCCAGGAAGCGATGACTGCGATGTTTGTGATCATCCGGACTGCGGTTGTAGTCCATCGAATCCCCAGCCGCCGGATCGGTAGAGGCAACCAGGGGCATGTGGCATTCGCGGCACTCGACCGTTGTTCGTGGATCGCCCTTGTGATTCCAATGGCTAGCCGCCCAGTTGTCGTATTGGTTTTGCAGTTGCACCCAGCCGACGCGGTTCACCTCCTGATCGATGAACTGCTTGTGGCAAGCGGCACAGTATTCCGGCTTTTTGTACATTCGCTTGCTTAACTGATTGTGCTGGGCAGGCCATGCCCGGATCAGGAAGTTGCGAGCGACCGCCGCTATCGTGTGGTCCTGGCTCCACTGCCAGAGGTATTCCTTCGGTTGCCACATCGTGTAATTCGCATTGCCTTGAATGTCGGTTTTTTGAATGGAATGGCATGCCAAGCAGGAAATCCCTTCGTCGTACCCGAGCGACCCGGTCAGTCTTTCTACGAAGATGTTCTTCGAACCGGAGAACAAGGAGATCGGGTCATGACAGCCGCCGCAATAACGGGTGGATTCCGGTCCGTTCTGCTTCGCCATCACATTCTGGATGCCCTGGAATATCGGGTCCATCGCCGCATAACGATGAGCGCTGGTTTTCCACTCGTTGTAGATCTCTGTATGACAGCCGCTCGCGCCACAAGTTGCCGAACCGGCCAGGGAACGCGGATCGTAAGCTCCATTGGTAGTCGTGTGCGCCAAACTCGGTGCAAAGGGACGGTTCTTGCCGAAAGCGAAGCTGTAATCGGAGGGAAACTGGTTGTGATATTTCGTACCCGAGTAGGCGAAGCTGAGGGCGATGATCAACACGACTCCCGCAAAGGTCACCAATGAACCCGTACGCAACCAGGTCCGTGCGCCTTCCGAAGCTTCCGTCCTCTGTCTTCGCCACCACGCGACGAAGATATGAGGTATCGTCGCGGCCAATGTCAGTAAGGTCGAGATGAGGTGAACGTAGCGCAACCATAGAGAGGTCTTCACACTTACGAGGGCTTGCCCTGTTACTACCAACCCCGAGACGAGACAGATCGCCAGCGCGCCTACGCCGACGTACCCCAACAAAAGAACGTCCGACAACGCCTGATCGCGGTAGTCCTGCCAATGCTGTATCGAGTACCACACCAATGGCGCGATCGTGAGAACTCCGATGATCGTATGCAGCAGGACTCCCCACTCGACTGCCGGGTGGAAGGGCCCAAATGTGACGGCCAAACCTGAGAGAAGTTCGAAGAGAAGAATGGCACCAGCCGCCTTCGACAGGAGGCTCGACCAACCGGTTCGAAGGCTTCTATCCGCCGCTTGTGAGTGCATCCACCCCTCCGCAGAATGGACCAAAACTACGGGCCCGCCTTCGCGGCCACAATAGTACTTTTCCCCTATCGGGATATTTGTCGGTTCTCGAAATCTTGTGAGAGTACGAAGCGAACGCACCCACCGCAATGACAAAAGTCACAGGCGTTCAACAACCCTCGAGCGGGCGCACCAGAGCGATAGCTCGCAAATGCGGCGCGTATGCCTTGAAGTCCGAGGGCTGCCGTGACATAAGTCATCGTCTTACCTGCGCGCCAGGCCTACGCTGTCTCAAGGAGAGATCCTTGAGTGAACTGATCGATAATCGCAGGCAACGCGTCTCTGTTCTGAAGGAAATCATCCTGCACCTGCATGCCGGCGCAGCTCCAGACCTCGTGAAGAGTCAACTGCGAGAGATGGTTCGCCAGACCGACGCAACAGAAATTATGGCGATGGAGCAAGAGTTAATGGCCGAGGGCATGCCGGTGGAGGTAGTGCGCTCGATGTGCGACTTGCATTCCCAAGTCACACGCGATGTGCTGGTCCAACTGACACCTCCACCGAGTATCCAACCAGGTCACCCGGTCGACACCTTTCGACGCGAAAACGCCGCGCTCCAAGAGGTGATCGCGAGGATGCGCGCATTATTCGCAGACGCCGGCAAACTGGAAGATGGAGCCGATGCAGCCGAGTTGGTGTATCGCATGCGTCAATCCGCGAACGACCTAATGGACATAGACAAGCATTATCAGAGGAAGGAGCACGCGTTGTTCTCGTGCCTGGAGCGGCACGGTATCACCGGTCCTTCGAAAGTGATGTGGGCCAAAGACGACGAAGTACGAAGTCTGCTCAAGCAAATGAACCAAGCGGCACACGATTGTGGTTCGACAGCGGCTAGCGTAAGGCAGTTCTTCACCCAATCTGCCGAGGCGGCGCTATTGGCTGTCGAAGAGATGATCTTCAAAGAAGAGAACATACTCTTGCCGATGTCGTTACAGATGTTGACTGAGGGCGAGTGGGCCGAGATATGGGCAGCCTCCGCACAATATGGCTGGTGCCTGGTCGAACCTCGTTCCTCTTACTCTCCGCCGATGGCGGCAGACCCGGCGAGCAATTCGGTACCAAAAGACGGAGCCATCATAATGGCCACGGGCCACGTCACCGTCGAGCAACTGACGGCTGTTCTATCCACGCTGCCCTTAGACCTAACCTTCGTTGATGCGGACGACCGTGTCGCCTTCTTCAGTGAAGGTCCGAGTCGAATCTTTGCCCGCAGTAAGGCCATCATTGGCCGCAAGGTTCAGCACTGCCATCCTCCCAGGAGCGTCGATACGGTGAACAAGATTCTCGAAGACTTCCGCGCGGGTCGCGAGAACGTCGCCGAATTTTGGATCAACTTCCAGGGGAAGTTCGTTCACGTTCGCTACTTCGCCGTACGAGACAAAGATGGAGCTTACCTGGGGACAATCGAACTTACTCAGGACATTGCTCCACTACGAGCCCTCCAGGGAGAAAGGCGGCTCCTCGAATACAACTGAGGACGGAAAATGGTGCCGAAGGCCAAAATTCCACTCCATCCGAAACATCCGGAGCGCACGTGCTGGGGATGTGATAAATACTGTTCGGCTGATGATCTGCGCTGCGGGAATGGAACCATTCGAACCCAGCATCCCGTTGAGTTGTTCGGAGACGACTGGATCGAATGGGAACTCGCTCCTGAAACGCAGTCCGTCGTCGAGAATGGTGTCTCTACCGTGGCACCCGAAGCCTTCGAAGGTACGGAACAATCTGATTAGGCCATGTTCGAGATGCGGCGCTTCAGCCTGCGCCAAGCGGTCCTAGGCGTCTGCTCTCGAGTTTGATTTTTCATGCAGTTCTCCTCAGCGTGCTCTGATAGTCCTCTACAAACTTCTGAATCCCCTTGGTCGTGAGCTCGTGTGCGATGTCGAAATTCTCCCACGGCTGCTCTAGCTTCAGCATCCTGTAGGGCAGCTGGTTCAGAGGTTTGCCATTTGCTCCGATTGCTTTGTAGGCGAAGTCTCGATTCGGCATTGGAAAGCTCTTTGCCGCCCAATCTTCAAGGACCCGCGCGGGTACGGTGACCAGCTGCACTTCCAGCGCAAAAGCGCACAATAAGTGTTCCAAATGACGGATGCTGGCGGCCAGCACGTGCACGTGTCCATCGCTAGTCTCGTACATCTTCTTGATGTTCTTAACCAGATCCATGCCATTTTCGCCCCGGTCATCCAACCTTCCGATAAAAGGCGACACATAGACAGGTTCAGCCGACCCTTTCGTCGCGGCGTACACGGCAGCCGCTTGCTCCTGGGAAAAGCACAATGTCATGTTGACTCGAATCCGGTCTCGTACTGACATTTGCGCGGCACGCAGGCCTTCGTGTGTGCACGGGTACTTGATGTAGGCATTGGGGATCCAGGTAAACATCTCCTTACCTTGCGCAAACATCTGTTCTGCGGTCGTGCCGAGATCGGCAAACACCTCGATCGAAACTCCGGCTTCTCCGACCAGAGGAGAGATGCTTTGAACGATATTTCTGTACTCTTCCTTTTCCTCTTGCCCGCTCAAGCGCTGGCCAGAGGCTACAAGCCGGCGAATCTCAGGATTTTTCGCAACGAGCGATGGATTGGTCGTCTGGCCATCGACGAATCCGAGCAAGTCCTTGATGCGGCGAGTCTCGGCGGGATCACCACCGTCCACGAGGATTTTCGTTCTTGGCCTATTGGTTAGCATGTCGCACTGCCTTTCTCGAGACTCAAGAAGCCTCGCAACACAACTACAGTCCCACGCACCTTCTCATGCGGCTCTCGGTTTGGGATGAAACTCCGCAGTAATGGCACGCAACTGTTCATCCGCATTGCCACCGACGGCTGATTCGATCCAGGCGAACTGCTCGACGAGCACTCCCTGATCTGCTTCCGACAGGAGATCGTCCGCAAGCGGGAACAGCACGTGATCGGCCTTCCACATGTGCCCTGGATAAAAATCCACTGCGTCCCGCAGGGATCCAGCGAGCGGGTCCGCACTCTGGTTGGCAGCGTCCAAGTATTCATTGGCCGTTTGTCTGAGCCTGGCAAGAATTTCTTCGACGCGATGATGTTCTTCGTAGAAAGTCCGGACCGCGTACTCGTCAGAGCAACCTCTTCGCGCCCGTATCATGGAGAGCAGAAAATCTTCCTTGCTGTGATGCGACCTGCCCACGAAGGTTGCGAATGCTTCCGCCATTTCCCAGACCTGACGACGGTCCAACCGATTGCCTTTCTCAATTTCCTTGATGATGCCGGCCATCGCTACAATCGCATGCTCGATCAGCTGATGTTCCTCACGGAGCACCTGTGTCGACTTTTCCACCTCGTTCATGTCCTGTCTCCTTCGCCGCCGTCCGTTGTCGAACCTCTGCCCGTCAGGCAATCCTCCTGTTTTTTCCTGTTTTCGCTTTCGTGTGCGTTTGCTTCTGAGTTTTGGCCTTCTGGGTTCTTTCGGATTGCTTGCCGATAGGCTCCTGAGCGCGTCTGGACGCGAGTGCCGCCGGAACAGATGCCTCGGACGGCCTGCCTGAGCTCGGGAGTGCCTTGCCACGACCAGTAGGCTGCGTGTCCTCTGAGGCGTCCGCTGCCATCAAGACAAGTTGGCCTCCGTCCGCTCGCGCTCGCTGGTCCAGCTGATTCCAAGCGCGCTGTAGTTCTTCGATATCTTTGCGCTCAAACAGGCGCGACTGAAAGACCGGAGGGCACTCTGTCTCCTGGCGAGCGGGACAGCTCTCGTGAAGCATAGTGTGGGAGAGCAGCACATCTCTGAGTGGTACCTGATAAGTGCCGCCGCAAGACTGACAGGGCAAGCGAATGCCAACAGTATCCAAAATATTCATGACTATCACCTCGATTGCGACATGCTCCTTAAGGGCTCGAATCGCAGGCGCTCATGCAGCGTTGCGTCGAAAGCCAGCGCTTTCGCCCCTCTCTCCATTACTCAGCCACCCCGCATCTCTGATGCGTGCCAGCAAGAGATGGAAATAAATGAAACCGGCGTAGGGCTGCCACTTGGCCACAGCTCGACCCACCCCCTCATAATCCAGTGGTCTTCGCCGGCCCAGGAACCGCGCGAGATTGTTCCGTGCTCCAACGTCATCGCCAGGAAAAACATTGAGGCGCCCAAGGCCGCGGAGCAGAACGTATTCCGCTGTCCATCGCCCGATGCCGGGTAGCGATTCGAGAATCTCGAGCGCCGCCTGGTTGTCGCAATATTCCAGTTTTTCGAGGTCGAGATTCCCTTGGCGCTCATTCGCAGCGATTGCCAGGAGGAACTCGGCTTTATGACCGCTGAAGCCGAGCGCTTTTAATGAATTGAAACGCGCACCGAACAAATCTTCCGGACTGGGAAAAGAGTGCAATTTGGAGCTAGCGATCGTCTGACCATATTTGCCTGCCAGGCGGCTGAGTAACAGAATGCCGACCAACAAGGACAGTTGCTGGCAGGCAATGCCGTTGGCTACCGCTTCAAACACAGTAGGAAAACGTGGCGGCTTGAGTCCACGAAACTCTTCAACAAGAGGCGCTATTTTCGGGTCCTGCTTGGCCAGCCGATAGAAAGAAGAAAGATCCTGGCGCAAGCCCAACATTCGCTCCAACTGATTCTTTACTTCCTTTTGTCGGGACGACGAAAGGCTGTGTGCAGAGATACTGACTGAGAGGCTCGGCCTGTCAGCAGCTCCATCCTGTTGAACAGAAACCTCCGCAGGTTCGTGGTCGATTTCCAGTACACGTCGGAACGTATTTCCATCCCAGCAGTCAATTTGGTTTGCCGGCCGCCGGCGAAGAGCCCACACCGTGAGGTCCAGCCGGAAGGGCGGGACCGGCATGAGCACGAAGCTGGTCCGCTTCACAGATGCTCCGTTTCTTCTCGGTTTTGCACCAACTGAGAGGAAGCTTTCATCGTCAGAGACCGCATGCACTGACTTGCTCACATTTCATGCTGCACCCTTAGCGGGCGATCTGTCGTCGTTACGATTGTCTCCCGTTCTGGTACGAACCTTCCATTGTGAGGATTGCACGATCGAATGATGATGTCTTTGAAGGAGATCCTTTTCTCGCTCTACAGCCAATGCTTGGTCGAGCGTAGTTTCCCCTTCTTTGCAGGATTCGGTCGATCCGGTTACACGCCATGCCTCTGAACGGTCAAACAGAAGATCTTTGGGTACTAGGCCTGTATTTCCTGGTTGTGCTCCTGGTGGTGGCATCGATGCTGGGCCTCTCTTACGTATTGGGGCAGCGGCACAAAGAGCCGGCCACGGGATCACCCTACGAATCCGGAATCCTCTCTGAAGGCTCTGCCCGGGTACGCCTCGCAGCAAAGTTCTATCTCACGGCGATGTTTTTTGTGATTTTCGACCTGGAGGCAGTCTTCATCTTTGCCTGGGCGGTGGCGGCCCGTGAGCTGGGCTGGTCTGGATACGGCGAGCTTGCCGTTTTCGTTGCAATCCTCGTGGCGGCTTTAGCTTATCTCTGGCGTCTTGGGGCGCTCGATTGGAGCCCACAATCCCGCAGCATCCGGCTGCCGGACTAGATTTATGCGCTGGTCGATTACGAAAGCCGACTCTCGCCCATCAACGGCCGAAGCTGACCGCGTGCCGATGGAACAGGCAGTGCGTCGCAGCCTGGTCCTCTCGCGTCTCGAAGACCTCCTTGCCTGGGGACGAAAGAACTCGATCTGGCCATTCAACTTCGGCCTTTCCTGCTGCTATGTGGAAATGGCCACCAGTATCACCAGCAAGTACGACCTTGCCCGTTTCGGAGCGGAGGTGATTCGAGGAACGCCTCGAGAAGCAGATTTGATGGTGATTGCGGGAACGGTCTTCATCAAGATGGCGCCGGTAATCCAGCGATTGTACGAGCAGATGATGGAGCCGCGCTGGGTCATCTCCATGGGGTCATGCGCCAATTCCGGCGGCATGTACGACATCTACAGCGTGGTGCAGGGCGTCGATAAATTTTTGCCAGTTGACGTATATATACCGGGCTGCCCTCCCCGCCCTGACGCTTTCCTGGAAGGCCTTACATTGCTGCAAAAAGCAGTGGGCACGGAACGTCGTCCGTTGAGTTGGATGGTTGGTCCACAGGGAGTGGTACATGCCGAGATGCCTTCGATGCGCGACTTGAAGTGGGCGGAACGCGCACAGGCCACAGCCCTTCGTTCGCCGGAGGACGTTTGATGCCGGTGATCGTTGAGCCCAGCATTTATGAAGATGTCCAAAGCAGGGTGCACGATGGGCTGCTGGCGTCGCAAACGATGCCCGACAGCATTCCGACGCTCTGGATCGCCAAAGCGAGCGTTCACGATCTGTTGCGCTATCTCAAGAGCGAAATTCCGCGGCCCTTCCGAATGCTCTACGACCTGACCGCCATTGACGAGCGGCCTAGAAAATACCGCCAAGGCCAGCCCGAGAGCGATTTCACCGTTGTTTATCACCTGCTCTCCTTCGATCGCAACGAATACATCCGAATCAAGGTGCCGCTTAAGGGGGAACATCCGAGTCTAGAGAGCATCACGGACATCTGGCCAGCAGCTAACTGGTACGAGCGTGAGGTTTGGGACATGTTCGGCATTTCATTCCAGGGCCATCCGCACCTAGCACGGATTCTGATGCCCAAGACCTGGACCGGACATCCACTGCGCAAGGACCATCCGGCGCGCGCGACGGAGATGGGACCATTCCGCCTGCCCGAGGACAAAGAAGAGGCCGAGCAGGAAGCATTGCGTTTCCGCCCCGAGGAGTGGGGGATGAAGCGGGCTCACGAAGATACAGACTTCATCTTCCTCAATGTCGGCCCTCAGCATCCCGGCACCCATGGCGTTTTGCGCATCGTGCTGCAGTTGGACGGAGAAGTCATTGTCGATGCGGTGCCGGAAATCGGCTTTCATCATCGCGGCGCCGAGAAGATGGGAGAACGCCAGAGCTGGCACACCTACATTCCCTACACCGACCGAGTTGACTACCTCGGCGGGGTGATGAACAACCTCGCCTACCTCACCGCTCTTGAGAAACTGGCTGGCATTGAAGTGCCGCCACGCGGGCAGGTAATCCGGGTGATGATGGCGGAGCTGTTTCGCATCATCAGCCATCTGGTCTGGTACGGCACGTTCGCGCAGGACCTTGGGCAGATGTCGCCCGTCTTCTTCACCTTCAACGATCGGGAGCGCGCCTTTGGCATTGTTGAAGCCGTCACCGGCGCGCGGATGCACCCGAACTGGTTTCGTATCGGCGGCGTCGCCCAAGATTTACCTCGCGGCTGGGAGCCGATGGTCCGCGACTTTCTGAACTACTTTCCCGCTCGCCTCGGCGAGTACGACCACATGGTGTTGCGCAACCGGATTTTCAAAGCGCGCACGCAAGGAGTTGGTGATTTCACAACCGAGGAAGCCATCGAGTGGGGAGTCACCGGCCCCAATTTGCGCGCCACGGGCATGGCCTGGGATTTCCGAAAAAAACAACCTTATTCCGGTTACGAGCAGTTCGAATTCGACATCCCTATAGGCCGCAAGGGCGATTGCTACGACCGCTCACTCGTTCGTGTGGAGGAGATGCGCCAGAGCCTGCGAATCATCGAGCAGTGTCTGAAGCATATGCCCGATGGTCCATACAAATCTGCCGACCCGTTAGCCACACCTCCGATCAAGGACCACACGATGCACGATATTGAGACGTTGATCACGCATTTTCTGGGCGTGAGTTGGGGGCCGGTCGTGCCGCCGGGCGAAGCTCTCGGGGCGATCGAGGCGACCAAGGGAAACAACGGCTATTATCTGGTGAGCGACGGCAGTACGGTTTCTTACCGTACTCGAATCCGGACCCCATCGTTTCCTCACATACAAATGCTTCCCCTGATGTGCCGGGGCCTGATGATCCCTGATTTGCTTGCCATTCTTGGCAGCATTGATTTCGTTCTGGCCGACATAGACCGATGAGGGACACCGAACCATGTTGACAGTCGAAGAACGACAAGAGATCGAGGCCGAGTTTTCCCGCTATCCCAACAAGCGGGCGGTCTCCATTGACGCGCTGAAGATCATTCAGCGACGTCGGGGCTGGGTCTCGGATGAGAGCCTGCGCGATCTCGGCGAGTTGCTCGATATGACGCCGGATGAACTTGATGGTGTGGCGACGTTCTACAACCTGGTCTTTCGCAAACCGGTGGGCCGACATGTTGTGCTGGTTTGTGACAGCGTGAGCTGCTGGATCATGGGTTACGAGAAGCTATGCCAGCGCCTTACCTCGCAACTTGGAGCGAATCTGGGCGGGACCACTTCCGACGGGCGATTTACCGTCTTGCCTGTTGTTTGCCTCGGGGCTTGCGATCATGCCCCGACGCTGATGGTGGATAACGATCTACATCGCGATGTGGACCCTGAAAAGCTGGACGAACTGCTTGACCGCTACAAATAAGGAAGGAAAGTGGAGAAACCCCTCACCAAGAACATCCCGCGCGATGGCGATGGACCGCTGATGCTCGAGGCGTACGAGAAGGCGGGTGGCTACCAGGCTGTTCGTAAGGCGTTGAAGATAGCGCCAGCGGATATCACCACGCTGGTGAAGACATCGGGCTTGAGAGGCCGCGGCGGAGCCGGCTTTCCCACTGGGATGAAATGGAGTTTCGTGCCGATGGGTAGCGATGCTCCTCATCCAAAATATCTGGTTGCCAATGCCGACGAGATGGAGCCCGGCACTTTCAAAGACCGGCTGCTACTCGAAGGCGACCCGCACCAACTGATCGAGGGCATGATCATTGCGGCATACGCGATCCAAGCCGATATCGGCTACATCTTCCTCCGCGCAGAATACACGGTCGCTGCGCAGCGATTGAGGAAAGCCATTGTTGAAGCCTACGAAAACCATTCCCTGGGCAAGAACATTCTCGGTTCAGGCTACAGCCTCGAGATGTATCTGCACGTGAGCGCCGGTCGCTACATGTGCGGGGAAGAAACCGGGCTATTGAACGCGCTAGAAGGAAAACGTGCGAATCCCCGTTCCAAGCCGCCATTTCCGCAAGTCTCGGGACTCTGGGGAAAACCCACGATCGTACAGAACGTGGAAACCCTGTGCAATCTGCCGCACATCGTGAACAAGGGCGCGGACTGGTTCAAAGGTCTGAGTCACGGCACGGATGGGGGAACGAAGCTGTACGGTGTCAGCGGAAAGCTCAAGCGTCCAGGCCTCTGGGAGCTGCCGATGGGGACGACCGTCGGCGAAATTCTGGAAGAACATGCAGGAGGGATGCGGGACGGCGTGAAACTGCGCGGCTTTCTTCCCGGCGGAGCATCCACCGATTTTCTCACCGCGCAGCATCTCGATGTGCGTATGGACTTCGACCAAGTGCAAAAGGCGGGCAGCCGTTTAGGGACCGGAACAATGGTCGTTTTGGATGATCACACCTGCCCGGTTGGCATGGTGTGGAACCTTGAACACTTCTTTGCGCAAGAGTCGTGCGGCTGGTGCACGCCGTGCTGGAGCGGCCTGAACTGGGCCGAGAAGATTCTCCGCGCAATGGAGGCTGGCCGCGGCCAGCCCGGCGATTTGGAGAAGTTGGAATTTCAAACCAAGTTCAACGCTCCAGGGCACACATTCTGCGCGCTCGCACCTGGAGCCATGGAGCCTCTCCAGAGCGCTCTGAAGTATTTCCGTGACGACTTTGAGCAGCATATCCGGGAGCACCGCTGCCCATGGAGATAGGTCCTGAACACAAGATGGCGACGATTTACATCGACGATCGGGCCTATGAAGCCAATCCTCAGCAGAACCTGTTACACGCCTGCCTGACTCTCGGCTTCAATCTTCCGTATTTCTGCTGGCACCCCGCGATGGGCTCGGTCGGCGCCTGCCGGCAGTGCGCTGTGAAGCAGTTCAAGGATGATCAGGACAAGCAGGGAAAGATCGTGATGGCCTGCATGACGCCGGCCGCCGAAGGCACGCGGATTTCGATCGAAGACCCGGAAGCGCGCGCGTTTCGCGCCGGTGTGATTGAAGGGCTGATGGTCAACCACCCCCACGACTGTCCGGTCTGCGATGAGGGCGGAGAGTGTCATCTGCAGGACATGACCGTGATGACCGGTCATGACTATCGCCGCTATACGTTCCAAAAGCGCACCTTTCACAATCAGTATCTCGGACCTTTCGTGAACCACGAAATGAACCGCTGCATCCAGTGCTACCGCTGTGTGCGTTTCTATCGCGAATACGCCGGAGGACGCGATTTCGATAACTTCGGTTTGCGGGATCACGTCTTCTTCGGCCGACATGAAGACGGAGTGCTGGAGAACGAATTCAGCGGCAATCTGGTGGAAGTTTGCCCTACCGGAGTGTTTACCGACAAATCCTTAAAGCAGCACTACACGCGCAAATGGGACCTCCAGATGGCGCCGTCGATCTGTGTCCATTGCGGCCTCGGGTGTAATACGACGGCCGGGGAACGCTACGGCATGCTGCGACGGATCATCAACCGTTTCAACGGTGAGGTGAACGGATATTTCCTTTGCGACCGCGGACGCTATGGCTACGAGTTTGTGAACAGCGATCGTCGTGTGCGTCAGGTGCGGCTAGCACCGGAAGGCAACCCGTCCAACATTACTAAATCGGACGCAACGCAATATCTTGCCTCTTTGATCGGCGGGGAACATGAAGTCATCGGGATTGGCTCGCCGCGAGCGTCGCTGGAGTCCAATTTTCTCCTGCGCACTCTGGTTGGTCAGGAGCGTTTTTACGCCGGGGTCGACGACGAGCAATACCGCCTGTTGCAGGCCATGCTTGAGATTTTGCGAACGGGCAAATTCCACTCCCCTTCGCTCGGCGAGATTGAAATCTCGGATGCGGTGCTTATTCTCGGCGAAGACGTCACCAATGTTGCCCCAAGAATGGCGCTCACCCTTCGCCAGTCCGTCCGGCGGCAGGCTCTCGACATCTCCGACAAAATGCGGATACCGCGCTGGGATGACCACGCCGTCCGAGAAGCGCTGCAGGACACAAAAGGACCTTTGTTCATCGCGAGCTGTGCGGCCACACGTCTGGATGATGTTGCCACACGGACATACTGCGGTGTGCCGGACGACATCGCCCGACTCGGTTTTGCCATCGCCCACGCAGTCGATAGCGGCGCGCCAGCCGTCCCCGGCTTGTCTGAAACTCTGCGCACTCTGGCTGCCGAGATCGCGGAGGCACTTCGGACAGCACAAAGGCCTCTGGTCGTCTCCGGTCCGAGTTGCCGTAGTCAAGCCGTGATTGAGTCCGCCGCCAATGTTGCTATGGCGCTCTCGAAGGCGGGTCAGCCTGCGGCACTTAGTTTCACGACGCTTGAATGCAACGCCTTCGGCATGGCATTGATGGCGCCGAATCCTCTGGGGACGGCATTGAACACCGCGCGACAACGGAAGCCTGCAACGGTAATCATTCTCGAAAATGATCTTTACCGCCGCTTGCCCGCGCACGTGGTGGACGAGTTCCTGAATTCCGCACCCCAGATAGTCGTCCTCGATCACCTCGAAAATCGAACTACGGAAAAGGCAGGCCTGGTGCTGCCGGCCGCTACCTTCGCGGAAGCGGATGGCGCTTTGGTAAGCAGCGAGGGCCGGGCCCAGCGTTTCTATCAGGTGTATGTTCCCGACGGGGATATTCAGCCGAGTTGGTGCTGGTTACGCGACGCACTGGCGATTGCCAAGAGCCCAGCACAGGCATGGGAACACCTGGACGACGTCGTCGCCGCCATGGCTCGCGACATTCCTGTCCTAGAGATGGTCCCAAAAGCTGCTCCGAGCGCATCGTTTCGGATTGCGGGCGAGAAAGTACCACGTGAACCACATCGCTACAGCGGCAGGACCGCCATGCACGCCAATATCAGCGTGCACGAGCCAAAACCGCCTGATGATCAGCAGACACCGCTCACTTTTTCCATGGAGGGAACCTCCGACCAGCCTCCAGGCGCATTGATCCCCTTTTTCTGGTCCCCGGGCTGGAATTCCATCCAGGCGACCAACTTCTACCAAACTGAGATCGCTGGTCCGTTGCGGGGAGGCGATCCTGGTGTCCGCTTGATCGAAGGCGCACCCGCGGCCACTCGTACGTACTTCCACCAGATCCCCGATGCGTTTTCACGGCGCAAGGGAGAGTGGCTGCTGGTTCCCCTGTACCACATTTTCGGCTCGGAGGAATTGAGCCTGTCTTCTCCCCGTATCCGAGAACTTGCTCCCAAGCCATACATCGCTCTCAGCGCCGATGACGCTCGGGAGCTTCATCTCGACTCCGGCGACGAGGTAAGGCTCGAGGCGAACGGAACGGTTCACCATCTGCCGCTCGTCATTCACGAAGAGCTATCGGCTGGCGTCGTGGGCGTTCCGGTTGGACTGCCCTCTCTTGGCGGGATCAACCTGCCAATCTACTGCACTCTCGAACCTGAGAAAGAGCAGGCAAGAAAATCATGACGAGTCCTCATCCCATCGCGAGCCTGATCGGCGTGCTAGTGGTGGCACTGTCGTTGGCCGGAGGATTGATTTGGGTGGAGCGCCGCCTGCTGGCACTGTGGCAGGACCGCTACGGCCCCAATCGGGTTGGGCCGTTTGGCCTGCTCCAGGTTCTCGCGGACATGATCAAAATCTTCGCCAAGGAGGACTGGATTCCTCCTTTCGCCGACAAGCCTGTATTTGTGCTCGCTCCCGCCATCATTGTAGTGACCGTGCTGATGACTTTCGCTGTGCTTCCCATTACCCCCAGGATCATCGTGACCGACTTGAACATCGGCCTGCTCTTTTTCCTGGCAATGTCTTCGCTCGGCGTCTACAGCGTGGTGCTCGCGGGCTGGTCTTCGGATAACAAGTACTCCTTGCTGGGCGGGGTGCGCGCCGCAGCTCAGATGCTGAGCTACGAGGTCTTCATGGGTCTCTCGCTCATGGGAGTCGTGGTGCTGGCTGGTTCTTTCGATCTTGCCAACATCGTCGAAGCGCAGCGGAAGATGTGGTTTGTCATTCCCCAATTCCTGGGTTTTGTACTGTTCCTCATCGCGGGTCTTGCGGAGACCCGGCGGCTGCCGTTTGATCTGCCCGAAGCCGAGAGCGAACTCGTTGCCGGCTACCATTCGGAATACTCCGGAATGAAGTTTGGAATGTTCTTCGTAGGCGAGTATCTGGGCGTCACGCTGATCTCAGCCCTGATCGCAGTAATGTTTTTTGGCGGATGGCTGGGTCCGTGGTTACCGCCAATCGTTTGGTTTTTCATCAAGATGTTTCTGTTTATTTGCTTTTTTATTCTGCTGCGTGCGTCGTTGCCCCGGCCCCGATTTGATCAGCTGATGTCCTGGGGATGGAAGCTGATGCTGCCCTTGGCGCTGGCCAACATATTAGTGACCGGTGCGGTCGTGCTTGCGCTTCGCTAGAAGCCCTTGCCCGAAATTGAACAGGAAGGAAGGCTGCCATGCTGAGTCTGCTGAGAACCATCTGGGACGTGCTCCTGCATACGTTTCATCACAGGGTGACGGTGCAGTATCCCGAACAGAAAGCCTACCTGGCTCCGCGTTATCGCGGTCGCATCATTCTCTCTCGTGATCCGGACGGCGGGGAACGCTGCGTGGGCTGCTACCTTTGTGCTGCCGTGTGTCCGGTGGACTGTATCGCGCTGCAGGCCACGGAGGACAAAAACGGCCGGCGTTTCCCGGAATGGTTCCGCATTAATTTCTCGCGCTGTATTTTCTGTGGGTTCTGCGAAGATGCCTGCCCCACCTATGCCATACAACTGACCCCAGATGTGGAAATGAGCGAGTACCACCGCCAGAACATGGTCTACGAGAAAGAACATCTATTGATCGATGGTCCCGGCAAATACCCCGGTTACAACTACTGGCGTGTGTGCGGTGTCGCGATCCGCGGGAAGGACAAAGGTGAGGCCGAGCACGAGGCGCCGGTTACGGACCTCCACGCTTTAATGCCCTAAGAGCGTTTATGGATGCAGTGTTCTATATCGCGTCGGCGGTGGCGATTTTGGCCACGATCATGGTCATTACGCGGTTGAACGCCGTGCACGCACTGCTTTACCTCATCGTATCGTTACTCTCGGTAGCGGTGATCTTCTATACGCTGGGTGCCCCCTTCATCGCAGCCCTGGAAGCGATCATCTATGCCGGGGCCATCATGGTCCTTTTCGTTTTTGTGGTCATGATGCTGAATCTGGGCACCAAGACGATGGACACGGAACGAACCTGGCTGAGACCCAGGATGTGGATGGGGCCATGCATCCTGACCGCCATCCTGATTGCCGAAGTCGCATACCTGCTGTTCAAGGCGGGTGCTGCCACGCAGGGTGCGGCGGCGGTTGTGCCCAAACAGGTAGGCGTGGCGTTGTTCGGACCTTATGTGATTGGTGTGGAACTCGCTTCCATGCTCTTGCTGGGCGCTCTCGTGGGGGCTTACCACCTGGGCGTGGGCAAGCGAGAACGACTGGAGACTGAAGATGTCATCGATTCCGATGCAACACGGACTGCTTTTGGCGGGAATCCTGTTCGCCCTGGGGCTCGCGGGTCTTCTCGTGCGGCGTAATTTGATTTTCACTCTCATGTCGATTGAGGTGATGCTCAATGCCGCGGGCCTGGCCTTTGTCGTAGCCGGTTCGCGCTGGGCGCAACCGGACGGCCAGGTGATATTCATTTTCATTCTGGCCACCGCGGCGGCCGAGGTCTCGGTAGGTCTGGCGTTATTGCTGCAGTTGTACCACCAGTACAAGTCCCTGGATGCTGACGCAGCCAGCCAAATGAGAGGGTAACGTGCTCAGATTGTTGTGGCTGATCCCGGCGATCCC
>Ga0209168_10001273_pt1 | contig 20318 bp, 22 predicted proteins | sample Coa_R1_FD_187156 | JGI IMG/M metagenome (GOLD analysis project Ga0209168, IMG submission 187156) | Surface soil microbial communities from Centralia Pennsylvania, which are recovering from an underground coalmine fire - Coalmine... | ecosystem: Environmental > Terrestrial > Soil > Unclassified ...
GCATCACGTTTCTGGCCGTGGCGAGGATCGCCATGGCGGCCTTGATATGGCTGGCCGCCGCCGGCACAGGCTGGTCGCAAAACGTTTCCCCGCCGCCGGCCCCGCCACCGAGCGGACCAGAGACCCTGCCGCCGCGCGAAGAAAGCCCCGGCGTTTTCAACGAAATGGGGAAAATGCTCGAAAAGTCGCTGTCGATCCTGCCGCCGCTCAAAAGTCCAAGCGAGACGCTCGACGATCTCAATACCCGCGCCAAGGAGGCAGCGAAAGATGCGGGCGAAAGCCTGTCGCGTCTGGCCAGGCCGGCTTCCGTGGCCACGGGCCGTGTGAAATGCCCGCCATCGCCGAACGGTGCCTCCGACTGCAAAGTCGCGGCCGATGCGCTGTGCCAGGCCAAGGGTTTCAAGGAGGGCAAAAGCCTGACGACGGATTCGGTGGAAGCCTGTTCGCCGAAAGTGCTGATTCCCGGACGGGCTCGAAAGCCCGACGATTGCCACACCGATAATTACGTCAGCCGCGCGCTGTGCCAATAAAGCGGCGCCTCGTGGTTTTGCGAGGCGGCGTGACGGCCTTTGTGAGGTACTCTCGCGCTTTAACGCGCCATTAACCAAGCCCGCCCAAAATTCATGGAGCGCTCGCCGCAAGCTTTTTGCGGTCGCGCGGTCGAAGGGACGGGACATGGATTGCGAGACGCTTGTTGCGAAAAAGCCGGCGACGCTCGAGGAGATCAGGCGACGGGTCGCCTGTGCGCTGGAGCGTCACCCGCTGTGTCGTGACGTGCAATTCGACATCGTCAGCATGCCCCGCTCCAACAAAGGCGGAAACTGGACCATCAGTCTGCGAACGGTCGCACCCGATGCGCTTTGGGAGGCCTCCGACATCGTTGCCGACATCCAGGATGCTTACGAGCTGACCGCGGCGGCCTGATCCCACCCCCCTTCTTCTCCTTTGGCCGTCATGCGCCATCGCGGCGGCATGGTTAAGCCTTAATTCCCGCCCGATTATCGGCGATGTCCCTCCAATCCAACGCAAAAAACGGAGCGTTACCTGTCCAAAGCTGTGACCATGATCGCGCTGACTTGCTTCCTCATCGTTGGAGCGGCGGGCGCCGCTATTCTGGGGCGCGATAGCGTGCCCGCGGCGGGCGCGGCGATGCCGCCCTCCGCCGTTTTCGGCGGTTCCATTTCCAATTGGGAAGGCAAGGGAGACCGGTTGGATGTCGCTTCAACGGCCTCCGCTCCGAGCGAGCCGCCGCAAACCGGCGCGATCCCAAGCGATCCGATGCGGCCCGCCTTGGCTGCGGATAACTCGCCGCGCGAAGCCGAAGCGCTCAAGACCACCGATCGCCTTGCGGCGCGGCCGATGTCCAAGCCGAAGCTTGCGTCCAAGCCGCCATCGCAGAAATCCTATGCGCTTTTGAGCGAAGCGCAGATCGCCGGTATCAAGGATCGGTTGCGGCTTTCGCCGTCGCAGGAATCCTATTGGCCGGCGGTGGAAAACGCGCTGCGCGCCGTGGCCCGCAGGATTCACGCTACCCGGCAGGCCGAGCCGAACGGCACGGCCGCGCCGATCGATCCGCAAGCCGAGGAAGTCCAGCAATTGAAGTCGGCCGCGATGCCGCTGTTGTTCCAGCTTCGTGAAGATCAAAAGCGCGAGGTGCGCGCGCTCGCCCGCTTGATCGGCCTGGAGAAAGTGGCGGCGGCGATCTGAAAACCGGCTATCGGTTCAGGCCGGCCCGCGAGCGTTTTGCGTTCGGATGAGCTGGCGATGATTTCAGGCCGCGATTTCATCGTCGTCCGGCGCTTCCATAACCGTTCGATTCCGCCCCGCCCTCTTGGCCTGATAAAGCGCGCGATCGCACCGCTCGATGAGGCTGTCCGCCGACTCCGCCATGCGGAACTGCGCCACACCGATCGAGACGGTAACGCTCGAAACCTCTTCGCCGGTGGTGCGCCGGGTCAACCGGGCTTCGGCGATGCGGCGGCGGATGCGTTCGGCCGCGTCGGCGCACGCATCGAGCGCCGCGTCGGGAAGGATTGCCATCAATTCCTCGCCGCCATAACGCGCGGCAAGGTCACAGTCGCGGACATTCTCTTGCAAGATTTTGGCTACCAGCCGCAGCACCTGATCACCGACTTGATGCCCGAAGCTGTCGTTAAACTGCTTGAAGTGATCGATATCGATCATCAGAATGCTGAGCGGGTTTCCCGTCTCCATCGCGGCGATCTGGGCCGAACGCAGGAATGCATCGAGCGAGCGCCGGTTGGCGAGCCCGGTGAGCGGATCGGTGTTGGAGTGCTGCTCGGCGAGTTTCAGCGAGTCCTTGATCTGGTCGAGGTCTTTCGTGGTCTTGAGAAAATTCGCCTCCAGCGCCGACGATCTCGACGTCGCATTCGATAATTCGTTCATCAGCTTTTCGATGATCGACCTCGGATCGGCCGTGGGCCTGCATTGCGAGGAAACTTCGCCCAGCGTTTCAATCTGGGTGCGATTGTCGGAAATGGCGGTCGCCAGGAACTCCTTGGCGCTGGCGATGACAGCGCGCAATTGTTCCGGGAAATTCTCGCTCGTGCCGCGGTCGGGATGAGGATTGATGTAGGTGACGTAGAGGTCGCGATTGACGACGGAATCGAATCGCCGCTTATTGGCAATCAGGACGTCGATGGTTTTTTTCAGCGCGAGCGAGCCGCCTATTGCATAGTAAAACCAGACTGCAAAATTGTCGGGTGTGGGCGGCACACCATGTTGCGACATGAATCGATTGGCGCGGTCCGCGATGCTGGTCGCGTAATCGAAGTCGATCTCGTCGAACGCGCTACCCATTCTGAGCGTCCATTCGCGCGGGCTTTGACTACGGCTTAAACCCCGCAAAGCCGACCATTTATTTTGTGAAAGGTTTTATCCGTAGATTCCCGTAAATCTGGCCCATTATCACAAAGCTTACCCGATCACCCTAAAGGATGATTTAAACATCGCGGTCAAAATGACCGCGTGTTCTCCAAACAGATGGAACCCCCGGAAGTATCGGCGTCATGGCCGCCGATGGCGGTTTCGCGAGTCGCCACTTCGGTCGCGCCCGCCATGCTCGGCGGCGGCCACACAATGCTTGGAAATGCCGCGCCATCCTGATCTTATCGTTGGATCACCTTCAACGTGATGGAGGGTCCGATGAGCATGCGGCGTGAACACGATCTGTTGGGCGATCGCGAGGTTCCCCTCGACGTTTATTATGGCGTGCATACTTTGCGCGCCGTTGAGAATTTCCCGATCACGGGAACGCCGATCTCCATCTATCCCGATCTCATCGTCGCGCTGGCCTCGATCAAATTGGCGGCGGCGCGAAGCAACCGCGAGCTGGGATTGCTCGATGCCACGCGGGCCGAGGTCATCGTCGCGGCGGCGGAAGAAATCAGAGCCGGCCGCCTGCATGAACAATTCGTGGTCGACGTCATTCAGGGCGGCGCCGGCACCTCGACCAACATGAACGCCAACGAGGTGATCGCCAACCGCGCGCTCGAGCTGCTCGGCCGAAGCAAGGGCGAATACAAATTCTTGCACCCCAATGAACACGTCAATATGAGCCAGAGCACCAATGACGTCTATCCGACGGCGCTGAAGCTTGCGGCCTATGCCGGCATCACGCGGCTGGTCGAAGCGATGGCGATCTTGCGCCGGGCGTTTGAGGGTAAATCCGAGGAGTTCAAGCACATCATCAAGATGGGGCGGACGCAATTGCAGGACGCCGTTCCGATGACGCTCGGTCAGGAATTCTCGACCTATGCGGTCATGCTCGGCGAGGACGAGCAGCGCATGAGGGAGGCGGTGCTTCTGATCTGCGAAATCAACATGGGCGCCACCGCGATCGGGACCGGCATCAATGCCCATCCGGACTATGCGCGGCTGGTCTGCCAGCATTTACGAAGCGTGACCGGCATTCCGCTCGTCACGGCCTCCAACCTGATCGAGGCGACGCAGGATTGCGGCAGCTTCGTACAGCTCTCCGGCGTCCTCAAACGCGTCGCCGTCAAGCTGTCGAAGACCTGCAATGATTTGCGCCTTTTATCCTCGGGGCCGCGCGTCGGCCTCAACGAGATCAATTTGCCGCCGGTGCAGGCGGGTTCCAGCATCATGCCGGGCAAGGTCAACCCGGTGATCCCCGAGGTCGTCAACCAGATCGCTTTCGAGGTGATCGGCAATGACGTGACGGTAAGCTTTGCCGCCGAGGCCGGTCAGTTGCAGCTCAACGCTTTCGAGCCGATCATCGCGCATAGTCTTTTCAAGAGCGTCAATCATCTGCGCGCCGGTTGCCTGACGCTGGCTTCGAAATGCGTCAACGGCATCACCGCCAACCGCGAGCATCTGCGCCGTGGCGTCGAACGCTCGATCGGAATCGTGACCGCGCTCAATCCCTATATCGGCTATGCCAACGCCACCGAGATCGCGCAGCAGGCGCTTTTGACCGATCAAAGCGTCTATGACCTCGTCTTGGCCAGGAAGCTATTGACCCGCGAACAACTCGACGAGATTTTGCAGCCCGAAAACCTCACCCAGCCGCGTTCGTTCGGCAATGCCACGGCGACCGCGCAAACCCATGCGCTGAGCGTGCGCCGCGACCAGACCGATTGATCGGCCTGCCTCTGATGAAATTTTGGACGCGCGGATGATCCCGCTTTATCGCCCGAGGGATTTACGGTCGTGGGATTTGCGGTCGGGACCGCGGCGCGATAGGCTATTTCCGAGTAAAACCATGGATCGCCAAAACCATGGAAAGTGGCTGATCGAGGGAGGAACGCATGCAAGAGCTGACGCCGGAAACCATCACAGATGCCGTATTGGACCAGATGGCCACGACTGCGGACCCGCGGCTGAAGGCGATCATGGCTTCCGCCGTGAAACATCTGCATGCCTTCGCCAAGGATGTGAATCTCACGCCGGCCGAGTGGATCAAGGGCATCGCCTTCATGACCGCGGTCGGCAAGATTTGCACGCCGGCGCGGCAGGAATTCATCCTGCTTTCCGACACGCTCGGCCTGTCGGCGCTGGTCAACGGTTTGCACGATACGACGGCGATGGAGGAAGGCACGCATACCAGCCTTCTGGGACCGTTTTACCGCGAGGCCTCGCCGCCGCTTGCCGCGGGCAGCCAGATTGCGCGGAATGCCGCGCCGGGTTCGGAAATCGTGCTTTACGGTTATGTCAGCGATGTGAACGATAAGCCGATTGCCGGCGCCACCGTCTCGCTCTGGCAGACCAGCGCCAGCGGCCTTTACGATATCCAGGAGAATCCCAACGCGATCGATTATCGCGGCGTGTTCACGACCGACGCCAAAGGCCTCTTTATGTTGCGGACGGTGAAGCCGCTCGGCTATTCGATTCCGATGGACGGCCCGGTCGGCGAGATGGTGCGGGCGCAGCGGCGGCACGGCATGCGCCCCGCCCATATTCACTTCCTGGTCGGCGCGCCCGGCTACCGCGAATTGGTGACGGCGCTTTATCTGCGCGACGATCCGCATCTGGCCGACGACGTGGTGTTCGGATCGTCGGGCGATCTGGCGGTTGACATCAATCCGAAAGACCCGGAGTGTCCTGTTCCGGGCCTGTCGAGCATCCGCTTCGACATGCGCCTGTCGCGCGAAACCGCGGCCGACCGGGCCGGCGGCCGTGTCGGAGCCGATCCGTCCGCGATTTTGAAGCAGCCGGCGTCATAAATCACCGTTGCCGGGACCGTGCGACGAGCCGCGGAACAATCCGGCGCGGGTAAATGAAAAATGTTGAGTGGGGAGGAACAATGAAACGCAGAACGCTTCTTGGCGCGGCGATTGCCGTCACCGGCTTTGTGCTGGTCCCATCGGTTCACGCCCAACAGCCGCCGATCAAAATCGGCATGTCGATGGCGCAAACCGGGGGGCTCGCGGGCGGCGGCAAGGCCTCGCTGCTCGGCACCGAGATATGGCGCGACGACATCAATGCCAGAGGCGGCCTGCTCGGCCGTAAGGTCGAGCTCGTCGTCTATGACGACAAATCGAGCGCCTCGGAGACGCCCGCGATCTATTCCAAGCTGCTCGACGTCGACAAGGTCGATCTGCTGTTTTCGCCTTACGCGACCGTGCCGACCGCGCCGATCATGCCGCTCGTCAAGCAGCGCGGCATGGTGTTGATCGGAAACTTCTCGTTTCAGGTCAACAGCAAGATCGGCCACGACATGTGGTTCAACGTGGCGCCATGGGGCCCGGCCGATTCCTGGGCCAGCGCGTTTCTCGATATCGGCCAGAAGGTCGGTGGCAAGACGGTGGCGCTGCTCACCGCCGACCAGGAATTCGCGCAAAATCTCGCCAAGACCGCGCGCGAAGTCGCCACTAAACGCAACATGCCTGTTGTCTTCGATCAGGCCTATCCGCCGAACACGGTGGAATTCTCAGGCATCGTCCGCGCGCTCAAGGCCGCCAAGCCCGACATCGTCTATGTCGCGTCCTACCCGCCGGATTCGGCCGGTATCCTGCGCGCGATCAACGAGCTTGGGATCGGCGACAATGTCAAGCTGTTCGGCGGCGGCATGGTCGGATTGCAATTCGGCGCGGTGATGGAAAACCTCGGCTCGCTGCTCAACGGCGTCGTCAACTTCAACACCTGGCTGCCGGAACCCGGCATGTATTATGACGGCACCAAAGCGTTTTTCGAGACCTATTCGAAGCGCGCGGTGGAAGCCAAGGTCGATCCGCTCGGCTATTATCTCGCCCCGTTCGGCTATGCGAGCGGCCAATTGATCGAAGCCGCCGTAAAGAGCGTAGGATCGCTCGACCAGAAGGCGATCGCGAAATATCTGCACGAACACGAAGTGGCGACCATTGTCGGTCCGATCGCGTTTTCGGCCGATGGTGAGCGCAAGGAGACCGCGACGCTGCAAGCGCAGTTCCAGGGCATCGTGGACAAGAGCATGGATCAATTCAAGAAGCCCGGCAAACAAGTGATTTTGTTTCCGGAGAAACTGAAATCCGGCAATCTCATCACGCCGTTCGAGGACGCGCGAAAATAAGCCTTCGCGGGCGGGCAAGGACCGATAAGAGGCGGGGGACCTCACTTGGTGTCAATGGACCTGCTGCTTGATGCGGTGGTGATCGGCGTGCTGCTCGGCTGCTTCTATGCGGCCGTCAGCATCGGCCTGTCGGTTTCGTTCGGCCTGCTCGGCGTTCCCCATGTGGCGCATCCGGCCTTTCTGGTGCTCGCCTCCTATGCGGTCTATTTCCTCAACGACAGCTTCGACATCGATCCGCTTCTGGCGGGACTTTTGATCACGCCGCTTTTGTTCGTGTTCGGTCTCCTCGCTTATCGGATCTATTACGAGACGTTCGCACGGCGCGGTAGCGACGCCGCCGTGCGCGGCATCGCGTTTTTCTTCGGCATCGCCTTTATCATCGAGGTCCTGATCATTCTGCATTTCGGCGTCGATCAGCGTTCGGTCACCGCCTCCTATATCGGCAAGGCCTGGCGGTTCGGCGAGATGCGGATTCCGCTTCGGCTGTTGGTCGCTTTCGCCGTCGCCTCCGTCCTGACCGCTTTGCTGGCGCTTTATCTGTCCAAAACCTTCATGGGGCGCGCGATCCGCGCGGTCGCGCAGGATGAGGAGGCGGTGCGGCTGATGGGAGCCAATCCGGTGGCGATCAAACAATGGGCGTTCGGGATCGCGACCGCCGTGCTCGGAATCGCGGGTGCGCTTCTGATCATCATCGCCCCGGTCGATCCGACGCTCGACCGCGCCTATATCGGGCGCACCTTCTGCGTCGTGGTCATGGCCGGACTGGGCAGCATGACCGGCACGCTGATCGCCGCGATCATTCTCGGTGTCACGGAGACCATCGTGCTCACGCTGTTCGGCGCCTCCTGGGCGCCGGCCATTTCCTTCGCGCTATTGCTCGGCGTTCTCGCCGTGCGGCCGCAGGGTCTGCTTGGCAGGCGGTCATGAAACCAAGCAGCATCGCTTTTTGGGTCGGCGCGGCGCTGTTTTTGGCCGCCATCTTGTTGATGACGCAGCTCATCGGCAATGAATATCCGTTCTTCGCCGGTTACGTGATCCTGCAATTCATCGTGCTTGCGGTGGCGTGGAGCATTCTCGGTGGCTATGCGGGCTATGTGAATTTCGGCACCAGCGCGTTTTTCGGCGTCGGCGTTTATACCGCGGTATTGTTGTCCCAGGCGGTGGGCGCGCCGCTTTTGGTGCAGATCGCGGCCGCGGCGATCGTCGGCGCCGGTCTCGGTTTTGCCGTCGGGCTTTTGACGCTGCGCATGCAAGGCATTTTTTTCTCGATCGCCACGATTGCGCTCACCATCGTGATCGAGACCTCGGTGACCAATTGGCGCTATCTTGGCGGCGCGGCCGGCATTCAGATTCAGCGGCCGGCGGTCGTCGCACCGTTCCACAGTTACGTGCAGCTTCTGGTTTTCGTTCAAGCGCTCCTGGTCGTGGTCGCGGTTGCGGTGGCCCGCTACATTCAAAACTCCTGGATCGGCCGCGGCCTTCAGGCGCTCAAGGACGATGAATTCGCCGCCGAATGCACCGGCGTGCCGACCTTGCGGCTCAAAATGCTGGCCTGCGTGATTTCCGGCGCGTTGATGTGCGCGGCCGGCGCGCCGGCGGCGATGTATCTGCAATATGCCGATCCGGCTTCCGCCTTTAACCTGAACTACTCGGTCTCGGTGTTGGCGATGGCACTGATCGGCGGCACCGCGCATTGGGCGGGTCCGGTGATCGGCGCCATGCTGCTCGGCGTCACGCAACAACTTCTCGCCGTCACCATTTCCTCGGAGGTGAATGTGCTGGTGCTCGGAATCATGCTGGTTTTCTTTGTGGTCGCAGCTCCCGAGGGCATCATAGGGCTGTTTCGTCGCGCGGCCGGCCGGCGCGCGGAGGGCGAGGCATGAACGCCGCCGTCCCGACGGAATTTCCGCTGCTTCGGATCGAAGGATTGACCAAACGCTTCGGCGGGTTCACTGCGCTCGACAATGTCAGCGTCGATATCAAAGCCGGCGAGCGCTTCGGGCTGATCGGTCCCAACGGTTCCGGCAAGACCACGTTGATCAATTGCATTTCCGGCGCGTTTCGGACCGAGCCCCAAACCGTGATGTTCCGCGGCGAGGACGTCACGCGCCTGCCGCCGCATTTGCGCACCCGCCGCGGCATCGCCCGCTCCTTTCAGATCCCGCGCCCGTTCAAGAGCATGACGGTTGCCGAAAATCTCATGGTGGCGCTCGATTTTACCAGCGCGGCCCATTTGCGCCTTTCGGTTGCCGATCACCGCGAGAACGCCATCGCTATTCTCAAGCAAATGGGGCTGTCGTCGAAGGCCGATAAATCCGTCACCAGCCTGAGCCAGGTGGAGTTGCGCAAGCTGGAGCTGGCGCGCGCCATGGCCACGCGTCCCAAGCTTTTGATCTCGGATGAGGCCATGGCCGGCCTTTCGGGTTCCGAGGTCGATGAGGTGCTGGATTTGCTGATGAGCATGGCGGGCCGGGATATCACCATCATCATGATCGAACACATCATGCAGGCGGTGATGCGTTTTTCGGAGCGCATCATGTGTTTGGATGCCGGCAAGATCATCGCGATCGGGCAGCCCGCTGAGGTCATGGCCAATTCGCGGGTGCAGGAGGCCTATCTTGGCACTTAGCCTTGCGATCCGCGACCTCGATGCCGGCTATGGCGCGGTGAAGGCGCTGCGCGGCGTCACGCTCGATGTGGCGGCGGGCGAGACCGTCGCGCTGCTCGGCACCAATGGCAACGGCAAAAGCACGCTGATGAAATGCATCATGGGTTTGGTGCGGCCGTGGCGCGGCACGGTGTCATTGACGATCGATGGCACCGCGCACGACCTCTCCCGATTGTCCACGGAAGCGATTGTCGATCTCGGTGTCGCGCTGGTGCCGGAGGGGCGGCGGCTGTTTCCGCGGTTGACGGTTTTGGAAAATCTGATGTTAGGGGCCTTTCGCCGCGCCGCCCGGGCCGATATCGCGCGCAATCTCGCGTTCGCCTTCGACACGTTCCCGCTTCTCAAGGAACGCTCGAACCAGCTCGCCGGCACGATGTCGGGCGGCCAACAACAAATGCTGGCGATCGCGCGCGCACTGATGTCTTCGCCGCGCCTGCTTTTGATCGACGAGCCCTCGGTGGGGTTGTCGCCGCTTCTGGTATCGCAGATGATCGCCAAAATCGGCGAGCTCAGCCAACGCTTCGGCTTGACCGTGTTGATGGCCGAACAGAATTTCAATCAGGCGGTCCGCATCGCCGATCGCGGTTACATCATCGTCCATGGCGAGATCGTGGTCGCGGCCAATGTGGACGAATTGCGCGGCAACGACATCGTCAAGCGGCTTTATCTCGGCGGCAGCGCGTGACGAGATGGGTTGAATTGCAGCGCGGTCGTCTGATCCCTCCCTTGCGAAGCAGGGGGGAGGGATAAGAGCAACAAGGAGAACGGCATGACCGCAAAACTTTTACCCACCACGGTCGTCGGCAGCTATCCGCAACCGGATTGGCTGGTGGATCGAAAATTGTTGTCGAAGGGCGTGGCGCGGGTTCGTCTCGATTTGTGGCGCGTCGCCGAGCCGTGGCTGGAACAGGCGCAGGATGATGCGACGTTACTCGCGATCCGCGACATGGAACGCGCCGGTATCGACATCATCACCGATGGCGAGATGCGGCGGGAGAGTTATTCCAACCGTTTCGCCACTTCGCTTGAAGGCGTTTCATGCGGTGAGCCCGGCGAGGTGATTTCGAACATCGGACGTTCCACCGTCGTGCCGCGCGTGGTCGGTGCCATCAGGCGGACCCATCCGGTGGAAATTCGCGACATGGAATTTCTGCGCCGAAATACCGAGCGCGTCGCCAAGATCACGCTGCCGGGTCCCTTCACCATGAGCCGGCAGGCGGTCAATGAATATTACCGCGATGAAGACGAAATGGTGATGGATTACGCCGCCGCCGTGAACGCCGAGGCGCGCGATCTGGAGGCGGCCGGCGCCGATGTCATCCAGCTCGACGAGCCCTGGCTGCGCCAGGACCCGCAAGCCGCCAAGCGCATCGCGGTCAAGGCGATCGACCGCGCGCTCGAAGGCCTCAAGGTGACGAGCGTGGTGCATCTGTGTTTCGGTTATGCGGCGGTCGTCAAAGGCGAAAAGCCCGTCGGCTATTCCTTCCTTGGCGAACTCGCCACGTGTAAGGCCGATCAGATTTCGATCGAAGCGGCGCAACCGAAAATCGATCTCGGCGTACTCAGGGAGCTTGCACCGAAAAAAATCATGCTGGGCGTGATCGATTTGGCCGATCCCATGGCTGAGGCGCCCGCGACCGTCGCCAGCCGCATTCGCGCCGCGTTGAAATATCTACCGCCCGAACGCCTCGTGCCGGCACCCGATTGCGGCATGAAATATCTGTCGCGCGAACTCGCTTTCGCAAAACTGAAGGCGCTGGCGGAGGGTGCCGCGATGGTGCGGGCGGAGGTGGGGTGAGATGTGTCGAATGTCACCCCGATGAGCAAAGCGACATCGGGACTGTCTTCTCAATTTGGATGTCGCGCTGCGGACTCCTCAGTTGTATTTGGCCTATGCCTTATCGGCGAACGAAGCTTTCAGGGCGAGCAGGGCCTCCTTGAGCGCCGGCAAATCGTCTTTCACCGCTCGCCAAATAATTTGCCCGTCTACGCGCTGATATTCGTGCCGCAAAATATTGCCGATGCCGGCGATATCCATCCAGCGAACGTCCTTGTGCTGAGCCTTTAGTTCCCGGCCCAAGTGCCGACTGGCTTCTGAAATCACTTCGACGCCGCGCTCTACCGCGGAGCGCAGCAACCACGAACGCTCATAGTCGCGGAATGATTTTCCGCTTATGGCTTTTTCGATTCCTTGGATACTTTCAAGCATGTCGTGGATACGCAGTAGCGGAGAGCGCACCGGCATCAAAAAACCCGCATGGCCTCGGCCTCGACTTGTTTACGGATCAGGGGATGCAGCCCGTTACGTGTTGTAAGGTCGACATTTACGCCGAGACCGTTCTGAAGCAGGCGTTTCGTTGCAACCAAGTCAAATGCGTTGAACTTGCTGCGCGGATCATAGTCGATAAACAAATCAATATCGCTTTTATCGCCAGCCCGATCGCGGGCCGTCGATCCAAACAGATATAGCGAGGTCGCACCTTGCGCCTTAAGAGCGCTGGCGTAAGCCCGCAGTTTTTTAAGAGCTTCTGTCCGCTTCATAGGGCAATTCTATACCACATAGGTGGGAAGTAGTAAAAGCTGATCCCGGCAGTGTAACCCATATGAAGGCGCTTGCCGAGGGTGCTGCGATGGTGAGGGCGGAGGTGGGGTGAGATGTGTCGAATGTCGCCTGGATGAGCAAAGACCGACATTCAGGACTATTTCTTTCATCTCGCATGTCGCTCACGCTCGCGGGCAACGTTTACTTTACTCGATCACCGTATCGGCGAAAGCAAGGATAGATGGCGGCAGGGTCACCCCAAGCGCCTTGGCGGTTTTTAGGTTGACGACCAAATCGAATTTTGTCGGGTTCTGGACCGGCAGGTCGGCGGGTTTCGCGCCTTTTAAAATTTTGTCCACGTAGACCGCCGTGCGATCGAACTGGTCGATGTCGTTGGCATTGTAAGACATCAGCCCCCCGGCTTCGACATACTCCCGGTATGGATATATTCCCGTTAGCCGGCTGGTTGCCTCAAAGTTCACGATCTCGGCGCGGTGAGCGAGCAGGAAACGATCCGCCAGTACAATCATCGCATTAGATTGCGCGCCGGTAACCGTCGAAAAGGCGGGTTTGAGATCTTCTACGCGCTGAACCTCCACCACGGGCTGGAGCACCAGACCCAGGGCGGCGGCGGCTGTTTGTGTCGCTTGATAGAAGCCGACCACGGAAGGATTGGCCGAATTCCAGAGCACGGCAACGCGAGAAAGCCCTGGAACCGCCTGCTGTAGAAGCTGTAGGCGTTTGCCTTCCAACTCCGGTCCAGCGAAAGTGAATCCGGTCACGTTCGCTCCCGGTCGCGTAAAGCTGGCAACAAGCCCGGCACTGACGGGATCGCCGCTTGACGCAAAAACAATCGGGATAGCGTCGGTCGCCTTTTTGGCAGCAATAGAAGCAGGCGTGCCCACCGTCACAATAACGTCCGGCTGGAGGCGGACCAGTTCGGCGGCGAAGGCCGGCAGCCGATCATCCCGGCCCTCCGCCCATCGCGATTCAATAGCGATGGTCTCGCCCTCGATATGGCCTAATTCGCGGAGCCTCTTGCCGAATGCATCGACCAGATGACGCTCCAGAGATAGCGAGGTCGAGCTTAGATAGCCGATCCGCTGCAATTTCGCATTCGCCGCGCGCGCGGCAAACGGCCCGAGCAATGCAGGTACGACCGCAGCCCCGCCGAGCAGCCACCGCCGCCGCTCTGAGTCAAACATGCCATTCCTCATGGTTCGTAGGCAGATTAGCGATAATGTAACCTGCCGTCACGTTTGTTTGGTGCCCCTGGCCGGAATCGAACCAGCACTCCTTGCGGAACTCGATTTTGAGTCGAGCGCGTCTACCAGTTCCGCCACAGGGGCCTTCGGCCGGCCGAAAAGAAATAACGGCCGCGCGAAGCCGGCGGAATATAGCGGGTCGCGACTGCCGGTCAACCCGCTGTGAACAGAGATGTCTCGACAGGGTGGCGATGCCGCGATAGGAGGCTGATCGTGACGTCCCAGGTGACAGCGGTTTTCCCATTCCGGCACGGCGCCTCACCGGCGCTGGGTGCGGCGCTTTCGATCGCGGCCATCGCGGCGGCGACGCTGGCTGGCGCGTGGTATTTCCAATTGGTGCTCGACATCCGGCCTTGCCCATTATGTCTGGAGCAGCGCTACGCGTATTATTTGGCGATTCCGCTTGCGGCGCTCACAGCGTTTGCCGCCCGCCGCAACGGCAAAAATAGTCTGGTGTTGGCCGGGCTTGCCATCCTGGGGTTGGCCGCGCTCGGCAACGCCGTGCTCGGCACCTATCACGCCGGCGTCGAATGGGGCTTGTGGCAGGGGCCGACCGATTGCACCGGTCCGGTCGGCAATCTCGGTAGCGCGGGTACGCTGCTGGAGCGTCTGGACACCGTCAAGGTCATCCGTTGCGACGAAGTACAGTGGCGCTTTCTCGGCCTTTCGCTTGCCGGCTACAATGTCTTGATCTCGCTTTTGACGGCCGCGATCGCGGCCTGGGGCATCGCCCGCTCCGTCAAACCGCGTTAATCGTCGACATCCTCCTGTGGCCGTCCGAACAGATGGACGATCCCGGGGGTGGCGATCGTGACGAACACAAAGCGCGACAAATGATGGGCGCCGACGAAGATTGGGTCGATATGCAGCGTGAGCGCCAGTGCCAGCATCGCGTCCATCGCGCCCGGCGCGTAGGCGACCAGAATGTCGGCCAATCGCACCTCGGTCGTGAGCACGATGAGGGCCACGAAAACGGCCGAGATGAGGATGGCGATGGCGAAAGCACCGAGGCCGGCATGGATGTGTCCGAACAGCGTTCTCGATTTCATCCGCGCGAAGCGTGAACCGATCAGCGTGCCGATGCCGATCAAGGCGATCCCTCGTAAGAGCGGCGGCAGGCCGCCTTCGATCAGTCCCGTGCCGTGCAGCACGCTCGACCCGATCATGGCGCCGAACATCCAGCTTGCGGGGAATTTCGCCATTCTGAGCAGAAGCGAGGCCGATACCGATGCCCCGATCAGACCGATAAGTCCGATCGGGGAAGTCTCCGCGATCGTCAGAGCGGGCGCGGAGGAGGAGGTCAAGCCGGTCAGCGCCAGGATCAGGGGTAACGCGGCGGTCAGGATGATCACGCGCAAAGTCTGCACCACGGCGATCGCCGGCATGTCGGCGCCTTTTTCGATGGCGAGCATGGTGATTTGGGACAAGGCGCCGGGACTTGCCGCCAAAAATGCCGAGGTCCGGTCCCAGCCATGAATGCGCTGAAGGTAAAGGCTGCTGCCGAAAGTCGTGCAGAAGGTGGCGAGCGCCAGCAGCCCGATGGTCAGCGGGTAGGACCCGGCGTGTTGCAGCAATTGCCGCGACATCAGCGAGCCGAGCGAAATCCCAAGCAGCACGAGCACCGCCTGGGCGAGGTGGGGCGGCATGGCAAGCGGCCGTCCCAGCATGACGGCCAATCCGACCGCCATCATCGCACCCGAGATCAATCCGCCCGGCAATCCCGCCCACAGAAAAAACACGCCGCCGATCGTGCCGATCGACAACGTTTCGAGCGTTTGCAGGGGAGCGTGGGAGATGGCGTCCGCCATCCGTTGAAAAATCGGGTTCACGGCGCGCTTATGGCAAATCCGCGGACCCTCGACAAATGCACCTGTTCGGTCCGGGATGGAATCACTTTACAAGGGGCCCCATCACAATGGGTCCCATCCTCACGATGGCGTCCCATCCTCCTGGGTCAGGAGGATGGGAAAAATGAAAGGTTTTACTTCTTCTCGTCAGCGGCTTTTTTGCATTCGGAGCGGAATTTCTGGCGCTCCTTGCCGTGAAGTCCCTTGGCATCGGCCTCCTTGGAGCATTCGACAGACGCCGCGCTGCGGGGTTTAGCCATCTTTTTTTCGGTAGCCATAGGTGCGGCCGAATCGGTCTTGGCCGCGGGCGTTTGCGCCAAAACGGGGCTTGCAAAGAGGACAAGGGAAGCAAGAAGCGTGGCAGTCGTGCGAGAAAATCGTGTCATGGGAAATTCCTTGAATGGACAAGAGACGCTCACCATCGAGGGGCGATGCTGAACCGGGCATGAATGAAGAATGGAGGGGTGCCGTGTACGGTTTCGCGGCGCGATATTTTGATGCAGCGGCGGATGGCCGTTGTCACCTATCCTGGTTGGATTAGGATGGGAACCGTTAGATGAGCCACGTTCGAAGGGAGACCAAGAATGAAAATTAAAGCCAAATTATTCTGCGCGACCGCGCTTTCAGCTTTCGTCGCGCTAACCGCGGCCGCACCGGCGCAAGCCTTGTCCGCACAGGAATGTGGCGCAAAATACCAAGCCGCCAAAAGCGCGGGCACCCTGAACGGCCAGAAGTGGAACGATTTCCGCAAGGCCGAGTGCGGCGCTGCCGCGACGCCGATTGCCGCGCCCGCCGCGCCAAAAGAGGCCGAAGCCAAACCGAAAGCGGCTCCCGCCGCCACGCCGAGTGGGCCTGCGATCTTCCCGATTGCCGTCGATCCGAAATATGCCAAGGAGACCGCTGGCAAAGCACGGATGCACACCTGCGTCGATCAATACAAAGCCAACAAAGAAACCAATGCCAATGGCGGCATGAAGTGGATCGAGAAGGGCGGCGGCTATTACAGCGAGTGCAATAAGCGCTTGAAGGGTGCGGCCTAATCAATCGTCAGCGGCCGGCCTTCGGGCCGGCCGCGTTTTTTGGTGGCTTTCTTGGATATCTCCGCGGTGCAAGGCGTGCTCGGACTGGGATCGGGGGCGCTGGTCGGGTTTTCGCTGGGCCTGATCGGCGGCGGCGGATCGATCCTGTCGGTGCCGTTGATGGTGTATGTGGTGGGTGTCGCTGACGCCCATGTCGCGATCGGAACGAGCGCGATCGCGGTGGCCGCCAATGCGGCGATCAACCTGTCAAACCATGCCCGTGGCGGCACCGTGCGATGGTCATGCGCGCTTCCCTTCGCCGCGGCCGGCATTTTCGGCGCGCTGGCTGGCGCGGTATTCGGCAAAATGCTCGACGGCCGAAAATTGCTGGAATTATTTGCGCTGTTGATGCTCGTGATCGCGATTCTGATGCTCAGAACGAGATCGCGCGACGGCTTGCCGGATGCGCAAATGAGCTGGGACAACATGCCCGCGATCGCAGGGCTTGGGCTCGCGACCGGTGGACTGTCAGGCTTCTTCGGTATCGGCGGCGGCTTCCTGATCGTGCCGGCGCTGATGCTGGCGACCGGAATGCCGATCATCAATGCGATTGGCTCATCGCTCGTGGCAGTCACAGCCTTCGGCCTCTCCACGGCTGCGAGCTATGCTTGGTCGGGTCTTGTGTCCTGGAAGCTGGCGGGGCTGTTCATCGCCGGCGGGTTGGCCGGCGGGGTGATCGGCACCCGCCTGGCGCGATCTCTATCGGCCGAGCGCGGCGTGTTGAATGTCGTATTCGCCGTCGTCATCATCGCCGTGGCCCTCTATATGCTCACGCGTAACTTATTCGCGTTCTGACCATGAATCGTGCGACCGTTCATTTGAAAACCGGAGACAGCAAATGAACATTTCGATCGACGCGATCCGCCCCAATCGGCGGCAAACGCTAAATTGGTTCGCGACAATGACGGCGGCGGGGATCGGCTCATGGGCGTTGCCTCGCTCCGGACGCGCCGAGAGCGAGGGCGTGTTGAGCGAGGCGGTGGTTTTGCGCGATCCGGATATTCCGGTGGCGGAGAATGCGGCCGGTGACATCGCTTTGGTCGAATATTTCGACTATCAGTGCCCTTATTGCCGCAAGCTCGAACCCGAATTGCGGCAGGTGCTCCATGACGACGGCAAGGTGCGGCTGATCTGGAAAGATTGGCCGATCCTGGGGCCGGCATCGGTGAGCGCGGCGCGGATGGCGCTGGCGGCCAAATATCAAGACAAGTTCATTGAAGCCCATGACGGGCTGATGGCCGTCAACGCAAAGCTGACCGATAGCCGAATCAGGGAGGCGCTTGCGGAAGCGGGCTTGGATATCGATCGCCTCGATCGCGACCTCTCCGCGCATGTGACGGCGATCGAGGCGATTTTGGCGCGCAACAACGATCAGGCCACCGCTTTCGGATTCCGCGGCACGCCCTCTTTCATCGTCGGCAAATTCCGCGTGCCCGGCGTGCTCACCATGGCTCAATTTACCCAAGTCATCGCCGATGCGCGCAAGGCGGCCGCGACCAAGAAATAAGATCGGAATTTTCGGGTGTGCCGAGAGGACGCTTCGTTCAGTGCAGGCGCGGCGCCTTGAGCATACGCGCCCGGTCGATCGAAGTCAGCACGACGTCGAAAGTGACGCCCTCATGATGCATCGTCAACGGCACGTCCACGCCCGCGGGTCCAAGCGCCCAGAGCTTGCGGTAAAAGCTCGCTTGATCCGTGATTTTCTCGCCATTGATGGCCAGGATCACGTCGCCGGCCTTGAGCTCGGCGCGCGCCGCCGGTCCTTTCGCGGAGACCCCTACTATGACGATCCGACGATCGATCTCGGTCGAATACATGCCAAGCCAAGGGCGCGCCGGTTTGTTGACGCGGCCGAATTGGCGCAAATCCTCGATCACGGGTTTCAAGAGGTCGATCGGTACCACCATGTTGACGTGTTCGGGCTTGCCGTCCCGTTCGCGTTCAAGTTGGAGCGAGCCGATGCCGATCAGTTCGCCGCCGGCCGAAATCAGTCCGGTGCCGCCCCAATTGGGATGGGCGGGATGGGTAAAGATCGCTTCGTCCAGCATATATTCCCAATAGCCGGCGAATTCCTGTTTGGTGACGATCCGGCTTGCCACCGATCGCGTGCGGCCGCCGACGCCTCCCAATACCACGCGGTCGCCGATGGCGGCCGCGGCCGAAGAGCCCAGCGGCAAGGGTTCAAGGTCGAGGGACCCTAAGGCCTGCACCAGGCCGAAGCCAGTCTCCGGATCGAAGCCGAGCGCGTGGCCCTGCACCACACGCCCATCGCCGATATGCAGCCAGACGGCCTCGGCCTCGGTGATCAAATAGCCGATCGTCAGCACCAGGCCGTCGTCGATGACGACGCCATTGCCGGCGCGCTCGGTGCCGAGCGTATCGGCGCTGAAGGCATCCGGCGGGATGATCGAATGCAGGCCGACGATCGAGGACAGCGCGCGATCGAGGTCGAAACCGTAATCGCCCGGGCGGGGCTGATGGGCAGCCGGCACCTTCCATTCAGTCAAAGAGGGCATGAAAATCTCCTCGCCAAACGGCGCGCGCTGTTTCGCCGGGACGGGCGATGGCGGGTTCACAAGAATGAGCAGCCAATCTTATGCCGCAAAACCCGCTCGGGAAAGTCTGGAGAAACAGGCCGGGTCCGGTGTTGGATCTACCCCCGCGCGCGGCTTCATGGGCTCGCCGATCCGCAAGCCTGCCGATCCGCAAGCCTCATGGATCGAGTTCGGTGTCCCAATAGAGGTAATCGAGCCAGCTATCGTGCAAATAGTTCGGCGGAAACAGCCTGCCGTTGCGGTGGAGCTGATGCACGGTCGGCGCGAAGGGCTGCTGTTTTGGGAACATCCGCGCCTGCTGCGGCGTCAGACTGCCTTTACGAAGATTGCACGGGGAACAGGCGGCGACCACGTTTTCCCAAGTGGTCTGGCCGCCCTTGCTGCGCGGGATGATGTGATCGAAGGTCAAGTCGTCGCTCGCCGCGCAATATTGGCAGATGAAGCGATCGCGCAGGAATACGTTAAACCGGGTGAAGGCCGGATGGGTGGTCGGCTTGACGAAAGATTTCAGCGACACCACGCTCGGCAGCTGAATCTCGAATGTCGGGCTGCGTACCGCGCGGTCGTAATGCTCGACAATATTAACGCGGTCGAGGAACACCGCCTTGATCGCGTCCTGCCACGACCATAGCGAGAGCGGATAATAACTCAGCGGCCGAAAGTCCGCATTCAACACCAGTACCGGCCAACCGCCTTGCGAGACATGTGCGTTCAAGTAACGCTCCCGGCCTCCATATGGCTGCGAAGCAGCGTGAGTTGACATACTACATGCAGCGTGACGGGATTGTGAAGAGCATAGACGACCTTATTCTCCCGCCTTGGCCTTGGCGATCGGATTTGTGAAAGACGCTGTTGCCAAGGGAACAAACGGCGGGTTCGGCCAGTCAGAGCATGAAAAGATCGTGCTCAAACAAAGAGATGAGATCATGATGGGGATTTCACTTAATCGCATCATGATTTAATGGACACGGCAAAATGATTGCTCAATCCCGCTATTTTGAGGCGCCGCGCCGCTTGAGGGCGTTCGTTCGCGCTCATGAGACCAGTCTGGTCGTGCTGGCGGCGATGGTTGGCGCCGGCGGCGGATTGGTCGTGGCGGCCATGAGCGCGACGGTGCAGTTGTTCCACGTGCTGTTGTTTGACATCGATCCGCAAGCTCGGCTTTCGAGTCAGTTCAGTATCGAGCCCGCGCGCGCCCTGCTAATCCCGAGTCTCGGCGGGTTGTTGCTCGGGCTCGCCTTTCTCATGTTGTCGCGCTGGCGGCCGGCGCGCGAAATCGATCCGATCGAAGCCAATGCGCTGCACGGCGGACGGATGTCGTTTCGTGGCAGT
>Ga0209168_10001274_pt1 | contig 20317 bp, 10 predicted proteins | sample Coa_R1_FD_187156 | JGI IMG/M metagenome (GOLD analysis project Ga0209168, IMG submission 187156) | Surface soil microbial communities from Centralia Pennsylvania, which are recovering from an underground coalmine fire - Coalmine... | ecosystem: Environmental > Terrestrial > Soil > Unclassified ...
TTTGTCTGCCTGAGTATTCTTCTCGATGCTTTCGACGGTGCGTTTCTGAAGGGTCTGGCTCCGCGCGAGCCAACCTTGTGCCAACTTTTCCGCGCCGGGCGATGGCGCGAGTTCTTTCCAGGCTCGCGCAATGTCTTTGAAGCCACGTGCGGCAAATGCGCTGTTGGCATAGTATGGCTGCCAGTACAGCGAGGGTTTTTCCGTGAGACATGAATCGGATTCGCTCCAGCCGGCAATCAATCCGTAGCCGGGATTGTCCTGAGGTAACTTTAGACTCTCGTCGTGCATGTCAGCGAGCAGTTTTGCGGTCGCCTCGATTTTGGCCCGATGCTTCAGGAGCAGGGCGCTATCGCGGGTGTAGTTGTAATACCGCGCCAGAAGCGACAGAGTCATACCGAACTGCGCGGTCTCAGGGCCGCGCATGTCGATCATTCCCTTGGCATCGACATATTCCGTGAAATAGTTGTCGATGAAAAGCCGTGCCGTCTCGAGGCGGCCCCATTCCATGTTGGTATAGATTGCGCTCGTAAAGATGTCTTGAAAGCCGTCGTACTCCGAACCGGCGTAATCGCGATCGACAGCCCCGTACTTCGGATAGATTCCTCCGGGGCGCGTCATCAATTCCTTCACGAAGGAGTGCTTCGACATATCGATCCAAACGTTGTGAGGAAGCGTAGCTGACGCAAATTCATGCAACTGTTCGTCCCAATATTCGGCAAACGCGAGCAGCGCGCGATAAAACTCTTCCGGCTGCGGGTCTTCGCGGGCAGGTGGGTACGCAGGATAGCTGTGGCCATATACGACTTTGGCGATCTTGCCGTCTTCGACTAACGCCGTGCGGTGCCAGGTGTGCACGATGTATTTATTTTTATTCTTGCCGACGTCGCCGAAGAGGATGACCTCCCAATACGCACGGTCTGAGGTTGGGATTACTTTGCGGACGGCCGGCATCCATCCGCCAACCAAGCCGTCGTAGAGTTGTCCCCTCTTGAGAGCCTCGCGCAGTTCGGGAGAGTACTGAATCGGATGATACGTGCGAGTGTTGCCGCTGTGGTAGACAGGGGTGACATCGTAGGCTTCTTTCGTGCCGACGAATGTAGTCCAGGTGCGGGGATTCTTCTCCGCAGACGCCATGGGCGGCGCGGCCGACTTCACCATCTCGGGATCGGGATCACCATTTTGCAGAAGACGATCTGCGAGAAGATCGGGCGAGGACAATCCGATCTCTTTCAGTGCGAGTCCGAGATACGGAGTCCCTTCAGCCATGGAAGCCTCGGCGGACTTCGTGAGTACGCGGGTCTCGCCGGTCGACGATACGTATACGAGCGACCCGTCGCGAGTCCGCAGATCTTCATGTACCTTCCACGAACCGGCTTTAGTCCCGAATTCTGAGACCTGCGTGTAGCCCTCAAGCGAGATGGGCGGGCTCGCCTTCGCGCCTTGCTTTCGCGGAGCCGAGGCGCGCGCTTGCGCAGGCGCTTGCACGCCGCGGGTCAGAATCTCGAGCCCGGCGGCCGTGGCTGCGATTCCCTGTAGAAAGTCGCGTCGGCGCATGGAGTCCTCTGCTTTCCCTCAACTGTCTAACTATGGTCGACGCCGCGAAGCGATCAGCGCCGGCGACGTCTGGCGTTGATCCCTTCGCGGTCTTCCTTGATTTCGAAGTTGGACGGAGGCGTGACACCGAGCAAGTATTGAACGAAATAGTCCCACCGGCGCCTCACCAGATATAACGCGTGCTCACCGCTCTCCCCGTGAAACATGTTGGGCACGAAGAGCATGTCGAAGTTCTTGTTCGCTTTCATCAGCGCGTCGACGAAACGAATCGTCTCGGCGGGATGAACGTTGTCGTCAATGTCTACGTGCTCGACCAGGAGATGTCCCTGCAGCCGATCTGCCATTGTCACGTTGGACTGTGCAGCGTAGTCGTCTTGAACGGGATAGCCCTGGTAGGCCTCATTCCACCACGCCTTGTCGAGGCGGGCGTCGTGATCCCCCGAGGTGGAAACGCCAACTTTGTAGAACTCAGGGAAGGCCAGCATCGCATGAGCGGCGCCGTAGCCTCCTGCGGACGTTCCGAAGATTCCGACTCGCGTCGCGTCCATGTAGGGATAGCGCGCGGCCATTTGCTTGATCAAAGCTACGTGATCTTCGAACGCTCCACCGAGATTGTGATAGGAGAACTGGTGAAAAGCGCGGCAGCGTCCGGTCGTGCCTCGGCCGTCGACCATTACGACGACGAAGCCCAACTCGGCCATCGGTTGCAGCCATAGCGTTCGACCGAAGCTCTTGGGGACAAAGAAATCCTGCGGGCCTGTGTAGACGAATTCGACGATGGGATATTTCTTTGCCGAATCGAAATTTGAGGGACGCCAGATCAACCCGTAAATCTCGGTCGTGCGGTCGGCTGCCTTCCCAGAAAATGGTTTGGCGAATTTCCATCCCGTCTTCAGCAATTCGCTCGCGTCTGTCTTTTCGAGAACGCGAACTTCCGACCCGTCCTTCATGCGCCGAAGCACCGACTCGCCGGGCAAGTCTGGACGAGAATAGTTGTCAACGAAGAACGTTCCGTCTGGCGAAATGTTCACCGAGTGGTTGGCATTTTCGGGCGAGAGCAACTGGAGCCCCTTGCCGTCAAATCCGACGCTGTACAAATGTTGCAGGTAAGGGTCTTCGCCTTTCTCTCGTCCGTTGCCCATGAAGTAGAGCCGCCGATTTTTCTCGTCGACGTGCTCGATCTGGTGGACGACCCAGGCGCCCTGGGTTATCTGATTCTCGAGTTGGCCATTCTTCTGGTAGATGTAGAGGTGATTCCAGCCATCGCGTTCGGAAGCCCAAAGAATCTCGCCGGTCGATTCGACAAAGCGATAGAAGGTTTCGCCGGGATCCAAGTATGGGTCGGCTTGCTCGCGCACCAGGACTTTCTGTTCTCCGGTGGATGCATCGACTACCCGCAGTTCCTTCGCTTTGTATCCGCGCTCGTCGTAGTCGTAGTGGAAACTCTTGCTGTCAGGGAACCAGTCGAAGCCAGGGCCATCCTGAAAAGGAAGTTCGATGGAAGCCTGCACGTCGATGCGCTTGCCCGACTGAATGTCGAAGATAATCGGCTCGGCCTTTGCCAGGACCTCGCCGGGCAAGGGATACACATAAGTAAATGCGCGCGGCCTCAACTGGTCCGGCGGAACGAACTGCAGGCTCGTGAACCGGCCGGAGTTTCGCGAGTCAATGCGGTAGGTAATCAGTTTCGAGGAATCGGGCGACCAAAACACCGCCGCCGGTTGCTTTACGTCTTCAGTTTGTTGATCGACCATCACGCGTAGCGAGGGCAAGGGTGTTGCGTAGTCCCAGCTCGCGACTCCGTCGTAGGTCAACTGCAGCGCGGTGCCCGTCGAGGTGTCTTTCAAATATAGGTTGTGCTCCTTGACGTAGGCGGCCCAGCGCTTGTTGGGCGAGAGAACTTCGTTGGGCTTATCGGAGTGCTCTGGTTCCTTGCGACATTCGTAAGTTGCGAGAGGGCAGGTCCATTGCGCGCCATCTACGGAGAAGCGAATGGCCTTTGCGTCATCCACAAACTCAATTTCAGAAAAGGGCAGGGCTGACGCCGAGTATTCGCGCTTGGCAGCGTGGGACAGCGCCGCGGCCAGGCGTGCGTGATCGAAAGCAGGAGCGCTCGTATTCTGCTCTGCGTCGACCAGAATGAACTCAGTCTGGCTTATGCCAGCCTTGCGATACCAGAAGCGATTGGTCTTCTCAATCCAGTGAGGTGCGACGTCCGCGACATAGACGATGTGGCGCACGTTCCCCGGAAGAAACTGCTCAGCACGTTGGTAGTCCTGCAGCGTGCCTTGCGCGAGAGCCGCGGGAAGCGCGAACAGGAGCAGCCCAACGAAGATAGAACAGCAACGACGAATCAATCTCATCATGCGAAATTTTCCGCGAAGATCAAATAACTAAAAATGCATTCGCCGGAAGCGACGAGTTCCGTCGCACACAGCGAATGCATCGATAGATGAAGGTTCAAGCGACCTCAGAACTCGAAATTTCCTCGCAGTTCAATGATGCGCGCTCCACCATTCGGAGAATTCTGGGGATTGAGGGTATTACCGCTAAGCCCAAACCCAGAACCCTGAAGAACGTTGTAGCCAAAGTTTGCGCCTCCATTGGTCGGCGTTGGCCCGAACGTCGGGTGATTGAAGGCATTCAGCATTTCAGCCTGGAAGGTGAGACGATACTTCTCGGTAATCGGGAAGTGTTTCGCGATGGAGATGTCGTCATAGGTGTTGTGGGGCCCGTGTAGCCATAGTCGTTGGCCGAAGGTACCGGGCGTCGTATTCGGGGTAATGAATCCTCCGCCCGACGAGGGCAGATACTTGGGGTTTATGAATGCGACGTTACCCGTCCCTTGAATAGGGTATTTGCCAACAGAGCTTTGAAGTTGTGAAACTGTAACGCCGTTCAACGTCACGCCACCGTCGCCATAGTCATTGAACGTGCTGTTCCCACCGAGTATCAGAAATGGGGCACCGGTTTGGAAAGTGTAAATGGTGCCCAAAGTCCAGCCGCCAACGATGCGATCGAGCACAGGGCTGCTATTCACAAACTGCTTACCCTTGCCGAACGGCAGGTCGTAGGTGCCGTTGATGTGCACAACGTGAGTCAGGTCGTAAAGCGTTGGTCCGTAGCTTAGCCGCATGTTGCGCAGACTAAAGACGGCACCCTGACCTTGCCAGTTGTTCTGGGTTGCGACGCCGAGAGTATGGCTCCATGTGTAATTGGCGTCAAATTGCAGGCCATGCCATGCTCGCTGGCGGAAGTCCACCTGGAGGGCATTGTAGTTCGAGTACCCCTCAGCCACTGTGTAACTTGAACCAATGTTTTGCACGTAAGGGTTGGCTTGGAAATAGTTGATCGGATATCCCGCGCCCGCCGCGTTGAAAGAACCCGCTGCAAAATTATTGAAGCAAGGAAGGAAAGAGCTGCCTACGAGGTTGCAGAAGTAAGGGACCGTGCCATTGATGCCAGCCAAGACATTAGCCGCCGCACCGGCTTGGCCCGACACCAACTGGGCAATGAAAGGTCCTGTAGGGCCGTAGTCAGCGAATGGGACGCCAGCACCACCAGAAGCCTCCCCGAAGAACGCAGCGTCAAAGATCGGTAGCGGTTGCTGGCCCGGCAAGCCGTTATTCGCAAATGAGGTTATTCCCTGGGCCTGATTGATTGCCAAGTTCGCCTGGGCGTTCTTGAATTGAGTCAGGAAGCTGTCGGGGAATTGGCTTGTTGTGCCAAAGATATTGATCTCATTTGGATTGATATTGAGCCACTGGCGTTGCGAGCGGCTACCGACGTAGCGGATTTCAAGTGCCCGGCTCTCTCCGAGCTGTTGCTGAACACCGAGGTTCCACGATTCTGTGTAGGGCTGCTGGATCTTGGGGTTGATGCCGTTCAACCCGGGACCGCCCTGGAATGTGAAGTCGGAAGCTGCTTCGGTCGCCTGGAAGGTCGCTGGCTGAAGCCCATAAACGTGACCTGGAAACGCCTGAGTGGGAGGAGCATTGGGATCAAACTGGTCAATTGACAAGGTGCCCGGCATGAAGGAACCCGCTCCATTTCCCGTATTCGCATTGAGAAAGAACGACTGGTAGTAGAAAGAGCCGTAGTCCGAAGCCTGATTCCAAACGTACTGTTGGGGCTCAGTAAACTTTCGCAGAGAGAAGCCGCCGCGCACCACCAAACTGCTTCGATCCTTCGGTGTCCAGGCAAAGCCAAATGCCGGCTGCGGAGCTACCTTCCATGAATTGTAAGGATTGGGGTTTTGCGTAAGCGTGGGGTTCAGTCCATTCGGGTCTGAGGTGAGAACACCGGGATTAAAGAGGTTGTTAATTCCGGAGGGTCCGAAAATAGCTGCCGGGCTCGCTGAGTGGTACAGCTTGGAAAGGTCTTTGTCAGCCGACGTAAAGTCCCAGCGCAGGCCGAAGTTGAGCGTCAAGTTCGTTTTAATGCGATAGGAATCCTGGAAGAAGAGACCCTCGCCACTTGTCAACTCGTCAAGGTTGTAACGCCCGACCTCCTGGACGTAGTTGTTGGCGCTTGTGATAAACGGATAGCCTCCGCCGCCGCCCTGTACGCTGGAAACTCGACCGACGAGGATCGCGTACAACGAATCGGCCTCGGCCTGTTGGCCAGGATCTGCGCCTGGCAGTCCGTTATTAATAACGCCCTGGGCAGGATCTCCGTTTGCAAGCCCAAAGTTGACGACGGGATATCCCGCCGCCGGATTGTAATAATGGTTCTGCTCGCGCCACCACGAGAAGCCATAGTTCATGGTATGCGCGCCGTGCTGCCACGTCATCGTGTCGGAGGCGTTAAACACGGGGTATTCGGTATTGATGCCTGAGTAGAAAATTGTCCCTGACATCTGGGCGCCTTGTGGGTACGGAGCACTGGGATAGTTCCAGCCTAATTGGGGGTTGTTAATCGTGAGGGGAGGGGCGTTGTAGGCGCCGAGCGTATTGTTATAGAGGAAACCGCCGCGAAGCTCGTTCACCAAAGTCGGCGATAATGTCCAAGTAAACCCGAGCGCCGCGGTGTAGCTCTTGTCGCTGTTGCCAGCCCCAGTCTTGGCAAACCCCGAGCCAGGGAAATCAGGGGGATTTGCACCCGGATAGTTATCCTTGGTCATATTCCAGGCGAGATTGAAGCGCACTTTCTCAGAGGCGTTAAAGTCCACGCGCACGGCGGGAAAGTAACTTACTTGCGCGTTGTTCACGTTCCAGTTGATCTGATTAAGGTTGGGATCGCCAGTCGTGCTCGGAATCAGCTGTCCCGCAGATACCGAGGCATTAGCGGCCGTCAACACCGTAGACGGGCAATAGGACGCGGCACAACTGAGCACGCTGGTCGGGAGGGGTGTGCTGGGGTTCGCAGTATTGTAGTTCTGCGCCAAAGTGAAGAGATTGACAGTCTGGCCGTTGTAACTGAAGTTCCCAGCCTGCGCGTCGGGCGTAAATATGCTGTTCGAAGTGGTGTAGGCGCCCGGAATTCGCAATTCCGCGTAACTGCCAAAGAAGAACAGCTTGTTTTTTATGACGGCCCCGCCCAAGCTGGCTCCGAAATCGTTGCGGTGCAGAAGATTCTTCGGAGCTGAGTTGCCCAGCGCAATACTGGTGTCGTTTTGCCAACTGTTGGCGTTCAGCGCGCTGTTCTGAAAGTCATCGTAAACACGCCCGTGAAACACGTTGCTGCCGCGGCGCGTAACGAAATTGAGCTGCATATTCGCCTGGCCAAAACCCTGGTCCAGGTTGAGCTGCTCCGATTGCACCGTCATCTCTTCGATCGCTTCGAGCCTCGGCGAGACCACGGCCTGGGAATTTCCGGTGAACTTCATCCGGCTCGAACTACTGATGACTCCATCAATGTTGTTTCCTTGCGCGATGGACGGAAGGCCATCCCATGTTCCGTTATATCCCGGGACCAACTGGGAGAGTGCCGTCAGATCGCGGTTTTGGAGCGGCAGGTCCTCAATTTGCCGTAAATCGATGGTCGTACCGATGGCGTTGGTAGTTGTTTCCACTAAGGGCGCAGCGCCGCCTGTAACCTCCACGGTTTCGGTAATGGCGCCAACTCTGAGTGTGGCGGAAATGTCTGTTGTCTGGGCGGCTTGCACCACTACCTCGGTGAACACCTGTGTCTTGAAACCAGCCTTCGACACGGTAAGTCTGTATTTGCCGAGGGACAGGTTCACGAAGGTGTGCGTGCCCTTGTCCTGCGTCTCGCCCTTGCGCAGGTCGTTCGTAGTGAGATCTTGAAGTTCAAGCTCGGCACCTTGCACTACACTGCCGGTAGCGTCGAGGACGGTCACGGTCACCGTTCCTTCAGAACCGTGCTGGGCCAAAGCGGATGGCACGAAACACAGCGCCAGGAGAATCAGCAAAAGGGCTATCGCCTCACCCATGAATCGGCACGAAGATTTGGAAACCATATGTCCTCCATCGGCACACGAAAACGAACGGGTGCGATTTTCACGCTGCGAAGTTGATCCGACAGCATCGCGGAATGCGTCCAGATACTCGCCGTCTTGCAGGCGAGAGACAGGGCTGGAGCCGCAATGCAGGAAACGTTTACCCATGGCCGGATTTTGTATACTTTATTCGATCCGTTTGTCAACCAGATTCTAAAGACCCCTATTGATCAACCGTTTTCGGCCGTTTTCAGCAGACCCCGGAAGCACGCAGCAGTAGCGGCGTCCGCTCGGGATTCTGGTTGATCGACTACGGGGGTTTTCGGATTGGGCAGATGGGAAAGTCGAACCGGTTGCTCCCCCGGGACTTGTTCAGTTGCTGTACCCTACGACACTGGCGAGAACAGGGTTTTCAGGAATACCTTTGCCGTGAAGACACGCTCCCACATTTCGAGACGCGATTTGCTGAAGGGTTTGGGGTCAGTCGGAATCGGATTGGCTGCAGGGCCGCTTGCCTGGCCTGCCGCACCGACCAACAGCGTCACTTTTGTCGATGTGGCTCGCTCGGCGGGAATCACATTTCAGCACGACAACGCGGCATCGCCGGAGAAGTACCTGATTGAGACGATGGGATCAGGTTGCGGTTGGATCGACTACGACCAGAATGGGCTCCTCGATCTGTACCTCGTGAATGGGGCGGCAACGCGCGTGTACAGCCCGAAGCGGCCATTGCGAAGCGCACTTTACCGGAACAACGGGGATGGCAGCTTCACTGACGTCACGGGCAAAGCTGGAGTCGGTGCCGAAGGCTTGTTCGGCATGGGAGTGGCGGTGGGCGATTACGACAATGACGGCTTCCCAGACCTGTTTGTCCTCGGTTACGGCCGGTGCATTCTCTATCACAACAATGGTGACGGCACTTTCACCGATGTGAGCGCGCATGCGGGAGTTGAAAATGCCGGACAATGGGCGTCGAGCGCAGCCTGGTTCGATTATGACCACGACGGACGGCTCGATCTGGTCATCGCCAATTACGTCGACTGGTCCCCGGAGCGCAACTTCTACTGTGGCGATCCGGGCCCAGGAATGCGCAGCTACTGTCATCCGGACGACTTTCACGGCCAGCCTCCGACGCTCTACCACAACAACGGCGATGGCACGTTTACCGATGTGAGCAAATCGTCGGGTGTGGGATTGAAGGGGGGCAACGGGCTCGGCATCGTCACCTTCGACTACGACAACGACGGCTGGCAGGATATTTTCATCGCCAATGACCACATGCCCAATTTCCTGTTTCGCAACAATCGCGATGGAACCTTTCGCGAAGTGGGATATCTCGCTGGCGTCGCCGTCAGTTCGGATGGCCAGTTTGAAGCGGGCATGGGAACCGATGCTGCAGACATGACGGGAAGCGGCCGCATGGATCTGGTCGTCGCCCACCTCGACATGCAACTTGCGCGCTTCTACCAGAACATGGGGGACCAGACATTCGACGATGCAACCCTGCGCTCGAAGATTAGCTATGCGACCTATCACATGAGCGAATTCGGCGCGCGGTTCATGGACTACGACAACGATGGTGCGCGCGACCTTTTCATGGCGACCGGGCATGTCCTCGACAACATTGAGCGCTATCACGGCGACACTCGCTATTCTGAACCGAAATTGATGTTCCGCAATAATGGGCATGGAGTTTTCGAAAATGTGAGCGATCAGTTGGGGCTAGATTTTGTGCTGCCACGAGTGAGTCGTGGCGCCGCCATCGGCGATTTCGACAACGATGGCGACCTCGACATTCTCGTGAATAACAACGGTCAAGCTGCACAACTATTGCGGAACGATGGGGGCAACTCCAATCACTGGCTGGAAATCTTGCTGATCGGTACGAAGTCGAATCGCGACGGCGTGGGTGCGCGGGTAACGGTCTCGGCTGGAGAACTCGTGCTTTACGACCAGCGCAAGGGCGGCATGAGCTATCAATCGGCCCAAGATCCGCGACTTCATTTTGGGTTGGGGCCGCACTCGAATGTCGATGCAGTTGAGATTCAGTGGCCCAGTGGAAGCGTGACCAAGTTGAGTGGCATCAAGAGCGACCGCATCGTTGCGATCAAAGAAGGTGTGGGAATCGTGGAGCGAGCGTTTCCGCGCGTATCTTCCAAATAGACGAAACTAGTTGTGCGGTGGCGCAGTTCCGTCGTCTGTGGAACTTCGACCGGCATAGCCCATCTTGCGTTCGCCGGGAGCGGAGCTAATTCGGTCCGCTTGCTGCTGGTTCAATTTTTCAAGCTCCGCCAGCGCTTCTTGAGCCGACTGGGCGTCTCCGTGGCGCTGATACGCCTTGGCGAGATTCGCGTATACGGAGGGTCGGCCAGGCTCGAGATGTTGCGCGATCTTCAGATGAGCGATCGCATCGTCGAGACGCCCGGCCGTGAGATAAAGGCTGCCGAGTGCAATCTGCGAGGCTGGATCAGCCGGGCTTCCGAGGACTGCTCTTTCCAGAGCAGTTTGCGCTTCGGCGAATTCGGTCTGACCCGGAGTGGCGCCGAAGCGAATCAGTGCATCGCCAAGAACCGTTAGAAGCGCGGGATTCTCGTAACCGTTCTTGACGCCTTCGCGCGCAGAACGGATAGCGACAGGAAGATCTCCTTCAACCAAAGCCTGCTGTGCGGCAGAGAGGTAGCCGATCTCGCTTCCAGGTCCAAGTTTGACCGCCAACTCAAACTGCGGCTTGGCCTCGTCAAACCGGTCGAGTTGCGTTAGAAACATCGCTCGTTCGTAGTGAAGGCGCGCGGACCGCGGCAGATTATGGAGTCCGATGTCTACGACTCTCAGGCCGAGTGCGTAGTCTCGGTGATCCATGCAAGCGTCGGACACAAACGCATAGAGTTTTTCGTTTTGCGGTGAAACGGCGGCGGCCTTCTGTAGGGATGCGATGGCTTGCTCTGGTTGCCCGTTTCCGATGTACGCCTGCGTCAGCAGATTCTCAACGTCGACGCCATCGTGGCTGCGGCGCAGATCGTTCAGAACCTCAATCGCCGGATTGAGCTGGCTAGTTGCCACATAGCAAAGTGCGAGGTTGAAGCTCGCCGCGTATTCGTTGACGACTCTCCCGCGCGCTGCGAGCAAGTGTGGGATGGCTTCTCGGAAAGAACCTTTGCGCGTGAGGGCAGTCCCGGTCTGAAGTTCAGCGTCAGCTTCACTCTGAGATGCTGGATCGCGGCCGCTGTCTTGCGGCTGACTGGCCTGGTTCTGACCGATGGAGAGCTGTGATCTGCCGGACGCGACCTGAGCTTGACTCAGCCCACACAGAATGAGCCCTAGCATGACAATGCTGAAGATCGGAATGAAGGAGCGACTCCGCGCTTCACGCCGGCGTTCGTTGGCCACGCTGCTCACTTCCATTTCCCCTGGCCTTCAACAATCGTGATGTAGCGATCAACCGGCAGGTCTGTGAATCGTTCTGTTTTGCCGCTCGGTTGGGGCCATTCTATTTCGAGCCAGTCGATCTTGGTTCGCTTGCCCAAACCGACGACCATGCGCGGATCGTGCGAGGAAAGATAACTGCCTCCGCCCACTTTGAATTGATGTCGCTTCAGATCGCCGCTCTGATATGTGATCTTGGCACCGATCGCATCAATGTTGGCCTTCGTCCCCACCAGTCGCACGCCTAGCCAATGATTCTGACGGCCGAGGTTATTGTGCAAAAGCACAGGCGCCGCGTTGTTCTGGGCAATGAGTACATCCACGGAGCCGTCGTTGTCGAAATCGCCTAACGCCATGCCGCGGCCGGAGAGCGGCTTCGAAAAAACAGGCCCGCTCTGCTGGTCGACATTTTCAAAACCTTTGCCGGTATTGTGCAGCAGCAGCATGGGCTCGAGAAACTTCACGTCTTCAACTCTCTTGTCGACGGTGTCATCGGGATGGCCGTTGCAGAGAAGCAAATCGAGATTGCCATCGTTATCGTAGTCGAAGAATCTCAATCCCCATCCACTCATCAGACGCGTTGCGGCACCAATGCCGGTGGGAAGCGCCAAGTCGCTGAAGACTTCATTCTTGTCGTTGTGATACAGCGAGTACATCTCGTGATCGACGTTAGCTTCGAACAAATCAATCCAACCATCCTGATCGTAGTCCGCCGCATCGACTCCCATGCCGGAACGAGGTTTGCCGAAAACATTGACTCCAACTCCCGCCAACAATCCAATTTCTTCAAACCGTCCTTTCCCCCGATTGGCAAACAGGAAGTTGGGAACGGTATCGTTGGTTACATACAGGTCCATCCGCCCGTCGTTATTGACGTCGGCAGCGACCACGCCCCAGGCCTTGGCGAGAGACTGCGAAATACCAGACTCTTTGCTGACATCGGTAAACGTTCCGTCACCATTGTTGTGAAAGAGCCAGCATGGCATGGGATCGTAGATGCTCGGAATGCAGTAGTGACGCTCGCCGGTGAGAAGGTCTCCACAGAATTTCAGCTTGGCTTTGCTGTAGTCGACGAAGTGGCAGACGAATAAATCGAGCCGTCCGTCGTTGTCGTAGTCAAACCAGACGGCGCTGGTCGCCCAGCCCGGAGCGGCCACGCCCGCCTTGGCGGTCACGTCGGTGAAGGTTCCGTCCCCGTTGTTGTGGTAGAGAATGCTATGTGGATACTGCGAGACATAGAGATCGGGGAAACCGTCGCCATCGTAGTCGCCAACTGCGACGCCCATGCCGTAGGCGTCACCCGGTACGCCAGCTTTTTGAGTTACGTCGGTGAATGTGCCGTTTCGGTTGTTGTGATAGAGCGCGTTTCGGAGCGGCGTAGGCGGCTCATAGAAATCGCAGCGCCCGCTATTGACCAAATAAATATCCATCCAGCCATCGTTGTCGTAGTCGAGGAATGCACAACCCGCGCCCACTGTTTCGGGAAGATGAGCCATCGGCGAACGGCCGTTTACGTGAACCCATGAGATTCCACTTGCCGATGCAGGAACTTCTTCGAAAGCAGGCGGAGACGGATCTGGTCTGAGAGAATCGCGAAGCAGACTTGAAGCTCCCGCTATGTGGCTCAGACCTGCGCAACTCAGGAATTGAAGGAAGCGACGGCGGGAGGCCGGACTCCACCCATCGCTTGGGCGTTTCGCCATTCACTGAACCCCTGGTCGTGTCACTTAGGTGTCTGCGGATTCTTCGCCGCGGTCTCCCGCTGCAACGCCATTTCCCGCTCTGCTTCTGGCTTCTGGCCTGTACGCGCGTACGCTGTGGCGAGTTGATAGTGTCCAGCCGGATCCGTGGGCTGCATCTTCACATAGCTGCGCAAGGGCGAGATCGCGTCCGAGAACTTCCCTGCCGAGTTGAGCGACATGCCGAGCGCTAGATACGCTTCCTGAAAGCTTTCGTCGAGCTTCGACGCTCGCGAAAAATGTGCGATCGCATCATCCCATTGACCAGATTGGCGCGCGATCTCTCCAAGCATAAATTCCGCCGAAGCGCTGTCGGGATCGATCTTCACCTCCTCGTTGAATTCTGCCTTCGCAGCTTCGGCATCCGCCGGAGACTCTGAAAGGAAAATTCGCCCGATGCGGTAGTGAATGCCAGTTAAGTTTGGCTCCTGCGCAAGAATCTTCTTGTATTGAGCGATGGCGCTATCCCAATTGCTCTGTGATTCGAAGGCCTCCGCTTCGAGCTCTTGCGCCTGGTGCGAAGTCGGCGCCGTTGCCGCGAGCTCCTGTGCGGCGCGAGAAGCTAGTTCGGAGTAGAAGTGAGTCGTGCTGTAGAGAACGTCGGGATCGTGGGGGAACTCGCGGTTGAGTACCAGAAGTGCCTCGACGGCAGTTTCCGTCTGTTCGAGACTCATGGCGCATCGAGCGATCGACATGACTGCGCGATACTTGAGTTGCTTGTCGGTGAGGTGGGACGCGGCTTTCTTCAGGATCGGCAAGGCTTCGTTGCAGCGGCCTTTCGCCGCTAGATTGATGGCTCTTTGTGCCGAAGTTGAGGAGTCGATCGCGGGCGCCTTCTGCGAAGCCTGGGCAGAGGATGATGGCGCGAGAAGTCCGCAGACACAAAAAGGGACGATAAAGGCCCGAGCAACTCTGGGGGTTAAGAATCCAAGCATGAAGGATAGCGGAATCCGAAAACCTCGCTTCCGCGAAGTATATCCTGCGCTTCCTTTTATAAGCAGGGGCCCGAAGAGAACTCGTGGACGGCAAATCGAGATTTGCGTATGCACCGGAATCAAGCGTAGTGTATACAATATCCATCGTCAAGCATCGGCCGGACGTGGGGGAGGAAATAATAATGACGCTAATTGGGGAATTCTCTCGCAGGCATTTTATGACATCGGTTGCAGTGGCCGCTGGTTCCACTCTCATTCCCAAAGCTCTGATGGCGATTCCCCCTCAAGATCCCGTGGTGAACGCGACCCGGAAGGACGGCAAGTCCGTCGGTCGCGAGAAAGTCTCATGGAAAGTGCGCCCGTTCCCCATGAAACAGGTGCGCCTCGGCGAAGGTTCGTGCAAAGTCGCGATGGAGGCCGATCGTCAATACCTGCGCTCACTGCCGCCAGACCGACTGTTGCATACGTTTCGAACCAACGCCGGCATTGCTTCGTCTGCGGAGCCGCTCGGAGGATGGGAAAAACCAGACTGCGAACTTCGCGGCCACTACGCCGGCGGTCACTATCTGTCTGCTTGCGCGTTGATGTATGCCAGCGCAGGAGACGAGGATCTGAAAAAGAACGCCAATATCGTGGTTGCCGAACTCGGCAAATGCCAGAACGAATTGAAGAGCGGCTACCTGAGCGCATTCCCGATTGAGTTCTTCGATCGCCTGCGCGAGCGGCAAAGAGTCTGGGCTCCCTTTTACACAATTCACAAAATCATGGCTGGCCTTCTCGACATGTACGTTCATTGCGGCAATGAGCAGGCGCTTGAGATGGCGCAGAAAATGGCTGGCTGGACTGCCGGCTACACAGGCTCACTCAGCTACGAACACATGCAGCGCGTTCTCGGCACCGAATACGGCGGCATGGGAGAAACGCTCTCAAATCTGTATGCGGTCACGGGCAAGGAGTACTACCTTGAAGTCGCGCAGCGCTTCGACAAGAAGCAATTCTTCGATCCACTGGCATCGCACCGCGACGAACTGAAAGGTCTGCACGTCAACACACATATTCCGCAAGTCATTGCCGCGGCGCGCTTGTACGAACTTACCGGCGACCGGCACTACCGCGACATCGCCGAGTACTTCTGGGACGAAGTTGTCAGCGAACGCTCGTATTGCACCGGAGGCACCAGTAACGGCGAGTCGTGGAACACCGATCCGGGTAAACTTTCGACTGAACTCAGCACCAACACTACGGAATGCTGCTGCGCCTACAACATGATGAAGTTGACGCGGCACCTATTCGGCTGGTCGCCCGATGCACGGCTCATGGATTATTACGAGCGCACTCTGTTCAATCATCGATTGGGCACGATCAATCCCGAAGACGGCACCATGATGTACTACCTCCCGCTGGCTGCCGGTTACTGGAAGACTTTTGGCAAGCCGTTTGACGCCTTCTGGTGCTGCACAGGAACCGGCTCGGAAGAATATGCCAAGCTGACCGACACTATCTATTTCCACGATGATGATTCGCTCTACGTGAATCTCTATATCGACTCGCAGCTGGAATGGCCGGATAAGGGATTGCAGGTAAAGCAGGAAACGCGTTTTCCTGAAGAACAAGGAACTACGCTTACGGTCGTGGCAAAGAACCCCGCGCAACTCTCCATCAACCTTCGCATTCCTTATTGGGTGCAGGGCGGCAGCGTAAAAATCAATGGCGCTCCGCTTCCGGCGTTTGCCAGTCCGAGCAGCTATCTCACACTCAACCGCGTGTGGAAGACGGGCGACAGAATTCAACTCAGCTTGCCGATGGGCCTGCACATCGACAGCATGCCCGACAACCAAACAATTCAAGCCGCGATGTATGGACCGCTGGTGCTAGCGGGACGCTTCGAGCCGGTCACGAGGGATATGACCTACGGAGATTACGAACCGAAACCGGGCGACGAGAAGAAGGTCGCGGACATTGTCGCCGACGAGAGCAAACCTACCGGGTGGATTGAGCCAGACGCCAAGCAGCCACTCACATTCAACACCGTAGGACAATCGCAGGCGTTAACGCTCGTACCGCTCAACAAGGTGATTCACGACCGCTACGCGGTCTACTGGAAGGTTGACAACAGGACCACATAAAATTCTGATTATCCTCTGCACGCTGCATCGTAGTGTGTCTCTCCGCGGCGGCAGTGAGATTCTTTGTCGAAGGACAATTCATGACTCTCTGTGCCCGGCTTGTCCCAGGCTGCGCCGTGCTACTTTCCTTGGTTCCAGTTTGTGTCATAGCGCTCGCACCCGCGTCTTCATCTGCCCAGAGCGCAGCCCCTACCTCAGTCGAGAGTCGACGCCAGCAGCTTCTGTCGCTTTTCGACGAGGAGTGGCAATACACTCTGCGCACCAGTCCCGAGTGGGCGACGATGTTGGGAGACTCTCGCTACAACGATCGCCTGAGCGATGACTCTCCTGAGTTCTTCCAGTCCGACCTCGAGCAGAAGCGCAAGTTCTTGACGCGTTTCGAGGCCATCGATCCCGCGGGGTTTTCGCCACAGGACACGCTCAGCCGCGAGTTGATGATTCGCGAATTGCGCCAGGACATTGAAGGCGCAAAGTTCAAGCAGTGGGAGATGCCGGTGAATCAGATGGGCGGCCTGCATCTGGAACTGCCGGACATGGTCACGCTGACGCCTTTCAAGACCGTCGCCGATTACGACAATTATGTCGCGAGACTAAAGCAGATTCCGCACGCGTTCGGCCAACTCACCGCAAACATGCGACAGGGAATGCACGACGGCCTGATGCCTCCACGCTATCTTCTCGAGAAAGTCGCGGCCGAAGCGGAAGACATCGCAGGCAAAACCGGCGAGCGGAGCCCGTTTGCAACACCGGTGAAGGACTTCCCCTCCAGTGTGCCGGCGGCCGATCAGAAGCGGCTGCGCGACGCGGTCCTCGCGGCGATTGCGGACCAAGTCGTGCCGACGTATCAACGGTTCGCCACTTTCGTTCGCACGGAATACGCTCCGCACGGCCGCACCGAGCCCGGCATCTGGGCTCTCCCGGATGGCGCTGCGCGATATCGTTTCGCGATCCGCCGCATTACGACGACTGATAAGACGCCGGAAGAGATCCACGCGCTGGGCCTAAAACAGATCGATGAAATCGAAGCCGAAATGCTCGCGCTCGCCCACAAGCTCGGGTTCAAGGATCTGGCGAGCCTGAACGATCACATCAAGAACACTCGAAGCTTTTACGCGACCTCCGGCCAACAAGTACTGGACTTGTATACGAACTATGCGCGCGGCATGGAACCCGAACTGCCGAAACTCTTCGGGCATCTGCCGAAGAGCAAACTTACGGTAATTCCGATGGAGGCTTCGCGTTCGAAAAACGCCGTCCCAGCCGACTACACAGATGGTTCAGCCGATGGCTCGCGTCCCGGCCACATCAACGTTAACGAGTGGGATCCCGAGCACCGCCTGGCGCTGAACATCGAGGCCATCGCCTATCACGAGGGCATTCCCGGTCATCATCTGCAACTCTCTCTCGCGCAAGAGATGGAGAACCTCCCCGAGTTCCGCCGCCACGCCGGATATACCGCTTTCGTCGAAGGCTGGGCACTCTATGCAGAGCGACTCGGCAAGGAAGTTGGCCACTATCAGGATCCCTACAGCGACTACGGTCGGCTGGAAAACGAAATGTGGCGGGCGATCCGGTTAGTGATCGACACTGGAGTTCACGAAAAGCATTGGTCTCGCGACCAGATGGTCGAATACTTCCATCGCTACACCGCGATGGATGAGCCAAATATTCAGAGTGAAGTCGACCGCTACATCGCGTGGCCTGGCCAGGCGCTGGCTTATAAATTGGGACAATTGGAGATCCTGAAATTACGCGAGCAGGCGCGTCAGAAACTCGGCGACAAATTCGATCTCCGCGCCTTACATGATGAAGTGCTGGGAAACGGCGCGCTTCCTCTGGATGTGCTGGATTCGGAAGTAAGCGCGTGGATTGATGGCCAACTCAAATAACTCCTCAGTCTCCCCCATCAGTCCAAGTTGCGGGAGTAGGGTTACAGAGCGCGTCATTGGCACACAAGGAGCCACGTCGCGAGGGCGACAACGTTCTTCTTGACGAGAAGAACCGAGTGGAAGATGATCTCGGTGCTTCGCATCTCTGCTGGAAGGATCTGAGCATGTCTCATGTGTCACTGCGTTCCCGACCATGCCTGAGCAAGTGGCGATTGCCGGCCGCCGTCTTGATGTTTGTCCTGGCTTCCTCGTGCGCGTGGTCGGCTCCTACCCACGAGAAGGCGCTCCGCATATTTTTCGTCGATGTCGAAGGCGGGCAGGCAACCCTCTTCGTGACACCGGAGGGCCACTCGCTTCTCATCGACACCGGCTGGTCGGGCAATGACGGGAGGGATGCCGACCGAATTGTTGCGGCCGCCAAGAAAGCGGGGGTCAGCAAGATCGATTACGTTTTGATCACACATTTCCATATCGATCACGTAGGCGGTCTTCCGCAGCTGGTGGCTCGAATTCCGGTGGGAACCGTGCTCGACCACGGTGACAACCGCGAAAGTACAGACGCTCCGACCGTCGAGGTCTGGAACGCTTACCAGCAATTGCTGGCGACGAATAAGGTCAAGCGGTTAACGCTCAAACCCGGAGAGAGTCTTCCGATCAAGGGAATCGAGACGACCGTCATCAGCTCGGATGGCGCTCTGATTGATCATCCCCTGCCAGGCGGGGGACAAGAGAATTCCAGCTGCAAGAATGCGGAACACTTCCCGCCCGATCAAACGGAAAATTTGCGTTCGCTGGGCACGCTGATCACTTTTGGAAAGCTCAAGATTTTAGACTTGGGCGATTTGACCCGCGACAAGGAAATGGAGTTAGTCTGTCCAATCAACAAGATTGGCAACGTCGATATATACATCGTGTCGCATCATGGCTGGTATCAAAGCAATAGCCCCGCATTCCTGAATGCGATCGCGCCCCGGGTTGCGATCATGGACAACGGTGCCAAGAAGGGTGGGACTCCATCGGCATGGGACACCATCGAGAAGTCGCCTCGCCTGGAGAATCTGTGGCAACTGCACTTTTCAGAAGAAGGCGGCGCGGCGCACAATGTGCCCGCTGAATTCATCGCAAACCCTGAGGGCCCAGACGCCGCCAACGATCTGGAGTTAAACGCCTGGCCGGATGGGAGTTTCGAAGTGTTCAACTCCCGCACCAAAAAAACCAAGCATTACGCTGCACGCTAGGGCGGGCGCAAGTTTGTAGTCCGTTTTGGGCGGTGGTTTCGTGAACACTCCTGCTCGCGTCTGAGTGAGGCGTCGTGAATCGTTACAAGATCGCGGTGATTGAGGGAGACGGCATTGGACATGAAGTTGTGCCCGAAGGGCTTCGAGTTCTCGAAGCCGCCGGACGCAGATATCAGATAACTTTCGACTGGCATCATTTTGACTGGAGTTGCCAGACTTATCTCAAGACCGGCCGCATGATGCCCGAGGATGGCCTGGACCAGTTGCGCGCCTTCGATGCCATCTACCTGGGAGCCGTCGGATATCCCGGTGTTCCAGATCAGGTGTCGCTTTGGGGATTGCTGATCCCGATCCGGAGAGCGTTTCAGCAATATGTGAATCTCAGGCCGATCCGATTGCTGCGCGGGGTTGAATCGCCCATCAAAGGATTTCCGCCTCGCGAGATCGACTTCTGCGTCGTGCGTGAAAATAACGAAGGAGAGTACTCCGAGGTCGGGGGGCGTCTCTACCGCAATACCGAACAAGAGCTAGCGATACAGGAGACCATTTTCACCCGACATGGCTGCGACCGCATTCTGCGCTATGCCTTCGAGTTGGCGCGGACTCGCAAGGGTCACGTCACGTCGGCGGCGAAATCCAATGGCATCATTCACACCATGCCGTTCTGGGACGAACGATTTTCTGCTGCGGCTAAGAGTTTCCCCGATGTGCGCACCGACCAATACCACATTGATATCTTGACCGCGCACTTTGTGCAGCATCCTGACTGGTTTGACGTTGTAGTTGCGTCGAATCTTTTCGGCGATATCCTCTCCGATCTTGGCGCCGCGGTTGTGGGCTCGATTGGATTAGCACCTTCGGCAAACTTGAATCCGGAACGTGAGTATCCCTCTATGTTTGAGCCCGTGCATGGTTCTGCTCCCGACATCGCAGGAAAAGGAATCGCGAATCCCATTGCTCAGATCTGGTCCGGGGCAATGATGCTGCTGCATCTCGGTGAATCGAAGGCGGCG
>Ga0209168_10001277_pt1 | contig 20265 bp, 19 predicted proteins | sample Coa_R1_FD_187156 | JGI IMG/M metagenome (GOLD analysis project Ga0209168, IMG submission 187156) | Surface soil microbial communities from Centralia Pennsylvania, which are recovering from an underground coalmine fire - Coalmine... | ecosystem: Environmental > Terrestrial > Soil > Unclassified ...
AGCTAAGGTGTGTCTCCAAGTCCTTGCGCCGTGATGGCTTAATTTTATTGTCGAAGACGCCTCGTTTGTGCACTTAGGAAAGTCTATCGAACGTAGGGTATTTCTCTTGACGACATTTTCACAGAGCGATACACTCAAAAATTCCTAGTTGATACTGAGTTACAACTTGGTTTCGACACCTAAATGCTTTCCGCACTCCTACTCGCTCTCCGCGAAGGCGTTGAAGCGGCCCTTGTGGTCGGCATCGTCTTAGTCTATCTCAATCGCACGGGCCGCCGCCAACTGGCGCGTTACGTGTGGGCTGGCGTGGCCGTTGCTATCGCATGCAGCTTCGCGGCCGCTGTTCTCCTGCAGCGCTGGCAGGTCAGCGAAGATGGATTCGAGGGCGTGCTTATGCTCGCCGCCGCCGCTCTCGTTGTCTCCATGATTATTTGGATGAACCGCATCGCGCGCCGTCTGCGCAAAGAGATCGAGCAGCGCGTCGAAACTTATGCGCAGAAGGGCGAACGCGCAGCGGGGTGGGCAATCGGCTTTTTTGTTTTCTTGATGGTTTTGCGCGAAGGCGCCGAGCTGATCCTGATTCTTCGTGCCGTGGAGCTCTCCATCACGGGCCTTCAAGTTTGGATCGGCACTGGAATTGGAATCGCCCTGGCCATCGCTGTTGGCCTGTTTTTCTTTCAAGGCACGCTTAAGGTTCCTCTTGGCCGCTTTTTCGCCGCCACCAGCACGATCTTGATGGTCGTCGCGTTTCAACTCGCCCTGACAGGCCTGCATGAATTGAGCGAAGCCACATGGCTTCCATCGAGCAAGCAGGAAATGGCGACGATCGGCCCCATCGTCCGCAACGAATATTTCTTCTTCGTTGTCATTCTTGGTGTCGCGGCGATTGTGGTGTTGCGCGAATGGTTCGTGCTCCATGGAGGTGAGGCCGACGGAAAACGCGGCGGCGCGGTGCTCGATGCGCCCGCAAATCCAGCTGAAAAGCGCCTTCGAGAGCACGAGTATCGCCGTCGTCGCGGATGGAGTTTCGCGGCGGCTTTTCTGTGCCTTGCCGTCATACTTTCCCTCACGGCTGAATTTGTTTACACCCGCGCTTCTGCTGCTCCTCCAGAAGCGGAGCATGTCGCAGCAGTTGGAAACGTCGTTCGCGTCCCGCTGGCGGAAATGAGCGGCGTCTCCGTGCATTTCTATACCGTAGACGTGCAGGGAACCGCTTTTCGTTTTTTCGTGATGCGCAAGCCCAATGGCGACTTCGTCACCGCGCTTGATGCCTGCCAAATCTGCGGCCGGATAGGTTATCGCCAGGAGGGTTCGGTCTTGATTTGCCGCAACTGCGGCGCCCCTGTGAATGCCGCTGAGATTGGCATGCCCGGAGGCTGCAATCCCATCGCATTCAAGTCACGCGTCGAAGGAACGAACATCGTCGTCGATCCTTCAGCCATCGTCGATGCGGCTTCTGAGATTCAGAAATAGAAGTATCAAACGCACATGTTCATTCGTCTTCTAAAAGAGTCGTTCATACGCAACCCGCGCCGGAAAGTTCTCACCGGAATTGCGCTGATTCTCGGCATGGCTGTTGCCACGGCTACATTCACCGTCGCCGTCGATGTGGGTGATCAACTCGCGCGCGAATTCCGCAGCCTCGGCGCGAACCTGCTGGTCACGCCGCAAGCGGATACCCTTCCCGTCGAGATTGGCGGCGTTGACTATCGTCCAGTCGACCAGGGCGCCTATCTTTCCACTTCGACTCTGCCCAAGCTCAAGACTATTTTCTGGCGCCACAATATTCTCGGCTTTACGCCCTTTCTCGATATCCCCGTACAAGCTGGCATCAACCAGTCGGCTGAGAACACTACACGATTCCAGACAACTCTCATTGGCACCTGGTACAGGCACTCCGTGCCGATCGAAGACGGCACCACTTTCGTGACCGGCGCCAGTTTCACCCATCCATGGTGGAAGATTCGCGGCCAATGGTTCGCCGACGATTCGCGAGATTGCGTGGCTGGCGCATCAGTGGCAGAAAAATATGGAATCGCCATTGGGGACAAGCTAAGTCTCAGCGTCGGCCCCCGCGAATCTCTCGCGATCGTGACTGGCATCGTAACAACCGGCGATTCCCAGGACAGCGCCGTGCTCTGCCCGCTTTCCATGGCCCAGGATCTCGGCGACAAGCCCGGCGAATTTCGCCAGCTCTTTGTCAGCGCTCTCACCAAGCCGGCCGATGCCTTCTCGCAAGAAGATCCCAACAAGATGACGCCCACGGAATTCGACCGCTGGTATTGTTCGCCGTATATCACTTCGATCGGCCGCCAAATTCAGGAAGTCCTCCCCGGCACTCACGTTGAGGCCATCCGCCGTGTTGCAGAGACCGAAGGCCGAGTGCTCTCGCGCGTCAGCCTTCTTCTTTGGATTGTCACCATCGCCGCGCTTATTGCCGCCGCTCTTGCTGTCGGCGCCACTTCGGCCACCACGGCCATGGAGCGTCGCGCCGAAGTCGGCCTGATGAAAGCCCTGGGCGCAACGAATTTTCTGGTCGGCGGTTTGTTTCTCTGCGAGCAATTGCTCCTGGCCATCGCTGGAGGCTGCTTGGGTTTTCTGTTCGGCGCGGGCCTCGCGCGCGAGTTGGGTGAGACAGTCTTCGGCGTCGCGACTTCGCCGCGCCTGATCGTCCTGCCGATAATTCTTGCAGCTGCAGCTGCCGTCGCATTGCTTGGAAGCTGGATTCCGCTTTATCGCGCCGCGCATGTCCCGCCCGCACCCATTCTGAGGGGGCAGTAGTGTTCAAGCGCCTGCTCTTCCACTTGCTTCGTGGAAACCGCGTGCGGCTCGTTGTGGCGCTGCTTGCGCTCATCAGCGGTGGCGCGGTTGTGTCGGCACTGTTGAATCTCGATTTGGATATCAACCACAAGCTGACGCAGGAATTTCGCTCCCTCGGCGCGAATGTCGTCATCTCCCCGCCGCAGACCTCATCTGCAGCACCGGGTGTACCGCCGCTTATGGGTGAGTCAGTTGTGCAAAATATTGAGAAGAATATTGAGCAAAATATTGGCCGTCAATCCCCGGTTCCCGGCACGGTTGCATCTCCTGATTTGTACCTCATCGCGCGCGCTGGCTCCAAGAATGGACAAAATGTCGTCGTCACGGGAACCTGGCTCGACCGTGTCTCGCAAATGGAACCGTGGTGGAAAATTGCCGGAACCGGAAGTGTTTCGCGAACGGATCTTTCTCGATGTCTCATCGGCCGCAATGTGAGCCGCAGTCTAGGCCTTTCGGCAGGCGGCAATATCGCCTTGTCGTATCAGGGCCGCAGCGTAACTCTCGCGGTTGCGGGGGTCACGGATGCGGGCGGCTCGGAAGACAATCAGATTTTCGTCAACTTGCCCGTCGCGCAAAAACTTGCCGGCCTCGACGGCAAGATCGAGCTAATCCAGTTGAGCATTCCCGGCTCGGCAGCCCAAATCCGCAGCGTTGCGGACAAACTCCAGGCCGCTTTTCCCGCTCTCGAAGTAAAACCGATTCCGCAAATCACGGAAGCGGAAGGGAAGCTTCTCCGGCGAATCCGCTTTCTGATTTTTTCTATGGGATTGCTCATTCTTGTCCTCACCGCGTTATGCGTGCTAGCAACAATGGCTGCGCTCGCGATGGAGCGTCGCCGGGACGTCGGCCTCATGAAAGCTCTCGGCGGCTCGATTCAAAAAGTCGTGCGACTGTTTCTTGCTGAGGTCGGCGTCCTCGGAACCGTGGGCGGAATCTTCGGATATGCGCTCGGCATGGCTCTTTCCGTTTGGATGGGCCATCGCGTTTTCGGCACAAGCATTTCCCCGCGATGGGAAGTGTTGCCTGCCACCGTCGTCCTGATGCTTTGCGTCGCGCTCGCGGGAGCTCTGCCTCTGCGCTTGCTCGGCAACGTTCGTCCCGCCGTAATCTTAAGAGGAGAATAATCAGTGTCGCTCGTCGAGGTCACGGAACTGAGAAAAACTTTCGACGACGTCTGCGCGCTCAATGGCGTATCCTTCAGCGTCGAATCCGGCGAATGGATCGCCATCATGGGCCCTTCCGGTTCCGGTAAGACTACGCTCATCAATATTCTCGGCGGGCTCGACACGCCCACGGGCGGACGCGCTATCATCGATGGCGTTGACGTGGGCCGTCTCGACGAAGCGGGCCTTACGCGCTTTCGCGCTGAGAAAATCGGCTTTGTCTTTCAGCAGTTTCACCTCGTCCCGTATCTCACCGCGGTTGAAAACGTCATGCTCGCGCAATATTTTCACAGCACTACGGATGAACATGAGGCTGCGGAAGCCCTCCGCCGCGTCGGTTTGGGCGAACGACTCACTCATCTTCCTTCGCAACTCTCCGGCGGCGAACAGCAGCGCGTCGCCGTCGCCCGCGCGCTCATCAATCATCCCAAGCTTATTCTTGCCGACGAACCCACGGGCAATCTCGACGAAGCCAACGAGGAGACAGTGATTCGCCTTCTGCGTGATCTCCACAACGAAGGCCACACCATCCTGATGGTTACGCACGATCCCTCAATCGGCAGTCTCGCGGATCGCCGTATCGAGCTCGCGCACGGCCGCCTCGCGCAAATTACCGTTTACTCCTCCGAAGACGAAGCACGCATCGATCACGTACTCGAGGAATTGTGGCTCTGCGCGGAAATCGGCAAACGAGCGAAGCTCGCGCGTTTCCATTCCCTTGATGCCGATCCCGAACGCACCCTGCAACGCCTCTCTGTTGTGGGCTTGGTGGCAATGCACGATTCCGAAATTGAATTGACTGACCGTGGCCAGCGCCGCGCTCGCGATGTCGTTCGTCGCCGCCGCCTCGCTGAGCGCCTCTTCACAGACACGTTTTCCATCGCCAATGCCGAAGCCGATTCGCAAGCCTGCAAATTTGAGCACATAATCAGTCCGGAGCTCGACGAGCGCATTTGCAGCTTCCTCGGTCATCCTGTGACATGCCCGCATGGCAATCCGATTCCCCCCGGACCGTGCTGCCCTGCAAAGGCAAGCGGCAAATGATCGCAGCACCTTGGAAAAGTAGCGATTTGCTCGGTGCATCCCTGACGTATTGCCGTCACGAATGAAAATCTATATATGCCCATTCCACTCGACATCCGCAAAAAACCCATCGACGTTAAAGTTCACGTCTCCACCGGATCCGGCATAGACATCACCTGGTCCGACGCGCATACCAGCCATTACGACTTTGCTTATCTTCGCGAGCATTGCCCCTGCGCAACTTGCAGAGAAGCAGACGACACGAAATCCGGTCTCGCCGAAAAAATCTCCGGCGGTTCGGCCGCGCTGCCGCTATTCAAGCCCAAGGTCACCGCGCGGGCCGCGGCAGCGGTGGGAAATTACGCCATTCAAATTGAATTTACCGACGGTCACGCCACGGGGATTTACAGCTTTAGCCATTTCCGCGAAATCTGTCCCTGCGAGTCGTGCGTCCGCGAATTTCGCAGTGAAAAGTCTGGCTAACGCCAGGCCACATTAGACCTCGCGTCCCAGTGCCTATCACGCAATTTCCATTCCATGCATCATCTTTCTTTTTTGCCTTGTTGGCCGTATAGTCGTTCTCCGCGTCTATCCGTCCATGGCATCGAACCTCACACCGCCCGGTCAACTCAAGACTTCTGCGCGTCCTGTCGTCAACGTCCTTGTTGCCACCACGGCGATGCTCAGCTTCATTTCCTTCTGGCGTGCCGGCGCAATTGTACTCAATGACTTAGCCTCCTCCGCATATTACGCCGGAGGTGAAGCGGAGCAGTTCATCGGCAAATCCGCACCGTGGTTCATCCTCGGTGTAATGCTCCTGGCCTATGCCGTTTCCCTGATCTACGTCGAGAGCTGCAGCATGTTCGTTCGCGGCGGCGTTTATCGCGTGGTCAAGGAGGCCATGGGTGGCAATCTCGCGAAACTTTCCGTCTCGGCTTTAATGTTCGACTACGTCCTGACGGGGCCAATCAGCGGCGTGGCGGCGGGACAGTACGTCGCTGGTTTGGGCAATGAGCTTCTGCGGTACGGACATATTCATCTTGTCCTGTCCGTAAACGCCACCGCCGCAACCATCGCTATTCTCGTCACGGTTTATTTCTGGTGGCAGAACACCAAGGGTATCCCGGAGTCCAGCGAAAAAGCACTGCGCATCATGCAACTGACCACTGTGATGGTGGTTATTCTGATCGTCTGGTGCATTTATACCGTCTACGTTCGCGGCGCTCATTGGCCGCCCGCGCCTTTGCCGCAGAACATGATTCTCGACAAGCACTCGCTTGGCTGGCTCAACGGATTCCACTTTGCACACACACTTACTTTATTGGTGATCTTTGTCGGCATCGGCCATTCTGTTTTGGCCATGAGCGGTGAGGAAACGCTGGCGCAGGTCTATCGCGAAATCGAACATCCCAAGCTGGCGAACCTTAAGAGGACCGCTCTTATCATCGTTGTCTACAGTCTGGCTTTTACAGCGTTCGTTTCGATTTTTGCCGTGATGATTATTCCAGATCACATCCGCCCCCGTTTCTTCGAAAATCTCATCGGCGGCCTGTCGATGAACCTCCAGGGCCCCTTCGGTCTGCGCCTTGCCTTTCATGTGTTTGTGGTTGTTGTCGGAATGCTTATCCTCTCCGGCGCTGTTAACACGGCCATCGTCGGCTCGAATGGAGTACTCAGCCGGGTTTCCGAGGACGGTGTTCTTACGGATTGGTTCCGCCACCCGCACAGGCGTTACGGCACTACTCACCGGATTATTACCGCTGTGGCCGCTCTTCAGATCATTACCATTCTGGTGAGTCGGGGCGACGTCAGTTTTCTCGGAAATCTTTATGCCTTCGGCGTGACCTGGAGCTTCGCGATGAAAGGAGTCGCGGTCCTTGTTCTGCGCTACACCCATCCACAGGATCGCGAATACCGCGTCCCGTTGAATTTCACGATCGCGGGTACGGAAATTCCTCTCGGTCTCGGCCTAATCACTCTGGTTCTGTTGCTCATCGCTACCGTTAACCTCTTCACAAAGCCTGACGCCACGATCGCCGGAGTAGTCTTCTCTGCCATTTTATTTGTGGCCTTTACGTTCTCCGAGAAGCGAGTGCAAAAGCAGCACGGTACAAAGCACTCGACGGAGCTCGACCAATTCAATCTGGCTCAGGAAGCGGACCTCACCCCTGCAAGCGTCGGGGTTCGTCCTGGCAACATCCTGGTTCCCGTCAGCAACTACTATGCGCTCTATCATTTGCATTCTGTTCTCGAACGATTGAGAACTGATGAACAAGATATCGTTGTTCTCCATATTCGCTTGTTGCGTCGCGCTGCCTCCGGCGAATACGATCTGAATCCCGAACAGCTTTTCAGCACCATCGAGCAACTCCTCTTCACCAAAGTCTTGGCCATTGCCGAAAAGGAAGGGAAACCCGTCCGCCTCGCTGTGGCCGCTGCGAATGATTTGTGGGATGGCATTCTGCGTTCTGCGGCGAATCTGCGTTCAGCATCCATTGTCGTAGGGGGCTCCTCGAAAATGCCGCTGACCGAACAGGCACGCGAGGTTGGCCTCGCCTGGGAGCGTATGCCCGAACCGCGTCCTCGCGTGGCCCTCGAAATCGTCACCGCCGGCGGGCAGCAACGCGTTTTCTATCTCGGCCCGCACTCGCCGCATCTCACGCCAAAAGAAATCGACTTGCTCCACGATATTTGGCTCCGATTGAGCGATGAATTAAAGGGCGAGGAAATCCATCATCACGACATCATTCATTTCGCTCTGACCGAGCTCGAACGCGAAATCGCGGAAGGCCAGGGCGAAGCAGTTCTCGCCCGCCTTCGCCAGCACCTACAAGAAATCAAAGACCGGCGCTCCTCTTTGACTTAGCCACCCCGATCAAAGGCTCACGTGCGCCGTGCCGAAGGACTGCTGGGTCTCTCTGGGGCCCTACGCCTGAGAATCTTTCTTGGCCTCTCTGCGATCACGGATGCGATTGATTGCCACACCTGCCTGCATCGCAATCACCGCGAAAGTATTAAGGTCGTCCACTGTGAACATCCCTCTTCGCGAAAGGTTATCGACATACAACAAGCCGCGCAGCCTGTTCCCGATTCCCAATGGTGCGCACATTGCCGACTGTATGCCCGCGTTCGCGACGCTCTGGCTCGCCGAAAGGCGCGGATCGGATTGGCCGTCGGAAATCAGCATGGGAAGACCCGCCTGCATCACCTGTTTGATGATGCTTCGCGAAATTGTGAGTTGCGGCGTTCTTTGTTCGTGGTGGCCTAATTGCCCCGCACGGTAACGGATTTGCGCTGGCTCAAAGCTGTAGCTACCCTGGCTGACGTCTCGCCGCTTCACTGATTCCTCGTCGAGCAGCATCACGAAACCGCGCTCGGCGGCTGTGATTTCAAGCGAGAAATCCAGAGCGCTCTGCGCCAACTGTTCGACCGTTTGCATTTGGCTGAAGGCCCGATTGACCCGCTGCAGCAGCGTGAGCAAACGATTCTCATTTTCGACAGCCTGCGCCCGCTCGCGCTCGTTCATCCCAAGAGTGCCTGCGTCCCCTAGCGGCTCGACCACTAGGGTTGAACCCGTATAGGGCGAACCTGAATAGAAAGAGTCAGAATAGGCCGGTTCTTTTAGAACTTGAGAGACCCTGCGCGGCAATTGCGCCGTGCCATAACTCGTGATTGTCCGCTCGGCGGAGTCCTCGAAGCGCAGCTGGAAAACCCCCACGGTTATCTCGTCGTTGCCGCGCAGCACCGCTTCCTTTGTCGCCTTTCCGTTGATCTTCATGCCATTGGCGCTGTTGCGATCGAGGATTTGCCAGTGCCCATCCAACGTCGAGCGCACCACCGCATGCAGCCGCGACACGCTGGCATCCTCCAGCATTATGTTGCTTGATTTCGCGCGACCAATCGATACGGGCCGTTCGCCCGCCAGCTCAAAGACGCGCGAACCTTCGCCATCACGATGAATCACAATGCGAGGCATCTGAGAGGTCCTGCTGCCATCTTCTCGGTACAAGGCCCGCAAATCAAGCGCAAAGCCACTCGGCATTGCCCGACGTTTAACGTTCGCCTCTGCCAGGATTGAGACGTCCGCTATCCATCTCCAGAAGAACTTTGCTAGCCAAGTTTCTCCTTGATGTTAAAATGCCTTTCCTTTATTTGCGCGCAATGTTTACAGTGTTTGCGCGAAAAGGCTTGCTTCGCAAAGCGTTCTAGACAATCGAATGTCTGAGGAGTTTCAAGTGCACAAAGTTGTCATCATCGGGAGTGGCTGCGCCGGTTTGACAGCCGCGATTTACGCCGCGCGCGCCAATCTGAAGCCCTTGATCATTGACGGTCACGAGCCCGGCGGGCAGCTTACGCTCACCACGATGGTTGAGAATTTCCCCGGCTTCCCGGATGGAATTCTCGGTCCGGAACTGATTGAGTTCATGCGCAAGCAGGCGCAGCGCTTCGGCGCTGAGTTTCGCTCCGGCGCCGTCTCGTCCGTCGCCTTCAAAAACCGCCCGTTCAAAATCGAAGCTGGCAAGGAAGCCTTTGAAGCCGAAACGCTCATCGTCGCTGCTGGAGCGTCCGCGCGCCTTCTTGGTCTCGATTCCGAAAAGCAGCTGATCGGCCACGGAGTTTCCACGTGTGCCACCTGCGATGGTTATTTTTTTCGCGATAAGGAAATCGCGGTCGTTGGCGGCGGCGACACAGCCATGGAAGAAGCAACGCATCTGACGCGCTTCGCAAAGAAAGTCACCATCCTCCATCGGCGCAACGATTTTCGCGCTTCCAAAATCATGCTTGATCGTGCCAAGGCCAACGACAAGATCAAATTCCTGACCCCAGTCGTCGTCGAGGAAGTTCTCGATCCCGCCAAGCACGACGTCGAAGCCGTCAAACTTCGCAATATCGAGAACAACAAAATATCGATCCTCCCGATTTCCGGTCTCTTTATCGGCATTGGTCACGACCCCAACACGAAAATTTTCCGCGGGCAGCTCGACATGGATGAAGCCGGCTACCTCAAGACCCACAAAGGTAGTCGTACGAATATCGACGGCGTTTTCGCTGCCGGCGACGTCCAGGACAAGACCTATCGCCAAGCCGTCACTGCGGCAGGTTCCGGTTGCATGGCCGCTATGGACGCGGAGAAATTCCTGGAGGCCCATTCGCACTGATCTCTGCCTGCCTCCATGCCTAAATCTCATCATCCTCCCGAAATCTCGTCCTTAAGAGCGCGCCATCGGAGCCGCTGCTAATGCTGCGCTCGATTCTGCTCGAACTGTCGCGCAGTCCCCGGATGTCTCATTTTGTGATGCACAATGGCACCAGCCGCCGCATGGCGCGCCGCTTCGTTCCCGGCGAAGCCCTCGACGATGCCGTCGCCGCTGTCCGCGAACTCAATGCGCGCGGCCGCCCGTGCAGCCTGGATTGCCTTGGCGAAAGCGTAACCAGCGACGCCGAAGCGCGCCGTGCCGCGGAAACCTATCTTGGAATATTTGACCGCATCGCAGCCGAACATCTCGATTGCAACGTATCGCTCAAACTCACCCAACTGGGCCTAGATATCAGCGAACCCCTGTGTGAGGATCTTTTCGCAAGAATCGCCGCCCATGCCGCGGCACAAAATAATTTCGTGCGCATCGATATGGAAAGTTCCGCCTACACGCAGCGCACGATCGACATTTGCAAACGCGCGCGAGCAAAAAACAATGCCGTCGGCACCGTGCTTCAGTCATATTTGTATCGCACGGAGCAGGACGCAAAGGACCTCATCGCTGCTGGTTGCCGCCTCCGTCTGGTGAAAGGCGCTTACAAAGAACCACCCGAAGTCGCTTATCCGAAGAAGGTGGACGTCGACGCAAACTACGTGAAAGTGATGAAGATTCTGCTGCCGAGCGGTATTTACCACGGCATCGCGACGCACGATCCCAAAATGCTCGAGGCCACAAAAAAATTCGCCGCTCAGAAGGGGATTCGCAACGATCAATATGAATTTCAAATGCTCTATGGAATTCGTACGGATTTGCAGGATCAGCTGATTCGTGAAGGCTATCGCTTGCGAGTTTACGTCCCTTATGGCTCCGACTGGTTCCCATATTTCATGCGTCGGCTGGCCGAGCGCCCCGCCAACCTGAAATTCTTCCTCTCCAATCTATTTCGCAAATAGAGTTTCACGGATTACCTGAACGCGTTGCGGGCCACTACCTATTTCTTCCGGCACACAGTGACGCCATCTCGCAGTGGGATCAGCACTGGAAATAATTCCTTCGAGGAGTAAACAGCCTTATTGAACTCCTGCACTCCGCGTGTGTTCGGGTCTTTTGCGCGCCGCGTCACGCGTCCCGACCACAGCGTATTGTCCGTCAGCAGCAATCCGGCGGATTTCAATCGCGGCAGCGCCTTTCGCAGAGCTGCGGGGTACTGATGCTTATCCACGTCCATGAAGATCAAGTCGAATTTGCCTTTTGTCTTGTCGATCATCGCCAGCGCGTCACCGGTCATCACGGAGATTCGTTTTTCCACGCCCGCCCGTTCGAAAAACTCTTTCGCGCGCCGCGCATTTGAAGGATCCCCGTCCGTGTAATAGATCTCCGCGCCGGGTCCTGCCGCTCGCGCCAGCCATATCGTTGAGTACCCGATCGCCGAACCCATCTCGAAAATCCGTTTTGCGCCAGAGATTTGTGCCAGCAAATAAATCATCCGGCCCACCGCCGGACCGATAATCGGAATATCGCGCTGCCTCGCCAGCCGCTCCATGTCCGCGAGCACGGCGTCGCGAGCCGGCAGAATATCGTAAATATACTTCTCAACATTTGCTTCCGTGATCTTACCGGCCATCAATCCGCCTTTCGGTGACGCAAATAAGAGTTGCGCTTAACCGATGCTTTCACCCGGCTTCAACGCATGAATCTCCAGCCCTGGAATATCCTGCGACAGTCTCTTGAGTTCTTCGGGCGTTCCGGTGAGCACGGGAAACGTTCCATAATGCATCGGCACGACGTGCTTCACATTGAGCAAACGGATCGCCATCGCCGCTTCGCGCGGGCCCATCGTGTAATAGTCGCCGATCGGTAGCATCGCTACTTCGGGCTCGTACAGTTCAGCGATCAACTTCATGTCGCCAAAAATCGCCGTATCACCCGCGTGATAAATCCGCAGCCCTCCGGGCAGTCGAACGATATATCCGCATGGCTCGCCCCCGTAAATTATCTTCTTCCCGTCTTCAATTCCGTTGGAATGCAGTGCGTTCACCATCGTCACTTCGATTTCGCCGGCTTTAATTGTCCCGCCTTTGCCCATTCCTGTCGTGTTCTTCACGCCTTTCGATGCCAGCCACAAACTCGTCTCATAAATTGAGATCACCTGCGGCTTGAACTTTTTCGCGATTTTCACCGCGTCGCCGATGTGGTCGCCGTGCCCGTGGGTAATCAGCACCGTATCCACCCGGCTCAGTTTCTTGGCCGCCTTCGGGCACACTGGGTTCCCATCGACCCACGGATCCACGACAATCACTTTCCCGCTTGGCGTCGTGATTTTGAATGTAGCATGCCCCAGCCACGTCAGTTTGTTCCCGTGAGTTTCCAGCACGATCGCCTCCACATGTTTGTCTCCAAGAGTTGAAGTATGAATGAAGTTCTTACTTACTAGGTGTTCCAGATTTCGGCGCGAACGGATTTGCGGTCAAACTTTGAATCTCCTTTTCGAATTCCGCGCGCGGCCTCGTCCCAAAAAATTGCGCGTCAAATTCTCCATTCGGCTTGTAGAAAATTGTCGAGGGAATCGCGCCGTTCCACGCCGGATCAACCCCATGATTGAATGCGTCGACATCAATTCCTGGTTTCTGCCGATAATTTGGAAAATCCGGCCGGTACATCGCCAGAAAGTGGCCTACGACGTTCAGATCTGCGTCCGCGTCGTAACTCACGCCAAGAAAAACCACTCCTTGGGGCTGATATTTTTTCGCTAGTCCAACCAGCATCGGATATTCCGCTCTGCATGGCTCGCACCACGTCGCCCAGAAATTCACCACCAAGGGCTTGCCTTTATATTTCGCTACCAGTTTTCGATAGCCCGCCAAATCGATCAACGGAAGCTCGTCAGTTCGCTTTGAAGCGGAGTTTGTCGCCCTAGTTTTCGATGTCGCGTCGCTTCTTGCATTTTGTGCAGGTCGCAACGCAGCTTGATCCGCATGCGACGCGGCCAGTGCTGATCCGAAACACGCGTATCCAAGGCAGAAAATCACCGCCGCTGAACGGGCCTTTCCTTTAAGCGTTATCGTTTGATTGGTGGTCATGCGGTTTATTCTATCTGTGCGCCTCGCTCGCTTCAATGTGCTGTTTTGCTCACAAAACAGTTTCGTTCCATCGGCATAATTCTAGCTCTCGAACCCTATCCACTCTAGCCGAAGATTGATACAATAGAAGCCCACCCTTCATTCGGCCATGAATCTGGTAATCGGCCCCGGTCCTGCCAGAAGCCATACGATGCTTATCGCGCCCAACGCGAATCATATCGAAAGACCACAAGGAGAATTGTAGTCATGCGAAAAATTCTGGCTGTCACGCTCGCGCTTTCTTTGCTGTACATTCCGCTGTCCGCTTACGCAGCCAGTCCGGTCAATGTAAATGCTCCGAGGGCCGTCGTCTTATGGCAGGACCAGCAGGATCAGCAATACCAGCAAGACCAGCAGGTTCAGGATGACTACGCACCCTACGTGCCATATTCTCCCGAGCAGCTCGACAATCTGCTGGCTCCCATCGCTCTGTACCCAGATCCCTTGCTCGCGCAGGTTTTGCCCGCCGCAACTTTCGTCGATCAAATCGACGACGCGGACCGCTGGGTGCGTGCCAATGGCCAGGAAGACATTGACGATCAACCGTGGGACGTCAGCGTCAAGGCCGTCGCGCATTATCCCGAAGTCCTCGACATGATGGACGAAAAGCTCGATTGGACCACCGCTGTTGGACAGGCCTATGTCAATCAATCGACCGATGTGATGGAATCCGTCCAGCGCTTGCGCGCCATGGCCTATTCGCAAGGCAATCTCGTCAGCAATTCCCAGTGGCAGATCGTCGACCAGGACGGCGTCATTCAGATTTGGCCTGCCAGCCCCCAATACATTTACGTGCCCACCTACGATCCAACCATCGTCTACGCCCGCCGCGCCTATTTTGGAAGCGTTTTCGGCGTGGGGATCGCGTTTGGCGCAGGCTTTGCGATCGGCGCATGGCTCGATCGTGACACCGATTGGCGCAATCATCGCGTCTACTACACCGGATGGCGGGGTGATAACGATTGGCAACGTCGCTCCCGTCCCTACATTCAGCAAAACAACATTTACATCAATAATCGCGTCTCGAATGTCACCATCAACCGCACGGTCGTCAATCGCAGAGTGAACGTCAACAACGTCAACAACTACACGAGTGTTCATCGCGACGTCAATTTCGACAACACCGCGCGCAACAGAAACGTTCCTTCCCAGAACAATCGCGGGAACCAGAACAGCGGGAATGATCGCAACCAGAACCGGCAAAGTTTTCAGAACAATCAAAACAATCGGCCGAACACCAGTACCGGCTATCAGGCTCCTTCCGTCGATAATCGCGTCATCAATCGCAATATCGATACCAGCAATCCTCGGCTGAACCAGTTTCGCGGGCGCCAGACCCCGCAGCAACAGGTGATTCCGCAGCAGCAGGCGCCGCCCCGCGAGGTTCGGGTTCCGGAGCAGCAACAGCAGCAGCCAAATCGGCAGACACAACAGGCCACACCACCGCAGCCCATTCGGACATTTCAGCAGCCCACCCGGACCACGCCGCCCCAAACGTTTCGCCAGGTGGCGCCACAACAGGTTCGGCCCGCCACCACGCCGCCCCAGGGTCCGCACGCCTTCGGTCGCAGTGAGGGTAATTTTACTCCGCAAGCCGCGAGCCAACGCGGCCAGCAGAGTCGTCAGCAAATGAACAGGCCCGCGCCTCCACGGCCCGAACCAAGCCGCGCACAACCCAACCAGTCGAAGCGGCCGGGCCGTCCTGGGAGCCTCCTATGAGCCACACTCAACCGCAAGCGAAAGGACGCACTCCTATGCAAATTCGAACGCGACAAGATTCGGTCACAGTAGTAACTCCTTCGGCCCTCGTTTTCTTGATTGCCTTGGCAGCAGTTTTCTTCGTCTTCGGGAATGTGGCGATTCTCTATGCCCAGGACGCGGCTCAGGAGACATTTTCTTCGCCTCAACAGGCAATGCAAGCGCTTGTGCAAGCCGCCCAGGCGAAAGATCACGCCGCCCTGGACAAAATATTTGGCCCCGCCGCTCAGCAATTGCTTTCCGGCGATCCGGTTGAGGATGCAAAAGACATGGATGACTTCTCCAAAGGCGTTCAGGAGTCCGCCCAGCTCAAACAAGACAGCGATTCGAAGTACACGCTCACCGTCGGCCAGGATAATTGGCCGTTTCCAGTGCCCATAGTGAAACAGGGCGATCAGTGGGTTTTCGACATGAAGGCAGGCTCACAGGAGATTTTGAATCGCAGAATTGGAGAGAACGAGCTATCCGCAATCACCACCTGTCGCGCTTATGTTGTCGCGCAGTGGGAATATTTCACGCACGACGATTGGGGTCATAATGGCGTCGCCGCTTATGCGCCTCGGTTCATCAGCACGCCAGGTCAGCACGACGGCCTGTACTGGGAAACTGCCCCGGATGAAACTCCAAGCCCGCTCGGCGCTCTCGTCGCCGAAGCTCGCACGGAAGGCTACGGCTCCCAGAACGCATCTTCGCAGAACGATGCCGGCGACAGTAACTCCTCCGGAGGACATCATCCGTACCACGGATATTATTTCAAAATCCTCACGCGCCAGGGGCCGCATGCCCCCGGCGGGGCATATGATTACATCATCAACGGCAATATGATCGCAGGCCACGCCCTGATCGCCTATCCCGACAAATGGGGCAATTCCGGCGTGATGACCTTCATCGTCAATCAGCAGGGCCGCGTCTACGAGAAGAACCTAGGTCCCGACACTGACAAAATTGCCGCCGCCATCACCGACTATGATCCGGATGTAACCTGGAAGCTGGTCGACTCGAATCCGCAGTAAGCGGACGTTCCCGCATCCACACGAGCGCGGCCGGCCTTCCGCGCTCGTGATTTTGTCTCGCCGCTTCGACCACATGTGGCCCCAGCCTTGTTCCGAGCCCTCGCGATTTCTCCGCCCAGAGAATCGCAATCGGGAGTACCCCATGCGTCCGAGGACTTGTACGCTCTTTTTTTTGATGATATAAAATGCTTGTTTTTCTTCACCGGACGCTTCAACATTGATATCAGCATTAACTAGGTGACGCTATTTCTGATGGTTTTCGGAGAGTACTAAATGGCCTATGTAATTGCGGAGCCCTGCATCGGAACCAAAGACTCGGCCTGCGTCGACGTCTGTCCGGTGGATTGTATTCACCCGCGCAAGGACGAATCGGACTTCGAAAGCGAAAAACAGCTCTACATCAATCCCGAGGAATGTATAGATTGCGGCGCTTGCGTTCCCGTGTGTCCCGTGACGGCGATTTTCGCCCTTGAGGATTTGCCCGAGAAATGGTCAGGCTACACGGCGATTAACGCAGACTGGTTCAAGAAGAAAAAGGCCACAGCGTAGATTTTCCTTGCCCGAGGCTTGAACTCAGGCGATTTCAGCGCAGCGACGAACAAAGCGAGTCTCACCGTTTTCCTATCGGAATGGTTAAACTTCGAACGCGGCGTAATTGCCCTCGCGCGCGATGCCTGCAAGCGTGCGCTTGCGCAGTTCGTCAAACGTGGTCTCGAACAGAATTTTCTCAACGGCCACCTGCACGTCTTGCCACAGTTGCTTCAAGCCGCAGGAATTCTCTTCGGGACAGGAATGGTGGCGCTGCAGGTCGACTTCCACGCAACTCGATCGCGAGAATTTCCCGTCGACTGCCCGCAAGACTTCGCCAATCGAAATCTGGTCGGGGCCTCGCCCCAGCGTGTAGCCGCCCCGAACGCCGCGATGGCTCTCGAGCACACCAGCGCGTTTAAGCACCAGCAGAATTTGCTCCAGGTACTTTAGCGGTATCTTGTGATTTTCGGCGATTTCGTGGATGGTCACTACCTTCGGATATTTTAGGCTCAGGTAAAGAACGGCTTTCGCCGCATACTCACCTTTCGCGCTGATTCGCATGTGGGGAATCCCAAAGACAGGATTCCACACGCTATCCATGCTGTCAACTTCCTGGGCCCCGCACTGCACACGTGCGCCATGTTCCCAATATTCGTTCAGTCGTTTGCACCGGAAGGTAGCTCGCACATTTTCGCGCCACAATTTCGGCACTTGTGGCAACATGTGTTTGCTGCCAGCGGCAGGCTTTTGCGATGTCTCAAATTTATCGAGGGGGACGACCGTTGAAACTCTTCCGCACTTTCCTTGTGATGCTCTTCGCCGTGTTCCTGTCAGTCAGCGCTTTTTCGCGTCAACAGGAGCCATCTCCGCAAAACCAAAACACTCAAGTCATCGATATGACGGCGAAGAAATACCAGTTCACTCCGTCGCCGATCCATGTCAAGAAGGGAACTAAGGTCGAGCTGCGAATCACTTCAACGGATCACAATCACGGATTCAAAATCAACGCCTACCCCGACGGCGCGGCGGCCAATGGTGCGCCCGGCCTGGTCTTCACTTCGCCGCAGGATTGCTGGAAGCTTCCCAAGGGCCAGACGGTCACGATCGAATTCGTCGCGCAGACGCCCGGCAGCTATCCTTTCAAGTGTTGTGTGTTTTGCGGCTTTGGTCACATGGGAATGAAGGGCGAGCTTATCGTCGACGAGTAGCTCCGATCCCGATTCGACAACAGGGATTCCATCGACCGTGATCAAGCTTCTCAACACACCGATTACCAACACTTCATCGTTCCAGTCCGTGAACCCGTGAGCAGCTCCCCAGCGCCAGTCGCAGCAGCCAGGGAAGCAGGACGCTTACGATTCCCCATTGCGTTAATGTTTCTCGGCGCACTCTCCAGTCTTATCACGACAGCATGGGACGCGGCCAGCAGATGGTCAGTGTTCCAGGGCGCGGTTTTTGGCGTGGCGATAGTTTGCGGGTTGGTAGCTTTCAAGATGTTCAAGAATCCTCTGAACGCAGCTGCGCTGGTTTTCATATCACCCGTAGCGTTCTACGCGGCGTACTTCGCGAGCTTCGTGACGCAAATCGTGCTCAGTGTGCTCGGGCTGCTGAGTGAATCGGAGGAAGCGACTATGGGGCACGTCCCTTCCCCCTCGCCAATCGCACTCTTTATTGGCGGCCTGGTGGGCGGTTTCTTGCTCGTTGGCGCGGTTCTTTGGCTCATGGTGCCGTGGGGACGTCGCCGTATCAGGAGAGCATTCCTATGGTCAGTTGCTAGCGGGATCTTTGCAGTAGTGGGATGGGCCCTGAGCCCATTGCTGGGGCCTGCTTTATCGCACGTCATCCGCATAATGCTGCCGCACGGGGCGTGGCTCACACCGCAACAGGGTGTACAAGGCGGTCCGCTCGGGGTGATCTGTTCCGTTTTCTTCGTTTGGCAAACAGGTATGGCATTTGCCATAGGGCTGATGGTGCAAGCAAAGAATCAAGTCTCCAATCAGGAGAAACCACAGTGATGAAACAAAAGCAGACTCATCGGCGACTCGCCCTGTGCATGGTGCTTGCGCAAGGGGTCTGTGCGTCCTAGCAATCGCCTCGGTCTGCAGCGCCCCAGCAAAATTCGGCCGTTGCTTCAGATCCACGGTCGAACCTTGCGGCATCGTGTCATTTGACCGCGCGGGTCCGCGCGTCGCGGTTGGATGAGCAGCCTTACTTCTTGGAAAGCTCGCTCGTAAAGTGAGTTTCAACCTCGTCTCGGCTCAACGGGTTTTTCTCTTTATTCAACACCACCGAATACACCACTTCGTTGCCTTCGATCTGTGCGGTGATGAATGAGCCGTCCTCGGCCAGTTTTTCGCTTGTGAATTTCACTCTTCGACCGTCTTCGAGTGTTCTAATCCACTCATCGTTGAACATCTTTGATTCTCGTCTGCGTAGTGTTGGTGTTCTTCGCAGGCTTCCGGCCAGGGTTCGCGACGTCACCCGCATGGCTGAATGTACGTTCAGGCTAGCATGCGCGGGCCGCTTTGTCGCGGAGCATTACGCGGAGTGGCGTCGTCGATTCACTGGATTCCGGCCAGACCTGTTTGCACCGGGGCGGTTTGCATCTTCATTCCGGGCGGATTTCGCTACGCGTGGTGCGGCCATCTCTTTCTTCACGCGGGCAAGCGTTGTTTTATCCGATTCCTTTCTAGGCGTTTTCTTGCTCATGTACGCACGGTGCCACCAACTCCAAAACAATAATGTTCAATTATGGACATTCTCAACTATGTGCTTGAATTCGACCGGCCCGGTTGCGCCAACTCAATTTGTGGGAACTCAGCCACCGCTGCCGATCCACCTCTCGTCACGGTTTCTAGCCAGCCATCAGCGGCTCCGCACAAGGCGTTCAGATTCGCTCCACGGTGCTCGCCCGGGAATCTCCTCAGCTTGTCCAAACCCGCCTCGAGCAGCGATTTGGTTCCCTTCAGATTCCCGCGCGTGTAATGATGGAACGCGGCAGCGAGCTGAATCATGCCCTGCAAGAATAATTTGTCGGTTTCCCGTGCGGTCAGCCACAACTCTTCCCAAACCTCATGCGCTTTGAAAAATTCCGCGGAATTGAAGAGAATGATTCCTTGTCGAAATTTCTCATATTCGAATTCGTCGCTTTTCGTGATGATTGCGCTCCGTCAAAATCATTCGTGGTCGCATTCATCATAGCAGAGCGTTTTCGCAGGCCAGTCCATCATGAATATTGAAATTCAACTTCCTGGCGCAAGGCTGGCCGTGGTTGAAGCGGATTACGTCGCTGTCACTCCATCCGGCCCGCAACTTGTCCGTGAAATGGAGACTCTGTGTGCCCGCCTGCGCCAGCAGTTCACGCTCGAATCGCTTGCTGAGGTAGAGTCAATAATCTCCGTGCGCGCCATGTTTCGCCATTGGGGCGTTGACCCGTCCAAGTACCGCCCCTCGTCGGAAGCGCTGTTGCGTCGCGTGATTCAAGGCAAAGGGCTTTACCACGTGTCGAATGTCGTTGATCTCACAAATTTAGGCTCGGTAGAGGCAGGCTGGCCCTACGGCGTCTATAACCGCTCGCAAGTCTCGGCGCCTGTTGCGCTGCGCCTCGGTGCTCCTGGCGAGTGCTACGAAGGTATTGGCA
>Ga0209168_10001279_pt1 | contig 20263 bp, 12 predicted proteins | sample Coa_R1_FD_187156 | JGI IMG/M metagenome (GOLD analysis project Ga0209168, IMG submission 187156) | Surface soil microbial communities from Centralia Pennsylvania, which are recovering from an underground coalmine fire - Coalmine... | ecosystem: Environmental > Terrestrial > Soil > Unclassified ...
AGCCGTGATTGAGATTCTCACGGCACGGTCCGCAGACATTGGAGGGAACGTTGCGGCGCAGGTTTCCAACCGGGAGCGAGGTGAATTTACCATACATTCGGATGCCTGGGATTTGGTCGGCTGGCTGTTTCTAATTCGCACCGAGATTTGTTCCCGCTGATCGGCAAGGGCGTGCGGGTCGGCGGCCTTTTCGCGGCGGCGCTTCCGATGGTTGATCCGCGCCCGAGCAGAACGCCGATGAACCCGGCGTAGCTCGTGAAACCTTAAGAACTGCGAGCGCTTTTTTGCGGATTGGGAGGTCGTACACGATTCGGAGAGGTGCAATGATCTGTCTTCAACCCTCGGGAACACGGAAGCGGTGTACTTTCACCTGAATTCACTGCTCAGGAAAACAGAAGATCTTAAGTTTTTTTCCCGCATGCCGAAAAAGTATCAGACGTTTCTGAACAATACTGCGGTCCCGTTCTCCCAGTTGCGCTCCACGACGCGACCGTCGACGTACTCGCGGTCACCGCCCAGATAGTTCCCACGTATTTCTCCACTGGTACAAGTATCCGTGGAGAAGGCAGCTTTCTAATGGCAAAGAAAACGGCGGGAGACGGAAAATATCCGCTCCCGCTGTTTGTCACGCTAACTCAACTCAAAGGACTCGGGTGACTACGAGCCGGACGTCGATTGTCGCCGTGCTCTGATTGCCCTTGCTATCCGTAACTGTGAGGTTGAACAGGTAATCGCCATACAACTCGCCCAGTTGAACGATCGGATTGGGCGACGTAGCGTTCGATATGGCAGCCGATCCGCCTACGGAGGTCCACATGTAAGTTAGAGGGTTGTTGCCGGCCGGGCTGGTCGCGGTCGCACTCAATTGCAGGGTACGAACGATCGTGTCGAGTTCCGGGCCACCCTGAATGACGACAACTGGCCCCGGACCGCCGGGTGTTGTACCCGGGGTGACATTGACGGTCAGCGTCGCAGTGTTTGTCGAGCCAGCAGCGCCTATTGCGGTACATGTATAGGTGGTGTTCACCGTGGGATTGACGACAACAGATCCGCTCGCGCTTACCGGACCAGCCCCGGCGATCGTGACGCTTGTGGCATTACTGGCCAGGCAAGTCAGCGTTACTGGTGAGCCCGGGCTTGGTGAGGTCGGCGGGTTGGCGGTGAATGAATTGATCTTGACACCCTGCTGCACGTTGATAGTCACGGTTGCGGTGACGCTGCCCAAGCTGTTGCTCGCCGTCAGAGTATAGGTGGTAGTCTGCTGCGGCTGGACGTCTTGAGTGCCGACGAGCGCCTCAGTGCCTACATTGGAAATAGTCACAGTAGTGGCGTTCTCTACCTGCCAGAGCAGAGTGGCAGTCTGCCCGGCAAGAATATTGAGCGGAGCGCCCGTGAATTTATCGATTCTTGGCATCTGTCCCGGTGTGACAGTGACAGTGACCTGGCAGGTGACGGACGGCCCCTGACCACCTTGGCCTACGGCCGAAACAATATAAGTGGTGGTTGCAGCCGGTGTTACCGTGACAGATCCTGAGTTGGCGACGTTTCCGATGCCGCTGATCGAGACCTGTGCGGCATTCACGGTCTGGTAAGTGAGGGTAGCGGATTCGCCTGCCATGATATTCGTCGGTGTGGCTGAGCAGGCGGTAATCTGCACCTGGGGTTGCGCGACAACCACTGTGGCTGTGGCATTATCCTCGCTGTTGCCGTTGCGGGCGGTCAACTGATATGTGGTCGTGGCGGTTGGCGACACGCTCGCATTTCCAGTGGCTTGCACCGTGCCGATCGTGGTGATGGAAACCGATGTGGCGTTCACGACTTTCCAGGAGAGCTGGGAGGCTTGCCCGGCGTTAATCTGTGTCGGATTCGCATTGAAGAACAGGATTTGAGCCTTCGCGTTTGCGGTCGTGGTGATCTGAACGCGAGCCTGTCCCTGCCCACCCAGGCTATCTTTCACAACCAGCCGGAAAATATAGGAACTGGCTGCCGCCGCAGTAAAACTGGTCTTGGCTGCGCTCGGGGCGCTGAGCGAAACGGACGGACCGCCATCCTGGAACCACTGGAATGTGATCGGAAGGCCGTCCGGACTGTAGGAGCTAGACCCGTCGAGAGTGATCGTGCCGGCTGGAACGCCAATCTGATTGGGACCAGCGTCGGCAACGGGCGGCGTATGACCCTTCAGGATATTGCGCGTGAGGACTTCGTAACGCACTCGCGGCACATCCACGGGAACGGGTTGGCCGGAGGATTGGAACTGCTTCGGCCGGATAAAATTGCCCACCTGGAATCCCACGACAGCGCGCCCGTTATTATCGCGGCCGACAAACGTTTCGTTCACCCCGCCTTCCAGCGTGAAAGCGAAATGCGTGCTGACGGGAAAGATGAAGCGCAAGGTCCCCCCGGGGCGATCGGGGATGCCGCCGTGACTTTTCAAATAACCGAAATTGCCTTCCAGGTAATTGTTGCCCCAGAGACCCACGGAAGTACTGAGACCGACCTGATCCACAATCTGGAGATAACTTTGCACCAGCACGTTAGTGTTGACGATGCCGTTTGCCAGCACCAGAGGCGCGTTGTTGACGACTGCGCTGGTCATGAAGCCTTTGGTGCCGAATAATCCTAACTTGCCCCACTTAAAGATGTAATCCAAGGTAAGGGCGCCTTGGCCCAGCGTACCTCCCTGTTGATACCCGCCCAGATCGACGTGCTTGAAACTTGAGAACAGGCCCATCTGGAAATTACTCAGACGGTCGACCAAGCCCAGATCGAATTGACCTTCTTTTTGCGTGCGGTAATACAGATATTCACCCTGAGCTTGTACCGCGAAGTGTTCTTTGAACGGCTCGAAATAACGGGCTTTGCCGGTAAATGTCAGGTTCTTGCGGTCGTCCTCGCCCAGGTTGACGCCGAGTAGTGCGAATTTCGGAACGGCATTTTTCGCAATCTGCTGGTTGACGACATTGGCCGTTTGTTCCTCATTGAGGGGTTTCGGCAGGCCATTCAGCTTGGATTCGAGCGCGGCCTCACGTTGCTTCAGATCGTCCACTTGCTGCTTCAGACTTGCGTTCTGATCGGACATGTCTTTCAGCATGCGGGCGATGTCGTCCAATTTGTCGAGGCGCTTGAGAATTTCGTCACAACATGGCGGGTTGGCCGGGGGAGTCTTTTCCATGGAACGAATAGCCTCACCCACGCCTCCCGCGGCACTGACTGTACGGCCTTGATCGTCGGTAACTGTCATCACCACGCGCCGATTCATCCAGCGTGCGACGTCGGTTCGGCTATAGGTCCGCTTCTGACCGGGATAGCCCGGGTCGCGTTTGCCGCGGCTTGCAACATCAATCTGACTGGATTGAGCGCCATACTTTACCAAGAAATCGCGTACCGTATTAGCGCGAGTCAGTCCGAGTTTCTCGTTATATCGCTCCGAGCCTAAAATATCGGTATACCCTTCTACTTTTACGTGGTAGCCCGGATGATTTTTCAGAAGTTCAGCCAAGCGGAGCAGGCTTGGATAGCCGTCCGAGAGAACGGCTGAATTGAATTCGAAATTGATCTCTTCCCAGTCATCCTTTGAAGCGGATGTATTCAACCCTTGCGCGAGAGCGCACGCAGCCAGGGTGGAGAAGAGTGTGGCAAGTGTGACGTACCTGTGGCACATGATCGGCACTCCTCCTAGAGCCTATCTAAAATATGTCCTACCGTTGGGGCGTTAGTCGTCCAGCTCTTTTCCCCCTGTTAATTAACAATCCGAGCCGAACAGTTTACAGAATACCACTAACCTGGCAGGTAGACGCGAATTTAATCAAGTAATTTCATATAACATCGCATTTCATTTCAGGCGTGAGATACTGAAAGACGGGCTCGCTGGACGGGCAGTCGCCGGGCGCCAAGAAACTTGGCGTCTGGAGGAAAGTCCGGTCTCCATAGGGCAGCATGCCGGCTAACGGCCGGGGGGACTCGCTCAAAGCGGGTTTTACGGAAAGTGCCACAGAAAAGATACCGCCGGTTGAAGGGCTTCGGCTCGCTGACCGGTAAGGGTGAAAAGGTGCGGTAAGAGCGCACCGCTTGCAGAGCAATTTGCAAGGCAGGGAAAACCCCATGCGGAGCAAGACCAAATAGGGGAGGAGGGGCGGCCCGCTCCGCTCGACTTCCGGGTAGGTCGCTAGAGCCGGACAGTGATGTCCGGCCAAGATGAATGACTGCCACCGGGCTCGCAAGGGTCCGGCACAGAAACCGGCTTATAGGCCGGCGAGCCCTGTGTTTCGCTTTCTCTGCCGAGAGTGATCGCCCCCGTATCCATTACATTATCCTCGCTTGCTGTATCTCGGCCCCAAGCGGAATTGAGTGGATGAGACCGTGCCGCTGGCAGCCATCGCGCTGTCCTATGGAATGCGAGCGGGCGCCGCAGAGCCAGCTATCAAACCTCTCGACGGGAGCGGCATTTCGCGCGCAGAAATTCATGCGGCTGTTTCCCGTCTGCGGAGCGCGGCGGAGATCCCTGGCGCCGGTATCGCGATTTTATAATAAGAGCGGCAAAATCGCCTACGAAAAACTTATAGGCTCGCGAGAAACTCCTGCAGGATTATCTGCCCAAGCCGCGTCCAGAACATTTGGCTTACCTCGACCTGGCGAACACCCGCCTTTCCGGAGAATCGCGGGATCGCCCACATTGAGCCCGATGGGGCGCGCAGAGCCTATGCAAAGGCCCGCGCCCCCATCGGCACGGTATCGGTCAACAAGCCCTGGATAATCGGCGTTACACGTCGACGCGCTTGCGCTCCCGCAACGCGCGATTACCGATGTGCGCGGCCCGGGCGGCAGCCACACCCGCCTCGACTGGCGCATTCGGTGTGGCTCGCGAGCGCACGCAATCGAGGAAATTGCGCAGGTGCGCGATGGTGCCATCCTCGGCTGACTGCATCTGAATAGTAGGGTCTGGCATCTGCGTTTTCTCGGGATGGATCACCCCTTCCGGATACACCGCGAAACCGTCGCGCGTGAGTTTCATCATCGCTTTCGTGCCGCGAAACACAATTCCGCCGCCCTCCAGCGATCCGATCATCGTGCCGTTGTAGACCACTGCGAATCCTGGGTATTGGTAAGACGCGTTGATCGTGTCGGGGCATTCCCATTGTGTGATGACATACCGGTCGCCCATGGCCTGTGCAGCAGAAGGCATGTCGCTATTCATCGCCCATTGGATCACGTCCACCCAATGGCAGAACAGATCCGTCAGCGCTCCGCCCCCGAAGTCCCAATACCAGCGCCAGAACAGGTAACGCAGCGGATCGAATGGTTGTTCAGGCGCGGAGCCAAGCCAGCGGCGCCAGTCGAGCTTGGAGGGGTCGATATCGGGCTTCATTGTCAGGACGCGCTGATAATTCTGATACCAGTAGGAAAGCGCCAGGGTGATTTTGCCGAGTTGTCCGCCGGCTACGATGTCATGCGCGGATTGGTAGTGGGCCCAGCTTCGCTGTTGCATGCCGCATTGCAAGACCTGGTGCGAGCCGGCAACTGCGGTCTTCAGCACATCGCCCTGCTCGATCGTGTGAGTGACAGGTTTTTCAAGATAGACATCTTTGCCAGCCGCGAGGGCGTCAACGGCCATCTGCACATGCCAGTGGTCCGGGGCGGCGATCACGACCGCGTCGATATCGTGGTTTGCGAGAAGCTCGCGGTAATCGGTGTACTCGTGCGCTTGGGGTGAAAATTTTTCACGTGCCGCAGCGCGGCGTGGTTCATAAACATCGCAGAGAGCGACGAGTTCGTTACCGGAGATATGAGAAAGATACGTGAGCAGGCCGCGCATGCGCCCGCCAGTGCCGATGGCGCCCAGACGCACTCGATCGTTAGCGCCGAGAATTCTCGATTGGGAAAGTGCCGTGAGGGCAGCGGCCGACTGGAGAAAGCTTCGCCGATGTTGCATGTCGAGTACCTTATCACGGCGCGGCGGCGCACGGGAATGGCCGGCTGATTCCTGACGCTGCTCCATCTGGCGGGCAACTCTATCGGTGCAAAATTCGGCCCGGAAAGGGGCTCAGCATTGCAGTAACGTCGGTGGTAGAGTATTAGTCCAAGAGAGGAAGGGTTGGAAGCATGAAGGCTTTCGTTGGGATCCTCACTTTGGTGTTGGGTCTGGGAGAATGTGTCCTAGCGGACGATCTTTCTAGCCAGGCATGGCAACTGGAAAGCAAGGGCGATGCGGCAGGAGCGCTGGAGATATTGCAGCGCGCCGCGCAGAGTGAGCCGCAGGATACCGCGGCGCTTCGGGATTATGCGGAGTTTTTGGACCTGCATCGCGACCCGGAGGCACGGGCGATCTATCAAAAGCTGCTGGCGGTAACGCCTCCTGGGCAGCAAACCGAAATTGCGCGGCGGCTGGTGCTGCTCGATCTGCTGGCCGGCGATCGCAATGCTGCGGATCGACATCTGGAGATGTATCGGCGCGGCGGCGGTACGGACTTCGCTCTCCCGTCCAGCGCGACCGTGTTATCTCAGAAACTTCCAACCGTCGATATTCCCGGGCCCTTGCGCTCCTTTGCACGGATGGCGGCGCTTTCCCCGGATCTATCGCCTGAAGATCTGTTGCCTGCGCTGGCGCGCAACATTGTTACCAACGGATATCAGGCTGCCTCCAGTAATGAAGCACTGGAACAAACGGAATATTTGAAGCTGGTGGTGCGGTATCTTTCTCAGGCACGCGAATTGGATAAGCTGGCCGGGAAAAACAGGATCGTCGACATCGCTCAGTGCGATTCGCCGCAGACCGCCGATTTGTTACGTGTGCTGGGCTATCGTATGCGAGGCGGCTGTGGCAGCGAGGTAGTCCTCGAGACGGTCAACGCGACGCGAGCGTTCCTCACCATCGATTCCGGGTTCCCGGTTGCGGCTCTGGAACAGGCGCTGCGTACTAATCGCCCGTTTGTGTACGATTACCATCCCACCAAAGTTCCAGTGCTCTACGGGCCCGACTATTGGCTGACCGCCAAAGAACGGCAGGGCGGAGACTTTATCGACGCTTTCATTGCCGATCCGTCGCTCTGTCGGTTGTATCTGGGCATGTCGAAGCTGGATCCCGAAACCGCCGAGGATTTGCGGAAAGCGATCCCCGCGCAGCGCATCAAGGCGTATGCGCACGTTCTCGATTTCTTTGGCTCCCTGTTTGAAATTCGCAACGGCAAAGCTATCGTTCCGGGCGGAGCGCGTTCTGAGAAGGCGTGGGGTGAGTTGGCGGGAGTCTCCCCCGAAAAGGGTGCGGCATTTTTCGAAAGACTAATCGCACGCGACGATGGTTGGCTTGCTAGCTATTACGATGCACTGGCCCGGATCAATGGTCCGGTGCAAAACTACCTTACTGAACCGGAACGCCTACGGCGCTTCTATGGGGCGATTCGCGGCAGAGTCACCAGCCCGGGTCCGGCGCGACCGGTATTTCGCTCGAACACGGACATGCTGCTGCTGACAACGCGATTGCGCCTGGAGCCGGACGGCAGACCGCACGTTCCGGGCGACATCGAAGTGTGGAAAAACCTATTCGTGAATCACCCGCGCGGCAAGTATGACGCAAAGCTCAGTAAGTCAGCCTCGGCGTGGAAAACTCCCGACGATGTGCTGGAGGCCTTATTTGGGCTATGCCGTAAGTCGGTGGAGAACGAGCCACTGAAAATCTTTATGGCATTGAGCGATGTGAATCGGGGCCGCACGAAACCGCTGGAACCAGACACCATAGATCGCATGGCGCGTCAATTCCGTGCCTTTGGCGCGCAATATCCGATTTTCGCCGAAGTGCCGTCGGTTTCCGATAAAACAATCCTACAATTCCTCGATACGGCGCAGGCCATCAACCAGATAAAGGATCAGGGAGTGCGTTCGGATGCGGCTGGTACCATGCAAGCGCTTGTCTCAATGTGGCAGATCCTGTGCCGCCAGAGCTCGATTGCTCCGGCTGAGGCAGATACGGCGCTGGCGGGCATCCTCGCCCCGTTCGCCAAGATCAAAAACGAGCGGGAAGTCTTTGATGGCGGTCGCAGCGGCGTGAGGGAGTTGCTGGCGGCGGCGCATTCTCCCGCTGGCACTTCGCCGCAGGACCGCATGATGGACCTGCTGGCTGGAATCGGCTCGGCCCGTGATTCCGAGGCTCACACGCAGGTAGTCGAGGAGATGATTCGGATTTTTGAGGCGCAACGCCTCGTCTCGCTCGACACACTGTTCCAATTAGCGGACAACCTGGAGAGTGTGGCCAAAGGCGCGAAGCTGAATAATGCGTTAGTGGCGAAACTGGCCTCGCGGATCAGCGAGATTAACCTGCCACGCTCGGCTCTGACCGGAGCCGAGAAAAACGCCCTCGCATTTGGTTTTTGGACAGAGAAGCACATCGAGGCGCAGCGGAAGCTGAATCTTCGGGCGTCGATTGACAAGTACTCCAAGGATCCGCAAAAGCTGGACGATCTGCGAGCATCCCTGGCGCCGTTCCTGCGCGACACGCTGGTGGGAATGAATTATGTTCACTATGCGCCACCGGGAGCGCAGATCTTGTATACGAATCCGCTGTTCGTGCGCAGTCACGATTTCCTGGGCATCCAAGGCGCGGCCCAGACTTGGCGGAACACGGAAGTCTTCGGAACGGGCTGGCCGTCGAATGCGGGTGGGCGGCTGGTGGGCTCTTTATCGGGCTTGCCGTATGCCCTGGCCGAAGCGGAACAGAATTTCCTGATTCCCTCGCGCGAGCAGGCTCTGATCTGGGGCGATCTGGTGCCCCAGATGATGTTGAGTGCGAAAGTCCCGCGCTGGTGGGCTGTAACGCCGGCTCAGATCCACTGGGTTGGGCTGCATATGAATTATGCCGAGACGCTAGTTGCCGAATCGGCGCTGAATCCCGAATGCCGTAAACAGGTCCTCGCGTTGCTTGAGCAACATGCCCCGCCGCAGCGCGTGTACCGGGTTCGGGAGCTGCTGGAGCGGGGAGAGGTGAAGGCCGCGCTCGAACAGTTGATGCCGTCCGAGATGTTCGCCATCGCCCGGGAATCGTTGTCTGCGAATCCCAGTGCGAGTGGGTTTCTGGCGAAAGAAATCCGTCGTCTGAGCGCGGAGTATCCGGAACGGGTGAACTACAACGCGATCGCCAGAGCGTTCGGCACACCCAAGCCGACATTGGCGAATTCCTATCAACCCGAACTGCTCTATCTGCGGACCTTCCCCACACTGATGGGCTACTCGAGCCGGATTCTGGCCGAAAGCTGGGAGTCGAACCTGTTGTACTACGCCGCGCTGGCCGACGATGTGCATTTAGCGCCAGCTCAGTTGAACGTCATGATTCCGGAATGGACCGAGCAAACTGTGGAGCGGATCTTCGCAACGCACCTGGAGGACTGGCCCGCTCTGCTGCGCTCCCTCCGGTTGGTGGGGGACGATGTGCGCCAGAAGGCGCGGAAGCAGATGATGTCGCAACAGCGGGCAGCGGGCGGCGGTTTTTAGAAGTGGTGGATTCGAGAGAATGTGGCGGGAACGAACCGTAGAAGGCGTTTTAAAGTTTTATCAAGGAGGAAGTGTGAGGTTCATTTGGCGATTCGGGGCAGCGGGGATAGCGGCTGCGGCGCTAGCGGCGTTCATCTGGGCACAGGATGGCCAGCGGCCCGTGTTCCGCGTGAAGGTCGACATGGTGGTGCTGAGCTTCACCGTGACCAACAGCAAGGGACAGTATGTCACCGGACTCAAGCCCAAGGATTTCAGGATACTGGAGGACGGGATTAGACAGAAGCTGTCCACGTTCACTGAGGGCAACAAGCCTCCCTTGCAAATCAACGAAGATGGCACCGTGCGTCCGCTCGTGACACCATCGACTTCCGAGATTGACGCAAAGGGCAGCGATGCGCACGTGGATGCGTTCGTTGGCACGAACGTGTTCGTGCTGTTCGATACCAGCAATTATATGTACCGGGGATTCGTGTATGCCTCCGACGCCATTGCGGATTTCGTCCGCGGCTTGGATCGGGCGGACTCCATTGCGGTTTACACGTTCAGCCGGAATCTATCGCGTGCCGGGCTGCTTACCCGGGATCGCAACGACGCGATTATGGGCCTGAGAAAGGCGGTCGCCGGAGACGACGCGGCGCTGTACAATTGCCTGCTGCTGACGCTGCGCGATGCGGCTAAGATCCCCGGACGCAAAGTGGTGATCGTGTTTTCGAACGGCCCCGATAACGCGAGCATGGTAGCGCCCGACGACGTACGCGCGGTGGCCGAAGATGAAGGCATTCCAATTTATGTCATCTCCACCGCAGAAGTGAACCACGATCCGATCTCGTCGAGCGTATTCCGGCGCATCTCCACCTCGACCGGTGGCAAGGCCTACTTCGCTAAAACCTGGCAGAAACAGGTGGAGGCATTCGAAAACATTCGCGAGGATCTCGGCAACTCCTACAGCGTGACCTATTATCCGCAGCCGAATCCCAACGAAGGGTTCCGGAAGATTACGGTCGAGATCACTTCGGATGTGGGGAAAAAATATAGAGTGCGAGCGAGGCCGGGATATCGGCCGCGCGGCGGATTTTGAGCGCACCGGGCGCGGCGGGTGCCGCATAATAGCATCATCGGTTGTGGTAGAGTGTTTGCTTCCGACCTGATTCGGTCTCAATGTCCGTCCAGATTTTTCTCCAAGGTAAGCTTCTCGGGATCGATGAATTTTTGCTAGCCGCACCCCGGCGGGCGCCCGCCTCGCCACCCGAAAGTGATTGCCCCCCGCCTTCGTTGAGCGGCCGTCACTTAGAAGCGCCAGGGGCGGATGTTGAGGAACGCGTGTTTGCCGGCCGCTCGCAGTGGATCGGGCTTTTGAGCGAGGTTTTGCCGCGCGCACTGCTTGCCGAACTGGGGCTGGCACGGGTCCTGCTCGGTACCAGTGGCGGCGGCCAATTTCTGGTGGTGCTGCCTGGGGAAGCGCGACCGCAGGCGGAGGAATTTTTGAAAGGCGCTGCCGCCGGGATTGGGCGTCTAAGCGGAGGCTGTATACGCCTGGTCTGGTCGATCACCGAGAACCTGGGCGACTGGACGGTCGTGCGGCGGCGGTTGTTCGATGAATTGGCGCGCAAGCAGGCGTCGCCGGCCGCGGCTGTTGGGAGTGAATTCTTCGCCGGCTCGCCGGAACCCGTAGCGCCGGCCGACGATTATTTCGGCGAAGAACTGGGATTGCGCCTGCGCGACGCGAGCACAGTGGGTTGGTCGCCAGATGCGCCGGGCATTATTCTCGCCAAACCTGGTAAACATTCCTGGAGCCTGGGAGCTTCGCCCGATGCGCTGCCCCTGGCGCGCCACACGGCGCCGGGCGACGACGGGCTGCAGCCCGCCGGCCGGCAGACGCTCGGTGCGCGTGCAGCGGGACGGCCCATCTGGGGCGTGCTGCGCGGCGATGTCGATAACTTCGGTATTCGAATCCGGCGCGCTCAAAGTATCGAAGAACACATCCAGCTCTCGGTGGTATACAAGCAGTTCTTCGCCGGTGAACTGGAAATCCTCTGCTCCATGCCGGAATCGTGGCGCAAGGTTACCATTCTCTATTCGGGCGGCGACGATTTTGCTGTGTATGGCGCCTGGGATGCCCTGATCCCGCTGGCGCGCGAGATTCAGCGGCTGTTCCATCGGCTGACTGAGGAAAACCTGAAGGACTTTCCAGGCCGCGAAGGAAAAACAGTCACTATGGCGCTGTCGCTGGCGAATTCGCCGGATACGCCGCTCAGCGAAGTATATGAACGGGCGGGAGTGAATCTGGAAGTGGCCAAAGTGACTGACAAGGATTGCTTGTCCTTACTTGGCCGTACTCTTGAGTGGAAGCAACTGGCCGACGCGGCTGAATTGAAGGAAGAGTTGACGCAGATGATTACGGAGTTCGATTGCCAGCCGCAATACTTGCGCGATTTGTGCGGTATTTATCGCGAATCGCAGTGGACCCGGCGCGGCCGGGAATCGGATTCTCCGGCGGGCCGGCCCTGGCGATTTCATCGACGGCTGAACCGGATCCTCGGTGTATCGCGCGATCGCGAATTTCAGAAGGCGCGAACTGGATTGATCGCGGATCTTGCCGGCAGGAATACAGGCAATCTGAAGTTGCGGCCCTCCGGGAGAGTGGCGCTAGAATGGGCCAGATTGTCAATTGAATAATTACGGTTGACTGGAAAGAAGACGAAATGGCTGAAGCACAGAACGAAATCAAGAGGCACGAAGGCCGCCCGGGACAGGGCCGTGGTCCGCGCGAGGGCGAGGGCAGAGACCGGCGCGAGGGCGGCCGGGAAGGCCCGCGCGGCGGCAGCGGTGGACGCCCGGAAGGTCCGCCGGAGATCGATCTGGAAAAGCTGATTTCCGACAGCTTATATCTGGACAATCAGGCGCACGCCGTGGTCAGCCGTATGCGCGACATGGATTCCGGCACCCGGAGCCAGTTGCGGCGGTTGTATGGCGCCGTGCGGCGCGCCGTGCGCACTCCGGAAAACGAGCGGCAGCATCAGTTCGTGATGTTGCGGGCACGCCTGGCCTATACCATCGCGCGCCATTCGCTGCGCAGTCTAGATACACTTGAAAAATTGCTGCTGCAGGTGACGCGCAAGAACGACCTTCGCGGTTACGAGCGCTTCAAGGACCTGTTTGAGGCCATCGTGGCCTACAACGAGTAATCACACATGAGTGCGCACACCGTTCAAACCGAACTAAAGCTAATTGGGAAACTGATTCTGGATGGAGAACTGCACTGCGAGACCGGCCTGCACATTGGCGCGGGCAAGGGCTCGCTCGAGATCGGCGGCGCAGATAATCCCGTGGTGAAGGACGCCTTTGGGCTACCCTACATTCCGGGCAGTTCGCTGCGCGGCAAAATCCGCTGTCTACTCGAGCAGGCAAGCGGCCTCGCTTCTCCGAGTCAACTGGTGTATCTGTCTAAGCGCAAAGGGCAAGAGGTGCGCATCCACCAGAGTGACCGGCCCGACGACGAGATTTGCCTGCTGTTCGGGCGGAATCCCGGGCGTTTGGAGCGCGTGGGCGGAGATGCTCTGGAAACCACGGTGGCCAGTCCGGCGCGGCTGACGGTTTATGATGCTCCCCTCGATCCGGAGAGCATTACGGCCCAAATGCGCGAGAACCTCGACGACGAGCTGACGGAGGTGAAAAGCGAGAACGCGATTGATCGCATCACCTCACAAGCGAATCCCCGTACGCTCGAGCGCGTTCCGGCCGGCGCACGCTTTCGCGTGCGTATGGTGCTGGACATGCTCTGCGCCGAGGACGCTACACTGGCGGCGCGACTGGTCGAAGGGATGCGGTTGCTGGAAGACGACAGCTTAGGCGGCGGAGGATCGCGTGGCAGCGGACGCGTCCGTTTTAGGAAATTGATTCTCACTTGGCGCGGCAAAGATTTCTATGCTTCGGGAGCCGCCGAGGAGTCGCTCGCATCCGGAACAGACCTGGGCGGCCTCCAGGCGGTTGTCGCCGGCTCCGATTTCTCTGCCAAGCTCGCTGGCTGATTCATGTCCTCCACGCCTCGCCCCGGCGCTTCAGACAGCAGCGCGCAGAATGCAGCGGGTCGCGAGTATTCTCTCCCGTCGGCGAGCGCACCCCACGTTGCCCGCTCCTCACAGCCTGCCTTCCTGATCCGGTTCCGCCCGGCCGGACCCTGGCGTCCGGGACCCGAATCCGGCGCACGAGATCGTGTAGACCGCGTCTATCACAGCGACACGCTGTTCTCCGCGATTTCGGGTGCCATGTCGTGGCTCGGGCTGTTGGAGGAATGGCTGGATGCGACTGCCCACAGCGCCGGAGTATCGGAGGTCCGCTTCAGCTCCTGCTTTCCGTACCAGGGCCAAACGCTATTTGTGGTTCCACCACGCAGCTTGTGGCCTCCCCCTCCCTCCGCGAGAGTGCGCTGGAAAAGCGCGCGATTCGTGCCGCTCTCGGCAGTGGAAACTCTGGTCGCGGACAAGCCGATGGAAGAGGATCGCTGGCGCGTGGACGGCTTGAGCGAGTGCCTGCTGCCCACGGGGAAAAACAGTCCCGCATCGGGACCTGTGCGTATATCGGTTCGATCCAGCGCCGCGGTTGACCGGCTTGGCAACGGAGTAGCTGTGCACTCGACTGCTTGTCTGGAATTTTCCCCGGACTCCGGAATGTGGACGGTGGTGGTGTTTTCGGGAGATGATGCGAGGGACAAATGGGGAGACCCGCTGAAGGCCGCTCTGCGTCTGCTTGCGGACTCGGGTTTTGGGGGCAAGCGCTCTCGCGGGTGGGGCCGTGCAGAACCACCCGAGATCGCGGTGGGCTTGCTGCCGGATTTACTGATGAAGACTGGCGTGCCTATCGGTGAAGTACCAACCGAGGCAGCATATTGGCTCCTTTCGTTGTTTAGTCCCGCCGAACAGGACAAAATCGATTGGCAGCGCGGCAATTATTCTGTTGTGATGCGATCGGGGCGAGCCGAAAGCTCCCTGGGCTGGGGAGCGATCAAAAAAGTAACTCGCATGGTGGAGGAAGGATCTGTGCTGCTGGCCTCGCAACCTCTCTTCGGGGCGGCTCGGGACGTTGCGCCGGATGGGTTTTCGCATCCTGTGTTCCGGGCAGGTTTCGCGGTCGCGATTCCGATTCCCTGGCGGGCGCCGAGCCGTGCAGCGAGCTTGCGGCCTGTAACTGTCGAAGCGCCCCCCGCAGCGGTCCGTTTATCGCCAACGGCGCCTGAGCCTGCGCCCGCAGCAGAACCCGAAACGGAACCGGCCCAGGAGGTCGAGCCGATTCTAGCCACCGAGGCACCGCCGGAAGCCGTCACCCCGGACGAAGCTGCGGAGAGCACGTCCGAACCCGTCAAAGCAGAGCCAGCGGCTGAATCGGCAACCGGCCCGGCCGCAGTGCCCGAGACGGAAGACAAGCCGCGAGGGAGCCCAGAGGGGGATGTTGAATGAGATACCGGCTGACGTGCCTGACGCCGACACTGGTGGGCGACGGGCAGAGGCTCTCGCCCATTGACTACATGGTGTGGAAAGATCATGTGAATGTGCTCGATCAGCGGCGCATTTTCAAGTTGCTGGCCAAGGGGCCACGGCTCGAAGGATATCTGGCGCAGCTTAAAAGAGCCGACCGGTTGGATTTTGCTTCCTGGGGCGGATTTGCCCAGAACTTTGCCGGCCGCCGCATCCCGTTCGAGAACCCGAGCCTCGCTGCGTTCTGGCAGAAAGCCCGCACCGAAAACTTGCATATCCCGACATTCGCAACCTCGCCGGCCGGCCCTTACGTGCCGGGCACTGCGGTGAAGGGCGCACTGCGCACAGGATTAGCATTCACGCGCTGGACGCCCGAGACGATCCGCGAAGTGGGGCGCCGGATGCAAAGCGAGCGGCCTCCGCGGCGGCCGGCCGAGCAGGCCGAGGATGCCACCCTCGGGTCCTCGGCAACTGTGCGCATGAAACCCGTTTCGGCTGGCGATTCCGCGCCGGTCGCGCCGGCGGCGATGCGGGTTTATCTCCTGCGCGTCGCATCCCTCGAAGCTCGCGGCGGGGGTAAGTATGAACTCGGCTGGAAGCAAGCCCCGCGCGGATCGGTAGATGGACGCCGTCCAGACGATGCCACTCCTTTATTCGCCGAAATGGCCGACCCCGGTACTATCTTTGAGGGCGACTGGCAGGAACACAGTTTCTTTTCCGATCCCGAGACTCTGCGCGCTATGCATTGGAAAGAGTTCGTTGGCCGCGGACAAATTTTCGAAGCGGCAAATCGCTATGCCGAACGCCTGCTCATCCTTCATAAGCAATACGCCGAATGGACTAATCTCGTCACTCTGCGCCAAAGCTTGGAGCGGTTAGAGGAACGCCTCGCCGCCGTGCGCTCGCTTGGCAATGCCTGCCTGCTTTCGATCGGCTGGGGTGGCGGGCTGCTGAATAAGTCGGCATACCTCGACACGCAAGATGAGGGTTATCGCGCCATTTTGCGGGGGCTGCCTTTCTACGGCAAAGCGATTCGCTCCGGTTTACCGTTCCCGAAAACACGCCGAATTGTATTTCTAGGCAACCAGCCCGCGGCGCTCCCGGGCTGGATTCTTCTAGAAATAAACAACGTCTCCTAGTACTTAGGGTAGTACTATCTCAACCTATTGAGAATAAAGTAGATCTGATAAAGGCTCTTTCAATGAAGGGCCCACGCATGTTACTATCGGTTTGCAGTTGATTGATGAGGGGGAGTACGTATCCCTCGCGTAGCGGGCGCTTTGACATATGTACAACGCGTTTTTTGGTTTTCGGGAAAGCCCTTTCAGTCTTAGTCCCGACCCAGCCTTCCTCTATCGGAGCAAACAACACGAGGAAGCGCTGGCCAATTTGATCTACGGTGTACAAAGCCGCAAAGGCTTTATTGTGCTCACCGGGGAAGTAGGCACCGGCAAGACAACCATGCTCGAGTGCCTCCGGGATTTTTTGGATGGACAGTACATCGAATTTGCCTTCCTGTTTAATTCACGGATCACGGTTGAGCAGTTTTTCGAGATGATCGCGTACGATCTGGATCTGCGCTGCCAGCGGAATTCCAAGACCGAGGTGCTCTTTGCGCTAAATAACCTGCTTTTGCAGCAGGCAAACGAGGGCCGGACCACCGTGCTGATCGTGGACGAAGCGCATAATCTGGACTGGGACGTGTTGGAAGAAATCCGATTACTCGGTAATCTAGAAAACCGGCGCGGCAAACTCTTGCAAATCGTATTAGCCGGCCAACCGGAATTCGACAGGAAACTGGATGCGCCAGACCTGCGGCAGTTAAAGCAGCGCATCGTCCTGCGGTGCAACCTGCGTCCTTTCACCGAAACTCAGACGATAGAGTACATCGCCTCCCGGCTGGAGCGAGCGGGCATGCCGGACCAGACCGTTCTGCCGCCGGACTTACTGACGGAAATCCATGTGCGCTCACAAGGCATTCCACGCTTGATCAACGCGATCTGCGACAACCTGCTGTTGACCGCTTTCGCTATGGAGACTAAGGTTGCCACGTTGGAGATGCTCGAGGAAGTCACCGAAGACCTGCGGCTCGAGTGGGGCGCACGCCGGACTCGTGGGGGCCGCCCCCGCTATACTTCCGAAGAGAACTACGACCAGGCCCCATTCTACACGCGCGGCGAGTAACCGCCGCCGGGAATGCTCCTAGAAGTTATTTACTTCGTAACACTTACTCACTTCGCAGCACCGAAATCGGATCTAGCCGCGTCGCTCTTCGCGCCGGAACATAGCTCGCAAGCAATGCCACTACTGTCAGGAGCGCGGCGATCCCCACATAGATCGTCGGACTGAAAGGGCTCACCTCAAACAGAAAGCTCGATACAAAGCGCACTAATGCGAATGCGGCTGGAATGCCGGCGGCCGAGCCTGCCATAGCCAGCAGCAATCCTTGCCGCAGGATCAAGCGGAGGACGTCGCCTGGTTGGGCGCCCAACGCCAGCCGGATGCCGATGTCGTGGCGGCTCTGGCTCACTGAGTAAGCGATGACGCCGTAAATGCCCACCGTGGCGAGCACCAGCGCCAACATGGCAAACAATCCAAGCAGCAGTGTGCGGAAACGCGGCCGCGAGACGGAAGCATTGACCACCGTTTCCAACAGCTTCACATCGGTGATGGGCTGGTTGCTGTCGAGATCCCGGAATTGTGCGCGGACCGCAGGCGCAAGATTCATCGGATCGCCCGCCGTGCGGACCAAAAGGTAGCTCCAGCGAAGCGCCAGATTGGGACGATAGAGGGCCGGGTACGATTCGGTGTCCAGAGCCCGGTGCCGCACATTGCCCACCACGCCGATGATCTCTTGCCGGCGATGCTCGGGCGGCGTGCCTTCGCCCAGGTTAATGTGCTGGCCGATCGGGTTCTCGCCCGGGAAATAGCGGCGGGCCATTTCCGCACTGACGAGGATGACGTTGGCCAAGTCGATCGCTTCGCGTTCCGTGAACAGACGGCCGCGCAGTAGCGGCACTTGCAGCGTCTCCAAGGCTCCCGAACTCAGCCAGTGCAAGTCCGCGCTGAATTTCTCACCTGCGACGCCCCTGCCGTCGATGGTGAAGAACTGGTTGATCGTCGCACCTCCCAATGGGAGCAAGTAGACGATTCCGGCGGATTGGACGCCTGGCAGGGCGCGCACTCTGCTTAGTAATTGAGTGCAGAAATGGTACATCGAAGTTCGGGTGTCGTACGTTCTCGCCGAGAAAACGGTCAGCAGCGTAAGGACCTTGTCGGGATTGAAACCGGGCTTCACGTTTTCCAGATGCGCGAAGCTTTCCAGCATCAAGCCTGCGCCGACCAGCAACACCAAGGCCATCGCGATCTCGCCGACCACCAGGAGCCGGCGCAAGCGATGTTTACCGGAATTCGTCGTGCGGCCGCCCTCCTTTAAGGTGCCTGTAAGATTCACGTTCGCCGTTTCGGTCGCCGGCGCCAATCCGAAGGCGATGCCCGTAGCGACTGAGAGCAATAACGTGAATGCCAGCACGGAAGGATCAAGTGTCCCGTCAGCGGCGCTGGACAGGTCGGCTGGGCTGAGAGCGATCAGCAGCCGTACCCCGGCGTACGCCAGCAGGAGTCCAAGCAGGCCTCCGAGCAACGCCAGTAGCGTGCTTTCCATCAGTAGCTGCCGGACAATCTGGGCGCGACCGGCGCCGAGCGCCGTGCGGATCGCTATCTCCTTGCGGCGGGTGCTGGCGCGCGCCAGTTGAAGGTTGGCGACATTCGCGCAAGCGATCAGAAGCACGAATCCAGCGGCTGCCAACAGGACGAGTAAGCTGAGCCGGATTTCCCCTGTCAAAACTTCACGCAACTTTATTAGCTGCACGCCTCGGCCCGCGTTGAGAGCTGGATACTGTTCGGCCCGGCGTGCGGAAACGATATCCACGTCGGCTTGCGCCTGCTGGAGCGTTAGGCCGTTCAGCCGCCCGATGGGCTGCACTGCCCGGAAATAGCGCCGTCCAAGCGCTCGGTCATGGCTGAATGGGTATGGAAACCAGAGTTGGGCTTTCGGCGGAAAATGAATGCCGGCCGGCATCACGCCAATCACAGTGCACGGGTTCCCAGTTAACAGAATCGATCTCCCAATAATGTTCCGATCCCCGCCAAAGTGGTTCCTCCAGAGCTCATACGATAGAATGACGACGCGGTTTGGATACGGGTCCTCATCTTCGCGTGTGAAGCTGTGGCCCAGCAGAGGTTTCAATCCCAGCGTATCGAAAAAGTTATAGCTGACCTCTCCACTCGGTACATATTCTGGCTCCCGGCCGCCCTCAAGAATCGACTCACCCGTGATTTCGAGCCCGCTCCCCGCAATGGCAGCCAAGCTCGTAAAAGCCTTAGTCTGTTCCCGGTAATCCAGGTAGCCAAGTGAAGAAACCACATCGGCCGCTCCCTGCACAGGGCCTGTGCTTCTGGCTCGCAGGAATACGAGCCGGCTCTGGTCCGCAAAGGGCAAAGGGCGCAGAAGAACGGCATTCACTACGCTGAAGATAGCCGTGTTGGCGCCAATGCCAAGAGCCAGGGCGATCGCCGCTACGGCGGTGTACCCACGGTTCTTCGCGAGCATCCGGATCCCAAAGCGTACCTCCTGCCAGACTGTTCCCATTGACGTTACCTTACTACAAAGCTGGCTCGAATACCAGAAATAACGAAAAGTACTGATGGTTTTACCTTATGCTTCCATCGGATTAATCCTATGTTACAGAATAATATCTTTAACTTTCAGTGAGTTATCGACGGTTCGGCGAGCTTGCATTAGTGCTCGCCCGACAGAATTGAATCCCAAAAGCCTTTGTAAATTGTCTTGTTATTTCACAAAGCCGCATGTAGACTTAGGTAAGTTAACTTAGTGGACTAGAGTAGTCCTGGAGTTCAATCTAAGAGAAGTGTATTTCAGACATTGAGGACAATGACCGTGTCGACTATCTCCAAAACGTCCGTTCTTAAGAATGGCCGCTGTCAGGCAATGGCGGTTGCCATTGCCGTAAGCCTGGTTGCAGGCGCCGGCTCCGTATGGGCCGATGGAACGCATTATCAGAATCACAGCACTTCGGGAATTGTGGCCGTTGCGCCACAGGCAGCCGCACACGGGCAGACGGCCATCGGCCCGTATCCGCCGCCAGATCCCGATTCCGGCAGCTTCGCGATCGGCCCGTATCCTCCGCCAGATCCCGATTCCGGCAGCTTCGCGATCGGCCCGTATCCTCCGCCAGATCCCGATTCCGGCAGCTTCGCGATTGGCCCGTATCCGCCGCCAGATCCCGATTCCG
>Ga0209168_10001289_pt1 | contig 20117 bp, 17 predicted proteins | sample Coa_R1_FD_187156 | JGI IMG/M metagenome (GOLD analysis project Ga0209168, IMG submission 187156) | Surface soil microbial communities from Centralia Pennsylvania, which are recovering from an underground coalmine fire - Coalmine... | ecosystem: Environmental > Terrestrial > Soil > Unclassified ...
CTTTCTGGCGGGAGGCATGGCCGGCAGCTCGGCGGGCCGTCACTTCAGCGCGGTCCTGTTCCGGGGCGGCGCGGCCGTTGCCGTGGCCGTTTCCGTTACTGTTCGGCCCATCGCCGGCTATGCGACTCTCCTCGAGGATGAGGGCCGCGGTGGGCTGGAAGAGCAGGTGGAAGATCTGATAGACGACGTTCTTGCGGAATGCCACCTGGAATTGTTGAAACATATCGAAGGCCTGGCGCTTGTAGGCCACCAGCGGATCCTGCTGGGCGAACGCCTGCAGCATCGCGGCCTCACGCAGTTCATCCATCGCGTCCACGTGGTGGATCCAGAGTCCGCTCATCGTGATGAGCAGAAGCCTGCGCTCCCAGGCCCGCACCACTTCCTCACCCAGTGCCGATTCACGCTCCTCGTAGACCGTATGCGCCGCCTCAATCAGCCTATCGGTCAACTCGTCCTCAGAGAGGTGCTGCATCGTGTCAGGAGTGAGATCACGCGGCAGGCGGGTAATCGAGCTGATTGCGTTGTAAAGCGTTACCGTGTCCCATTCCTCGGAGTGCGGTCCCGCGCAGTTGGAGTCGACCAGCTCGGCGATCTCGTCCTCGATAAGCTGCATCATGATGGCGCGGACATCTTCGCCCCGCAGAATCTTGTTCCGGTCCTCGTAGATGATGCTGCGCTGCTTGGCCAACACGTCGTCGTACTCGACAAGATGCTTGCGGTAATCGAAGTTCATGCCCTCGACTTTGGTCTGCGCCTGCTCGATCGTCTTGGTGACCCAGCGGTGCTCGAGCGCCTCGTCGCCTTCCATACCGAACTTCTCGAGTAAGCCCTTGACCTTGGGCCCCACGAAGCGCTGCATCAACTCGTCTTCGAGTGAGAGGTAGAAGCGGGAGTAACCCGGATCGCCCTGGCGCCCCGACCGTCCGCGCAGCTGATTGTCGATACGGCGCGACTCGTGGCGCTCGGTACCGATGACTGCGAGCCCACCGAGCTCGCGTACCCCCTCGCCGAGAATGATGTCGACGCCTCGGCCTGCCATGTTGGTCGCCACCGTCACCGCGCCGGGCTGTCCGGCCTGGGCGATGATCCCGGCTTCCTTCTCGTGCTGTTTGGCATTGAGCACTTTGTGGTCGATGCCTTCCCGGCCGAGCAGACGTGACAACTCCTCGTTCTTCTCGATCGACGTCGTGCCGATGAGCACCGGCTGGCCGGCTGCCTGCCGCTCCTTGACCTCCTGGACGATCGCCTTGAGCTTGCCCTTCTCGTCGCGGTAGACGAGGTCGGCGTAGTCGGTGCGGACCATCGGTCGGTTGGTAGGAATGACGACGACGTCGAGTCCATAAATCTTGTGAAACTCTTCGGCTTCGGTTTCGGCGGTACCTGTCATTCCGGCCAGCTTCTCGTACATGCGGAAGTAGTTCTGAAGCGTGATCGTGGCGTGCGTCACATTTTCGCGCTGAATTCGAAGCCCTTCTTTCGCCTCGACTGCCTGGTGAAGGCCATCACTCCAGCGGCGGCCCGCCATCATGCGTCCGGTGAACTCGTCGACGATGACGATCTCGCCCTCGTGTACCACGTAGTCCTTGTCGCGGTGATACAGGACCTGGGCGCGAACTGCCTGCTCCATGTAATTGACGAGCTGAAAGTTGTTCTCGTCATAGAGGTTTTGTACGCCGATGAGCCGCTCCATCTTCGCGATGCCGTCGTCAGTGAGTGAGACGGTCCGCATCTTGGCATCGACCGTGTAATCGGTCTCGGCGTTGAGACGGGGAGCGATCTGAGCGAAGCGGCGGTACATCTCGGACGACTCCTCAGCCTCGCCACTGATGATCAACGGCGTCCGAGCCTCGTCGATCAAAATGTTGTCGACTTCGTCCACGATGGCATAGTAATGGCCGCGCTGTACCGTGTCGGCCAGGTCGAGCGCGAGATTGTCCCGCAGATAGTCGAAGCCGAATTCGCTGTTCGTACCGTACGTGATGTCGCACAGGTACGCTTCGCGGCGATCGATCGGGCGCAGGTGCTTGAGGCGATCGTCGCCCGCGTGCTCGTCAACGTACTCCCTGTCGAAAATCAGCGAGAGGTCACTCGCGATCGCGGCGGTCGTCATTCCCAGTCCGCTGAAGATGTGCCCCATCCAGCCGCAGTCTCGCCGCACGAGATAGTCGTTCACGGTAACCAGGTGACATCCCCTCCCGGTCAGGGCGTTGAGATAGAGAGCGGTCGTGGCGACCAGGGTCTTCCCTTCGCCGGTCTTCATTTCGGCGATCTTTCCCTGGTGCAGCACCATGCCGCCGAGCAGCTGCACGTCATAATGACGCTGTCCCAGGTTTCGCTTGGCCGACTCACGGACCGCGGCGAACGCCTCGGGCAGCACATCGTCGAGCGTCTCGCCGTCGGCAAGGCGCTGCTTGAATTCAGAGGTTTTGTCGCGGAGCTGGTCGTCGGTCAGCGTCTCGAACTCGGGCTCGAGATCGTTAATGTCGTCGACCACGGCGCGCAGGCGCTTGAGGACCTTGGTATTGGGATCGCCGGCTAGACGCGTGAGAACGGACATGCCTGTTCATATCTCCAGAGTAGACAAGACGCCGCCCCACGGCCGCGGGGGCCGGGAAGGGCGGCGACGTACGTCAGAGTTTAGCACGATCGCGGCAAAATGGCAACCGGTTGAGTGGATTTGTAAAGTGTTCGCGCGGTGGCCCACTGGATGGCAGCCTGCTCCCGGTGTCGTCCCCTCCCGACCGCAATATACCACCGTCCGCATGCGGGACGACGTCGCGCATGCGGCATCTCGCCGGCGTCCGCTGGCGGCCGGCACGGCCCTTCGGAGGCGCGGTTTCGCGGGAATGGCGGCCACGCGACGAGGCGGTCCATGACAGCCCTGTCGACTCGTGACACTACGAGTCCTCAGGCCCCAAACCTCCTCGTCATTGTCGGGCCGACGGCCGTGGGCAAGAGCCGTCTCGCCCTGGAGCTCGCGGCCGACCTGCAAGCCGAGATCATTTCCGCCGATTCCCGGCAGGTGTACCGCTACATGGACATTGGGACGGCGAAGCCAACGCTGCAAGAGCGGGCGCGCGCGCGCCACCACATGCTCGATCTGGTGGAGCCGGATGAATCGTACTCGGCCGGCCGTTTCGCCCAGGAAGGAAGAAAGGTCTTACGCCGGCTGGCCGCCGCCGGTACGCGCGCGATCGTCGTCGGGGGAACCGGGTTTTACATTCGAGCGTTGCTCGACCCCGGTCACCTTCCGAGCCTGCAGGCCGACCCAGCGCTCCGGCGCCGTCTCCGGGCTGAGATCGAGCGTGATGGGCCTGACGAGGTCCACCGACGCCTGACAGTCCTCGATCCGGCGTCGGCCGGCCGCGTCGATCCGCGGAACGTGCCCCGACTCGTGCGAGCGCTCGAGATCAACTTGCTGACCGGGGCGCCGGTTCCGTCTGGCAAAGGGGAGGCGTCGATACCGGCGTTGTACATCGGTCTCAACATGGCGCGTAATCGTCTGCACGCCGTGGCCGACGCCCGGGTGCGCTCGCAGGTGGAATCCGGCCTCGTTGAAGAGACGCGCCTCTTGCTGGATATGGGATACCCGGAAGACGCTCCGGGTCTGGCCGGCTTCGGCTATCGGCAGATGATCGGTCATATCCTCGGCAACCGGTCCCTGGACGACGCCATCCGGGAGTACGAGATCGCCACCCACCAGTACATTCGGCGACAGATGACTTGGTTCCGACGTGTGCCGTCGATTCGCTGGATTGACGCGACCGCCGACGCGCGTGCCGCGGCGCACGCTCTCATTCGGGACGGCGACTGACGCCAGATCGAAGGCAGGTAGAGGGACGCCGGACGCCAGCCGCGTCGCGCGCCTCACCAGTGAGGGAGCGCCCCGCGATTCAGGCTGGTACGAGTCTGTCCTACCGTCGGTCCGACTTACCTTACGTCGAAGGTGACGCTCTTGTGCTGGTGATGCTTGCCCACGAACACCGTGCCGCTGTATGTCTCCTTGCCCGTCTGCTTGGGCCGGTAATAGATCCAGAAGGCGCTGATGCCGGTGTTGTTCGCCGCGGTTAGCGCGACGCTCTCGCTCTTAAAGAACACCGTCCGGTTTAGCCTTATCACGCGGAATCCCAGCCGTATTGGCACCCGTCCATGCACACCCGCGAAGGTTGCGTAGATCAGCAGCTTGACGTTCTGGCCAACCCGCAATTTGCTCAGCGAAGAATGGTGCAAGGCATTCGCGGGTTTCGCGCTTCCGTACGCCACCTTTGCCATCTGAACGAGATACGAACGCAGCGCTGGCGCCGGCGAAGCGGTTTTGGTGGGGGAAGGCGTTGGGGTCGATGTGAGAGTAGGCGTCGACGTCGCGGTCGGAGTCGATGTCACCGTGGCCGTCACTGTCGCCGTGGGGGATGGAGTCGTGGTGGGCGTGGCAGTCGGCGCCGCGGGTGGCTGACCGGCCAGTATCTCGCCGAGGAGAACCGCCGCGTTGTTCATCATCCCGGCCTCATAGCTGAGCGCTGTGGCGGTTGACTGGTCCTGCGTGTACTGGATGGCAACTTCCCCGACGATGTTTCCCTGGCTCCAGACGGCATACTCGACGTTGTAGGTCGGCCCTGGCGAGGTGGTTCCATCTGGGTTCGTGATGGTCACCTGATCCTGATACGAGGCCAGCACGCAGTTCGGCGCCACCGAGCACGAACCTCGCGTATCGCTCTCCGAGTTCAGGTACGAGGTGACTCCCTGCACTACGGTCTGGGCAGCGGTATCGGAAGCATAGACGGTAGCTGCCCACTCCCCGATGTATGGCGTGGCGTCCGCAGGATCGAGCCGGAAGTCCTGGAAGACCCCAGTGGCCGCGCCGAGCGTGCACCAATCCTGGTGGACCAACAGGAACTCGTCGGCGATCGGGTCGGTGGGCGAAGGAGTGCAGTCCGCGTCGGAGAGCACGAACGTATCGACCGAAGCCGCTCCGGCGGGGAGCGCCCACGCGGGGAGGTCGAGCAGTGCCGGATTGAGCGTCCCGGGGTTCACTGTCGGCGTTGTAGCGACCTGGAGCATGGGTGCGCTTCGCACGTCACCCGGGGCCACGAATCCAAAAAGTACCGCGGCTCCCGCAATAAGCGCCATGCACACCGCACGTACCTGCATCAATCCCTCCTCCTCTGCGTCGCGGCGCCGTGCCGTCGTGTCTTGACGATATCACAGATCACGTAGAGACGCAACGATTGCGTAGGCCCCGGTCAGCGGCAGGGACGGCCCGTCTGGCTTCCGGTCCCGGCCCTCGTGACGCGTTACGGGCGTGGCGCGGTGCCCGTGGCGCGATGAATCGGACCGATGCGGCGGGTGCCGGTGGGCGCGATCGTCAGCTTCACGTCGAACAGGAACACTCGACCACTGCCGGGATCCGACACCGCGACTCGGGGCCCGCCGAGCGCCGCGACTCCCACCGGGAGGGACAACTGGGTCGACTCAAATGCGCCGGTCAGGCGTCCCGCCGGCGAATAGACGAGTACACGCCGCTGCGCGGGGTCCGAAGCATACAGATTCCCGGTTCGTGGGTCTATCGCCAGATACGGCTCGTCATAGGATTGAGGCGGCCAGTCAGCAACACCCCACATCCGGACGAAGTGTCCCGAACTGGAGAACTCCTGGATCCGTTGGTTCCAGAAGTCGGCCACATACAGGTTTCCGCCGGGCCCTGCCGCCACCGCCGACGGCTCCTCGAACTGCCCGGGAGCCGCACCGGCCGATCCGATGCTACCGAGATACCTCCCGGTTCGCGTGAAGATCTCGATGCGCTTGTTCCCGGTGTCGGCAACGAAGACACGCCCGTCCGGCGTGACTGCTAACGACCGCGGGCCGTAGAACTGCCCCGGTCCCGCCCCGATCGGGCCGCCGCCCCACTGACGCACAAACCTGCCGCCGGGCGTGAATACCTGAATGCGCTGGTTCCAGGTGTCGGCCACGTAAATTAGCCCATCACCACCAACGGCCACGCCCATAGGGGAGTTGTTGCTGTTGAACTGGCCGGGACCGGTGCCGGCGCTGCCCCACCGAACGAGCAAGCGGCCGAAAGGCGAAAACGCGGAAACGGTGTGCTGGATGGGGTCGGCCACGTACACCGTACCCTCTGGCGAAGCCGCGATGCCGCGAGGGCCGGCCAGTTCCGTGTCCACACCGATCATGGTCGACGGAAGGGTGGCCGCAGCAGTCTGGGGCGGCGCCGTGGTGCCATTGTTGGTCACCCCGGAACCGGAGTAGTAGCGCGCGTTTGGAACAAGGTCGCGCCGCACCAGGAAGTACATCCAGCGGGCTCCCCGGTACCCAAACGGCTGGCGATAGATCAACCAGTTCCAGAGATGCTCCCAGTCAGAAGGCGATCCCAACGGATAGGGAGCCACCGTACCCTGGCCCGCCGCGGCGGAAAACAAGGAGCCCACGTGCTGGGGGAACCAGTCCTTGTAGTCCTCAGGGAACCACCAGTTCCACCGGTACTTAGTCACGACGTAGTGTTTGTCTAGTAGAGCTGAGCTCGCATCGTACTCGTTCTCGAGCAGGATGAGCACCGGACAGTACGTGCCGCCGCACACCGGGCCGTTGAAGGTCGACGTTTCGGTGAGATTTGGATAGTCACGGAAGTACCAGATGAACGGCCAGCCTCCCACATCTGTGTCGTCGAGTCCGATCTGGAGCGACGTCCCCGCCTTCAGACGCGCGCTCACCTGGGCGACCTCGCTCACCACAGTCTTGACGTCCTGTGACGACTGCACGTAGATCAGCATCTCGGTCGGATTCGCGGCATCCTGGAAGTTAAGGGCGAAGGTCGAGTGCACCTCGAGCGCGAAGAGCACGGCGAACGTGGCTCCCGCCACACCGAGCAGTACCCCCCGGTTGGATCGGAGTACCGCTCCGAGCGCCAGCCCGGCGAGGAGGAGCAATGGCAACGTGATGTGAATCGACAGCCACGGCATCTTTTCTCCGGCCCACGAATAGAGCCCGATGCTGAGCGCCGCCCACCAAACGAGAAAGGTGGTCACCAGAGAACGGCGCACCGTCGCGTACACCAGCCCGGCCAACCCAAAGATGACGGCCAGCTGCTCGTACAGCGGCAGGACGAGGAAGTAATAGAACCAGGGCTGACCGCCGCGCTGGACGCTGTGCTGCGCCAGCCAGTAGGCGATTCCGCCCAGGATGTCCTTCCGGTCGGAGCTCCACGCTGGATGCAGTGACAAGCAGCTTCCATTGCACAGCGGGTGAGTGGGGTCCCAGATGCCGTACGGATTGGTGAAGAAGGTGGAGAACATCAATACCGTCAGAACCACGAAGATCGCGACGGCCGTCAGCCAGGTGTCCAGCGAGGTGGCACGAAGTGATGCGAGCACCGGGCCGTCACGCTCCACCAGCGCTTCACGCATGGCCTCGAACGCGAGGAAGGACCCGAAGATGAAAAATGTCAGGTACGCGGCCTCCATCGATGCCATCGCCAGTGCCGCAAGTGCCGCGCCTGCGTAGAGATACCGCCCCTGCCTCGATTCGAGGTATCTGACGATGCAGATGAAGAGACCAAGCGTGAAGCAGGCAAGGTAGATATCGTCACGGACGAATCGCGAGAAGTACACCATGCCCGGTGAGATCGCGATCATGATGGACGCGAGCAGTGCGCCGGGCCGGCTGATGTGCCGACGCAAGAAGTACGGTAGTGCGATCAGCCCGGTGCCAAGGACGACAGCTAGCAGTCGGGCGGAGAAGTCGCTGACGCCGAACAGGAGGTAGAAGATCGGTATGACTTCGAACTGAAACGGGCCGTGCATCAGCGGGTCATAGCTGTACCCGTGGCCGGCGTACAGAAGCCACGAGTAGTACGAGTGCAGGCTCTCGTCGTGATGAACTGCTCGCGCACCCACGTCCCAGAACCTGAGGAGGAAGCCGGCGAGGAGGACGGCACTGTACGCGATGGTCTCCCAATGTGCGGCCAGTCCGGCCAGGCGTTGCAAAGAGGGAAGGACCGGCCTGTCGAGCCAATTGGCCCGCTGCGCCGGTATGGTTACGTCAGCCATCGGATACGGAGGGTCGCCTCAATAGGGACTTGCCAGACCATTCTTCACATAGTAGTAGAACCACACGCCGCCCTTCGGCCCGAACGGCCGGCGGTCGATCATCCAGCGCCAGATGACGCTCCAGTACTGCGGATTGATGGCGTCTCGCCAGGCGCTCGACCATGTCAACCCCTTGTAGTCTTCCGGGAACCACCAACGAAGGCGATAGATGTGGCCCGTGTATGTCTTTGCAATCCGGGGATAGATCGAAGGCTGGTCGCTCTGATCCACGAGTATCACCGGATTGGTGATGTACGGTCGCTGAAGCAGTTGGGACGGTGCAGGATATGCCACGTTGGGCATGTCGCGCAGGTACCAGGCAAACGGCCACGTGTCGAGTGAATCGACGGTGACGTGCAGATCTTTTCCGCTCGTGACCTTGTTCGACAGGGTCAGGATGGACTGCGCAACCTTCGGCGTGTCGGGCGAGCTCTGAACGTAGACCATCATCTCGACCGGATCCGCCCCGTTCACATAGTTCAACTCCGTCATGGAGTGGACCTCGAGAGCTAGCAAGAGCAGGAGCACCGCGCCTGCCGCATACGCGATGCTCCGGCGGAGCTGCAGCAGCTCGACGACGAACATGGCAGCGAGCAAAGTGAACGGCAGCAACGAATGAATGATGAGCCAGGGGAACTTCTCGCCTGCCCACGAGTAGATGCCGAAGCCGAGGATTGCCCAATAGGTAAGAAGGGTCGTGAAGAAGGTCGGTTTGCGGAGGAACCACAGGATCCCACCGACACCGAAAAGGAGCGCAATCTGTTCGTACAGGGCAAACAGGAAGCCGTAGTAGAACCACGGCTGCCCGCCGCGGGCTACGCGTTGCTGACTGAGCCAGTAGAAGAGCCCGCCGACGATGTCCTTGCGACACGGATTGAACGGTAGGTGGATACCGAAGATGACGATCGAGTTTCCTGCGCAGGTGTGGCCCGAAAAGTCGAAAAAGGGCTGGGTGAAGTCCCATACGCCGCGAAGATTCGAACCAAACGTCGAGTACGCCAGGATGAGAATGGCAACCACGATGGTCGCAGTGTTGAGCCAGGTGACTCTCCCCACGCGCCGCGCATCATCCGTGTATTGCGACTCTCCTGGACTCTGGCACAGCACAACATAGCGGCTGACCATACCGAGCAGGAGAGTGGCGATGAGCAAGAGCAGGAGGATAGGCTTGCCGGTTCCCACGCACAGGGCGAAACCGAGAACCAGGGCCGCAACGATCCCCGTGGCCACAACACCATCAATTCGATAGAGGCTCCCAGTCTTCCGCCAAAAGTCGGTAAGCTGCGCGCCCAGACGTTTGCCGAGCGCCTCGGACAGAAAGACGATGAGAAGGAACGATCCGAAGATGAACGCCGTAATGTAGGTGTTCTCCATCGCAGCCAGGGAAAGTGCCAAGGACGCGCCGATCAAGTACACATAACGAGCCTGGCGCGTTTGGAAGTAGCCGAGTATGCCGATGGCGATCGCGAGCGCGAAGAAGCAGCTGAAGATGTCGTCCCGCTCCAGACGAGAGACGTACACGAAGGCCGGCGAGATGGCAAGGAATCCGGCGGCGACGATGGCGGCCGCCCGTCCCATGTACGGCCGCAGAAACCACGGAAGCAGGACGAGACCGGTGCCGAAGAGCGCTGCCATGAGCCGGGCCGACGTGTTCGAGACCCCAAAGAGGAAGTAAAACAGCGCTGTGACCGGGAACTGGAGCGGCCCGTGATAGACGGGATCGTACTGGTATCCGGCGCCGGTGAACAGATTCCATGCGAGCCAGGCGTGAACGGACTCGTCTCCGTGCATCGCTCGCGACCCCAGGTCCCAGATTCGGAGCAACAGGGCAGCCAGGAAGATTCCCGCGTACAGTGCCTGCTCCACCGTTACACGCGGTGCTGCCACGGTACGCTGGGTCGCACGCGACGCGGTCGCGGCTCGGGCGGGAGTGACAGGCGGTTGGGATGCCGGGCGCTCGGGATGAGGCGGCGCGAGGTGGCGTTCGCGGAAGCGAGGTTTCCGGCGCGGAGGAGCCGCGGGGTCGACCATGGAGCGGGCTATGTTCCCCACGGAGCGGAGCGCCATGTCGCCCGGATCATCAGCATCCTCCTCGGGCCATTTGCCCGGGAAGCGCCGGGCCACCCGATTTTAGACGCGACCCTCGTGATAGCAGTTTTCACCGTGCCGCCCGGGACGGAGTGGCCTTTATCTGGACCTGAGCCCAGCTGCCGAACCTGGGTATAAGCCCGTACCCGGTCACGTCGAGGTTGGCTACGGTCGGCCGGATGTAGACAAGACGATGAGGTATGTACAGTGGAATCCAGGCAGTGTCGTTCGCAAGCTCCTGCTGTGCCTGGTTGTCCAGCTTCACTCGCAAAGCCGGATTCCAGGTGACATCGGCCTTCGACACTATCGTGTCGAACGTCGGGTTGCTGTAATGGACGTTGTTGTCAGGGGCACGAGACTTCCACTGTAGCGACAGAAAGTCGTGTGGGTCGGGGTAGTCCGCGGACCAGCCGAGCAGGTAGAGCGGGAGCGAGCTCGATTGCACGTCGGCGAGTAGCGTGGTGAGCGCGAGCGCTTGCGTGCCGACGGTGATCTTCAGCGTGTCGTGCCACGCTTTGACGATAGCCTGGGCCAATTTGGCGATGGAAGGATCGTCGGCGAAGTACAACGTCATGCCGTTCAGAGCTTTCACGTTGGCGGAGCCAGCTGCCGCGAGCTCGCGCTGACCGGAGGAGACGTCATAGCGGGGCAGCTGCAGCTTTGGGTCGTATCCCGGCTGACCTGATGGGACCGAGCCTCCAAACGGGCTGGCAGTTGCCCCCATCACGCTCGACACCATTTTGGACCGGTTGAGGGCAACGGCCAGGGCACGACGGAGGTGGCCATTCGTGAACGCCTTGGTCTTGAAGTTCATGTAGATGCCGTCGACGGAGAGCGCGCGGGCGTCGTGGATACCCGGCTTCTTCAGCAGCGACTTGTCGTACGAAGGCAGCGTGACAACGTCAAGGTTATGGCTGACGTACTGGTACAGACCGCTACTGGGCAGGTTGGTCAGCACGACGTCGATCGACCGCAGGGCGGATTTGTGGCCGTAGTAGTACTTGTTGGGAACCAGCGTCATCTGACTATTGGGTGCCCACGACTTCAGCCGATACGGACCACTGGAAACCGGATTCGCATACCATCCGGTGTTGTCGATGCTCCCTGACTTCAACACTGCGGCCTTGTCGAGGACGAAGCTGGTGGGATAGGTAAGTTCCATAAGGAAGTAAGGAACGGGCCAGCGTGTCGTCAGCTGCAGGGTGAGCGTATTGAGGACTCGGATTCCGCTGGCCGACTTCGCCTTTCCTTCCAGCACCAGGCGGGCACCGTCGATGTCGAGCAGATAGGTGGGTGCGGAAGGAGACTTGACGCCGGGAGTGAGGCTGCGGTTCAGCGAAAATCTGAAGTCGTAGGCTGTGATCGGGTCGCCATTGCTGAACCGCAGATCTTTGCGCAGGTAGAAGGTGTAGGTCCGGTGATCCGGCGAGATGACGATCCGCTGGGCGTCGTCCGGAACGACGCGATAGGACGAGTCGAGGCGGACGAGACCCGAATACAACATTCCCGCTAGCTGAACATTTTCGTCATCCGCCACGAGCGCCGGGTCCACCGTCGGAGACGCGAATGGGATGGCGATTCGCAGACTCTGCGGGGGGCTCGGAGGATGAGTGGACGGCCTGCTCTTTGGCGGTGTCGGCTTCGCGCTCGCGCTCGCGATCGCCGGTACGAGGCATAGGAGCCCGATAGCTGCCACCAGGACCGACCGCGTGCGACTCTGCACCAGCACCATTCCAGATACCCGTATCCCCGGCATGCCGGCAGTCGTGGGTTTGCCGGCCGCTCTGCGCTTAGCTTATGCCGAGCTGCTGTCGGCGAACCGAGGCCCTGGCAGCGGGAGTGACGGCATGTCCCCCGAGGATAGCGGAACTGCGGCGTGCGTCGACCAGGGGAGCCGACTGACGCGCCAGGCGTTGTGCCGCGGCCTGCGAATAGCTGGGAACGGCGACTCCCCTCTGGGTGGGAACGAGGACGCCGAGATTGACGCTGAGCACCACAAGTAGCGCAGCCACAGAAGTTCCTACCGCGGCCGGCATCACGCGGCTGGCGCGGGCCAGCGGCCCCAGCCGGCGACGCCGTTCAAGCGAGCGTGATACGTGGAACTGCGCGGCTGCCGGCATAGGCGTGCGACGAGCGCCCCACTCGGTTATGACACGGTCGAGGCGGCGCAGAGTCTGGAGCTCGTCTCGACACTTTGGGCAGCCCGCGAGGTGCGACTCGAGCCGGCGAAGCTCGGGCAGACTCAGCGCGCCGTCGAGATACAGCGAGAGTGAATTCAGGCTGCACGAGCTCATGCCATGCTCCCCGCGTGGGGCGCCCCGTACGCCACCTTGAACATCTGGCGCGCTCGGGAAAGCCTCATGCGCACCGCCTCCGGAGTGACCCCAAGAATGACGGCCGTTTCCTCCGAAGAAAATCCTTCAGCGAGACGGAGCACCAGACAGATCGCATACTCCGGCTTCATTGCCTGGAGAGCGGTCTGGACGGCTTCCCTCTCGGGCAGCTCCTCTTCGCCGCCGGAGCAGGCGAGCTGCGCCTCCGTGTGCGGCGTGTCGGTCCACGGCATCCAGGCGATCACCCTCTTTCTCCTGAGGAAGTCGCGGAACCGATTCGAGGCAATGCGGTAAAGCCACGGCGCGATGTTCGAGTCGGGACGCAGCTTGGGCAATGACTCGTACGCACTCAAGAAGGTATCGTGCGTCAGGTCATCCGCCAGATCCGCACTGCCGCTCAAACGGTAGAGGTAGTTGTAGATCTGGGTCTTATGCCGCTCGTAAACGATCGTAAAGGCGTCCTCTTCCTGACGCCTTAGTTGCTCGATGAGCGCAGCTTCGAGAGCCACTGCCATGCGACCATGTTCCTCCCGTGATGTTCAACGGGCGATCGGGAGGCAACGTAACAGCCGGTCGCTTTCTCCTCCACCCTTAGTGTTCTCATTGTGCGAAATTGCGACAAAAAAACGCAAGGGCGGTCGTTCATTTGTGGTTCATTTTCCCCTTGACACCTGCGAAGCGACCGGCTTTAATAGCCATATCACGTCCGGTGCCGGGACGTGGTTTGAGGAGGACAAGCGTGCGACGACGGTCCCCGCGTCGTGGCCCGATCCAGTTCGGCATGCACGTCTTCGACGCGCACGAACAGCTTCTCGGAGCGGTCGTACTGGTGAGGAAAGACCACTTCGTCATGCGGCAGGAGCTTGGCATCAACCAGCTCGTCGCGGTGCCGACGGTCGCTGTCGCCGGGGTGGTCGGCGGTATTGTATTCCTCAGTTTGACGCCGGGTGAGATCGAAATCTTCTGCAAAAAGCTGGAGCGGAAGGAGCGGGAGGTGCCCGCCGGCAGCCTGATGCCGCGGCTCGTGCCGCCGCAATCGCTCGTCGAGCAGACCTAGCGGCCTGTCAGACGCGTACCGGCTCCCTCCGGGCAACGGGCTGCTCCAGGATGTATCGACTGCAGTCGAGCAGGTAATCGGTTGACGGCGCACCGCGAATTGCGACCCATCGGACACGTTCGCGATTGCAGCGAAGCCACCGCTGGAGGACTGACGCCGCGTCGATCTCGCTCTGGTCGTCGCGCGTCGAATCGGCAATGCGCTGATGGATCGCAATCCACTGCGCCAGCTGCTGCGGATCCAATCCGCTCAGCGATCGGACGCCGAGCACGTGACCGTGCGCAACCAGGAGCGCTCGCGCATCGCATTCTTGGGATCCTTCGTCGCGAATCAACACGCAACGACACCGAATCGCTGCTTCGAGTATCAGTTGCTGGCGATGATGATCCCGCAACACGTCGAGGCGTGCCTGGATCTCGGCCGCCTGCTCGAAGAGCCATAGCTCGCTGAGACGGTTCCGTTTGGCCTCGAGCCAGTCCCAAACGCGGTCCTGGCGTCCGTCTAGCAGGTCGAACAGGCGCTCGATCGTCTCCTGGTGGCGACGACGGTGCTCTTCGTCGAGCAGGGGCGCTGCACAGGTCCGCATTTGAAAGTACAGGCACGGGCGGCAACGTGGGCGTGCCGCGGCGCACTTGCGCAGCGGCAGAATGTCGTGCACGAAGGCGAGCGTCTCTCGCGTCACGGCTGCGCTCGGAAACGGCCCGAAATAGAGGGAGCCATCGTCAAGACGATCGCGAACCATCTCGAGATACGGGTCGGGATGCGCTCCGTCGAGCTTGAGGTAGAACGGCCGGCGCGCGCGCTTGAGTGCCCGATTGTAGGGAGGCTGCTCGCGCTTGATGAGGGCCGACTCCCTGAACAGTGCCTCGAGCTCGGTCGCCGTGACCTCGAAGGAGATCGACCAGGACTTCCCGATGAGCTCACGCGTACGCCGATCGCCGCGGGCGGACGAGAAGTACGACGAGACGCGCGCCCGCAGGTTGACGGCCTTGCCGATGTAGAGGATGCGCCCATCTGCGTCGCGCCAGAAGTACACTCCGGGCGCCTGGGGGAGACTCTGGGCGGTCTGACGAAGGACGTCGACATGCGTGGCCATGGAGTGCCTCGGGGGAGGAATCTGCGCGGTCCGGCCGCAGTAGGGGAGGCAGGACGGGACGCGCCGGAACGGAGTCGCCGGCACTCGGCGAGACCGTGCCGTAACCGTCACTATATCAACCCCACCGCTCTGCACGAAGATGCCGAGTAGATTCGGGCACGCGTTCACGCTGCACAATTGACCATATGGAATCAGCCTCCGAGCCGCCGGCTTCCGACGGTTTCCAGCCGCGGGGCAGAGCATGGAGCCCCTTCCGACTCGACGTGCCGGATCTCCTCCGTAGCGCCCGGCCGATATCGACCAGGCCCATCTATCACGGCAGCAATCACACGTTTCTCGTCACACTGGACGCCGGTGCCGACGGGCGCAGCTTCGCGGTGTACAAGCCGGTTCGAGGCGAGTCCCCGCTATACGACTTCCCGGACGGGACGCTCTACCGGCGCGAAACCGCCGCCTGGCTGCTCGACGCCTTGCTCGGTTGGCAGCTCGTACCGCCGACTGTGATTGCAAGGGGTGAGTACGGAATCGGGTCGGTGCAGCTGTTTATCGAGTCGGTCAACGGCGGCGAGGTCGAGGTGCGGGAGCTGCAGCGGATGGCGCTATTCGATACGATTGCGAACAACGCCGACCGGAAGCCGGAACACTTTCTCTTGACTGAAGCCGGCAAAGTGTGGGGGATAGACCATGGGCTCACGTTCAACGCCCAACCAAAGCTCCGTACGGTCCTCTGGCACTTTTCGGGTGAGCCGATTCCGGAGCCGGAGCTCGATGACTTGCGGTCGTTGTTACGGCGGCTGGAGACTCGGGACTCAGACAGGGCGACGCAGCTGTCCGGCTTGCTCGCGCGCCACGAGTGGGCCGCACTGCGGAGTCGCGTGGAGCGCCTAGTCGCAGCCGGCATCTTTCCGGACCCGCGTTACAAGTCAGTGCCCTATCGCTGGTGAGCTTCAAAGCGTCGGCCCCAGCCGGCCCGAAACTATAATCGTTGGTGGACAGTCAGCGATTGGACCTGGGAGTCGTGCGGGCACTCCAGGCCCAATCGTTTGGCGAGCCCGGGCAGCGCACGTTTCGGTTGCGGGCCGAAACTGAAGAGGGCACGGTGTCCCTCTGGCTCGAGAAAGAGCAGGTGGTCATGCTTGGCACGGCGGTGGACGAAGTCCTGCGCCGCGTCCCGGTGGGGTTCGGGGTCCACCCCGAGTCGGATGTGCTGCGCAGCTTCATCGGCGAGCTCGAGGTAAAGGCCGGCGCATTGACGCTGAGTTACGACGCCGACCATGCGGGCTTCCTCCTCGAGGCGGGGGATTTTGCCTCCGCTTTCGCGCTGACCAGCATCGCCCTCCTGGCCTCGCGCCAGCAGCTGGAGAGCGTCGGTGACGAAATCCGCGAGATTGTCGCGGCGGGACGGCCCCGCTGCCCGCTTTGTGGCACGCCGCTCACCGGCGGCGCCCACTTCTGCCCGGAGTCGAACGGCCACCTCGAAGTGGCGAACCAGGAATAGGCCGAATTGGCGCGCCGCGAAGATCGTGAAGCCCCGAGGAGGGAATCATGAGCTGGGACATAAAGGTCTGGCACGAAGAAGTCGCTCAGCGAATCAAGCTCTGTATCGAGTCTGGATCTGATGTGCCCAGCGAGGTCGTTGCCACGCTCGCCGGCTCATATTGGCTCGAGGAAGTGCAATATCTCGAGGAGCAGTGGGAGGAGAGCGGGGAGCCGGGAAGCAGTCTGGGGCCCGGTGACCGGCTGCACGGCTAGGTCAAACGCGCTCCGATGGCCCGTTCACGGGCGTAGCGGCCCGAGCTAGGCGGCGTTACCGGCGGGTGCATCCGCCGGCAGCGTGATGCGCATATCCGCCAGGACATCGAGCCCGAGGGCATCCGCAAGTGCCGCCAGATGCTTGCATGGAAGCAGGTGTTCCTGGTTGGCGATGCACTCACAGGCCCAGCCGGCAGCCGTCCGGGACAGCCGGTATGCGCCCATACGCTGAGAGCTACTCGTCGCGAAGAGTTCGCCACCAATGTTGACGATCCGTACCTGCTCTTCACCGGCACGCTCAACCGCACGCTGCCACCGTCGTATCAAGTCGTTCACGTTTCTCACCCTTCCCTTGACATAATGATAGCACCAGAGTGCTACACTTGTCAAGGTTGGGGCCAAGAGCGCCGCGGGTGGGAGAGTGCGACGGTGGCGAGCGCACGCTCGGTCCAGGTCAAGGCAAAGGCGATTCTAAGACAGCTTGGGCATTCGGATGGCGAACCACATCGCGAGTACAAGGACTGGCACATCGAGATCCGCGGAGGAACGGCGTTTGTGACGGTCTGGTCGTCCGCGCGCATGGTCTTTCTGTCGATGGCCGACGTACCGGTGTTTTACGTGCCCGGACCCTGGGAGCAATATCTGGAGAGATTGTTCCAGAAGACGTCACGCTAGCTCAGTGGTCCAGCGCGCGAGCCTGCGCGATCCATGCGTTAGCGGCGGCGAGCTCCGCGTCGGCCCTCGCCATTACCTGATAGTCTCCGACCGCCGCACCTCTCTCGCAGTCCTGAAAGCCGGCAAGCGCCGACCGGTAGGCGTGCGCGAGCGCGTCCCCGAGCCGGGCGTAGGCTGCCGGGGGCTTCTCACTGGCGAGGTTGCTCGCGTCGGCAAGCGCTGCCGCGGCGTCGTGACAGGCCGCGCCCGTCGACGCGACACCAGACGGGTGGAGATGGTTGTATCTGGAGATGGCTACCGTCATCTTGTTGAGGGCCGATCGGGCGTCCGATGCATAGCTCTGCGAACCACAACCGGTGAAAAGGAGTGCGGCAAGCGTTACCGAGAGAAGCGAAGCTAGGCGGCGCGGCACGGTGCCTCCTCTCGAGTGGGGATCACTGCCGGCGTCACTGCCGTCCACGGCACTTGGGGCGCCAGCTTTCGTCTCATGCGTTCGGCATCGTCGAAAGTCTCGAACACGGCAAAGACGGTCGGACCACTGCCGGAAATCGCAACCTGGTCCGGTGCTACCCGGCGCACGAGCTCAAAGCACTCGCGGGCTGCGGGATAGAGGCGAAAGAGCGCTGCCTGAAGTCCGTTGATACCAGGCTGCAGGGGGTCCCGTGCCGCGCGAGCCGCCAGGTCGCGGGTGATCCCGCCGTCCGTCCACTCGTCGGGTCCCAACTCGGCAAACACTCTGGCCGTCGACACGGCGATTCCCGGGTTCGCCAGCACATACCAGCACTCGACTGGCGTTGCTACCGGGGTTATCCTCTCGCCGCGCCCTTCCACCAGACAAAGCCCGCCGTACAAGAAGTACGGTACGTCCGAGCCGACGGAGGCGGCAATGCGCGCCAGTCGATCACATGATGTCTGGCGGCCCCACAGTCGCTGCAGTGCGACGAGCGTGGCAGCTGCATCGCTGCTTCCTCCGCCGAGGCCGGCAGCAGTCGGAATGCGCTTCGTCAGCTCGATCGAGCAGCGGGCGGGCACGCCGAGCTCGTTTCCGACCGCCAGGGCCGCTCGCCAGGCGAGATTCGATCGGCCCGATAGCCCGGCGGCATCACATCGTACTCTCAGAGCGCCCGCCTCAGAGACGGCGAGCGTGTCGTGCAGGCCAACCGTCTGCATCAGAGAGACGAGCGAGTGATACCCGTCGCTGCGACGGCCGATGACCTCGAGCGAAAGGTTGAGCTTCGCAAACGCCTTAACCGTCAGCATCGGGGACGTTGCGCTGGTGGATGACTTGCAAGCCCGCAAGCGTTAGATTCGGATTTATGTCCTGCACCCGGCGCGTCAGGGGCCCGATGACGTCGCCCAGGCCACCCGTCGCCACGACGTGGGGCGTGCCTTGCAGTGCGGCGCCGATTCGTTCCACGAGACCGTCGACGAGTCCCGCATAGCCAAATAGGATTCCCGATTGGAGGGCTTCGACTGTGCTCTGTCCAATCGCCCTCCTGGGCGGTTCGAGCGGCACGTGCGGGAGCTGCGCGGTACGAGCATACAGGGCATCGGCCGCGATCTCGAGGCCGGGGGCAATGGCGCCGCCGATGTACGTTCCGCGGTGGTCTATCACGTCAAAGTTGGTGCCCGTTCCGAAGTCCACCACGATGACCGGAGCTCCGTAGAACTTCACCGCCGCCACCGCATTCGCTATCCTGTCGGCGCCAACTCCGTGAGGGGGGTTGTACTCGACGTGGATGCCAAGATCTATTCGTGGAGACACGACGAGCGGCTCGATCGACCACAAACGCCGGATTGCCTCGCACACCGATGCCTGCACGGACGGAACTACCCCGGCCACGATCGCACCCTTTAGTCCCCGGCCGTCCAGGCCATCGAGCTGGACGAGTGAGCGAAACAGCACCGCCAGCTCGTCGGGCATCCGGTGGGCCTCCGTCGCCAATCGCCAGTGGGCGAGCAGGGAATCGCCGGAAAAGACTCCGGCTACGATGTTGGTATTTCCGATGTCCACAGCCAGCAGCACCGCGTTACACACCTCCGGGCGCGCAGTCTCACATTAACACTGCGCCGGCGTGCCGTCAGGCACGGTGCGGCTGGTACCATGTCGTGATTCGGAGGGACGCCTGAATGTTTGTGCTCGGATTGATCGTCGGACCGACGCTGGGAGTCGTGGGCGGCGACTATCTCCGCCGCAAGCTCGGCCTGGGGCGTCGAAGCCTGGGAGCGATCACGGTACTGGCGCTGCTCTTGGTTCTGCTGCTACCTGCCGCCGACCTCGAGCTAAAGCTCGGACTCCTTGTGGGTCTATTGCTCGGTCTATTGCTGGCGCTCACCCCGATCCAGTCTGCCGAGGCACCTGAGCAGGCACCGGACGCCGGCGCATGAGGAGCCTACCGTGAACGTTGTGACCGAACCCAGTGTGTACCTGGTGGGACGTACCACCATGGACGCCGAGGAGGTTCAACGTTTTCTGGCCAGCGAGAAGACAGCCTGGACGACCGACGGCGAGAACGGGAGTGAGCTAATCTGCGAGCTGGCTGGCCGCGTGTGTTACCTCTCCTTCGGAGAGAAGCAGGGTCGCCGGTCCAATCGCGCCTACCTCGAGAACATCATCTCGATGGAGCACGGCAGTGTGCTCGAGCACGCCGTCTGGAACTTCGTAATCACCGGGGTCTCGCGCTCCTTTACACACGAGTTGATACGGCACCGCGCCGGCTTCGGCTACAGTCAACTCAGTCAGCGGTATGTTGACGAATCGGAGACGGACTTCGTCGAACCAGACATCATCGCCGGAGATCCCGAGTTGCATGAGATCTGGCTGCAGGCGGTCACGCAGGCGCACGAGGCATATGTGCGGCTGGCGGAGGGGCTAGCCGGCCGCCTTGAACGGGAACGACCCGATCTCAAGGCACGAGACAAGCGCAAGAGATCGCGCGAGGCGGCGCGGAGTGTCCTTCCAAATGCCACTGAGACGAAGATCTTTGTAACCGCCAATGCCCGGGCGCTACGGCACTTTG
>Ga0209168_10001293_pt1 | contig 20052 bp, 18 predicted proteins | sample Coa_R1_FD_187156 | JGI IMG/M metagenome (GOLD analysis project Ga0209168, IMG submission 187156) | Surface soil microbial communities from Centralia Pennsylvania, which are recovering from an underground coalmine fire - Coalmine... | ecosystem: Environmental > Terrestrial > Soil > Unclassified ...
GGAGCCGGCCCTGTCGGTGCCGGCCCGGCCAGCACCGCCGGGACCGGCGTCCGGGCAGCGTCGCTGCGCGAGGTGGGGACGCTGCTGTCCGACCGCGACGCGGGCCTGCTCACCCACGCGGTGGCCCTGGCCAACTGGCACGACACGCACGTGCGCTGCCCGCTGGACGGGACCCCCACGGTGCCCGACGCGGCGGGCCATTCGGCCGTGTGCCCCAAGGACGGCAGCGAGCACTTCCCGCGCACCGACCCCGCGGTGATCATGCTGGTCACCGACCCCGAGGATCGCTGCCTGCTGGCCCGCAACACCGCCTGGCCGCCGCGGCGGGTCTCGATCCTGGCCGGGTTCGTGGAACCGGGGGAGTCCGCCGAACAGGCCGTGATCCGCGAGGTGGCCGAGGAGACCGGGATCACGGTCACCAACGTCCGCTACGTGGGCAGCCAGCCCTGGCCGATGCCGCGCAGCTTGATGCTGGGCTTCCGGGCCGACGCGCCCGCCGGCCAGTCGATCGCCGTCGACCAGGAGGAACTGACCGAGGCCCGCTGGTGGAGCCGGGCCGGCCTGCTGGCCGCGATCGGTGCCGGTGAGCTGGCCCTGCCCCCGTCGGTGTCGATCGCCCGGCACATCATCGAGGACTGGTACGGCGGCCCCCTGCCGTCCGCCTGGACGACAGGGGGCCGCTCCTAGGGGTTACCGCTGCGGGGTGGCGAGGAAGCCGTCGGTGTTGCCGGCGGCGTCGGTGTAGAAGCCGACCAGCTGGCCGAGGTCGTTCACGCCGTTGATGGTGGTGGTGCCGACGCCGTGCGGGTCATCGACGGTGGCGAAGCCGTGCTGCGGCGTCCAGGTGAAGCCGTGCATGTTGTTCGCGGCGTCGGTGTAGAAGCCCACGACCTCGTCGCGGTTGCTGACGCCCAGCGCCGTGGTGGCGGACGCGCCGGGGAAGGCCAGGCTGATGAAGGTCCGGTTGCCGAACTTGATGAAGGAGTCGGTGGTGCCGCCGTTGGCGTAGAAGCCGGCCACGTCGCCGCGGTCGTTGATGGCGGCCGCGGTCAGGCTGGTCACGCCGGACTCGGTGACCGTGCTGAACCGGCGGGTCTCGATGTTGTACTCGTAGCCGTGGTTGTTGCCGTTGGCGTCGGTCCAGAAGCCCACCGCGACGTCGCTGTCGTTGACGCCGAGCAGCTGGTCGACCGGCGGGGCGGCCGCGTCGCCGGCCGGGAAGTCGGCGGTCCGGAAGTGGCCGTTGACGTCGACGAAGCCGTGGTTGTCGTTGACCAGGTTGGCGTTGTTCATGCCGGACCAGAACCCGACCGTGACGCCGCGGTTGTTCAGCCCGGTGACCTGGGTCTGCACCGAGCCGGGGAAGTTCTCGTTGATGTACTGGGTGTGGTTCGGCGCCAGCAGGTAGCCCTGGTTCGGGTGGCGGGCCGCGCCGGAGCCGAAGTAGCCCGCGATCACGCCGAAATCGTTGATGCCAAGCAGCTGGTTGAAGGTGGCGTCGCGGTTGTTGTTCAGGGTCTGGAAGCTGTAGCTGGTCGCGCTGCTGGCCTGGCTCGCTGCGCTCACGGGGTTCAGCGTGCTGGCGCTGGCCGCCCCGGCCAGGCCCACCGCGCCGGCGGCGATGATCCCGGACGCAACGGTGGTGGCGGCGATCCGCCGGGCAATCTTCTTCATGGTCAATCCCCAATCTCAGTTAGCCGGGACCAATCGGTTGTCCCGTTCGCCAATCAGCACATGCGGGAGCTCTGGGCGAAACTCTGGGGGACTGGGGGAAACGCGGGCCCCCCAGCACGCACCGGCCGGTAGGGTGGCCGTCGCACTGGGGGATCCGCAGGGAAACATGGGCCCGGGACAGCCCGGCTAGTCAGCAGGAGCCAGGAGTGACGACGCGACCGCGCACGAACTGGGCAGGCAACATCACCTTCGGTGCCCCCGGCTACCACCGCCCGTCCTCGCTGGGCGAGCTCCAGGCCGTCGTGGCCCGCGCTTCCCAGCTCCGCGTACTCGGCACCGGCCACTCGTTCAACGACATGGCCGACTCCCCGGGCGCCCAGGTCAGCGTGGCGGGCCTGCCCGGCGAGGTCTCGGTCGACTCGGCGCGTTCGGTCGCCCGGGTCGCGGCGGGGCTGAGCTACGCCCAGGTCGCCGCGCGGCTGGACGCCCGCGGCTTCGCCCTGCCCAACCTGGCCTCGCTGCCGCACATCTCGGTGGCCGGCGCCTGCGCGACCGCCACCCACGGCTCCGGCGCCGCCCGTCAGAACCTGGCCGCCGCCGTGGCCGGGCTGAGCATGGTCACCGCCGGGGGAGACCTCGTGGAGCTGGCCGGCGACGACGGCGCCGTGGTCCACCTCGGCGCCCTCGGCGTGGTGACCAGCCTGGACCTAAGGCTGGTGCCGTCCTTCGAGCTCAGCCAGCGGGTCTACCAGGACCTGCCCCTGGACGTCCTCGACGAGCACTTCGCTGACGTTATGACCAGCGCGTACAGCGTGAGCATGTTCACCGACTGGCGGGCTCCCCGGCTGACCCAGCTCTGGTTCAAGCAGGACCCGGGCTCCCCGCCGCCGGTCACCGGGGAACCGTGGTTCACCGCCACCCCCGCGCCCTCGCCCCGCAACCCGGTCCCCGGCGCGTCCCCGGACGCCTGCACCGAGCAGCTCGGCGTGCCCGGCCCCTGGTACCAGCGCCTGCCGCACTTCCGCCCCGAGTTCATGCCCAGCGCCGGCGACGAGCTCCAGTCCGAGTACCTGCTCCCCGCCGCCCACGCCGTCCCGGCCCTGCACGCCCTCGCGGACATCCGCGACCGCCTGGCCCCGGTCCTGCGGATCTGCGAGATCCGCGCCGTCGCAACGGACGACCTGTGGCTCAGCACCAGCTACCGCCGGGACAGCGTGGCCTTCCACTTCACCTGGATCGCCGACCCGCCCGCCGTCCTCCCCGTGGTCACGCTGCTCGAAAACCGGCTCGCCCCCTACGATCCCCGCCCGCACTGGGGCAAGGTCTTCACCACCCCGCCCGACGCCCTCCGCGCCGTCTACGAGCGCCTCCCGGACTTCCTCGCCCTAACCCGGCACTTCGACCCCGCCGGCAAGTTCCGCAACTCCTACACCAGCCGTCTCCTCGGCTAGCTGCCGTCGCGCAGGTTCTTCGGGGCGCCCGGCTGGAACGAGATGTGGTCGAAGGTGGCGGTGCAACCCTGGCCGGTCGGCGACTGGGCCAGGAACCCGACCCGGACCAGTTCGGCCGCGTCCCCGCCGAGCGCGAAGTACCGCAGCAGCCGCCACCAGGACCCGTCGGTCGAGGCGTGGAAGGCCCACGCCACCCCGGACCGGGTGATCCGCAGCCACACGGTGTCGCCGTCGACCTCGAAGGAGTTGCAGTCATCGGAGACGCCCTTGGTCACGACGGTGACCGCGGTCGGCCGGAGCTGCGGTGAGTACTCGAAGCACAGCTTGGCCCAGTGCCGCTCGCGGGCGTGCAGCAGCAGCACGCCCGCGTCGTACATGCTGGCGAACTCCACCCGGACCTGCGCGGCCAGGGTGAAGTCACCGGCCGGCGGCAGTCCCACGAACCGGCCCGCGTCCGGGACCCCGGACTCCCAGGCGCCGGCCGGGTCGACGAACATGTCGGTCCCGGGCGCCGCATTGAGGATCAGCGCCCCGCTCAGGATCCGGCAGCCGGGTGCCGGGCTGCCCGACGGCTCGAGCGGGAACGGCAGATTGGGCAGTTTCAGTGCGGTCACCCGGGTAGTTTGCCACGACATGCGGGCCTGCGATCACTTCCCGCAGAACGCTATCCCGGAAGCTGCCCGGCCGCTTCCGGGAATGTCGCACCCCGTTGCTACGCTCCAGGCATGCTCGATCACATCGGCCTGCAGGCCCAGGACGTGACGGCCTCGCTCGACTTCTACCTGCGCGCCTTCGCCGCGATCGGGATGCGCGAGGCCATGCGCTTCCCGTACGGGGACAGCTTCGTCGTCGGCCTGGCCGGCCCCGACGGCGTGCCCGACTTCTGGCTGAGCCCGCCCACCGGCGACGAGACCAGGGAACTGCACGTCGCGTTCCGCGCACCGGACCGGGCCGCGGTCGACGCGGTGCACGAGGCCGCCGTGGCGGCCGGCGTAGAGGTCCTGCACGCACCCCGGGAATGGCCGGAGTACCACCCCGGCTACTACGCCGTCTTCCTGCGCGATCCCGACGGCCACAACGTCGAGGCCGTCCACCACGGCTGAGCCCGCGGACCCCCGCCCGCCCCTCACCCGTCCCCGTCCGCACCGGCTCTCGCGCATAAATTTCGCCATGCGGAAAACGTCGCGGTGGATCCGGCTTTCACGGAGTGTTGTGGCAACTATGGTTGCCCGGATCAACCGCGGAAGTCGTATCCACCGCGCTACTGGGGCGGACGTGCAGCGTGGGGCGTGAGTGCCATAGGGCGCAGGAAGCACCGCATGAACGCTGCCATGATCTGCTGGCCGACGACAGGACCGCCTATCGGATGCCTCAGTTAAACGCGCAGCCGGGCCCGGACGCGGCTCGCGCGGGACCGGAGCACGGCCCGGTACCCGCGGCGGCGGGGCGGAGCCATCCGGGACCGGTGGTGCGGCATCCGCCGCGCCCTGCGCGTCTGGTCCGGCGCGGCCAGCGGCCGCGGCTCGAGTTCGGTACGCAGCCGGTCCACGTGGGCCAGGATCTCCCCGCGCAGCGGCCAGCCCTCCGGGCGCTTGGCCGGATCGGTGGCCAGCACGTCGGCCAGCCGGTCCTGCCGGCGCGCGGCCTCCTCCAGGTGATCCTCGAGCACCACCGACAGCGAAGACTCACCCGGCGAATCCGGGGCGGCGTCCGCCGGCTCTGATTCGTCCTCGATGAGCTGGCCGTAGGCGTGCACGCTGGCGGCCAGTTCGGCGATGACCGCGGCCAGCCGGGTCCGGGTCTCCGGGTCCTTGACCGGGCTGTCCTCGCTGTCCAGCCGGGTGCTGTCCAGGACCGCGCGGGCCAGCACGCGCAGGTCGGTGGCGGCCCGCTCCAGCGTGTCGACGCCGTCCCGCAGGCCCGCGGCCGGGTTGGGGGAGCGGAGCCGGCGGGGGTTCAGCCGGACGCTCTCCTCGGCCTGGCTCAGGGCGTCGTCCACCCGCTCGATCTCACCGCGCAGCGCCCGCGTGCGGTCCAGCCATTCGGCCGCGCGGCGCGTGTCGGGCGCGTCGGCCAGGCCGTCGGCCATCTGGCCGAGCAGGTCGCTCATCTGCCGGCTCAGGTCGCTGATCGCGTCCTTGGCCGGCTGGACCCGCAGCGGCGCGAAGAGCAGGCCCGCGGCCAGCCCGGCCGCGGCGCCGACCAGGGTCTCGGTGATGCGGCTGGTCGCGGCGGCGTGCGAGTCGACCGAGAAGATCAGCATCGCGCTGATCGGCACCTCCAGCGTCTCCTCGCGGAGCCGCAGCGCCATGCCGAGCGCCAGCGTGCCCGCGATGAGCAGGCCGAAAACCCACCAGCTGAACGGGACGTACGCCGACACCGCGACCGCGGCGAGCACGCCGGCGGTGACGCCGATGACGCGCTGCACCGCGCTGCGGATGGTGTGGAACAGCGTCGCCTGCACCACCAGGAGGGCGGTCAGCGGGGCGAGCACCGACCGGACCGAACCGCCCGGCAGCTGCAGGGCCAGCAGGTAGGCGAACACCGCGGTCAGGGTCATCCGGGTGATATAGACGGCGGCCGGCTGGGCGCGCCGGCGGACCAGCGTGAGTTGCTCGGCCTGGCGCCTGGCGACCGCCATGGCGGCCTCGCCCATGCTCTCGCTGGGCACGCGACGAACAGGGAAACCTTTCATGGGCTCAATACCGAATCAACGAGTGGGCGGCGGGACACAATATGGCTCTAGGCAAAAGCAAAATCATCACTACTAGTCAACGCGTGCCCCGCGCAGCAATTCCCGGCCCGCCGGCCAGCTTCTACTCGTCGCTGACGTCAGTGTCACGAGCCGGCCCAGACCCGGCCGCCCCAGACCCGGCCCGCAGCGACCCGGCCAGCACCGCCACGGGCACGACCACCAGCAGGACCAGCGCCCACGACAGCCCGAACGCCCCGGCCAGCAGCCCCACGGCCAGCGGCCCCAGCCCGCCGGCCATCGCCGCGGCACTGCTCAGCGTGACCGCGACCGAACTCCGCCCGGGCAGGCTGCCGTACAGCCGGGCCTGCAGGATCGGGTACCACGGCGCGGTGGCCGCGCTCAGCACGGCCAGGATGACCAGCTTGGCCGGCGGGCCCGGTGCCAGCAGGAAGCCCGGGTAGAGCAGCGCCGCCGCCACCGCGCTGACCCGCAGCACGGTCACGTCGGCCACCCGTTCCAGCACCACGACCAGCGCCGCGTCCCCGGCCAGCCCGGCCCCGAGCCGGATCGCGATGCCCAGCGCCGCGACCGCCGGCGACAGGTGCACCACGTCGACCAGGTAAACCGCGAGGAACCCGGTGAACACGTCCACCAGCAGGTCCGCGACTTCGATCAGCAGCACCCAGCGCACGATGGACCAGTCCCGCAGCGCGTCCAGCACCAGCCGCGCCCGCACCCGGAAACCCTCCGCGGCATCGGAAGCCTCAGCGGCACCGGCAGCGACCGCAGGAGCCGGGAGCGGATCCCGCAGGCAGGTCCCGAGCCACGCCACGGCGGCCGCCGCGGCCAGCGCCAGGTACGCCACCCGCCACCCGCCCCCGGCGGCCAGCACCGCCCCGAGCAGCAGCGGCCCGGCCACCGCGCCCGTTGATCCGGCCAGGTCCCAGCGCGCCATGACCTGGGCCTGCCGATCCGGCCAGGCGTCCATGAGCTCGGCCTGGGTCAGCGAGACGAACGCCCCCGAGGCCGGGAAGAACACGGTGACCGCGATCAGCAGGACCGGGAAGGAACGGGCCCCGGCCACCGCGAGCAGGCTGAGGATGAAGACGACGCCGCCGACGAGCACGGCCCGCCGCCGCCGGGCCGGACCGCTGGCCCAGAGGCCGAGCGGAAGCTCGAGCACCCCGCCAGCCAGCAGCGGCACCGAGGCGAGCAGGCCGACCTGGCCGTAGCTCAGGCCCAGGTCGTGACGGATCAGCGGAAGCGCAGCGCCCTTGGCACCGTCAACTAGCTCGTCGGCCAGTTCGACCGCGAGCGCGACCGCCAGGGCGGAAAGGGCTGGTCTTCAACGTCAAGTGAAACCCATGGCGGCCATGTTACGCCGCGACCGCCCCGGCCCGCCGCACGTTAAACGGAGCGCCGGTTCTGCACCCGCCAGACCAGGCGCAGCCCGGACCAGTCCTCGTCGATGGCGGCCACCTTGACGTCGACCACGCCCAGCGGCAGCGCGTGTTCGCGGATCACGTTGTCGGTGATGTCGCTGCGATGCCCGGCGGCCCGCCGCGGCCACGCGACCCACAGCGCCCCGGCCGGGTAAATGCGCCGTGCCAGCTCCTCAAGCGAATCAGCCAGCACCGCCTGCGCGGCAAAGAACGCGATGATCACGTCGGCCGGGCCGTCCGGGCCCGCGTCGGTCAGCCCGTCGGGCGGGTCGGTCAGGTCCCAGCCCGCCGGGGCGTTATGCAGCCAGATCCGCTGGCCGGAACGAAGGCCGAGCTTGCCGGCCTGCGGCCGCGCGGAATATCCAGGAGGCACGAGAACGAGTCGATATCACGCCGGGAAAAAAAGCGCAAGGGGGCTATCCGCCGGAAGTTACGGGGGTTACGCATCCCGCTAAAGAAGGGTGGTAACCGGCCTGCCATGGCCCCCGCGGCCACGGCAGGATACTCGGTATGCTACTCAGAAATCTGAAGCGGTGAGCGTCCGTCACGCGCTTCTCGCGCTGCTCGCCGAGGGCCCCAAGTACGGCCTTCAGCTGCGCGAGGAGTTCGAGGCCCGGACGGGCGAGGTCTGGCCGCTGAACGTCGGCCAGGTCTACACCACGCTGCAGCGCCTGGAGCGCGACGGGCTGGTCGAGTCCGACGACGCGCACGACGACCGGGACAAAACCCCGCAGAAGGCCTTCCGGATCACCGCCGGCGGAGCGGCCGAACTCGCCGGCTGGCTGCGCACGCCGCCCGACATGGGTGCCCCGCCCCGGGACGAACTGGTCATCAAGGTGCTGGTGGCGATGCGCGTGCCCGGCACCGACGTGCACGAGGTGATCCAGGTCCACCGCCGGTACCTGGTCGAGCTGATGCAGCAGTGGACCCGGATCAAGGAGGCCGAGGCCGACTCCGACCTCAGCCTGGCCCTGGTCGTGGACGCCGAGCTGTTCCGGCTGGACGCGGTCATCCGCTGGCTGGACGCCGCCGACGGCCGGATCAAGCGGGCCGGCCCCACGCTCGAAAACCCAAGTAAAACGATAAGGAAACGGGGAAACATCATGAACTACAAGGGAGTAACGCGATGAGCGTCCTCGACATGCGGCACGTGTCACGGAGCTACGGCCAGGGCGCCGCCGAAGTGCACGCACTGAACGATGTCGATCTGGCCGTCGAGGCCGGTTCGATGGTGGCGGTCATGGGGCCGAGCGGCTCCGGCAAGTCCACCCTGCTGACCATTGCCGGGACCCTGGAGGAGCCCACCAGCGGCGAGGTGCTGATCGGCGGCACCCCGGTCACCGAGATGTCGCGCAACGCCAAGGCCCAGATGCGGCGTCGCTATATCGGCTACGTGTTCCAGGATTTCAACCTGCTGCCCGGGCTGACCGCGGCCGAGAACGTGGCCCTGCCCCTCGAGCTCGACGGCCTGTCGGCCAGGAAGGCTCGCCTGCAAGGTCTGAAGGCCCTGGACGAACTGGGCCTGGGCGACCGATCGAACAACTTCCCCGACCAGCTGTCCGGCGGCGAGCGGCAGCGGGTGGCCATCGCCCGGGCCGTGGTCGGCGACCGGCGCCTGCTGCTGGCCGACGAGCCGTCCGGCGCGCTGGACTCGGTCAACGGCGAGTCGGTCATGCGCCTCATCCACGCCGCGTGCAAGCGGGGCGTGGCCGCCGTGGTGGTGACCCACGACGCCCAGCTGGCCTCGTGGGCCGACCGGGTGGTCTTCCTGCGCGATGGCCGGGTGACCGACCAGACGGCGCCGCCCCGCGGCCCGGAGTCCCTGCTGTCCGGGGAGCAGAGCAGATGAGCACCCTAAGTATCGAGCGGCCCGTCGCGGCGGAGGTCGCCGACGGGGGCATCCCCGCCCGGCGGGCCGTGATCCACTGGGCCTGGCGGCTGTTCCGCCGCGAGTGGCGCCAGCAGCTGCTGATGCTGGGCCTGCTCACGATCGCGGTCGCGGCCACGGTCTGGGGCGCCGGGGTGGCCACCAACACCCCGCCGGCCAGCCCGAGCGCGGGCACGTTCGGCACGGCCAGCGCGCTGGTCACCCTGCCCGGCACCGACCCAACGCTGACCACCGACATAAGGTCGGTAACCAGCAAGTACGGCCCGGCCGAGGTGATTGAGAACCAGAACCTCAGTACCGGCCTGACCGAACCGGTCCAGCTGCGCGCGCAGGACCCGCACGGCCGCTACGGCGGCCCGATGCTGTCCCTGGTCTCCGGCCAGTACCCGGACGGCCCCGGCCAGGTCGCCCTGACCAGCCAGGTGGCGTCCGCCTTCGACACCGGGACCGGCGGCAGCTGGCACGCCGACGGGCAGACCTGGCGGGTGACCGGCATCGTGCAGAACCCGGCCAACCTGCTGGATGAGTTCGCGCTCGTCGCCCCGGGCCAGGTCACCGCGCCCAGCCAGGTCAGCATCCTGCTCGGCCCGGCGGCGGTACCGCAGAACGAAAACCAGGGCCCGGATCAGAATCCGACCCTGCCCAGCCTGCCCAAGGCCGCGACCATCTCCTACCCCACCGGCGCCTCGGCGGGGATCCCGCCCGCGACCATCGTGCTGGTCGTGGCCGTGCTCGGGCTGGTCTTCATCGGCCTAGTCAGCGTGGCCGGGTTCACCGTGATGGCCCAGCGGCGGCTGCGCGCGCTCGGCATGCTGGCCGCGCTCGGCGCCACCGAACGCAACGTCCGGCTCGTGATGGTGGCCAACGGCGCGGTCCTCGGCGTCGTCGGCGCGCTGCTCGGCGCGATCGCGGGCTTCGCCGCCTGGTTCGCCTACGTCCCCACCCTGCAGACCGACACCGGGCACGTCATCAACCGCACCAACCTCCCCTGGTGGGCCATTGCCGTCGCGATCGTGCTGGCCATCGGGACCGCGGTGCTGGCCGCCCGCCGCCCGGCCCGGACGATGGCCCGGATCCCGGTCGTGGCCGCCCTGTCCGGGCGCCCGGCCCCGCCCAAGGCCGTGCACCGGTCCGTCATCCCGGGCGCCGTCCTGATCGCCGTGGGCGTCGTCGCCCTGTTCTTCTCCGGCGGATGGGCCGGCAACAGCGGCAGCGACGCGCTCACGCTCCTGGTCGGCCTGGTCACGATCATCATCGGCGTCTGCTTGCTGGCCCCGCTGTGCGTGGCTCTGCTGGCGTTCGGCGCCGGGCCGCGGATGCCGGTCGCGGTGCGGATCGCGCTGCGGGACCTCATGCGGCAGCGGGCCCGGTCCGGCGCGGCCCTGGGCGCGGTCACGTTCGCGGTGTTCCTGGCCGTGCTGATCAGCATCGTGGCCAGCATCCGGTTCGAGAAGGTCCTGGACTGGACCGGAGCCAACCTCAGCTCTCAAGAGCTGATCGTCTACACCCAGAACCAGGGCCCGAACGCCGGGCCCAACGCCCCGCTGACCGCCGGCCAGCTGACCGCCCTGCAAACCAGCGTCGACAGCTACGCGCGAACGCTGCACGCCACGTCGGTCCTGCCGCTCGAGATCGCCGGCCCCACGCTGTACCAGCTCGGCACGCAGAACAACAACTTCAGCGGCCGGGTGTACGTCGCCACCCCGGCGCTGCTGCACCAGTACGGGATCAACCCCAGCTCGATCCAGCCCGGCACCGACATCGTGTCCATGCGCCCGGGCCTGTCCGGCCTGCCGAACATGATCATGATCTGGGGTCCCTACCTCAACCCCGACAACGGCCCGCCCCCGGCCTGCACGGTCGCCAACGGCTGCGTGGCCAACCCGAAGATCCAGGAGGTGGCCAGCCTGCCCTCGGGTACCTCGGCGCCGAACACCGTGGTCACCGAGCAGGCGCTGCGCAAGTACCACCTGCAGACGTCCCTGAACGGCTGGCTGATCGAGGCGCCGCACGCGCTCACCAGCGAAAACATCAACCAAGCCCGGCAGATCGCGATCGCCGCCGGGGTGAGCGTGGAGACCAAGTCCGGTGAGCTCGGCCTGACCCAGATCAGCGACGGGGCGACCGTGCTCGGCCTGGTCATCGCGCTCGGCGTGCTGGTCATGACCGTCGGCCTGATCCGCAGCGAGAGCATGCGCGACCTGCGCACGCTCACCGCCACCGGGGCGGGCGGCACCACCCGCCGCACCATCACCGGCGCCACCGCGGGCGCGCTCGGCCTGCTCGGCGCGGTCCTGGGCACCCTGGCCGCCGCGATCGCCGGCGTGGCCTGGGCCCGCAGCAGCCTGTCGGTCACGTTCGGGGACGTGCCCGCGGCGGACCTGATCGCCATCCTGATCGGCCTGCCCGTGGTCGCCGCCCTGGGCGGCTGGCTGCTGGGCGGCCGTCAGCCGGCCGTCATCTCCCGCCAGCCCCTCGAATAACGCAACGAAAAGCAACGGGCCCGGCCGGCGCGCAGGAAAGGTAACTGCCGCAGGCCGGGCCCGCTGTGCCTGGCCCCCGGCTTCTCCTTGCGCTCCAGGATCTCCGCGGCGCCGCGGACCACGCAGCGCAGCGGGTCCTCGACCAGCACCGCGCCGATGCCCGCGGCGGTCTCGATCCGTCCGGCCAGGCCCGGGAGCAGCGAGCCGCCGCCGGCCAGCCTGATCTTGCCGCGCACGACATCCTCGGCCAGGCCCGCCGGGATCTCGGACAGCATCTCGTGCACCGACGCGGCGATCGTGGCCACGATCGGCTCCAGCGCCGTGGCCACCAGCCCGCCGGGCACGTAGTCCGTGCGCGGGGTCCGCTGCGCGGTGTCGATCCCGACCGCCTCCGCCCAGCCCTCGGCGCCGCCGGTCACGCCCAGCGTCATCTTGAGCTGCCGGGCCGCCCGCTGGCTGATGATCAGCCCCATCTCGGACCTGATCGCCGCCACGATGGCCTCGTCCATGGCGTTGCCCGCCTTGCGCAGCGACTGGGCCCGGACCACGCGCCAGCCCGCGACCGCGGCCACCTCGGTGGTGCCGCCGCCGATGTCGACCACGAACCCGCCCGCCCCGCCGGTCAGGTCGAATCCGGCGCCGGCCGCCGCGGCCACCGGCTCGTCGATCAGCCGCACGTTGTACCGCGGCCGCCGGACGCCCAGCGCAGCCACGATGGACCGCCGCTCGACCGGGGTGGCGCCGCTGGGCACGCAGACCAGCGCGTTGGGCCGCAGCACGCCGAACCGCCGGGTCCGGCGCAAGAACTCGTGCAGCATGGCGGCGGTCGCGTCCAGGTCGGCGATGACCCCGTCCCGCAGCGGGTGGATCACCTCGATGTCCTGCGGTTCCTTGTCGGCCAGCGCGTCGGCGGCCTCGCCCACCGCGGCCACCTTCCCGACCGCGGTATCGATGGCGATCGCGGTGGGCTCCTCGAGCACGATGCCGCGCCCCGCCACCCAGACGAGCGTATTGACCGTGCCAAGGTCAATCGCCACGCTACTCCGGAAGCGCATGTTTGCTCTCCTCTGCCACCGCCAGCAGACCCCCGCCGCGTGACGGTGGACTAGCGTACAGCGGGGTATGCCATAGTCACCAGTGATCAGATTATGTGGACCGGGGCCGCCGGGCTGACCAGAGGGAGCGATTCATGCGGGTGGGGAGGCTGGCGGCTGCCGTTTTCGGCCTGGCCGCGCTGACCGCGACGACCGGCGTGGTCCCGGCCACACAAAAAGCGGCGGGCCCGGCCGCGGGAATCGTCGTCCGCCCCGGCGTGATCCGGGTCGCCGCAACGGCCCAGGCCGCCCCGCTGACCACGGCCGGCTGCGAGCGGGACTTCAACATCGCCTGCTACGGCCCGGCCCAGGTCCGGCGGGCCTACGGGCTGCCCGCGCTGTACGCCAGGGGCGTGACCGGCCGCGGCGCCACGATCGTCATCGTCGACTCCTACGGCTCCCCTACGATCCGGAACGACCTGACCGTCTTCGACCAGGCCTACCGCCTGCCCGCCCCGCCGAAATTCCAGATCATCCGGCCCGTGGGCCGGATCCCCGCCTACGACCCGGCCAGCTCGGACATGGTCGGCTGGGCCGGCGAGACCACCCTGGACGTGGAGTGGGCCCACGCGGTCGCGCCGGGAGCGAACCTCCTGCTGGTCGAGACGCCGGTCTCCGAGACCGAGGGCGTGCACGGCTTCCCGCAGATCATCGCGGCCGAGAAATACGTGCTCAACCACCACCTGGGCGACGTGATCAGCCAGAGCTTCAGCGCCACCGAGGAGACCTTCCCGGCCAGGTCCTCGGTCCAGGCCCTGCGCGGCGCCTATGAACTGGCCGCCAAGGACCACGTCACGGTGCTCACCGCCTCGGGCGACGCGGGCGCCGCCGACCTGGGCCAGGACCAGGCCACCTACTACGCGTTCCGGGTGACCTCCTGGCCGGACAGCGACCCGCTGGTGACCGGCGTCGGCGGTACTCAGCTGCACTTCGCGGCCAACGGCGCCCCGGCGGCCCCCACCGTCTGGAACGACACGTATAACCACAACGCGAACCAGTTCACCGACGGCAACTCCGGACCCAACCCGCTGGCCAGCGGCGGCGGGCTGTCCATCTTCTTCACCCGGCCGGCCTACCAGGACGGCGTGCGCGGCGTGACCGGCGGCAGCCGCGGCGTGCCGGACATCTCGATGAGCGCCGCCTGCGACGGGGCGGTGGACACCTACGCCACCTTCAGGGGGGCCCCGGCCGGGTGGTCACCGGAGTGCGGCACCAGCGAGGCCACCCCGCTGTTCGCCGGGGTCGTGGCCCTGGCCGACCAGGTGGCGGGCCACTCCCTCGGCCTGATCAACCCGGCGCTGTACCAGATGGCCGCCGCGCACGACCGCGGCATCACCGACGTGACCGACGGGAACAACACGGTGTCCTTCACCCAGGACGGCCGGGTGCACACGGTGACCGGCTACCCCGCCAGGCCGGGCTACAACCTGGCCACCGGTCTCGGCACGGTGAACGCGCCGTATTTCGTCACCGAACTAGCGAATTTTTACCGAACGGCCCGGGCCGCGCGCCCTCGGCACCCCTGACACGCTGCGCATAATCGCGTTTACCGGTGTTAACCGCGCGTTCACGGGTAAGTTTTCTGTCACAGATCGTTACTAGTTTTTACTGAGAAGGATGGGGCCTCAGTTGCGTGAATGACTGCGCGTGCGCTGGGTAGGGCGCGGACCGCAGGTAACAGATGTATAACAGGGAGGGCCTGGTATGTGGGGGAGACGCCGGAAGCGCGGTGCGCTATCCAGGCAGTTGTCACTCGGGCTGCTCGAGGACGCCATGGCGCGGGCCGAGCGGCAGGAGGAAGAGACCGGACCGGAACCGGTCCCGTACCCGCAGGCCGGTGACCAGGCCCCGGCCGTGCCGTCCGCCCGGGCCGGCCTGGCCGACGAAGACGTACCGGTCGAGAACAGCGCGGACCGGGACCCCAAAACCGACGGCCAGGACGCCGCCCCCCAGCACCACCAGGAGTTTCCCGCGCAGCGTAGCGAGGGCAGCACGCGCCACGGCTCGTTCGGCTGAAAGATTCATTCCTGACGAGCGGGAATCTGCAGCCCGCCCTCAGCTAATTATCAGGTTCGTGGGCAGACTGGAGACAAGGACTCTGGGCCCAGGGGTGATAGCGATGCAGGATTACAGCGGCTACGGTCAGCCGCCCGCAGGTGACTACGGGCCGACCATGCCGATGCCGCCCATGCCGCCGCGGCCGCCCAGGCGCCGCATCGGCGCCCTCAGCTACCTGCTCGTGGCCCTGGCGGCCGGCGCCCTGGGCGCGGGCTCGGTCGTGGCGCTGTACCACCCGGCCAGCAACAACAGCAGCAGCCAGGCGGCACCGCAGCCGAGCGGCAGCGCACTGAACCCCGCCCCGCTGCCGACCGGCGCGATCCCCCAGCCGAGCGCCGGGACCCCGAGTGCCAGCGCCAACGAGCAGGCCATCGTGAACAAGATCGCGCCGGGCCTGGTCATCATCAGCACCGCGCTGCAGTACCGCGGCGAGCAGGCCGCGGCGACCGGCATGGTGATCAGCAAAGACGGCCTGGTGCTGACCAACAACCACGTCATCGAGAACTCCACCGCGATCACCGCGCGCACCGCGAACGGCCACAAGTACCAGGCCAAGGTGCTCGGCTACGACATCACCGGGGACATCGCGCTGATCCAGCTCCAGGGCGCGTCCAACCTGACCACCGTCCCGATCGGCGACTCCAACACGGTCAAGACCGGCGACTCGGTGGTGGGCATGGGCAACGCCGAGGGACAGAACGCCATCGTCCCCGTGGCCGGACAGGTGACGGCGCTGAACCAGACCATCACCGCGGGGGACCGGGCCGGCTCGATCACCCAGGAAACCCTGCACAACATGATCCAGACCAACGCGGACATCGTCTCCGGTGACTCCGGCGGCCCGCTGGCCAACTCCGCGGGCCAGGTCATCGGCATGGACACCGCGGGCCAGCAGGGCGGCTTCTCGGTCCAGCAGGACGCCTCCGGCTACGCGATCCCGATCGACCGCGCGCTGGCGGTCGCCAACCAGATCGGCCAGGGCCAGGCCAGCTCGACGATCACCATCGGCTACCCGCCCTTCATGGGCATCTACATCGGGCACGGCTCGAGCAGCGATCCGCAGGCCCAGGCCGAGCAGCAGGCCAACGGCACGCCGTTCGGCGGCGGTTTCGGCGGCAACGGCAGCGGCAGCCAGAACTGCTACACCAACGGCAACAACGTGGGCGTCCCGGACAGCATCGCCAACGTCAACTCGGGCACGCTGATCCTCGGCACGATCTGCAACGGCCCGGCCGTGGCCGCGGGCATGACCGCCGGGTCGGTCATCACCGCGGTGAACGGCCAGGCCATCGGCTCCCCGGACAGCCTGACCGCGCTGGTCTCGAAGTTCCGTCCCGGGACCACGATCCAGGTCACCTGGGTCAGCCCGTCCGGTCAGCGCTCGACCAGCAGCATCAGGCTCACCGCGGGCCCGCCCCTGTAGCGTGCTAGATTGCCTGGCAGCGTGCCAGGTAGCGAAGCCGGTGAAGTTACCAAACCATTCCGGCGCTGTCCCGCAACTGTGACGGCCCCGCCCGGGCCCAAGCCAGGTCGCCTCCTGCCGCGCTCGACGATATCGACCCTCGTGGGAAGGGCGATCCGTCCCGGCGGACGCCCGGCGGCCGCCAGCGGCCTCGCCTTCCTGCCCGGTACTCGGGAGGAAGCCCTTGCTAGTCCAGCCATTGCTAGCCAGAACCATGCTCACCGCGGCGGCCGCCGTCGCGGCCACCGCCCTCGTCGGCACCGCCGCCCTGGCCGGCTGCTCGTCCAGCACCACCTCGCCAGCCAGCAGCACATCCAGCAGTACAGCCAGCACCGCGTCCAGCCCGGCCGCTAGCACCGCGGCGCAGTTCCCGGTCACGGTGACCGCGTCCAACGGGACGGTGACGATCAAGGCCAAGCCGGCCCGGATCGTCTCGCTCGCCCCGACCGCCACCGAGGACCTGTACGCGATCGGCGCCGGCCCGCAGGTCGTGGCGGTCGACCAGAACTCCGACTATCCCGCCACCGCCCCGGTCACCAAGCTGAGCGGGCTGACCCCCAACCTGGAGGCGATCGCCAAGTACCGCCCGGACCTGGTCATCGCCTACCAGAACTCCGGCGGCCTGGTCTCCGGGCTGACCAAGCTGGGCGTCCCGGTGCTCATCGAGCCCGCCGTGACCAGCCTGGACGGCGCCTACCAGCAGATCGACCAGATCGGCCAGGCCACCGGGCACCAGGCCCAGGCGCAGAGCCTGACCGCCTCGATGAAGACGCAGATCGCCGCGACGATCCAGCAGGCCGGCGCGCACCCGGGCCTGACCTACTACTGGGAGCTGACCGCGAACCCGTATTACTCGGTCACCTCGGCCACGTTCATCGGGCAGATCGTGGCCCTGTTCGGCCTGAAGAACATCGCCGACGCGGCCGACAAGGCCTCCGACGGCGGGTATCCGCAGCTGTCCGAGGAGTACATCGTCAAGGCGCAGCCGCAGCTCATCTTCCTGGCCGACAACCAGGCCGCGGACGGCGGCCAGACCCCGGCCGTGGTGGCCAAGCGGCCCGGCTGGTCCGCGATCCCCGCGGTCAAGGACCACGAGGTCATCGGGCTCAACGACGACATCGCGTCCCGCTGGGGCCCGCGGCTGCCGCAACTGGTGGCCGAGCTCGCGCAGGCGGTCGAGCAGGCGTCCACGTGACGCGCGCGCGTGGCAGGCGGCTGCCCGCCGCGCGCGCATACGGCGTCGCGGCGGCCTTCCTGGTCGCCGCGACACTGGTCAGCGCCCTGGTCGGGGCCGCTGACCTCAACCCCCTGGACACCGTGACGGCGCTGCTGCACCTGCCGTCCGGGCTCAGCCCGCTGGACCGCTCGGTGCTGTTCCAGATCCGGCTGCCCCGCATCGTGCTCGGCGCTCTGGTCGGCGCGCTGCTGTCCGTGGCCGGGGCGGGCTACCAGGGGGTGTTCCGCAACCCGCTGGTCGACTCCGGCATGCTCGGCGCGTCGGCCGGCGCCGGGCTGGGCGCGACGCTGGCCATCGTCTATCTGGCCGGTCTTGGGCCGGCCGCGGTGCCGGTGGCCGCCTTTACCGGATCGCTGGCCGGGGTCGCGATCGCGTACCTGTCCGGCGCGGTGGCCAGTGGTGCGCCCGGCTCGGGTACCACCACCCTGCTGCTGGCCGGGGTGGCCGTGGGCCTGTTCCTGACCGCGGTGCAGACCTATCTTCTGCAGCGGTCCACGCAGGACCTGCAGCAGGTCTACTCCTGGCTGCTCGGCTCGCTGTCCGGCGCGACCTGGCAGCAGGCGGCCGAGATCGGTCCGTACTCGGTGGTCAGCGTCGCGGTGGTGCTGCTGCACGGCCGGCACCTGGACGTGCTGTCGGTGGGCGACGAGGAGGCCAGCGCGCTGGGGCTGCATCCCGCGCGGACCCGGCTGATCGTGGTGGCCGCGTGCGCGCTGGCCGCGGCGAGCGCGGTGGCCGTCAGCGGGCTGATCGGCTTCGTCGGGATCGTGGTCCCGCACGTGGTACGCCGGCTGGCCGGGTCCAGCTACCGCCTGGTGCTGCCGCTGTCGCTGCTGTCCGGCGGGGGCTTCCTGGTCCTGGCCGACACCCTGGCCCGCACCGTGGTCTCGCCCGCCGAACTGCCCATCGGCGTGGTCACCGCGCTGGTCGGCTCGCCGGTGTTCGTCTGGATCCTCAGATCAACGCATGTGGTGCGCACATGAGCGCGATCACGATCGACGACCTCAGCGTGGACCTGGACGGGGTCGAGGTCCTGCGCGGCGTGTCCTGCGCGGTGCCCGCGGGCGGCTGGCTGGCCCTGATCGGCCCGAACGGCGCGGGCAAGACCACGCTGCTGCGCGCCGTGGCGGGCCTGCTGCCGTACCGCGGCACCATCGGCGTCAACGACACCGATCTCGGCGCGCTGCGCGGCCGCGGCCGGGCCCGCCTCATCGCCTACCTGCCGCAGATCCCGGTCCTTCCGCCGGACATGACCGTCCGGGACTACGTCCTGCTCGGCCGCACGCCGTACCTGGGCTACCTGAGCACCCCGGGCCGTTCGGACCGGGCCAAGGCGGACGAGGCGTCCGAGCGGCTGGACGTGACCCGCTTCGCCGGCCGGCGGCTGGGCAGCCTGTCCGGCGGCGAACGCCAGCGCGTCCGGCTGGCCCGCGCCCTGGCCCAGGAGCCCCGGGTACTGCTGCTTGACGAGCCGGCCAACGACCTGGACATCGGGCACCAGCAGCAGGTCCTCGAGCTGGTCGACGACCTGCGCCGGACCCGGGGCGTGACCGTGGTCTCCACCCTGCACGACCTCACCCAGGCCGGCCAGTACGGCGGCCACCTGGTGCTGCTGGCCGAGGGGCGGGTCGAGGCGTCCGGCGCCCCGGCCGCGGTGCTGACCCAGGACCTGATCGCCCGCGTCTACGCCGCCCGGGTCACGGTCAGCCCCGGCCCCGTTGTCACCCCGGTCCGGGAACAACCAAAACAACACTGAACCTTCTGCGCCCGCGGCTGCGTACCCCTGCCAGACAACCGTCATCAACCGCAGGGGAGACCACTCATGACCGTCATCAAGCACCTTCGCGGGCGTTCCCTCTGGGCCGGGGTGGGCACCGTCGCGGCCGGGTCCGCGCTGGCCGTCTCGCTCAGCCTCACCGCCGCCTCCGCCGCCCCCGCGACCACCGCGGTCGCGGCCAGCAGCCACTCGTTCAGCTTCGCCCTGGTGCCCTCGCCCGGCATCCACGCCTGCCTGCCGCACGCCGGCGGCCGCGTCACCATCACGCCCGGCTCGGAGAACGACCTCATGCAGGTCTCCGTGTTCGGCATGCCGCGCAACGCCGAGTTCGACCTGTTCGTGATCCAGCAGCCGGGCAAGCCGTTCGGCGTGTCCTGGTACCAGACCGACGTCGACACCAACGTCAACGGCGTCGGCTCGGCCTCGGTGCGCGGCATCTTCGACCGCGAGACCTTCTCGGTGTCGCCCGGCGGCACCACCACGTTCCCGCCGACCCACCAGTACCACCTCGGCCTGTGGTTCAACGACCCCAAGCTCCCGTTCAAGCTGGGCTGCGAGCCCACCGCCTCGGCCCCGGTCGTGACCCCGTTCAACGGCGAGCAGCACGCCGGCATCCAGGTCCTCAACACCGCCGAGTTCCCGGTCAACCGCGGCCCGCTGGCCCACGTCCACCGGTAACAGCCACCCGTTAACCCAGCGGAGGCGAGGCCCCCTCGCCTCCGCTGCCGTTTCCGCCCCCCGCCCTCCGCCCCGCGCCGCCCCCCGCCCTCCGCCCCGCGCCGCCCCCGCCC
>Ga0209168_10001295_pt1 | contig 20043 bp, 18 predicted proteins | sample Coa_R1_FD_187156 | JGI IMG/M metagenome (GOLD analysis project Ga0209168, IMG submission 187156) | Surface soil microbial communities from Centralia Pennsylvania, which are recovering from an underground coalmine fire - Coalmine... | ecosystem: Environmental > Terrestrial > Soil > Unclassified ...
CATACTACCCATCTGTAAAGGTGGTGCACGTATTCTCGAAATTCGACAGGAAAACGCTCGAGTTGATGGCCGAGGCCGTGCGCGATGGCAAGCTGGTGATCCCGATTAGCAAGAAACTGCCTCTCAGTGAAGCGGCCGAGGCTCAAGCAGAAGCGGAGAAGGGCGTTGCCGGGAAAATCTTGCTCGTGGCCTGACATTATTTGCGAAGAGCGCGAAAGGAAAATCGGAAATGAGAAAAGACCGACGCGGGATCAATCCCGCTTCTATGCCGAGCGGCGACGGATGCGTCGAGTGCCTGGCCTCCGCGGAGGGTTGGTGTTTCATCTGCGCCGCTGTGCGGAGTGCGGGCACATCGGATGTTGCGATAGTTCCCCAAGCCAGCATGCATCTAAGCATGCTGCGACGACAGGGCATCCGATTATTGCCAGCTTCGAACCGGGTGAGGATTGGTTCTACGATTACGAAAAGCAGGGAATGATCAAAGGTGCGCAGTTACTTCCGCCGCATTCGCATCCAAAGAATCAACCCGCACCCGGACCAATGGAAAGGGTGCCGGCCAACTGGGAGTCGCTCCTAAACTAGCTCCCGACCTCGCGATCTTTATTACCGCTCCCCTGAAGAAGCCCAAGAGTTGGGGATGACGCCGTGCTGTTCGCTTGATCCCGCGCCTACCTCATTGAAGCCGGCGATGTAGTGAGTTCGCCCTCGGCTGATTTAACAATCTAATTTCGAAGGGCCGCCGACACAAAGATACAACCGATACCATCGTCCAATGGTTCAAAGCCCACCTTTCTGTTTTGATGCCCTTATGCAGCAGGATCAGTCAAAATCGCTGTCTTCGAAACGTCATTGAAGGCAACTCCCTGAGTCGGAGCAACGAATGTCAAGCAACGCTACAGAAATCTCCAAAGAGGCAACGATCGCATCGAACCCTCTTGATGTCATTCCCACCGAAATACCATTCGATGTGCCTTACGGGCGCCCGATATCGCTCGAGCAAGCCCAGGCTGTTATCCATGCGGCTGTGGCAGAGGCAAGGAAGTGGGGTTGGAAAATTAACGTAGCAGTAGCTGATTCCGGCGGGAACCTCGTCGCCTTCCAACGGATGGATGGTGCGATGCTCGCGTCTATTCAAATTGCGCAGCACAAGGCGCGAGCAGCCGTTACCTTCCGGCGGCCAACGAAGGTATTCGAGGACGGCGTCAACCTTATGCACCTCAACTATCTGTTAGCGTTCGACGGAGTGATTGCGTCTCGAGGCGGGATCCCACTAATCGAGCAGGGCGACATTATCGGCGCAATCGGTTGTTCGGGAGGCACGAATTCGCAAGACGAAGTCGTGAGCAAAGCTGGGGCAGCAGCAATTAACAGATTCCCGCGATGATCAAATGATATCGATCTCAAGCAAGGGAAAAGTCGCGGTTGGTCACAATCGCTTCGGGGTGATTTACCGCTGATGGAGTACCACCTTACGTCAAACAAACCTTAACCCACGGGAATCAATCACGATTTGCAAATGAGCAGCAAAGAAGAACAGGAGAAATACCACGAGTATCACGCCCAGGTAAGATCAAAGCTCTGTTGTTGCGGTATTCAGCCAAAACTTCGCAGCAGAAAAAGCCATCAAAGACCTGAAGGATGGCCCGAATCTCTTTGGATTCCTGAATCTACGTACCCGGATGCGAGGCATCTGTATGCGAATTACCGGATAAACGTTCTGCACAAACCCGAATACCCTTTCCTCGTAGTCGTCAGCGGCAGTGGGAGATTGGAGTTGGAGAGAGCGATATTCCGAACGCCAAGAGTCCGCGACGGTGGTCATCACAACCTCAGCCGGCAGGGATACCCTTGCGAAGGAAGGCGCTACGAAATTGCCATCCGTTCAGATACGAGCTCTCGATTCGAGCAGAGGAACGACAAGTCGCCGGTCGCAAGGCAGATACAGTTCGACCCGGACTTGTCCAAAACGATTCGCGCTCGTTGATTTGCGTGCCCGTGGCGGCCCTTAGGCTAGGCGGCAACAGATCTTGAGTAGGCCAGAAATGCCACGACGTATCTATTGGACCAACGTATCGATCAATACCAAAGTCGTGGCCGGAATTTGGAGAGTTGTACGTTTCGCAAGAAGTCATTCAGCAACTTCGGATCCGCAGGGCTCCGGTTTTCGCTGCTTAGGGCGATTGGCTAGCGATCAATCCGAGTTGAGGGTTACGGAACGTCCGGTGGGTGCCGACTCCCGAGAACCGCGCTCCATCTCGAAAGTGGCGAAGGCGTAAAACTCCAGCCAAGCCTCTTCCATTTCTGGGGTGAAGCGGTCGCCGAGAGTGCGCTGGAACATCCAGTTCAAAGCCGAACCAACAGGGGCGTATTGGTCGATCTTGACGCCATAGCCACTGTGGCGCGCACCGAGTTCGCGTAGCTCATGACACAAGTCGTGCGGCTGCTCCAGGTGTGAGATGACCCAAGCGAGCATGTCCGCGAACTTCTTGGCCTGCTGGCCCATCTCTATTTTGAACATCGGCCGAGCGTCAGGCGCGAGTTCGAATAATCGCCTGTAGAACTCATCGACTGGCGCGAGATCATCGACGGGCAGCAGCGCGACGCTTTCTCGCAAATGGCGGATTGTGTTCGAGTCCATTTTGATCTAAGGCCAAAATCGCTAGTGAACGCGCTCTCCACCCGGGCGACCGATATGTAGGGCCGCGGACAGATCGCCGCGAATCTCCTCGGCCAACCGCTCTTGAGTGATAAATACGTCCTTTGTCGTGCCCTGATAGATATTGGAAAACTGGGTCGAGCCACCGCCAGTCAGTTCCATGAGGTGGAGAGTCACCCTGATCTCCGCGCCAGCCCGCCGCACGCTAGCTTCGAGCAAATAACGCGGCTTCGGCCCTTCTCTGTGCTCGAGCCAGGCGGCAGCCGATTGAGTAATCACCCGGAGTCGATGATCCTGAGCGAGCTTGTGGACCACCTCCTCGGTCAGCCCATCACAAAAATTCTGATCATTCGGATCTGCACTGAGACTACGGAATGGCGGCACCAGCATCGACAGATCGGAGGCTGCCTTTGCAGCCCTAGCTTCGACCGGAATGAATTGGGGGACGTATTGACCTTTGGGAATGTCGATGCGGACGCCCTCAGGAGGCGTGACCTCATAGTATTCACGCAAACGGGCGCGTAGCCTGGCGGCTTCCACGCGCACGATGGGATCCGTCCGAGGGTCGTAATCGGCGCGACGGTCGTACACGGCTACCGCGATATCGAATTCCTTGATGGTTGCTGGGGGGGACTGCAGCGCCGCATCCACAACGAACCGCAAAAATCGGGACTGTCGTTCCGCGTTGCGAAATAGGGGTGAATTCAACGCCTGATCGAGGTGATGGTTCACAACGGCTGTATTCAGCGACAAGGGTAAATCCCCACTTTCGCCCCATTTCGCCCCAAGACCAGCGATCAGCTATTGGGTTGGATTATATCAATTCCTTTTGAATCATGTACATCGCCACACCCAAGGCGCCGGGTGCCACCGATTGAATTGAAGTTACGTACCGTAACTTACGCTGCCGTTACTTCCTTGAACCCTAACTCGAGAGTAGCCTCCTTCCAGAAACGAGAGCAGTGGTGGAAAAAACCCATTCATAAAGGAGACCGACATGGCAACATCCATTTCACCCGCTACACCAATCGTGTTCGTTGTCGACGATGACATCTCGGTGCGCGAATCTCTTGAATCATTGGTCCGTTGCGAAGGGTGGGAGGCAGAGACCTACGCCTCTGCTCAAGAATTCCTTATCCGGCCTCGACCACTGGTTCCGAACTGTCTCGTGCTTGACGTATCTCTTCCCGGCCTCAACGGGCTCGACCTACAGAAGCGTCTGGCAGTTGAACGGACTGACATGCCGATCATGTTCATTACGGGCTACCACGATGTGCCCACATCGGTTCGAGCGATGAAAGCCGGTGCTGTCGAGTTCCTGACCAAGCCATTCAAAAATAACGTTCTGGTGGACGCTATTCGGGAAAGCCTCGACCGCAGCCGTCTGACCCTCGCTCGCGAAATGGAAATGCGCACCCTCTGGAACCGCTATGCTTCACTCACCCGCCGTGAACGGCAGGTCATGGCGTTAGTGGTATCTGGACTCCTCAATAAACAGGTCGGCGGAGAGCTCGGGATCAGTGAGATTACCGTGAAGGCACACCGTGGCCAGGTCATGCAAAAAATGCAGGCTCAGTCTCTCCCCGATCTGGTAAGGATTTCCGCGAGGCTGAGTCCAGATCGTGCGGCCGACTCACACGTTGAGCTCAGAAATTGCGCCTAGACGAGTAGTCATGGTACACAGCCGATCTGACAACTGATTCGACGCAACGCATGCGTGGAGGTGAACCCGTGACCCCGACGAATGACTCAACTTTCGAGGCCTCAATTCCAACCGCTCCCCTGGAATCGATTCTCTGCGAGGAAGCTCTGCAAAGCCGCGCATCGCGTTCTCCCGATTACGAGAAAGAGAATCGCGCGCTCGTGAAGCTGATGAAGGCGCTAGCTGACTCACCCAGCACGATTTTTCAGATGTTGGCCGACACGATCCTAGAGGTCACCGAGGCTGACTCTGCTGGCCTGAGCCTCCTAACGAAGGATGGCAAGACCCCGCATGTTGACGGTCAAAGATTCTATTGGCCCGCGATAGCCGGCATGTGGCAACCGCACGTTGGAGGTGGAACTCCGCGCAATTTTGGCCCTTGCGGAGACGTGCTCGATCGCGACGCCACGCTGCTATTCACCCACTGGGAACGGCGTTATCCATATTTGAGCTGCGCGGTACCTTTTGCCGAAGAGGGACTGCTGGTCCCATTTTACGTTGATGGCAAGGCGGTCGGGACTATCTGGGGGATCATGCATAGCGACCGCCGCAAATTCGACGCAGAAGATGGCCGGATTATGTCATCGCTTGGGAAGTTCGCCTCGTCCGCTTATCAGGCTCTGATGCACATAGAAGATCTCAAAATCCAGATATCAGAACGCGAAAGGGTGGAGGCAGAAGTTCGTGAGATGGCGAGTGGGCTGCAAGCCAAGGTGCGGCGTTTGGTCGAGGCCAACGTTGTCGGCATCGTCATGTGGAATCTCGACGGGGTGATCACCGAGGCGAATGAATCGTTTCTCCGCATGGTGCAATACGACCGCGACGATCTCACCTCCGGTCGCGTGCGCTGGACGGACCTCACGCCCCCCGAATGGCGCGAATGCGATTATTGGGCGATCGCTCAACTAAAGGCGACGGGCGCCTTTCTACCGTATGAAAAGGAATTTTTTCGAAAAGACGGTAGTCGTGTGCCCATACTGTTGGGCGGGGCACTCTTTGAGGGCAGTGGAAACGATGGCGTAGCCTTCGTTCTTAATTTGAGCAAGCAAAAGAGAGCTCAGGAAGAATTGCGGCGCAGCGAGGCATTCCTCGCGGAAGCTCAACGTCTCACTCACATAGGTAGTTATTCCTGGCGTGTGGCAACGGACGAAATCAAGTGGTCGGAGCAGCTTTATCGCATCTACGAGTTTGAGATCGGCATACCGCTGACGATCGAAATGATCCGCAGTCGAGTCCATCCCGAAGACTGCACTTTGTACGAAAAAATGGTTGAGCAGGGGCAAAACGGCGCCAACGACTTTGAATGGCAATACCGTTTGCTGATGCCCGACCACTCGATCAAGTATTTACACGCCCTCGCTCATGCAACCCGAGATCAAGATGGTCAATTAGAGTACATCGCGGCAGTTCAGGACGTAACGGCTCGCCGGCTGGCAGAGGAGGCACGCGACAAGGCTCGATCGGAACTTGCACACGTCGCCAGGGTGATAACCCTCGGGACGATGACCGCGTCCATTGCTCACGAACTCAATCAGCCGCTGACCGGCATCGTCACGAATGCCAGCACTTGCCAGCGGATGCTCGGTACTGAGCCCCCGAATATTGACGGCGCTCTCGAAACCGCGCGTCGAACGATTCGCGATGCCAACCGTGCTTCTGAAGTGATCAGCCGGTTGCGCGCGCTCTTCAGCAGGAAGGAGACTGCCACCGAATCGATAGACTTGAGCGAGGCAACTCGAGAAGTGATTGCGCTATCGTTAGGTGGACTTCGCAGAAACGGGATCGTTGTGCAGGCAGACCTGGCTGATAGTCTTCCGACTGTTACCGGCGATCGCATTCAGCTTCAGCAGGTCATCTTGAACTTACTTCACAACGCTACCGATGCCATGAGCTCAATCGACGATCGCCCCAGAGTGTTGCTCATCAAGACTGAAATGGATCAGGGCAGTCGAATCCGGCTAAGCGTGAAAGATTCGGGTTCTGGATTCGCGCCTCAAGATGCGAACAAGATGTTCGAAGCCTTCCATACCACCAAAACAGACGGCATGGGTATCGGACTCTCCATCAGCCGCTCGATTATTGAAGCTCATCAGGGGCGTCTCTGGGCAGCACAGAACGATGGGGCCGGATCTACGTTTTCGTTTTCGATCCCGTGTACGCCCGAAGGTCTAGCCGACAATCGAGCTGATCCGTCGGTGGAGGCCGCCTAGTTAGCTCATCCCTCGTAATCGGCTCAAAAGTAATACCAAAGTACAATGGACTTGCCTCATATAGTGTTGCATGGTTCCGCGATGGAGTGTGAAGACAGAAGCGCGGGCAAACGTCGGCTTCTTTCCGCAGTCGTTGATGACGATGAGTCGGTGCGCGAGTCGCTCCCAGATTTGCTTAGAGAATTCGGATTTGCGGCCCGAGCTTTTTCGTCAGCCAGGGAATTTCTCTCGTCCGGATGTGTCGACGAGACAGGCTGTTTGATCCTGGACATCGCTATGCCAAACATGAGTGGACCGGAACTTCAGCAGGAACTGAAGCGAAGTGGGCGAGAAATCCCGACCATATTCATCACCGGTCAAAAAGACGAGACTATCCGTACTCAAGTGCTCAACCAGGGCGCGGCGGCTTTTCTGCTCAAACCATTCAGTGACACCGCCCTCCTTGCGGCCATCAAGACGGCCATGGAGGGCAACTGAGGGTTCTACCGCTAGACAGTCGATTTAAAAGCCACGTTCCCATTTGACGGGTAAGCGCGCGGCAGCTTGCCCTGGATGCGAAATTTGCTGGCGGTGAGGAGATAACTTTCACGCTCCCGCTGGAGAGGCCGAGCAATGTGCTTTTCTGCGACTGCAAACTTTGTGGGCAGTGGTGTTCTGGACACTGCCGGAGTCGTGACTCTGACGCGGGTCAAGCACCGCAGGGAAGCGCTTTTTGCCGCCCTGCCGTTGCTGTTCGCGATCCATCAATTCATTGGAGGCTTCGGGTGGCTGGGATTGGACGGGATTCTCTCTCCCGCGGTGGCGCATGACATGGGCGCGGCGTTCATGTTTTATGCACAGGGGCTTCTACCGTTCTTGGCTCCGCTCAGCATTTTTCTCTTCGAGCCAAACAAGAAAAGCCGCCACCGGATGCTTCCTTTCGTCGTACTTGGAGGAGCGACAACTCTTTATATATTGTGGGCGCTGACTGCATTTCCTCTGCAGCTTTACGTCAAGCAAAACAGCATTGTGTATATCAATCAGGGCACCAACAACACTCCCGTGGCGGTGGTTTATCTGGTCGTTATCTGCGGTGCACTCTTTTTCTCCGAGATAAAGATGATGGTAGTTTTTGGCGCCGCGAACCTTGCCATCTTGCTGATTGTGGTCGCCGTCAAGCGCTACGCTTTCACGTCCGTATGGTGTGCGTATGCGGCCGTCAGTGTGATCATCTTGGTGTTCTTTTGGAGAAGTCACGAGGAGAGACCTTTCAGTATCGGTAGCAGCGTGGTCAGCAGCCGAGCCTCGATCGCCTGCGTGCGGTAAAGCGATCGCCTTGCGACGGCGATAACCAGTGGCGACTCGAAGGCACTCTTCAGAGTCTCGGGAAAAATCTCGCAGGGCATTCGTGCCACACATTCAGTGCGCTCGGATAAGATTGTTACGCACTGGGGCGGCAGGAAAGTGGGGATGATTGCGGCGTCATTGGAGGCCGACGGCAACGCTGTCTTCCATTATATTGCTGTGGTGTGCCTGCGCATTTGCCCTGAATCCGGACCGCGACATCCACCAGCTTGCGCACCGGTCGTGGGGTGAAAAGGACGGCTATCCCGGTAGGTCGCAGGCTCTGGCGCAAACCAGCGATGGATTTCTGTGGATAGGCTCCGATGACGGGCTTTTTCGATTCGACGGCGTTCGCTTCGAACGCTACGTTCCAACATCGGGAGACAAGCTTTCAGAAAAGATGGTGCATAGCCTGTTGGCTTCCTCCGATGGCAGTTTGTGGATCGCTTATCACAACGCAGATATCTGCCACCTGCGGAACCGACATGTCAAGTGCTACGGCAAAGTTGACGGCGTAACGTCGAATCCCGGCGCCCTCGTGCAGGACCGCGACTCCACCATTTGGGCGAACACAGAAACCGGTGTCATACGCTTCAACGGCACGCGATGGGAGCATATCGGCAAGAATTGGAATTTCCCCGAAGACGTGCCCAGCGCGACCTCACAAGCATTATTTGTGGATAGCCGTGGAACTCTCTGGGTCGGCGTCAACCATACCGTCCTCTATCTCAAACAGGGATCGAGGCGATTTGAACCGACGGGCACATTTGCTGGTTGGTCGGTTTCGATCACCGAGTCGCCGGATCACACGATATGGTTGGCGGACAATTACAGCTATGTCCGGGCAATCGGCACATCCGTTAGCGCAAGATCCGCCGCCATCGCCAAGTGCGAGGTGGAGACGCCGAAAGGGGCGCCTCTAAAATGTCCCAGCGAAGATCCCTTGGTCATTAAGGTTGGTGCCGCGAACAATCTTATCTTCGACCGCCATGGAAGTCTTTGGATGACGACCGATACCGCCGGAGTGTTTCGCCTCCGTCATCCTAAACTGCTGAGCGACCGGCTGGGTTCGAAGAGTGGCGACGCCCTTGAGCGGTTGACTTCAAAAGACGGTTTGAGCGCCGACAACTGCACTCCTGTGCTCGAGGACCGGGAAGGAAATATCTGGGTCGCAACCCGGGATGGACTGGACCAGTTTCGCTACACCGCATTAGTTCCGGTTGCACTGCCAACATCCCTCACACAAACCGCCATCGCACCAGCTGACGGTGGAGATATTTGGGTTACCGGCAGCTGGAATTATGCAGCACGAATTCATGGCGATTCTAACCATGTGTCGCTCATTCCCGCCGACGCATACAAGCCCTATCGAGATCCGGCCGGCGTTACCTGGTTGGTGGGGCATTCGCTGGCGCAATGGAAGGACGGCGAGTTCCGAAAAGTGGCCCCATCTCCGGATGGTGTTGCTGGCAGCTTCATGTGGCAGGTTACAAGCGACAAATTCGGAACACTGTGGGCTTTTTGCAATGGCCTTGGGTTCTTTAACCTGGACCATTATCGATGGAAGGCCTGGCCGACGCCGCCGGATGTGGCGAAGCAGCATGTTGCAAACATGTTTTCCGACAGCACCGGACGCATCTGGATGTCAACCGATGAGGGCGACATCATCACGCTGGACAACGGAAATGTCATGGACGATCCCGCGCAGCCGGATAGCCCCCTGCCCAACGTCAAGACCTTCGCCGAGCATGCTCCGGATCAGATATGGGCGGGTGGGGCGGGTGGTCTGGTCTTGATCGACCACGGCCACTTTCGAGTCATGATACCAGCGGCTGTGAATTCTTTAAAGGTTGTCGCGGGAGTTGTGGACGCAGGCAGCAGCGGGCTTTGGCTGGGTACGGCAGATGGCGTCATCCACGTCTCCAGAGATGAGGCGGAACGGGCTTTGCGAGATTCCTCGTACCGCTTTCGGGCGGAGAGATTTGATTCCTCTGATGGTCTTCCGGGGCGCATCCAGGCGGTGGATCCATTTCTGAAGGTGGTTGAGGGAACGGATGGGCGCATATGGTTTGCTGCAACGCGAGGCGTCGCCTGGGTCGACCCGAATAACATTCCAAGAAATGCCGTGCCGCCGGCTGTGTACATTGAAGGAATCACCGCTAATGGAAAGCCTTACGATGCTTCGAACGGATTGCAGTTGCCGCCACAAGTACGCGATTTGACGATTGACTATACGGCTCTGAGCTTTGTCGCGCCGGAGAAGATTCACTTCCGCTACAGGCTGGAGGGTCAGGATCTTGACTGGCGAGAGGTAGTCAACGACCGCCAGGTGCAATATTCAAACCTTGCGCCGCGCCACTACACCTTTCGCGTTATGGCTTGTAACAACAGCGGAGTGTGGAACGAGACGGGCGCAGCGCTGGAGTTTTCGATCGCGCCGGCGTACTACCAGACCACGTGGTTCCGGGTTACTTGCGTCGCTGCTTTTCTCGGATTACTTTGGGCCCTTTACCGACTGCGTCTTCACCAGATGCAGCGCCAGGTCGCTTTCGGACTAGAAGCGCGACTAGGAGAACGCCTGCGCATTGCGCGAGAACTGCATGACACGCTGCTTCAGAGTTTTCAGGGCGTCGCCTTTCAACTTCAAGCAGCTCGTAAGTTAATGCACCGGAAAACAGATAATGCGGAGGGAGTTCTCGATGATGCCATTCTCGCGACAGAGGAAGCCATTCGCGAGGGGCGTTCCGCGATTCGCGACCTGCGTCCGGAGCCGGCTGCGCAGCGCAACCTCTCGGAATTGCTGGACGCTGCAGGCCGTGAACTGGCGAGCGCTCACGAACTGAATGGGCGGGCTCCAAGCTATCACGTTTTGGTTGAAGGCAAGCAACAGGAGCTATCGCCAATGCTCCAGGATGAGGTCTACCGGATCTCCCGCGAGGTGATCCGAAACGCATTCGCGCATGCCGCTGCCAGCCACATCGAATTGGAGATCCGGTACGATCCGGATCAGCTCCGTTTGCGTGTGCGTGACGATGGCAAGGGGATCGACCCCAAGGTACTGGCCGGCGGACAAGCTGGACACTTTGGTATACCGGGGATGCGCGAGCGGGCGCAGCGCATCGGTGCGCACCTGGAATTCTGGAGCGAGTTGGGTGCGGGCGCTGAGGTGGAACTGACCGTTCCAGCTTCGATGGCCTACCGAAAGCGCCGTGAAGGACATCGATACCGTTTATTCCAAAGGGCGGGCAGAGATGAGCAACGTTCCTAGTAAGCTGATCCGGATTCTTGCGGTCGATGACCATGCTCTCCTCCGCAAAGGCCTTGCCGCCGTGATCAATGCGGAGCTCGACTTGAAGTTGGTGGCGGAGGCCTCGAATGGAGAAGACGCTGTAGAAAAGTTTCGCGCTCACCATCCGGACGTGGTCTTGATGGATCTTCAAATGCCCGGGTTGAACGGAATCGAAGCGACAAACCGCATTCTGAGCGAATTCCCAGATGCGCGCATCATTGTGCTGACGACCTATCATGGCGACGTTCAAGTACTGCGAGCTCTTCGAGCCGGCGCGCGGGCCTACCTGTTGAAAGGACACGATCGGGAACTTGTCGACACGGTTCACGCCGTCTATGCCGGACGAAAGATAATCCCGCCGGAGATTGCCAACGAGCTCGCAGAACATGCCACTGATGAAGCATTGAGCGAGCGCGAAATTGATGTTCTGCGGCTAGTCGCGGCTGGCAATTCGAACAAGCAGATTGCCGATGTCCTGTGCGTCGCTGAGGCAACCATCAAAAGCCGAGTCTCCAACATTTTGTCTAAGCTCGGCGCCAGCGATCGGGCACATGCTGTCACCATCGCGCTTAAGCGTGGAATCATCGAGCTCTGATCACCCGAAAGTATGCTTTCTATTTCGCCTTTCAGGGCTTCCTGCGCCAATTGCAAGTGCCGTACCCTCCCGAAAGGGGTGCTCTTGCAGCGACTGTTCTCGACATTCGCGAATAGCTGGCCCGGAGCCGGCATTCTCGTTCAACGCCTCTTCACGGGAATCGCTCTGCTTCATAGCGGTATTGTTCGACTGCAAACTCCGACAGCCGGCCTAATGATCCCTGAAATAACGGGAGCAGTTCTGGGTTTATTCATCCTGGTGGGGTTGTGGACCCCCGTGACCGGAGCACTGGTCGCAGCCGTCGAGTTGTGGATGGTCGTCACCGGCGCGGCCAATCTCTGGATGTCGCTCACGCTGGCAACCTTCGGCGCCACGTTGGCGATGATTGGACCAGGCGCATGGTCCGTCGACGCTCGCCTGTTCGGAAGAAAGATCACCGGGAATTGATCTTGGTGAGACCGGCGGCCCACAGACACTCTGAGGTTGAGATGGTACAAAAAAAGATATTTGACACGCTTCTTCGCGCTGCACTCGAGGAGACGGGAGCGCAGCACGGCATGCTGATCTTTTCGCGTAGCGGTGAATACAGCGTCGCGGCGGAGGCCCTGCGCCGCGCCAAGAGAATCGACATACGTCTTCGCGATGACAGCGCCCATGAGTCACTTCTGCGGGGGTCTGTGATTTCTCATGTCCTCCACACCCGCGAGAGCGTCGTCATCGACGACGCCCCCACCCGAGCGAGATTTGCTACCGATCCTCATGTCCGTCAAAACAAGACAGGGTCTATCCTTTGCCTTCCAATGCTCGATCGAGCTAAGCTTGTCGGTGTACTCCTGCTTGAAAGCGATTCGGCCTCGGGCGTCTTCACGCCCACGCGAATCAGGACTCTGAAGCTGGTCGCATCTCTGGCAGCGAGCGCTCTGGACAATTCACGTCTCTACGACGATCTTCAGGAACGGGAGGCGAAGATCCGGCGCCTCGTCGATGCCAACATCATCGGGATCTACATCGTCGATATCAGAGGTCCAATCCTTGAGGCCAATAGCGCATACCTTCACATGCTGGGATACAACCGTGCGGATCTGGTATCTAGCCGCCTGCGCTGGACGGACCTGACGCCGCCAGAGTGGCGCGCCGCCGACAAACAGCGGGTTGAAAGGATAAGAAGGATTGGACGCCTGCAGCCATTCGAAAAGGAATTCTTCCGCAAAGACGGAACGCGCCTTCCTGTACTGATGGGCGTGGCTCGCTTCAAGGAGCCCCGCACCCAAGCTGTAGTTTTTTCGCTCGATATGAGTAAACAAAAGCAAGCCGAGGCCCTCGCTGTGCAGGCGCACACGATCAGACAGTCGCGTATCTCACGAAAAATGCACGATGATCTGCTGCAGAATTTCCAGGGAATGATGTTCCGGTTTCAGGCGGCCCGCAATCTGATGACGCGTTATCCTGATCAGGCCCTTCTGTCTCTGGACGAAGCCATCAAAGAGGGTCAGACGGTACTCGAGGAAGGCCGGAAGGCGATTAGGGCTTGAGTCCGGACTTCAATTGACAGCACATATCCAGTCTCCGCCGTCAGGGATAAATGGCGCCAGCCCAAACGCTCCATCGGCGCTTGTCCTTTCGTAGACGACGCCTCGATAGATGACAAAGAAGTGCAGCCTTTCATCCGCCAAAAGGCTACCTCTTCGCCCTACCTTCGTTGGCAGCACAATCCGACCATCTACCGTTGCGGCTGAGCCTGAATTATTTAAAACTGCAACGCATCGCCACGCTCTGGAAAAAGAAACGTGGGTTCGCAAAGTACGAGCTGTCCAACCAGAGTCTTTGGGGGCCGATCACCGGGGAAAGAAGGAACGAAATCTTTGAGAGGTGGAATATGGCTTCGGCTGCAACAGCAGGAAGTCTTGATGGGAACTCCGCAAACATAGCGCTGAGATTTGGCCAGAAACGTGAACAACCCAATTCAGACAATATGCGGATCGTTTTCCTTATATCCGACGAAATTTCTGAACAGGATTCTCTAAAATCGCTCATCTGTTGCCAGGGTTGGCAGTTTGAGACATTCGAGTCGACAAACGAATTTCTAGCTCGGCCGCGACCACACGTTCCGAGCTGCTTGATCCTTGCTCGCTCTCTCCGGGATATGAAGGGTCTCGAAGAGCAAAAGCAAATCGCTCGGGAGCGGGCCGAGGTGCCGATCATCGTTATCTCGCGGTATGAAGATATCCCGACGACAGTCGAAGCCATGAAGGCTGGTGCCGTGGATTTCCTCGTATGGCCCTTCAGCCATGAAACCTTACTGGCCGGAATCCGTGAAACTTTCGAGCGTAGCCGCCTTGCCTTACAGCGCGAAACGGATGCGCGCAACCTTCGGAACTGCTACGCCTTACTGAGCGCTCGCGAACGGCAGGTGATGGCGCTGGTGGTCTCCGGCTTGTTGAACAAACAGGTTGGCGCGGAACTGGGTATCAGTGAAATCACGGTGAAGGCTCACCGCGGGCACGTCATGCGCAAGATGAATGCGAACTCACTTCCCGACCTCGTGAGGATGGCTGCGAAGCTCGGAGCGACGCGTCCGGCAATCCACTTGGCGTGATCTTTCACAATCGCGTTCACGGGGCGTAATCGTCGACCGATCCTCTGCAAAGGTATTGATCAACACCATCGTCCAATAGATTGTCATCGAAGCTTCGGGCTTAATCACGTTGTGAATTGAACCGTAAAAGAAGGGCTTATATGTCAGAGAAGAAAACGAAAATCGCAACGGGAGAATCACCAAGCGGGCGTTACCTAGCGATCGAAGCCCGATGGTACCAACCTTTTTCTAAGCGTTTCGTGTTTGCGCTTTGTGACGAAGAGTTGCTGCGCGAACGCATTGCGGGGATGAGCATTGTCGGGGTCGGCTTTGGTTCTTGCGAAGCGGCAGCCGCGATGATCACCAATAGCTGGTCGAGGAATGCCGATCCGAAGAACGATCTGGAAAAGCCTCCAATCGACTGTGAGGCCGACAGCAGCGGACCCCAGTCACCGAGGCAGGACCTGCGACATAAAGCCGGGCTTTCGGAAACTCCGCGTATAGCAGGCGTAATTCTACAGTATGCAGCCGCAGCGAGCGTTCTGATTTTCTATTCGAAGAGTGTCTTGGGAGCTGCCCTGCGAGCACTTGTGGGCGGTTAAGTGTCGATGGGGGCTCTAGTGTAGGAGAGAGTGTGGGAGCGGATCTTTGCTTACCTGTTTGACTGCGTGCATCGGCACACTACTTGGCCGCAACGCGCCCGCAGCGGGCTCGACTAGGTCTGCTGTCTCGATTGCCGGAGGAGTCTGCATATTCGACTCAGTCGATGCCGCATAGAGAGTAAAGAAGAACAGCGGAAACATAGCTGAGTGCAAATGGAGGATGCCGACGTTTATGGAAAATCGGTCGCGCGCATAACATATGCGAACGCTCCGCCTATCAACTTATACCAAGGTGCTGGCAATACCATCGTCCAATTGCTTCGTTTCAGCGTCTTTGTTTTTATGCACGAGCACGAGCGAATCAAATCCTTGTGCGCAGGTGAAAAGTTCTCAGGAGCACAATATGGCTCGAACCGGTGTTACCGCAGCGCCAGGCCAAGTGGGAACTGTACGAGCTGATCGCTCCAAAGTTGGAAGCGAGGTGCGGGATACAGCCATCCGATCTAAATACAAAGCCGTGCGGTCGGCGACGAGTGCTCTCGCCGCGCATATGTCGGCCGAAGATCAGATGGTGCAGTCTTGTCCTGAAGCCAGCCCCATGAAATGGCACCAGGCTCATACGACGTGGTTTTTCGAGACATTCGTGCTGCGCCCCTTTCTCAAGGACTACAAACCCCTACGTGAAGAGTTCCATTGGCTTTTCAATAGCTATTACAACGCGCTCGGCCTTGCGATTCCGGAGAAGAGCTTGCGTTCGGTCTTCTCACGGCCCTCGCTTGATGAAGTTCTTGCGTTTCGCGAACATGTCGACCAGGGGATGGACCGATTTCTTGCGAGCGGCGGCGCCGATGCGGAAGCGACTCGACGGATCGTGTTGGGTCTGAATCACGAGCAGCAACACCAGGAACTCGCCCTGACCGACATTAAGCATGCCTTCTTTTCTAATCCACTGTACCCCTCGTATATGGCGGCCGATCTCTCAGAAGAGAAGGATTCTCCAGTTTCTGAGCTAGCTTGGGACAGGTTTGATCGCGGATTAGTAGAGATCGGTTACCCGCTTCGGGCAGAAGATCCTCTCGACTTTTGCTTTGACAACGAAACTCCCCGCCACAACGTTTTTTTGGAACCATTCCAGATCGCAAGCCGCAAAGTCACCTGCCGCGAATACCTGGAATTCATTTCAGATGATGCATACGCGCGCCCTGAACTCTGGCTTTCCGAAGGGTGGGATAACGTGAAGCGCGGGGCTTGGCAGGCGCCTCTGTACTGGCGGCGCGATGCTGGCGACAAGACCGGCTGGCGCGTGTTCACACTTACGGGTTGGCACGGTCTCTCGGCCCTGGTTGATACGCCCGTATGCCACATCAGTTGCTTCGAGGCTGATGCGTTTGCGCGTTGGAAAGGCTGCCGGCTTCCGACTGAGGCGGAATGGGAATACGTTGCGGGCCAGACAGCCGTCAAAGGAAACCTGCTCGACTCGGGAAAACTCCATCCCGCTGCAGCCCGAGGTACAGGGATTGAGCAACTTTTCGGCGATTGTTGGGAATGGACGGCGAGCGCCTATACCGGTTATCCGGGATACACGCCTCTTCCGGGCGCGCTCGGCGAATATAACGGCAAGTTCATGTCCGGCCAAATGATTCTGCGCGGGGGATCGTGCGTCACTCCCGCGAGTCACGTTCGGGCGACGTATCGGAATTTCTTTCCACCGGCAACCAGATGGCAGTTCTCCGGGATTCGCTTGGCACGCTGAAAGGACTCGTTGAAATGGCTACCTACATTCAGACAGTTGACATCGAACATTTTGCAACGGCGGATGAGCGCGAAGCACTCACTCGAGAAGCTCTGACTCGCGAAGTGCGGCGCGGCTTGACGGCACGGCCACGCTCGCTGTCACCTTGGATGTTCTACGATGCGGAGGGGTCGCGCCTTTTCGAGCGCATTACGACGCTTCCAGAGTACTACCCCACCCGCACAGAGAGAGCCATCCTGGCGGAACACGCTGATGCGATCATTGCTGCAGCTCACGGCGACCGATCGTTGCCGTTGCGTCTCGTCGAGTTGGGTGCCGGCACGGCCTCCAAGACCCGTATTCTGCTCGAAGCTGCCTTGCGCGTTTCGGACGATGTCGCCTACGTTCCGGTTGATGTCTGCCCCGACGCTCTCGAGTTGGCATGCCAGAACATCGCATCCGCGTTGCCGGAAGTGCGCCTGCGGCCCGTCGTCCGGAACTATGTAACCCACCCGCTCCAGCTCGAATCCTTCGACGGTACTACGTTCGCACTCTATATTGGCACGAGTATCGGCAACTTCTCGCCTGAAGAAGCGGAACTCATTTTGAGAAATCTGTGTAGTCAATTGCAGACCGGAGATGCGCTATTGCTCGGTACAGATATGGTGAAGGACGAACGCACGCTTCTGGCTGCTTACGACGACAACGATGGAATCACCGCGGCGTTCAACTTAAACATCCTGCATCGCCTCAATAGAGAACTAGGAGCAAACTTTGACGCTGCTTGCTTCCGTCATCGCGCCCTTTGGAATTCCATCGACTCTCGAATCGAGATGCACCTCGAGAGCACGCAAGAGCAGCATGTAAGTATCGAGCACGCGGACCTTGATGTTCACTTCATGGGACGCGAAACCATTCACACCGAAAATAGCTACAAGTTTACAGACCAGCGCATTCGTAACCTGCTCGAAGAAGTCGGTCTTGCGATCCGAGGCGCATGGAAAGACAGTCGCGGTTGGTACACCCTCACGCTGGGGTGTCTCCGGTAGTGCTTGTGACGATTCGCAGCTGCGATTCGAAGACTACCGATCACTTGGCTTCGTGTTATCGATTTGCCGGTAGCGATTACAGGCTCCAGATGCTTTTTGCCGGAGTTTTGGGAAGGACGCTTCTCACGAGCGCACGCACGATGACAACTCAAAAGCGGTTGTTCGATAAGACTCGTGATCAACGGTTCGACATAAGACAATCCGCCGACGGAGGGGCAAGAGATGGATTGGAGACAGTTGATACAGTTTGCATTCCTGGGTGGCGGTGGTCTGGAACAGTATGCCATCCTGCTGGTGCGTGTTTCGATTGGCGTGTTCTTCGCTATCTCGGGTGCGAACAAGTTGTTTGTCGCCGGTGGCACGAAGCCTGTTTACGACACGCTGGTGAAGGCCAAGGCGCCCTTTCCCCGGCAACTGGCCTATTTCGTCTCGGGCGTCGAGTTCACATGCGGCTCCTTGGTTGCGTTGGGGTTTATTTCGACGCCGGCTTCCGTGGCTTTATTGATCGATATGGTTGTCGCGATCCTGACGGAGGCGGTTTCCACCTTGCCGAAAGGACTCTCTCCTCTTAGCTGGCTCGACGATTTCCTCTATCTGCCGGAAGTCCTTTACGTGCTCTTCTTTTTCTGGCTGATCTGCTCTGGTCCGGGAAAGTTCAGCGTCGATTACTGGCTGGCCGGCAAGTTAGGGATGTGATCGATCGACGAAGCAGCGTGCAAGGACGTGATCGCGATTCCGAGAATTTGTCAGCCGCAAAATGACGCAAATCCTGGTTAGTCTTTTCCCGCGTCAGCAATCGCGGGCTCACTTCCCCTACAAGCGCATTCTCTCAACCCAAGAATTTGGCATCGACCGATACGTTCGTGCAATAGATTCGTCGTCTCGTTTCTGGCCTAATTGAGCTGCAGATCGGGGAGGATCGGTCGTCGCACTTTGATCAGGTTTCGAACGGAGGATTTCATGAGAGCGATCGTTAAGTGCATTTTCCTACTTGCCGTCTTGGCGCCGGCAATCGTGATCCCAAGCGCACGCGTCTCTGCCGCTCCTAATCCGCAAGCCAAGTCGGGGGTAGACCGCCTCTACGTAATTGACTGCGCCGACGGCATTGGCCAGGACGAATCGCGTTGGACTCCCGGGGTCAACGTCGGGAAATCCGTCGACTTTCCCGACCACTGCTACCTCATCCACCACTCCCAAGGGTGGTTTTTGTGGGACACGGGTATTGATGACGCGGTGGCGCTACTGCCCAATCATGAAGAGGTTTTTCATGAATGGGGACCTGGCACCGGACCGATCTGGCGCAAACCAGTAACGCTCGCTGCGCAGCTAGAAGAAATACACGTCAAGCCGTCGGATATCAAGCTGATGGCAGTGTCGCATAGCCATCCGGACCACGCAGGGAACGTCGAAATGTTTCCCAGCACGCCGATGTTAGTCCAAAGAGTCGAGTATGAATGGGCGGGAAGCCGGCAAGACACCGTAGCGTTCAACAAGAAGCATCCGGTGAAACTAGTCGACGGTGACTATGACATCTTCGGCGACGGAAGCCTCGTGCTGCTCTCCACTCCAGGACACACTCCAGGCCATCAGTCTTTGCTGGTGAGGCTTCCTAAAACCGGAGTTGTGATTCTGAGTGGCGACGTCGCGCACTTCCAGACCAGCTTCGAGCATCGCTACGTGCCCAGCAATAATTGGAGCAAGGAGGCCTCGCTCCGCTCCATGGATAAGATCGCCGCAATCCTCGCGAAGGAACATGCACAGCTCTGGATTAACCACGATCAGCCCCAAAGCGACGCGCAAAAGAAATTGCCGGCGTATTACGAGTAATGGCACCGCCCGGTCTCCCATACATCGATTCCGCAAAGCGATTCGCTAGAAAAGAGCTCCGAGATCGCCGCGTGAGGTCGAAGTCATCATGAAAAAGCCACTGAGCCGCGAGTCCGGTTGTGTCGAGTGATACCAAGGTATCAACGATACTATCGTCCAATTGTTTCGCGCTTGTTCGCCTGATCTAATCCTGGCCTTGCAGAGCGAGATGTTTGCATCGCAGACAGCCTCGTCAACGGGAATGTGGGGCCGGATGAGAACTTTCAGAACAGGACGTAAGGTTGCACGGCTCGCAACTGCCGCAGGGCTGTTGGCATTTTTCGGCTTTGTCTTCTTTTCATGGCAGCAAGCGATCCCCCCCATCGAGCGTCCCGATCCCGCAATGTTCTCGCCCGAGCTCATCGCCGGAGGAGAGGCCCTCGCTGCGGAAGCTCATTGCGCTTCCTGCCACACCCGGCCCGGTGGGCAGGCGTTCGCCGGTGG
>Ga0209168_10001296_pt1 | contig 20032 bp, 22 predicted proteins | sample Coa_R1_FD_187156 | JGI IMG/M metagenome (GOLD analysis project Ga0209168, IMG submission 187156) | Surface soil microbial communities from Centralia Pennsylvania, which are recovering from an underground coalmine fire - Coalmine... | ecosystem: Environmental > Terrestrial > Soil > Unclassified ...
CGATCCGAAATGTTGGACCAGTTTTCGCGCTTTGGTTGGCCCCAGACCGGCGGTCAGTGAAAGCGCCAGCCAGTCGAGAGCGCTCGTTGATGCAGGGGAAACGGCAATATCAGACACATGGAGCTCCGAGCGGACTGTAGTTTTCTGCGGAAAGCCGTGTCAAGGTCAGATGTCACAATGGTTTGTTAATATTGTGGAAAGCATGCGAAGTCTGCGTATTTCCGCCATTTCTTACTTAAATACAGCTCCTCTGATGTGGGATTTCGAGCATCCTGCTGGCGCTGGCGCTAACGGCGCGAAAGGAGCGGGCACCCCGCATTTTGAGATTTCGTACACACTACCTTCTTCATGTGCGCACGCTTTAGCCGAGGGCTCGGCCGATATTGGCATCATTCCGGCGGCAGCCTACGCGCAGATCCCCGGCCTGCAGATTCTGCCCGACGTAGCCATTGCCTCGCGGCGTGCGGTGCGATCGATTTTGCTGGTCAGTCAGATTCCGGTAGAACTGGTGCGAACGGTGGCGCTGGATACGTCGTCGATGACGTCGGTCGCGCTGACAAAGGTTCTATTCGAGAAATGGCTTGGAGGCGGAAGAACCTTCCAGCCGATGGAACCGGATATCGAGAAGATGCTTTCGGAATGCGATGCCGGGTTGCTGATTGGAGATCCTGCGCTACGGGTTGATCGCCGGAAATACCACACGCTTGATCTGGCCGAAGAATGGATCCGGTATACGGGCAAGCCGTTTGTATTCGCGTTCTGGGCAGTGCGAGGAGATGCGCTCCGGGAGGCTGATCCTTCACTGGATCTGGCTACGGTGTTTCGCGAATCACGCGATCACGGATTGAAGCCTGAGAGTTTGAGTCAGATTGCGCGGGAATGGTCGCCTCGGCTCGGTCTCGAGCCAGACGCAGTTCGAGCGTATCTGACTGAAAACATCCACTACCAACTTGACCGCGGGTGTCTGGAAGGATTGCAACTGTTCTACCGGTATGCCGCGGAAATCGGTGCGTTCCGGGCTGCTCCCGATCTAAAATTCGTTGAGCCCGTTCGGGAAGCCGTCTAACCCCTATCTCGGTTCAACTTTCGTGAGCCTGTTTCAATCCATGCCGAATGCTGGTGGCGGGGCCGATACCACGCGGCCGCTGGCAGACCGCATGCGTCCGCGGACGCTGGATGAGTACGCGGGACAGGAACATCTGATCGGGCCGGGCAAGCCACTGCGAGTGCAGATCGAAAGAGATGACTCCGGCTCGCTGATCTTCTGGGGACCGCCAGGCACCGGAAAAACTACTCTCGCAAAGATCATCGCGAACATGACTAAGGCGGAGTTCATCGAGTTCTCCGCTGTGCTGGCTGGAATCAAAGAAATTAAGCAAGTGATGGCCGATGCAGAACGGGCGAAGCAATATGGCACGCGGACGATCGTTTTCATCGACGAGATTCATCGCTTCAACAAGGCACAGCAGGATGCATTTCTTCCGCACGTAGAAAAAGGGAATATCCGGCTGATTGGAGCGACGACAGAGAATCCTTCGTTCGAGATCAACTCTGCTTTGCTTTCGCGCTGTCGCGTGTATGTGCTGCAACCGCTCAGCGAAGAGCAGATCGTGCTCCTGCTGAGGCGCGCTCTTTCAGATCGTGAGCGTGGACTCGGCGAGATGCACGTGACGACGCCTGATGAGGTGCTCCAGAAGATCGCCAGTTACACCAGTGGAGACGCGCGGAGCGCTTACAACGTACTGGAGGTTGCGGCGGGATTAGCGCAGAAGAACGCGGACGGTGCGCTCGAGATCACGGACGACATCGTGCGCGACGCTTTACAGAAGCGCATTCTGCTTTACGACAAGACTGGCGAAGAACATTACAACCTGATTTCGGCGCTGCACAAATCAGTGCGCAACAGCGATCCAGATGCGGCTTTGTATTGGCTGGGCCGCATGTTGGAGGCAGGGGAAGATCCACTGTACGTTGCGCGGCGAGTGGTTCGCATGGCAGTGGAAGACATCGGCCTGGCCGATCCGAACGCGCTCTCGCTGTGCATGGCCGCACGCGACGCAGTGGATTTCATTGGCATGCCGGAGGGCAATTTGGCATTGGCGCAGGCAGTGGTTTACCTCTCACTCGCGCCCAAATCCAACGCGCTGTATACGGCATATGGCAGCGTGCAGGCCGACGTGGAACGCACCGCGGCGGAGGCGGTGCCGTTGCACTTGCGGAATGCGCCGACCAAACTGATGAAGGGCCTCGGATACGGACACGGATATCAATACGCGCATAATCTCGATTCCAAAGTCGCAGATATGCAATGCCTGCCCGACAACTTGCGCGGCCGCGTGTATTACCAACCAACCAACGAGGGGATAGAAAAGCGAATCCGCGAGCGCATGGAAGAGATTAAAAAGCAGCGTGCCCATTCCGCCGAGACTGATCCCCCGCCGAAAAAGAAAGAGTCGTAATCCTCTGCCTAGCATCCTTTCTAGAGGCGATTCTTTGTTTCAGGCTTCCCTCAAGGACAGGTTTTTATGGCCGCAGCACCCAGTTTTTCGGGCAGTGAACTCACTTCCAGGCGGGTGCCCGCAAACGTCGTGGAAGACTTGCAGCGGGTGCAAAAAATTGCGCAAAAAATTTCATCCATTCTTGATCTTGACCAGCTCATCGAGAGCGTGGTGCACGAGGTAACACAATCGTTTGGGTGCGTGGAAGCCGGAGTTTATCTGCACGATGAGGTACGCCGCGAACTGGAGTTGGCGGGAGTTCATGGCTGCACATTACACAGCAAGGGTCATCGTTTGAAGATTGGTCTGCAGGGAATGGTCGGCCACGTCGCCTCGACCGGGCAGATGCACTATGCCCCCGATGTCCGGCGTGATCCCTACTACATTCCTTGCGAACATGACGTGCTCTCGGAAGTTGCCATTCCCTTGCTCGTGGGCGATCGGCTAGTAGGAGTCTTTACCGCATCGCATCCAGAAGTCGACGGATTTCCACGCCAGCAGATTCGACTGCTGCAGGCTTTGTGCGATCACGTTGCGATCGCAGTGCACAATGCGCGGCGATTTCAATCGGAACGGGAGCAGCGCGCGGCGCTGGACCGTGAGGCTCTGGAAGCCCGAACCATTCAGCAAGCACTTCTGCCGAAAAGTTCGCCGTATATTCCGGGATTTGCGATCTCTGGTCACAGTGTCCCGGCGCGCGCTGTTGGAGGCGACTGGTATGACTTCATACCGTTCCCTGACGGACGCTGGGGCATCGTTCTGGCTGACGTTTCAGGAAAAGGAACTGCGGCCGCCCTGTTGGCATCCGCGACCCGCGGCATGTTTCGATCGCTTGCCGAAGCTTGCTGCAGCCCTGGCGAAGTGCTGACGAGATTGAATGAATTGATGGTCGATGACTTCCCTGCTGGGAAATTCGTGACTATGGTGTACGCGGTGCTCGATCCTGCGTCGCGCACCGTTGTTTTCGCGAATGCCGGCCATTTGCGGCCGCTTTTCATCGACGACGGCGGTGAACACTATCTTGACGTCGAGCGCGGGCTGCCGCTGGGCCTGAGTTGCGGAGATTATTCCGAGACCCAGATTCCACTTTCCAATGGATCGAAACTGCTCTTCTACAGCGATGGCATAACCGAGGCCGTTGATTCGCACGAGGAAGAATACGGTTTGTCGCGCCTGGCTGAGCACGCGATCCGACCAGATGCTTCTGCGGTAAGCATCATCGATGAAGTGCGCGCGTATGCCAATGGCTCGGGCGTGCGCGACGACGCCAGCGTGGTATTTGTCGGCGTCGGAAACTAACCTACCGGAAGCGTGCGCGGTGTTCCTTCAAGATACACAAGTCCATCACAACGAAGATTCCCGCTTTGCGAGCTTTCTCAGCGGCTTTCTCGTGGATGACATCTTCCTGCATCCAGATTGCGGGAACTTTCAGTTCGATTGCCTGATCGACAACCTCTTCTACAAATTCGGGCCGGCGAAAAATATTGACGATGTCGATTTTCTCCGGCACGTCAGGCAGCGCGGCGTATGCTTTCTCGCCAAGACATTCGTTGATTTGCGGATTGACGGGAATGATGCGATAGCCGTGGCTCTGCATGTAGGCTGAAACGCCGTGGCTGGGACGCAGGGGATTCGAGGAAAGCCCGACAACTGCGATCGTCTTGGAATGCTGGAGCAGGTCGGCGATTTGGTCCGCTTGCGGCATTGAAGCCTGAAATCTCTCCCAGCTATTTTTTGTTCGCCTCGTCTACCTTCTGCTTGTACATTTTCAGTGCCAGCTTGCGAATGGTTTCAGAGACTTCTTTATTCGCGGAAATGTTCTTCAAGTCCTGGATCAGAAGGTTTTTCATCAGTCCCAGACCGAGATCGAGTGGCGTGCGCGGATTCGCGACCAGGTTGCGAACGACGATGTAATTCTTCATGAAGCGCCGCTTCAGCGGAATCTGACGCAGCACGGATTCGAGAACGTTCTTCTGGCTGGCGAATTTTTCCACCTCCCCGTCGGAGAGTTTGGGGGCCTCGAGGACTGCAAGGGCGACGACCTTGGTTCCGTCGCGAATCAGAATCGAGCGCTCCTCTTTGTTTCCCTTCAGGGCCAACTGGATGCGCCCTTTGACGTCAAGATGGTTAATCTTCTGCAGCGTGTTTTCGCGTCTTGGCTCTGCGGGCTTGCCATGCGCGGGATGTTTGGCCGGCACAGGCTTCGCCGCTGAGGTTGTGGAAGAAATTGTCGGGGATGCTACCGGCTGGGTTGCCGAGTCCGCTGGTGCGGTAATCTCGGCAGTTTCCGTGACCGGAAAATAACCCTGCCCGAGCAACTCGACAACTCCGCCAATTGCCTGGAACGGCTTCTCACCTTCCGCAACGATATCGGCGGCATGTTCTGTCATATAGACGGAGACTGCCTCGTCATGTTCCCCATCGGCGGGCTCTGAGGGAGCGATATCCGCAGTTGCACATTTGGCAGCCGCGTTAGTCGAAGTCGCGGAGTTGGAAGGCTCGGGAACGGCACTTGGCGGTGAGGTGGCATCTGGCGTCCCCGCAGTGACAGGAGCGCTTGCTGGTGTAGTTGCCGTTTCACTCGCACCGGCCGCCCGCTTGCGCAGATCTTCCAGCTCTTCTTTCCTTACATAAGGATTCGACTTCAGGGCCTCGATCACGCTCGCGAACGACAGCGGTCGTTTGCTCTTCAGAATGATCTCGATGCTGTCGCGCATCGCGGAGGTGGCGAGCTTTTTGAGCTGCGTTTCAGAAATCGAGGGATTCTCCAACAATCCGGGAAGCAGCCTGGGGCGGATGTTGTCGGGTGCGATCAGATAGCCCAGCACTTCGGCTGACGTCTGAGGATCAGAAGCGGCGGCGATGGACGACTTCTCATCCCACCCGGCCAGGGTCATGCGCGCAAGTTCCCCGAAAACTTTGTTATGGAGGGCGAGGTGAACCAGAATCTCGATATTCTCCGCGGCTGGCACCTGCAGTGCTCCACGCGCGGCAAACTGCATCATGTTCGACGGCAACTTCGAGGCGCGGATTTGATCAATCGTACGCGGCATGCTTCATTCCTCTGATTGCGGCGTGGGGCGTGCCTTTTCCCGGGTTAGAGATTCCAGCTCCTTTACCGCAAGATCGAAATCGCGAGTGATGCGGTTCGGTTTGCTGCGAAGAAACTCGTCCCGCAAAGTCCGATAGTACCAAAGAGTTCCCTCGCGTCCACCGCTGAACCGTGACCAAACGGATTCGCCGATCGCACGATAGTCACTGACGATGGAGCGAACGTTGTTAAGTTTGTCGGCGGCGGAGACAAGACGTGTCTCGGCGTTTTCCTTCTTCAGCCGATTGATGTAGCTCACTTTGCGATCGTGCCAGGGCGGCTTGGGAATGGAGTAGGCGTCGGTGCATCCGTCGACGATTTTCGCCACGCGAGCTCCAAAACGACGCCGAACCTCCTTCAGCATGGGAGCGCCACCGCAATCCTCGACCACGTCGTGCAGCAGCGCGGCGATGGCCAGATCTTCGTCACCACCGGCTTCGAGCACCAGAGACGCGACACCCATCAAGTGGGCGATGTAGGGGATGGTCGACGCCTTACGGGTCTGGCGGGCGTGTTGTGCGGCAGCAAAGTCGAACGCGCGCAGAAAGCGGAGGCCAAGTTTGATCTTTTTCTGTGCCCCGCGAGCACTCGGCGGTGGAGATTTCTTTGCTCCTTTCTTCACTGCCTCTCCCCGCGCCGCGCCAGCAGATACGCGCGAATGAACGGCTGTAAGTCTCCGTCGAGCACGCGATCAACGTCGCCGACCTCCATCTTGGTGCGATGGTCTTTAATCATGCGGTAGGGCTGCAGGACATACGAGCGAATCTGCGATCCGAATTCGATGTCGAGTTTGGAGTCTTCGATCTTCTTCGTCGCGGCGCGCTTCTTCTCCATCTCGAATTCGTAAAGCTTCGAGCGAAGCATGCTCATGGCGCGGTCTTTATTCTTGTGCTGCGAACGCTCGTTCTGGCAATTGGCGACCAGTCCGGTGGCGATATGAGTAATGCGCACGGCGGAATCTGTTGTATTGACGTGCTGTCCGCCTTTGCCGCTGGAACGGTAAGTATCGATGCGGATATCTTCCGGCTTGATGACGATTTCGATGCTGTCGTCGATTTCGGGAGAGACGAAGACGCTGGCAAAGGATGTATGACGGCGCTTGGCCTGGTCGAATGGTGAGATGCGCACAAGGCGATGAACGCCGATCTCGCTCTGCAGCAGGCCGAAGGCATACTCGCCATTGACAGCGAACGTCGCGGATTTCAGGCCAGCTTCTTCCCCGGGCTGGTAGTCGTAGAGGATCGTCTCAAAGCCTTGCCGCTCGGCCCATCTCAGGTACATGCGCAAGAGCATGTCAGCCCAGTCCTGGGACTCGGTGCCTCCGGCGCCGGGATGGATGGTCACGATGGCGTTGCGCGGGTCGTTCTCGCCCGAGAGCAGCGTTTCGGTTTCGAGTTTGTCGATGAGATCGCGCAGAGAAGCGATTTCGCGCTGCAAGTCGGTATCAACATTTTCGCCTTCTTTTGCCAGATCGAAATAGGCAGCGATGTCGCCGCCACGGCGGGCAAGATCGGCATCGGTGGCGAGCACATGCTCGAGACGCTTTTTCTCGCGCATGACCTGCTGCGAGCGCTGCGGATTCGACCACAGATTCGGGTCGGAGGCCTGCTTCTCAATTTCGGCTAGTTGCGGACGGACTTTCTCCGCGTCAAAGATACTCCCGGAGATCGTGGGTTTTTTTGCTCAGCTTTTCGTATTCCTGTTCGAGCTCTTGATTCATGAAGAGGTTTCAGCCTTCTGTAATTTCTTGGATGTGAAGCGACGCGCGAAGAGCGCGCCTGCAGAAATTATCGCACAGACATAAGCGAACCAATCCCCATAGCGGGTATAGAACGTGATAACGGAAGTGAGGGCGTAGGGCGCGACCAGTGCAGTGCGCTCCTTGCGCGGAATACGCGCGGCAACGCGTCCCCAAGGATCGATGGAGGCGGTTACACCGGTATCGGTGGCGCTCAATATCCAGCGATCATTCTCGATCGCGCGCATTCGCGTCTGGTTCAGATGCTGCGCATAGGCGCCGCTGTCGCCATACCATCCGTCATTCGAAATGTTGACGAAGACTTGTGCCCCTTGATTGGCGGACTGGCGGACTTCGTCGGGGAAGATCGACTCGTAACAGATAAATAAGCCGAGGGACGCGTCCCCGGCGAATAGCGGACGATGGGATTCGCCGTGCTCGAATTGTCCGACTTCCTTCGTCAGACCACCAGCAAAGGAGAACAGCATTGGAAATGGCAGGTACTCGCCGAAGGGAACCAGATGAACTTTGTCATAGCGCGATGTCCATTGGCCGGCGGGGCTGATGAGGGCTGCGGAGTTGAATATCGGACCTTCGACATTGGGCTGACGGGCGTCGGTGCCGATGGCCCCCACCACCATCCATGCGTTGGTGTCACGCGCAAGTTGGCTGACGGCATCGCGAAATTTGTGATCGTTCGCAAAAAAAGGCGCCGGCGATTCCGGCCAAACGATGAGATCAATTTTGTAATTCTTAGCCGAATTGGCGGTGAGTTGCGTGAGGTCACTCAGAGTCTGCTGAAAATACGCGGGTGTCCACTCGGCCTGCACCGGGACATTCTGCTGGACCAGCAAAGCAGCGCGATCAGCGTTTGCAAGGGGAGCATCGACCAACCGGGCAGCCTGGAGCACAGTAGCCGCCGCCAAAGCTGCAACCAGCATCGCCGTCCGCTTGGCGCGAGGAATCACAAACGCCGCGGCGAAAGCAATATTAACCAACGCGATCTCAAAAGAGATTCCATACACTCCCGTCCAACCGGCGATACGGCAGAGGGCGACGTTGTCCACTTGAGCGATGCCGAGCAGATTCCACGGAAATCCGGTGATGCGAGTGCGCGCCAATTCGACGGCGACCCACAGAAACGGTGCTATGACGAGTGCTGGCCGTAAATCGCGCGGACGCGCCAGCAAGCTCAGCAGCAATCCGAACAGCCCGTGATACAAGCCCAGATAGCAGCAAAAAAGGAACAGAACCAACAGCGCCATGGGAGCATTCAGGCCGCCATACAGGCGCATGGTATCGAAGATCCAGTAGCAGGTTCCGGCGTACCAGACGATTCCGCAGACGAAGCCCAGGAGAAATCCCTGCCAGGGCGTGGCCGGCTGGAGGTTAGGCGATCCGATCACTTCGAGTTCTCCCGCGGGACGTGCGCGCAGCAAGGCTACGATCAGCGGCGTCAGCGCAAACCAGGAGAATACGTACAAGCCCGGCACGGGGAAGATCAGTATCTGCAGAACGGCCGAAAGCAGAACCAGAAGCCAGGCACTGAGATGAATTTGCCTCACGAGGCAAGGATAGCAAAGGGCAGCGTTCCGCTCTCAGCTCTTAGCTTTCAGCTTTCAGCTCTTGGCTCTTAGCTGTCAGTTGTTTTGGCTTCGAACTCTCGGCTTTCCGCGCGTCGTTCCGCGCTGTTTGTCGTTTGAGGCATGAACGAACGAAACTTACGATCTCCGCAGTAACGTAGTTCGGTGGTGTGACGCGAAATACCGGACGCTCGGCGACTGGCTTCAGAGAAACCGATTGCCACTTTGCGTCGTCGTGTGTGTCGTGAAGGATGACGGCATCGGCACGGTCGAGGAATTCGCGGGCGGAGTTTTTGAAATCGGTTGTCGCAGGATCGAGCACTGTCAGATAGAGATCGGGGCGCACGAACTTCATCACACTGTTGGACTCGATAATTACGTTCTTCGCGCCCTCTATACGCTGACGGAAAGCGGGCATCGCTTCGGCGAGGCGTCCTTGCTCTGTGCGAACCCAAAATACTTTGGCGGCTCCGGCAGCCAAAAGCCTTGATGTGTCGGAATCGGCCCTCGTGTCGCGCTCTTCTGTGATCGCCCACGAATGGTCGCCCGTAGCGCAATCGCATGCCTCGCCATTGGCCGAGCAAATGCCGTGGCCGTATTGCGTTATTTTTGCGGCTATCCATTCGAACTCGGGTAATGCGGAGATGAGACCGGCAACAACGCTGGTTTTACCTACACTGCGGGAGTGTCCACCGATGACGACAATGGCCATTACCTGGACTTCCTTTGCTCGGCCTCGAGGCGATCCAGCACTCCTTTGTGATAGCGGGCACCGTGCTTTTTACCAGCGGCCACCAGCCATTCGAAATAGTCCTGAAATCCATCCAGTTCGTGGTCGAAAATTGGCTTTACGAAAGCGTAACGTGCATGTGGCTTGATCTGATCGAGTGGGGTCGACTCAAGCGCACTGACGAGGTGGTTGTATTCCTCCGATGTAATAGTGAATGGTTCCCAGATGGCCCCCGGCGACATCCCGCCGCTGCTCCCACCACTCGAGAGATGCTGGTTCAGAAGATGGAATGGCGGGAAAACTCCGCACGGCGGGAAATAGGGGATGTCGTACAGAAAAGTGAGCAGCGAGCCTTCACGGGGTTCGTCATCGCCACGAAAGAAAGTATGTGCGTATTGCACTCGCCTGAGATTGCCCATGATGCGATTGCCACCTAATCTTTTTTCGCCAGGCGAGCCAGAGTGGCCAATTGTTTCAAGTACTCGCGCAGCGGTTGCGCTGGAGTTCCCCAGAATGCCTGGCCCTTCCCGCGCAGAACCTTGTTGGGCAGAACGCCGCCCTGACCTCCGAGCATCACTCCCTCGCCTATTCGGGCGTGCTCCCCGATGCCCACTTGTCCGCCGAGTACGGCTCCATTTTCGATGACGATGCTGCCGGAAAGTCCACTCTGAGCCGCGATCACGACGTCCTCGCCGATCTGGCAGTTGTGCCCGATGTGCACGAGATTGTCGATCTTTGCGCCGCGGCGGATGCGGGTCTCGTCGAGCGCGCCACGGTCCACGGTGGCGTTGGCTCCGATCTCGACATCGTCTTCGATCACTAGCCGGCCGACCTGAGGAAATTTCTCATAGCGCCCAGTCTTGCGATCACGTACATAACCGAAACCGTCGCTGCCAAGAACCGCGCCGGCGTGGACGATGACGCGGTCGCCCAGAGTAGTTGCGGGATAGATCGTCACGTTCGGATAGACCTCGCAGGCTCGGCCGATCCTGACTGCGGCCCCGATGGCGCAACCCGAGCGAATGCGTGTGTTATCGCCGATGTCCGCATCTGCGTCAATCACGGCTCTGGCTTCGACAAATATACCCAGTCCGAGTCTCGCCGACTTGTGAATCACGGCGGTAGGATGAATTCTTTCCCGGGTAGTATCACTGCCATCGCGCGAGTCGCCTCGCAACAGCTGTGCAGCCCGAGCAAACGCCAGCTTCGGATGATCACTGATCAACATGGGCCGGGCGCCCCGGATGGAAGCCGCGAACTCGCCCGCGATGATGGCGCCGGCTCGAGATTTCAGCGCCGCCGGCAGATGCTTCTCATCTTCGACGAAAACAAGGTCTTCGTTGGAGGCGGACTCGATGCTGGCGACGCCGCTGACCTCAACGGGGAGCGTTCCGATCAGACGTGCCCCGATGCCTTCGGCAATCTGCTTTAGCGGACGCTTCATGCCTCTCACTCTATAGCAGCGGGGCAAGAAGAAGGAAGAACCAGCCTGCTTGATCAGAGCTCTTCAGGGGAGTGAGGTGGTGCTGCAGGTAGCGGCGCCCTGGCACATTACGAAGGTTCCTTGCGGCGAAGAGGATGCACCGCCCGTGCAGTTCGAGTCCGAACTAGTCAGGGTCCAATTCCCAATGACGACGCCGTTACTGAGCGTACCCGTGGTCGACGTCGTTCCATTGGAGGTTCCCGTAAGAGTTCCTTTCAGCTCCAGGGAGTTGCTGTTCGTAGTTGATTTCACGACCATATCAAATGGTCCAGTGACGGTGCCGTTGTTGGCGGTGCCCAGGGTAGTTGTACCTGAAATGGTTTCACTATTCGCTACGGTCGAGAAGCATGCGCCCTGGTTGAAGAAGGAGAATCCGGTGACATCGATTGGGCCCGTGGTGTTCACCGAAAACGAGACGTTGAAATTCAGCAGGCTCGCCTGACCGGTCCCGCCTGTGAGCTGCGCCTCCCAGAATCCGCCATTCGCGGTCGTGGCAATGGTGGACGTCTGGTTGGTGTTATTCGTGGCGCAGCCGCAAGCGGCAACTTCCAGCGCCACCGCAAGCAGGATTACAAGCTTCTTCATGGACCTTCCTGGTTTTAGGATCACTATGAGAATAGAGAGATGCAGGCAGGTGCGTCAATGGATGTAAGGGACATTCCAGGATCCGGCTTTCGATGGAGGAAACATCGGTCTCCCCAAGGTCCAAAAGCCGGATCTCACTAGAGGTTGATTTACACCTTCGTCATGGTGAAGGTGCCAGAACCGGTGCAGCTTGAGCTACCGGTCAACGTCCAGGTTCCGGTGATCGTGTTTCCGGCAACGGTACCCGACAGAGCCAGTGCGTTCCCGGCGGGCGTTCCGGACCGCACACTCATGCCAAATTTGCCGTTCACATTGCCATTAAGATCTCCGCTCAAGGTGAACGAACCGGTTTCAGTTTCGCCTGACGTAAAACACGACGAATTCGTGGTGAAACTGAAATTCGTAAAGGCCACTGACCCGTCGCTGTTAACCGTCATCGTGGTTCCGAAGGCAAATACAGGCGAATTCCCCCCGCTCACCAGCGTTGCGTTCCAGTTTCCATTCACGTTGTTGGGATTGGCGCTGCTATTCGAACCGCATCCGATTAGTGTCAGACTCATTACAAACAGAATTGCGACAGCAAACTGCTTCATTCGAGATCCCCCGCAGCCAAAGTCCGAAAGGCGCGTAGGGTAGATGCCAAAACGCGCTGGGACGGTCGCTTTCGCAGTCCTGCGATTGACACCTGAGGAGGAAGCGTTGACCTCAGGAAATTGCTGTATGCGGTCTTCTTCCTTGAACCTGACTCGGCCGGTTCACCCTGTAAATCCAGTCTCAGTTCGTGGCTCCCGGCCACCGTCGCGCAAATCCGACAACGATGAACACAATGGACACGCCGATCAGAAAACCAGCGGCAGACTCGGAATAGTCACCCTTAGTCCAGATACGGAGCAGGAGTCCGCCGCCGAGCATTAGCAGACCTATGGGCTGAAGACGATTGAGTTTGCTCTGCAACACGGGTCCTCCTCGGGCGTTCGACTATCGTGGCTCGGAACGCGGGCGTTACTGCTCGCACCACAACTATGCGCCGCGCTTTGCTTTCAGCTCCGTCAGTAGCTGTTCGATTCGGTCCTGTTTCTCGAGAGCGGCGAGACGGTCTTCGATGTCGTCAGCGGCGATTTCAGCCTTGGCCTGGCCTACGGCCTCCGAATGCGCCACCTTGCGCTTCATACGATCGAAGGCCGCAGCCTTGGATCCATCGCCGGATGCCATGCGCGCGTCGCTCGCCTTGCCGACGGCACGGGCGCGGCGGTGCTGGGCGATCAACAGGTCGGCTTTAGCCTGCGCTTCGGTCAGCTTCTGTTCGAGTTGCCGCAGCGCCGACTTGAGATTTTCCACCTGCGCCTTTTGATCGATGACCTGCTGCGTGAAGTTCTGACTCAGCTCACGATAACTTTCCACGCGTTGCAGGGAAGCGCGTGCCAGATCGTCCTCTTTCTTGTCGACGGCCAGTTCGGCTTTGCGCATCCATTCGGCAACTTTCTCTTCATTCTCTTTCTGCTTCTTTTCCAGCAGATGTTGATCGGCAATGGCGATGGCCACCTGCGTCTTCACCTGCAGAAGCTGGTTCTGCATGTCGAGAATGACTTGTTTGATCATCTTCTCGGGGTCTTCGGCCTTATCGATCAGGTCGTTGAGATTGGCCCGAACCAATGTTGCGACTCGCTCCAGTAGTGCCATAGTAAGCTCCCTTCGTTTTGCTTCGAGCTGCGAGCTATGAGCTACGAGCCAGCAAATCCTGGCTGTCCGCTCGAGTTGTCTTTAGCAGTTGCACGAGTTCGAGATTGCTCCTCGCGCCATTCCGCTGCCGATCACGATTCCGACCACTGCCAATCCCACCGCCGACGTAATGCTAAGGAGGCCCAAACCACGCCCACGGCTGCTGCTATTGCAGTCACGAGCGTAATTGCGTCTGCGATTTTTCTGTTTGTTTCCATGACTGAGTCTTTGCTTCGTGCACCCGATGCAGCGCCGCGCATTCCGGACACGCCGGGCCTTTGCGCCGGTAAGACGCTCCGATCGCCAGTCCGATGGCCACGCCAAGGGCAAGCCACACCCCCACATTGCCCGCCATCACTCCAAACACCGCACCCAGCGCAGCTCCCAGCGCGATGCCTAGTCCCGCGTATTTTGGTTTGCTGGTCATAACCCTGCTCCTGAAACACCGAGCGTCGCTCGGCCCCACGTTTTCAAAGTACTGTCTTCCATGCACGGGGACAGGCCCCGGCCCGTCCCCGGAACCCCTCGCTAGGCTTTCGGCAACTCTGGCGGCTTTGGACCTTTGTCGCCGATCTGCCTAACTTTTCCGAGCAGTTCTGATAACGGCATACCCGAAAGCGTTTCGAACAACGCCGGCACTTGAGCCGCCATCTTGGTGATGTCGCCGGTAATTTTGTTCATGCCGGCAGCATCGCCGTTCCCGGTGGAGACGATCGTGATCTTGTCGACATTCGCCAACGGGCTGGCCAAAGCTTTCACGACCTCTGGCATGCTGGCAAACAGCTTGTCAATCACGGCCGCCTGGTTGTACTCCTGGTAGGCTTCGGCCTTCACATTCATCGCCTTGGCTTCCGCTTCGCCTTTCTTGAAGATGATCTCGGCTTCCGCCTCGCCCTGCTGGCGAATGGCAGAGGCCTGGCCTTCGGCTTCAGCCATCAGGCGCGACTTCTCGGCGTTGGCCAAAGTTTCGATCCTCTGACGCTCGATCTCCGCCTGCTTCAACACGGTAGCAATCAGTTCTTTCTCGCGGCGATTGATTTCCGCTTCCTGCACCTTGACCTGCTGCTCCTTCTCAACCTGTTGCACCTTCACCTGCTCGGCGATTACCTGTTGCTGCATAATGTTGGTCTGGATGTCATAAGCCTTGTCAGCCTGCGCCTGTTGGCGCTTCGTGACTTCTTGGAACTGCGCTTTCTTGACCTCAAGATCGCGTTGTGCCTCGGCTTGTTTAGCGAGCGACAATGTTTCTGCCAGAACCCGCTCCTGGTCGGCCTGTGCTTTGGCGACTGCGGATTCTCTTTGTGCCAGGGCACGCTTGATCGCGGTATCGCGATCGGCTTCGGCAGCGGCAACGTCGGCGTCGCGTTTGATGCGCGCGACGTCGGGGCGTCCCATGTTGGTGATGTACTCGTTCTTGTCGCGCACTTCTTTGATGGTGAACGAGATGACTTCCAGCCCCATCTTGTTCATGTCATCGGCGCAAGTGGAGCGCATGCGGTCGGAAACCATCTCCGGCTGCTTGACGATTTCTTCTACCGTGAGCTGGCCGATGATGCCGCGCAGGTGCCCTTCCATGACTAGGCGGATCAGGCCCTGGCGCTCGTCATCGGTTTTAGTCAGGAACTGCTCCGACGCGGTCAGGATCGATTCGGTATCCGATTTCACCTTGATCTGAGCGACAGCTTCGACCGTGACTGCAACGCCCTGCTTCGTGTACAGATCCTGTTGCGGTGCGACGTCGAATGACATCAACTCGAGCGAAAGTTCACGGCAAATCTGCACCATCGGCAGAACCATGGTGCCGTGTCCTTTCACGACACGGGTTCCACCCAAGCCGTACACGATCAACGCTTCGTGCGGTCCAGCCTTTCGGTAGATCCGCGCCATTCCGCTGATCAAGAAAAGAATGACCATAACTCCGAGCGAAACGAATATCCAGATCACAGCCATATGGGAAAGTCCTTCGAACATAACGCCTCCTGTTACCAGTGCAATTGAGAAACAGTTCGATCGAACGAGTCACTCGACGCCGGGAAACTCGTGCCCACCAACTCGGAATGGACCGGCGACACTTTCAAATTGAATTCGACAATGGAGTAGTTGCCATACCAACAAAAACCTAAAACGATGTAAGCAACGGCCAAGGCCACCCAGGACGCGACGGGCTTGGATATGTGGAGAATCAGGCTCACCGCAGAAAAAACGACAAGGATGACGAGCATAATCCCGAGGCCCGTTTCCACGGCGCCTTCGCGGGAGGCAAAGCCATTTGCCTGCCCCATTCCGTTGAAATGCACCGCCATTTGCGCTGGCAACTGATCCCAAACACGCCAGTAATTCCAGGCCGCAGTCGGAAGCGTAAGCCACATCAGCACAACTGCCTGTTTGTACCAACTGTGGTTCATAAAGCTCCTCGCCAACTAGTCGTTCGCTGTCTTTCCAGTTGTGCTGGTTTCATCCAGTTCGCCGGACATCTCACTCCACAAGCGAACGTAGGCGATTCCCTTCGCGTAGCGCGTCACCACGACCTCGGTTCCTTTTGCAATAGCCGTGCCGTCTTCGCTGCGAGCACCGCACACACGGCGAGTCCCCATTTGCGAGTAGATCAACTCACCCGTCCCGCCTTCGCGGATCGGAACCGAAAGCTTTCCCAGCACTCCTACCATCTCGAAGTCCGCGGGATCGAGATATTCCTGATCCGACATCAATATCCTCGTCAGGAACAAGAAAATGATGGTTCCCCCGACCAGCCCCGCAATGACTGACAAACTCAAGGCCAAGCCGACCCAAAGCGCAGAAAAACGCGTCAGCAAATAACCAGTTCCACCGAACCACGCCAGAAACGCGGCGATCGACGGCGGGTTGAAGGGCGAAACGCCGGCGCCGCGAGCACCATGATTCACTTCACCTGCGTGTGAAGATGGAGCATGGCTGCCGGTAGTTGACGCGTGCGTCGCTGGTCCATGTGCCACAGGCAGGTGTCCACCTGCGTGCCCGTGAAAATGCGGCAGGTGGAGGCGCCCAAAACGCGATCCGCCAAACACAAACGAAAAGAAACTGAAGCAAAAGCCGATCGCGAAACAGATTAAGTAGAAATCTGACCAGGTCATCGCACTCGCCTCCCTTCTCCATTCATCCCACGTTGTTGGCTTGCAGCCAAATCCGGACGCAGCGCATCCAGAAGGCGGTCCGCCAATCCCGGCGTGTCGAGAATCGCACCCAGCAGCAGAAAACAGCGGCGCGTATCTTTTTCGCGAGCGGCCTTGATCATTACATTGCTCAGTTCCGCATCGCTGGCAAAACGCTCCGACCCCTGCAGCAGCCAGACATCAAGTTTGCCCTCGGTGGTACGCAGGTCCGAGGTCAACTCCGCGTGATACCCCTCGGGGTCGTCCACCAGGAATCCGGGATGAACTTTAAAGAACTTTGCCAGCAAAGCGCGCGACGACTGCGTCATGTGCGGGCGTGTTCCGCTCTCGATCTGCGAGAGATAGGACTGGCTGATGGGCTTCGTCTTGGGCATCTCCGCGCGCATGGCGCGAACCAGTTCCAGTTGGGTCATCGGGCGGCCCAGGCCACGCAGCGATCCCTCGACCTCACGCAGGTAGCGAATCTTTTCACCCAGCTTCATTACCGCCGCCCCGGGCTGTATTTCAAATCGAGATATTTATATTGCAATTTGCAATTTATGTCAAGATTTCTATTTCAAACGTTTTCAGATACTTGCAAAGTTTGTGAGGCCAAAAGAAAAGCCCCCGGTATTCACCGGGGGTTTCCCTCTCGACACGATTGATTTGGGCTGGGCCGGACTATTGCTTCCGGCTGTTGTGCTTGTCTTTGTAGATCTGGCGCGACATCTTGTTTTGCTGTCTGTTTACCTGTTGGCGCTCCTGCTGCGTCAGCTTGCCACCGTTAGCGGCGCGATCATTATGGACTTCCTGGTTGATGCGCCCTTCATTGTGTTCCAGGTTCTTAGTCTCACCGGCAGTCAGCTGTCCGCTATTGACACCCTGCGCGATGCGGTCTTGCTGGTTTTCGGCACGCTTTCCAACTTCGCTCGTCGGGTTCGTCGTTTGCTTCGCTGCATTGTGCTTGTCGTTATAGATCTGATTGGAAAGTGCGTTTTGCTGCTGATTGATTTTCTGCTTGTCCGCGGAAGTCAGCGTGCCGCCGTTCTCCTGGCGCATATTGTGCTCTTCCTTGTTGATCCCCTGCTCATTCTTTTCCAGGTTCGTGGCTTCGCCGGCGGTCAGCTGCCCGCTCTGCACTCCCTGCCCAATGCGATCCTGCTGGTTCTCTTTGCGCTGGTTAACGGTCTGGCCGGTCGGCGGCTGAGATGCGTTTGTGCTCTGAGCTGGCGGCGTGTTCTGCGCGAGTGCCGGAAACGCGAATGCCGCAAGCACTGCGCTCAGAAACGTGATCTTGATACTCTTCATAACTTTTCTCCCTGGGGACTGGAAGTCCGTCGAATTTTACTCACCTTCATGGCCACACGAGAAGGAACCCATAGTGTCAAGAAATGTTGCGCAGGCCGGTATCTTACCGCAATTCAGTAATTTAGGGTCAAAAGAATCTATGTCGTCTAAAGTCCGGCCTCAATTCGGGAGCGGGGGTCCAGGTAATCGCGGAGGGCATCCCCGATGAAGTTGAAGCTCAGGACCGCGAGCATGACCGCCATTGCGGGGAAGAGCAGGAGATCCGGTGCGTCGAAGAGGTGGGCCCGACCGTCGTTGAGCATGGTTCCCCAACTGGCAGTTGGCGGAGGAACGCCCAGGCCGAGAAAACTCATGGTGGCTTCCGCGAGGATCGCACCTGCCATTCCAATGGCGGCCTGAACGATGACCGGTTGAATGATATTGGGCAGAATGTGTCGCACGATGATGCGGAGATCGCTCGCGCCGAGCGCGCGAGCAGCTTCGACGAACTCGCGTTCCCGGGCAGCCAAGACTTGTCCGCGAACCAGACGCGCATAGCCGACCCATCCACCAAGCGATAGCGCGAGAACCAGGTTGAAAATTCCCGGGCCACGAAATGCGACGAAGGCAATCGCGAGAAGAATCCCGGGAAAGGACAGAAACGCGTTCATCAGGACGACGTTGACGAAGCGGTCGATGCGGCCGCCGTAATATCCGGCGATCGAGCCGATGATGAGACCGAGAGCTAGCGAGATCAGGACGACGCAGCCGCCAACGAACATGGAAATGCGGGAACCGTAGATGACGCGGGAGAGGATGTCACGTCCGAGTTCGTCGGTGCCGAACCAATGATCGTGCGACGGCGGGCTGAGGCGAGTTGGAAGATTGATTCCGGCGGGATCCTGCGGCGCGATCCATGGAGCGAAGAGCGCGAAGATTACGAAGATGACGACGAGCACGACCCCGATCGCTGCCAACGGATTGTGGCGGGCGTTGCTGCTGATGCGGCGGCTGAGCGGAATGGCAGACGTCGACACTGCGCACTATCTTAACCGAGTCGAGATTCGGGCTTCCTGGTCCCAGGATGCGGCCTCCGCAATTCGTTGAGTCATGTGCGGGCGCGGAGCGGCGATTCCCATTTCGGGAAAGGCTTATATACCCCCGGGTGGACGACCTCATCAAATCATGAAGTTAGGGGGGTTAATATATACTTGACACACGCGAACATCTGGCGTATATTTCATTCATGAAAGCGCCTCGCACCCTTCAAGAAGCCATCGTTTACTTCTCCGATCCGGACCGCTGCTTTGAGTACGCCAAGTCCCTGCGGTTCCCTGACGGCAATGTTGTTTGTCCTCGTTGCTCCAGCGCAAAGAACTACTTCATCAAGACACGTAAACTGTGGCTTTGTCGCGGCTGCAATAAGCAGTTCACGCTGAAGGTCAATACGATCTTTGAGGATTCGCCTCTTGGCCTTGACAAGTGGATGATGGCGTTTTGGATGCTGGTGAACTGCAAGAACGGCGTTTCCAGCATGGAGATTCACCGCGCTCTTGGCATTACCCAAAAGTCGGCATGGTTCATGCTGCAACGCCTTCGCGCTGCATTGCACAACCGCACGTTTGGTTCTACGTCGAAGCTCGGTGGACCGGATTCCGAACTGGAAGCGGACGAGACTTTCGTCGGCGGACTGACGAAAAATATGCACAAGGACCGCAAGTTGCGTCTTGTGAAGCAGGGCGGTATGCATGGCGGGAAGACGGTTGTACAGGGAATCCTTGACCGCAACCTTCGGCAGGTTCGCGCTCAGGTTGTTCCTAACATTACTCGTGAGACCCTTCAAAATGTTCTTCTCAAGAACATCAAGTACGGCTCGAAAGTCTACACGGATGACGCAATAGGCTACGACAAGGTCAGCTATAACTTCGTTCACGATGTTGTGAACCATGCCGAGCGGTACGTTAACGGTCGCGTCCACACGAACGGGCTTGAGAATTTCTGGTCGCTGCTTAAGCGCGGCCTTCGCGGAACGTACGTTGCTGTTGAGCCTTTTCATTTGGCGCGTTATATCGACGAACAGGTTTTCCGTTATGACCCAGCCCCCGAAAACTGGACCACATAGAATGTGAGTTCTCCCGAACCCATGAGAGGAGAACCGCAATGAAAGGTACGCGACACAGCGAAGAGCAG
>Ga0209168_10001300_pt1 | contig 20017 bp, 17 predicted proteins | sample Coa_R1_FD_187156 | JGI IMG/M metagenome (GOLD analysis project Ga0209168, IMG submission 187156) | Surface soil microbial communities from Centralia Pennsylvania, which are recovering from an underground coalmine fire - Coalmine... | ecosystem: Environmental > Terrestrial > Soil > Unclassified ...
CACCAATGAACTCTGCGGAGAGGGTTTTGGAGAGATCCACTGTCTGATCCGCGGAAAGAGCTCGGAAGCGCAGCAGATGTTTGCCCGCTGGAATTTTCAAAGTTTCGGAATCGACGCCATGAATTCCCCCGAAGACGACTAATTTTCTTTGCTCTCCACCGTGCAACGCCCGGGTGAGCGCCAGCGTGTCGTCAACCCATACGTAGAGCGTCGCATTCTTGAATTGATGCTGGACCGCGAGGTCGAGTGTGGATGACGGGACCACGATCTGCTTTGCCTCGTACGTCTTGTTTTCAATGTGCTTCTTATGCAAGTGCCGCGGGTTGGCAGTTTCTGCGGGAACTTGTTTCACTTCTGGACTTGCCGCAATGGCCGGACGGGAGCTATCTGTCGGCGAAGGGCCAACAGCCGGAACACCGGCAGGCAGGCCGGCTTTTGAGTAATTCACGAGGAGCTTCGATTGGGCTCCGAGGATGACGAGCAGGACTACTGTCGCGGCTCCCAGGATTAAGTCGCGTACTGGCGCCTTGAGGAATACGTGGCGAACCACGCTCCGAGCCTCGCCGACGGCGGTAACCGGCGCAACCACTTGAGCGGCGGTCTTGCCTGTTCGAGTGACGCCCGATCGAGTTCCGGTGCGAGCTGCCGTCTGGTGCGACGTTGTAGTCAATCCCGTTTGGCGAAGCTGCTGTAGCTGACGCAGGTCCTCAGCCAACTCCGATCCTCGCTGATAGCGATCATCGGGATTCTTTGCCATGGCACGATCGATTACAGCATCGAGGTCTGGAGGCAAGGTCATATCCAGAGCGCTGGCAGCTATGGGCTCGCGATTGGCCACCTTGAAGCAGACCGTGGTAGCGCTGTTGCCCTGAAACGGCGAATGCCCGGTAACTATGGCGTAGAGAATCACTCCCAGAGAAAACAAGTCAGAGCGGCCATCGCAACCTTCGCCGCTCAGCTGCTCGGGAGCCATGTAGGCCGGAGTTCCGAGAACGCGGCCAGGAACGGTGAAGTGCGCGAGATTGAGCTTGGCGATACCGAAATCGGCGATCTTGGCGTGGCCGTCTTGCGTTATGAGAATGTTCGCGGGCTTGATGTCGCGATGGATCACTCCCTGCGCATGCGCATAGTCAAGCGCTTCGGCAATCTCGATGGTCAGCTGTAGAGCGTAATCCAGTGGCAGCTTCTTCTCGCGCGACAGAATCCGGCTTAGCGATTCGCCCGCGACAAATTCCAGGACAATGTAGGGATCGCGATTTTCTGGATTCTCTCCGACGTCGAAGACGCCGACAATGCCGGAATGATGAAGTCGTCCGGCCGCCTGGGCTTCGTTCATGAAGCGGAGGCGGAATTCCTTCTCTTCGTCAGGTTCCTGGCCCCAAAGAGAAACGGTCTTCACCGCAACGAGACGATCAATCTGCGGATCCCGGGCCTTGTAGACGACGCCCATGGCGCCGCGGCCAAGTTCGCCAACGACCTCGTACCGGCCAAACCGCTTGCCTTCGGGATTCTCCATCCTATGAATGCCTCAGAACGCAGTTTCGGACACTTCGGACGCTGGGGAAGGATTCTCACTATGGTATCGCCTCAGATGCCGTGATTCTGCGGAGTCTTGGGCCTAATCCATTACGGCGGTAATGCAAGAGTAAGCAGACGTGGCAGCCTGGTTGAGTATCCGGGCATTGGGCGATCGAATTGAACTTCCCTTGTTACCAAGATCACTTTGCCGTGTGACTTGGGGCACTTATTGCCTTTTTCGCCATCTGTAGGATTTTTGGGGGTGTGTCTGAGGTGTCCACGCTGCACGCCATTGAGGGCCGGGCGGTGTCCCATTACCGCATATTGGAGCGCCTGGGGAGCGGTGGGATGAGCGTGGTGTATAAGGCCGAGGACCTCAAGCTTGGCCGGCCGGTAGCCCTCAAATTCCTATCCGACGATCTAGTCCACGATCCGCAGGCGTATGAGAGGTTTCGCCGCGAAGCTCGGGCCGCGTCATCTCTGAACCATCCCAATATCTGCACGATCTACGAAGTGGGAGAGCAGGACGGGAAGGTATTTATCGCGATGGAATGCCTGGAAGGTCATTCCTTACGCGATGTGTTACGCGGCTCACCTTTGGAGCTGGATCGGCTTCTGGAACTTGGAATGGAAGTTGCCGATGCCCTCGACGCCGCTCATTCGCGTGGCATCATCCACCGCGACATAAAGCCGGCGAACATCTTCGTCACGGACCGCGGACATGCCAAGGTGCTCGACTTCGGTTTAGCCAAAGTTTCGGACCGGGCAGCGTTTGGGTTGACAACGACGGTTAGTGATAACGGTCTGACGACCCCGGGGACAACGATGGGAACGGTCGCATATATGTCGCCGGAGCAGGCTCTCGGGAAGGAACTCGATTTCCGAACTGATTTGTTTTCGTTTGGAGTGGTCTTGTACGAGATGGCCACGGGAGCGTTGCCGTTCTCGGGAAATACATCCGCTGCGATATTCGACTCCATCCTGCACAGCGCACCTGTATCGGTTGGACGCCTCAACCCGGCATTGCCGGCAGAATGTGAGCGCATCATTCACACCGCACTGGAGAAAGAACGGGATGTCCGATATCAGAGCGCATCAGAACTTCACGCCGACCTGAAACGTCTGAAGCGAGACACCGACTCCGATAAGATTCTGGCACCAGGGGGCCGCATATCCCGAAGTACGATGGCAGCGCGGCCAGCAAAGAAGAAATGGCAGCGAGCGCTGGCGGCGTGCTTGCTCGCGGCGGTTATGGCGGTTGGATGGTTGTTGATGCCGCGGCCCGCGGCGAAGGTTATCGGGATCAAACAGATCACGCGGGACGGTCATCCCAAGAACAGGCTCGTAACCGATGGCTCGCGAATTTACTTTGCAGAATTCGACCATGGCCACATGGTGCTGTCGCAAGTGTCGGCTTCAGGAGGCGAGACATTTCCCATATCTGTGCCGCTTCAAAATGTCAGCCTCTCTGGCATCAGTTCAGATCATTCTTCACTCTTGATCTCGGAGTTCGTGGGTGGAGGCCCTTCGCCGTTCTGGAAGCTTCCGCTGCCGGCTGGATCTCTGCGCCGGATTGGCGACTTTGAGGGCAGCGAAGCAGCGTGGTCGACAGACAATCGGGAGATGGCTTTTGCGAGCGGTGCGGATCTCTATCTTGCGGACTCCGACGGAAGCCATCTGCGCAAACTTAGGACGTTTACCGAAATGCCTTCCGGGATTCGCTTTTCTCCCGATGGCGGACGGCTGCGGTTCACGTTGAAATCGCGGGAGAGCAATATTTCGTCACTGTGGGAGATCGATGTGGACGGCACAAATCTGCATCCGTTGCTGCCGCGATGGAAGCCGGATGGGCTGCAATGCTGCGGCGACTGGACTCGCGATGGCCGCTATTACATCTTCCAGGTTCAGGTTGCGGCCAGCACCGTTGATCTTTGGGCGATGCCGGATCGGCCGCATTTTTTCCAGCGCGCCGAGCCAGTGCAATTGACGAACGGCCCGGTGTGGTACATGGATCCCGTCGCCAGTGCCGAAAACAACCGAATCTTCGCCAACGGCGAACTCCTGCAGGGAGAACTCGTCCGCTACGATTCGGAATCGCGACAGTTTGTTCCATTTCTCTCCGGAGTGTCAGCGGGCGAAGCGGACTTCTCACCGGATGGAAAATGGATTGTATACGTGAGCTATCCGGAGCTGACGTTGTGGCGTTCTCGCGTAGATGGCTCCGAACGAATGCAGCTCACTTATTGGCCGACATACGCAACTCTGCCGAGGTGGTCGCCGAACGGGGAGGAGATTGCGTTTGTGGGCACGCTTTCTGGCAAGCCATGGAAAATCTACATCGTGTCCGCAGAAGGCGGCACGCCGCGGGAACTTCTGCCGGACGATCGGGAGGAATCGGACGTTACCTGGTCTCCTGACGGGAAACAGCTGGCCTTTGGGCGTCCGACATATGGAACACAGGCAGGAACGCAGGACATTCAGACCTACGATCTCAGCACGCACCAAACAACCAGCATTCCGGGGTCGACGGGGCTTTTCAGCCCGCGCTGGTCGCCCAACGGGCTGTTTCTGGTCGCTTTGACGGGCGACTCGAAGAAACTGATGTTATTCGATTTGACGACTCAAAAATGGTCTGAGTGGCTTCATGTAGAGGACGGGACCGTCGGTTATCCGGTGTGGGCTCCGGATAGCAAATCGATCTACATCGAGCGCTTCTACGGAACGGAGCCTTCCATGCACAGGCTAAAGCTGGGAGAGAATCGGTCGCGGCGATTCCTGACGTGGAATGACTTACATCGGTTCGGAGGCATCTGGGGAACATGGTCGGGTATTGCGCCCGACGGAAGTGTTCTCGTAGTGCGCGACGTCAGCTCACACGAAATCTACGCGCTCGATCTGCAACTTCCGTGAAGCACCTGCCGGGGCCAGCAACGATCAACAACGACTTCTGTGGAGACAGGCCAACTTGCCGAGGCTGTTTTATCAGGAAGGGATCGCACACTGGAAACCGGGAGCTGGCAACTGCGGTTAGCCGCCGGTGACGAAGCCGCCGGTGTGGGCCAGCGTCATGCGGAGATACTTGTAAGGGTTGACGGGAACATCATTGATGCGTACTTCGTAGTGAAGATGGGGACCGGTGGAGCGACCGCTCTCTCCTACGTATCCAATCACGTCGCCGCGGCGAACGTGCTGGCCGGTGGCGACCGCAAATCCGGAGAGGTGCCCGTAGCGGGTGCTGATGCCATTGCCGTGATCGATCATGATCGCCTTGCCGTAGCCGCCCAGCGTATCGGTGAATGTCACAACGCCGTCAGCCGGGGCAATAATTGGCGATCCGTAGCTGGTACCAATATCAACCCCGCTGTGAAACGCGCCCTCGCCGTTGAACGGATCAATGCGCTCACCGAAGCTGCCGGTGACCTGGCCTTGCACCGGCCATAGATTGGGCGCGGAGTTTGCACGCTCCCAGTCGGCAGTTGTCGCATTACGCGTCAGACCCATGGTCAATCCAACCATCGTCGCTCCGGTCAGCGCGGAAGTCCGGAGAGCGTGGAGTTGATCCAGTGAAGAAGTTACCTCTGCGTCCTGGATCTGATCGGTGGTTGCGGTGACAAGGGTAGGTTCCGCCTTCAGGCCGTACAGCGCCGAGACTTCACCAGCGATCGAGCCGAGAGAGGCCACCTGCACATCGCGCTCCTTCGCAACCTTCTCCAGCCGCGAGTAGCTGACTTTCAGCTGATCTTTTTCCGTGCGCAGCTGATTAAACTGCGAAACCTTCAGCAGCATGCGAGTGTAGGAGCTGGCGATTCCGGTCAGGCTGAGAAATCCGATTGCGGCGCCGATAACGAAGACATACAGGTAATGCACGGGGATGGAGATTTTGCGCAACTGCCCGTCGTCCCCGCGGGCCACAAAAAGGATGTAGAAGCGTTTCTGCAAATCGTTCCTCAGCTGTTGAAGCATCAGGTCCGGAGTTTCAGGCCAAAGTTTCTAAGGTTTCAGAACGCCTGTTCGGACCACCTGATTTCTTTTAGGGCTGCGATCCCATCTTGGGAATGGAAACTTGTTTCGCGCCCTTTACCTACCAGAACTGCGACCGGGGCTCAAAATCTTTTGCTCGTCTGCAATGCCAACAGGTTGCAGCACTTAGCCCAAGTCAAAAGGTTTGTGAATGACTGGTTAACGGTAACAAACATGGTTCCCCCTGTCAACGATGGCAGGACATGTTTGGGGTTACCGAAGGCGGGTAATCCGGAGGGCACCAAGGGGCAGGTTACCCGAGAGTCCGTTGGGGCAGGCGATTGCAGTCTTCGTTGAGAAGCCGAGTGCGGGACTCTGCGGCGGTATAGTTATTGCCGAATGCCACTTCCGGAACGAGAACTGATCGAGCAAATCCGGCGGATCGTTGGAGCGTCTGGACAACCTCGTGTTCGCGCTGGCCGTGGTGCGATTCGGGTTGGAATCGGCGACGATTGCGCGGTGCTGCGGCCTCGGGCAGGGCATGATTTGCTCGTGACCACCGATTTCACGCTGGAAGGTGTTCACTTCCGGCGCGACTGGCATTCGCCCGAGTCGGTGGGGCATCGCTGCGTGGCTCGGGGGCTAAGCGATGTTGCGGCAATGGGCGGCGAACCGGTTGCGGTTTTCTTATCGCTGGCGCTGCCACGAGAACTGCCGCAGTCGTGGGCCCAACAGTTTCTTCGCGGCGTGACACGGCTCGCTGAAAAGCATCATGCTTCGTTGGCGGGAGGAGATACGGCGGAATCTCCCAATGGAATCTCGGCCGACATCATACTGCTGGGGAACGTCCCGAAGGGGAAGGCAGTTTTACGTTCCGGCGCGAAACCTGGCGACCGGATTTACGTTAGCGGTCAATTAGGCGGATCGGCGGCAGCAGTCATCGAGATGCGGCACCATCCGAAGAGGAAGTCTAATCCGGCCACTTATCCGAGACATTTCTTTCCGGAGCCCCGGATCGGGGTTGGACGCATTCTTCGCGAGAAGGAACTCGCCTCGGCGATGATTGACACAAGCGATGGCCTTTCAACCGACCTCGCGCACATTTGCGAAGAGAGCGGTGTAGGAGCCGAACTCACTGCCGGCGCGATTCCGCAGGCACAAGTTGGCAAGCCTGCACGCGACGTGGGTATCGATCTCGCGCTGCACGGCGGCGAGGATTATGAACTGCTGTTCACGGTTCCGGGAGGGAAACGTGTCCCCCCGCAAATCGCCGGGGTCCCGCTCACATGCATCGGGGAGATCAAGCGGGGGCGGAAAATTCTTTTGAAAACCGGCAGCGCTCCTGCGCATCAACTCACGGCAGGCGGTTGGGAACATTTCCGGGGATAAGTATCTCGACGGCGGCAGCGCAAGTCGCCCGCTCGACAGCCTGGACGGATACCGGCACTGTGATCGATGTCGTTACCTCCGTCACTAGTCAGTCTCTACCCGCGGTCACCAATCCGGACTACAGTAATAAGCATGTCGTCCCGTAAAGTTCTCTTCCTGCCGTTTGTCTTGCTGCTGAGCGTCGCCGTCTCTGCCGAAAAAAAGCAACAGCCTCCGCCGCCTGCGCACGCGCACCATCCGTCGCCCCCGGTCACGGATAAGTTGATCCAGAAACAGTTCGGCGAAAACTGTTCTGTGCTGGCGGGCCCGCCGCAGTTTGTGGCCGACCTGGATGGGGACGGCGTTGATGATCTGGTCGTCGCAGCCCGCTGCAAAAATCCTATGGCCGATCGAGACGAATACAGTTTTGTGGTTGCCGATCCGTACGACAGTTTTCTTGGGTATGGCGACGTCAAGGTGACCTCGACGTTCGCTTCCGATGCACCGGATCGGCGCGGCGTTTGCCTGTTGATCATTCATGGCGATGGAAAAGATGCCTGGCGCGCGGAGACTCCGAAAGCAAAATTCCTGCTCATCAACCTGCCGTTCAAAACTCTTGCGGTGAAGCGGCTGACCACGAAAAAGAGAACGATCCTCGGGATTTACATGGAAGAGCAAGCCGAGGGAGAAAACACCTCGTCGGTCCTTTTCTGGGATGGCAAGAAATATAAGTATCAGCAACTGGGGTCCGCGCTTGACGATGAATAGGTCTTGATCGAGTCCCTCCAGACCTGTCAGGCTCGCTTGTAATAAGGGAATTCCGTTGTGCCCGCCTTTCTGACATTCTTTTCAGCGAATGCGCACACGCGATCGAGAGCGGCCTGTAACTCCGCGGTGTAGCGCTCAAGATCCTCATCACTGGCATCGGAGGGCACCGGAATCAATTTACCGACTCTCACCAGCACCCGCGAGAAGGGACGGGGAATCATCATGCGGTCCCAGCTGTGCAGAACCCAGGCCTTCTCGACAGCAGCGTGAAACGTAGTCATGGCAAGGCCGGAAGACCGCGCGAGTCCCGACGGCCCTGGCTTGACCTTGCGCCGCGGGCCTCTTGGGCCATCGAGGGTGAAGGCGACAGTCCAGCCTTCTTCGAGCGCGCGCCGCAAGCCGAGGAGCGCGCGAATGGGATTGCGGCTGCTCGAGCCCTTCACCGCGACGAAGCCGAGCCGCCGGATAATTCTCCCCATATACTCGCCGTCGTAGCTGAAACTGCTCATTACGCGGATTCCCATGTCGCGGAACAGGTACGTTGCGGGGATCATGCACTCGTGCCAGAAAGACGCGACCAGCGGGCGTTCATCGAGCGTCTTCTGAGCGCCATCTTCGTAGGAAACGCTGACGCGCAAAGTGGGACCAAGCAGGCGGATAAACCAATACCCGGCCCAAACGATCATGCTAAGAACGATCCGCTGACGCAGGGTCCACCGGCGTGGGCCGGAGTTTTCTTCGGCGGACTTGCTGGTTACAGGCGTAACAGCTTCGGGCACGAGCCTATTGTAGCGAGTGGGGAATTGTTGAGTTGAGTTTTGATTGTTAAATGAACTCGCGGCTCCAGAGGTTTCCCAATCAACAATCAAAATTCCTAATTTTCGAGGTAAGAATCGATCCAGGTCTTGATCTTCATTCGGCGCTGGTCGGCGGCATCGAAACGCACTCCGATTGATTTGGGCTTGTTCCAGCTGATCACGCCTTTCACATAAACGCGTGGCAATGTCATAAGGGCGAAGGATACTTCGACACTGGCTCCCACCGAAAAATCTTCGGCGCTCTTGATAGACATGCCGCCAGAACTCATCTCGATGCTGGTTGCGCTCACGCGTTTGTTGTCGCCGACAACCGACACTTCGGTGATGATCGGGATGCGTACGTAGCGGCGGAACTCGTGCTGTACCAGCATGCGCGTTGCGCGCACGAGCTTTAACATGGCCGGACGCTCAAGTGGGACGTGGAACATGGCATTGATCCCATATTTCGAGAAGCGCATTGCCTCCTGAGCGCTGCCGCCAACCCCATAGATTACACAGCGGCTGTTGGAACGGGACGAGCGCGCGGCTTCCATCACCTCTTCGGCTTCAGTTGCGAGCGGCAGTACGCAGGCCTCGAATTTTTCTTTCCGAATCCGTTCTGCAGGATTCGAAGTGATCGGCACTGTATCGATGCCAAACTGCCGGAAGCATTCATTCAGAAGAGCGCGGTGCGGTTCGTTGAATCCGACCAATGCGGCGCGGGCGGCGGTTTTACGAGAGGCGGGCAACGGAGCAAGTGTGGTGGCGAAAGCTTTATCCATAAGGTCCAGGGGAAGACTCCACTTTCGAAAAGTATTTTGGAAGACGAACACGGGAGTGGCAACGACCCAAAGGACAACAAGCCGGACCTCCTAAAGGACACTCATTTCAGAAGAAGCACGGGAGATTGGACATTACCCCGGAAGCCCGCGCCAGATAAGGCGTTTGCGCGAGTTCGACATTCGCCAATTGCCGCACAATAGTCGGCGGTGACGCTAGTGTGGGGACGGAAGGGAGCAAAAAATGAACGTTCGTATGTGGGGATCGAGGCTACTCGGTCCAGCGGCGGAACAGCAGGGCGCCATTCGTGCCGCCGAAGCCGAACGAATTCGACATGGCATATTCGAGGTTGGCCTTGCGGGCATGATTGGGAACAAGATCCATGCCGGCCGTATCCGGATCAGGATTTTCCAGGTTGATGGTCGGAGGCAGTATCTGATCGCGCAGAGCGAGCACCGTGATTCCGGCTTCGAGGCCGCCGGCGCCACCCAGCAAATGCCCTGTCATTGATTTCGTCGAGCTCACCGCGACCTTGTGATCGCCAAAGAAATTCCGGATCGCATGGGCTTCGAGCGTGTCGCCAATCGGCGTGGATGTGCCATGGGCATTGACGTATCCGACCACATTGGGCGACACACCCGCATCGCGAACGGCGTTGCGCATAACGCGGAATCCGCCTTCGTGCTCGGGAGCCGGTTGTGTCATGTGGTAGGCATCAGCTGACATACCATAACCAGCGACCTCGGCAATGATCGGAGCGCCACGCTTTTTGGCATGTTCCAGCTCTTCCAGGATGAGGATGCCGGATCCTTCCCCGATCACGAAGCCATCGCGTCCCTGATCCCATGGACGGCTAGCCCTTTCCGGGTCGTCATTCCGCGTGGAAAGAGCGCGCATGGCAGCGAATCCGCCCACGCCCATTGGAGTGATCGCCGCTTCAGCCCCGCCCGCGATCATCACATCGGCATCGTTGTGCTGAATGATGCGGAACGAATCTCCAATGGAATGCGCACTGGTGGTGCAGGCAGTGGCGGTTGCTTCGTTTGGCCCCTTGGCGCCGTGCCGCATGGAGACCTGGCCGGCAGCGAGGTTGATGATGGCAGAGGGGATAAAAAAGGGTGAGATTTTGCGCGGGCCGCCTTCGATCAAGGCGGAGTGTTCGCGCTCGATGATATCGAATCCGCCGATCCCTGATCCGATGTGCACGCCGACGCGCTCATCGTTTTCCGGGGTAATCTTGAGGCCCGACATCTTCAGCGCTTCATCGGAGGCGGCGATGGCCAGGTGGATGAAGCGGCCCATCTTCTTGACTTCTTTTTTCTCGATGTAGTTCAGCGGGTCGAAGTTCTTGACCTCGGCAGCAATCTGGCAGGCGTAGGTGCTCGCGTCAAAGCCGGTGATGCGCTTCACGCCCGACTCCCCGGCGAGCACGGATTTCCACACTTCATCGGTGGAATTGCCCACGCCGCAGATCAAGCCCAGGCCTGTAACTACGACCCTGCGTCCCAAGCGTTACTTCCCCGCTTTCGCGTGCTTGCCGATGTAGTCGACGGCATCCTGGACGGTGCGAATCTTTTCAGCGTCCTCATCGGGGATCTCGATGTCGAAAGCTTCTTCGAAGGCCATCACCAGTTCGACGGTGTCCAGCGAATCAGCGCCCAGATCGTCCACGAACGATGCGCTCGATGTAACTTCGCCCTCATCGACTCCCAACTGCTCTACGATAATCTGCTTTACCTTCTCGTCAACGGCTGCCATGTGTCTCCTCGCTTGGCTCGATTAGATTTGAGTTCCGTTATTTCGGTTGCGTAATCCTGTTGCCGGACGACCAGCCCTCACGACGCTCTGGCTGGCTCGGGTCCGGCTCTTCACAACGCCGCACCTGACTTCATTACGAAAAAAGGCGAGTGTGTAGTGTAATGGTCCCGGTGAATTAGTGTAAAGAAAGGCTGAGTTTCCGGCAAAGCCTCGATCAAGCAGAATCGCAACCTTGCATCGTAACGGTTAGCCGTTGCCGGGGTCAACGTGGCGGCCTTTCGGTTCCAGATCGGCAACAGTAGGGAATAAACCAATGAGAGCGGTGGTGCAGCGCGTCAGCCGTGCGAAGGTCACGGTGAATGGGGAAATCACGGGCGAGATTGGAGTGGGGTTGCTGGTTCTGCTCGGAGTCGGGCATCCGGACACCGAAACAGACGTCCAATACATGGCCGATAAAATCGCGGGGCTGAGAGTCTTCGAGGACGACGCCGGCAAGATGAACCGAAGCCTCAGTGACGCAGGCGGAAGCGTGCTCGCGGTTTCGCAGTTCACGTTGTACGGAGACGTCCGGCGGGGTAAAAGGCCCTCGTTCGATGATGCCGCACCACCGGATCAGGCGCGACGGCTCTATGACCTCTTTGTCGAACGCGTTCGCGCGGCGGGTTTGCGTTGCGAAACTGGACGGTTTCAGGAAATGATGGAGGTCGAGTTGGTCAACGAAGGTCCTGTGACGATATTGCTGGATTCCGGAAAGGCATTTTGAAGGTCAAACGGGCGCTGCCGACAAATTCTGTTTGATGTATTTCTTGCTATCGAATTTCTTTCCCGTGCTTGCGGCCGACATGTAGCGAATTTGGCCGAAAATCGGCCGCTCGAACCAAGGTCGGTCGAACTTACCGACAATGGCCCAGGCAATCCCGGCGTAGCCGTTGGGATCGCGGCCGTCGAGCTCATACTTATCGTTAAGGTACACAGCGATGCGGAACGCGTCGGCGGGGGACTTCGTCCACTCCAGAATCTTCTTCGCCCAGTACATGCGCATGTAATTGTGCATCCAGCCGGTATTCACCATCTGCATTTGAGCGGCATTCCAGAGTTGGTCGTGCGTATCGGCATTCTCCAACTGCCTTTCGGAGTAGAGAACGGGGCGTGGATCTTTCGCATGCTTGGCTAACGTTCGATGAGCCCAAGGCTCTGCGCATTCGAAGTTGTCGTAGCCGGGATTGAAACGCACGAGATTTACGGCCAGTTCGCGCCAGGTGATGATCTGGTTTAGGAAGGCCTCCTTGTCAACCTTCGGCACATCTGCGTTTTGGACTTCGAGCGCAATTGTGATCGGACTGATGTGCCCAAAATGCAGGTACGGCGAGAGTTTGCTCGTGTGGTCGATTTCCGGTTGATTGCGGCCGGTGCCGTATCCGCGAAGATTGTGACGAATGAAATCCCTCAACAAGTGAATGGCTTCCACTGTCCCACCGCGCCAGTTCGAAACCGGAGTCACTGAGCGGTCGATCTTCCATCCTTGGGTGATGTCCACCTCTGGATTCAGAGATTGCAGGGATTTGGATTGCGCCCATCGGATGCGCGCGCGCGGATTCGCCGATGGTACGAGATATGTTTTGAGTTGCTGCTGGAGCCGCGGTCGGATGGTATGTGCTGCATACTGCGCCTTCTCCAAGAGTTTCGAGGGTACAATTACATCCGCATCGACCGTCCAGAGCGGGATATTCAGCTCCTTCGCTGCGATCTGTCGCCATCTCTCCGGTTCGCGCATCGGGTTCTCATCGCCGACAACCAAGGACGGCTTCACTTCCTCGCAGAACTTGAGAAGGCTGTGCTCGGGATAGCGTCGCAGAGTAAGGCCAATATTCCTCGCCGCCAGATCGGATGCGATGTCTGGAATACCCTCATTGAGGAACCTGTAATGCCGCAGGTTGGCACGAGGGTAGAACAGCAAGGGGGCGAAGAAAACCACGACTGGCTTGCCAAGAGCATTCGCAGCTTCCACCGCTACGTCGAGGGCAGGATTCTCGATACCCCGCTGAGCGCGCTGCATCCAGTAGACGACGCAGTTGCCGCTAGGATCGGGAACGCCGGCCCGGCGGACCATTACGCGCGCGTCAACGCTGAGCCTAAGGAGTGGATCCATGCGCAAACTTTGCGGGAACAGTCCTTAATCAGTGTGAGGCAAAGTTCCTCGCGGATGTTGCAGTTTTTCCCGGACTCGTGCGGACTCCACTCGCCAGAAGAAAAATTGTCCGACAATTTTTCGTACTGTGAAAACCGATCTACCCGCTAGCATTAAGAACGGCATCCGCAAGCCTCGCCGCTTCCACGGAAGCTTTCACATCGTGCGTGCGAACAATATGGGCACCTTTCAAAATGAGGGCGGTCTCGCTGGCAAGGGTTCCATAAAGGCGGCCCTCTGGCGGCACGTCTTTTTCGCCGCCGAGCGCGCGTCCGATAAAAGACTTGCGCGAAGTGCCCACCAGAAGCGGAAATCCGAGACCGTGCAATTCTTCAAAGTGCGCCATCAGCGGATAGTTTTCATCAAAGCTTTTGCCGAATCCGAAACCCGGGTCGAGCACGATTTTGTCCCGGCGCATTCCGGCAGCCAGAGCCCGCTCAGACCATTCCCTCAACTCTCGCTTCACGAGAGAAGTGGCATCTACAAGTGGCGGCAGCTTTCTCCACTCGTCCGGACGGCCGCGCATGTGCATCAACACGGCGCCGCATTTCAAGTCCGCGATCGTCGCGGGCATCTGCGGGTCCCAGCGAAAGCCGCTGACATCGTTCACAACTTCCGCTCCTGCATAGACGGCGGCCCGAGCGACTTCCGCTTTATAGGTATCGACGGAGATAACTCTTGCCGGATATTTTTTCTTTAATACCTTGATCACCGGAATCACTCGTTTCAATTCTTCCTCAGCGCTCACTACCCGCTTCTCTCCCGGCGTGCTGCCTTCCACTCGCGCTCCCGGACGCGTCGATTCCCCGCCGATGTCGATAATGTCGGCGCCTTCCTGCAGCATCGTCTCCGCATGTTCGACGGCGGAATCGCGATCGAAAAACTTTCCGCCGTCCGAAAAAGAATCCGGCGTGACGTTGACGATGCCCATGATCAACGTGCGCATGCCCAGTTGGAGCGAACGAGAGCCGACACTCCATTGAAAAATCGGCCGCATGAAGTAGAGATCCTGTCTACGCCCCCGGCTTAGGTATGATCCACCTCGTCATGAGATAGCGTTGATGATCTTCAAAGCCGAGCCGGCGATACAGATCGATCGCCGGATTCCCATGATTCACTTCAAGATGAACTACGGACACTCCAAGTTCCTTCGCCTGTGCCACAAAGAATTCAAGCGCCCGCGTTCCGATCCCTGAACCTCGGAACTGACGACGCACAAAAAATTCGTCGATCCATGCACCGCGGCCTCGATATTCAAGGCTGTAGTCGAATGCCATCACAATGTAGCCGATACTCTGGCGGTCCGCGACGATCATCCATGCCCGGCCCAGCATCGGGTCCCGCAATAGCCGCGCTGTTGCCCGACGCGCTTCCACGCCGTCAAACCGACATGACCAGGGATCATCCTGTTGAAGCTCTTTCATGAGCGCCAGCAGTTCAGTGAGATGCCGCGCCTCGGCCAGCTGAAACTTTAATTCCATGGGAGTTCGTTCTGAAGTGCGAAGGAACCGCTTCTCAATTCTATCTGCGCCGAACCGCAGCTCTGCGCTGGCGCATGGAATCAATCGCCCCGGGGCCGGTACCTGTCGGAGGTTTGCGCCTGCCTTCGAGCAGGTGTTTGAGAACCGTCGCGTTGTTGCGGTCGGTGTTTTTGGAGGCGTACACCAGAGTCAAGCGCCTTTTTTGGTGGGCCAACTCGTACAGCCGATGCAACACCTCCTGACGTTCGGGCTGCGCCAGTTCCTTCAAATATTTCTTCTGAAACTCATCCCAGTGTTCAGGTTGAGCGTGATACCAGCGCCGTAGCTGATCGGAAGGCGCGAGATCCTTCAGCCACTCGTCGATCTCAGCCGACGCTTTGCTGAGACCACGAGGCCAAAGGCGGTCTACGAGAATGCGCACTCCATCGGCCCGAGACGGCGGATCGTATACGCGCTTGATCGCGACGGTCAATGAAGGTTCCTTTTCTTTTATCATTGTAAAGCGGCTCTGGACGCCGTGTATCGCCTATCTCTTAATCTAAGGACGGTTCATGGAACGGGAAGATCGAGACCCGCGAAAACACTGGCGAGGAAATTTTGAACTTCACTATTTATTGCTTGTGGCAGCCGCGTTACTGCTTGTGGCATTGACCCTCGCTTGCGACGTAGAGAGGCGCAAGTCCGACGCCGAGTTGAGTTTGAACCCGCAACAGGCCGCAGGCCGCAAGATCTACGATGCCGAATGCGACCGCTGCCACGAACCTTACTCGACTCGTGGAAAAAAGGGTCCGGGATTAAAGGGAATGTTCAAGCACAAATACCTTTCGCTGAGCGGCCTGCCGGCCAATGATGAGCGCGTGACCGACATCATTCGCCTTGGCCGGAACGAAATGCCCGCCTTCAGCCAGAAACTGGATAAGCAGGACCTCGAAGATTTGCTGGCCTATCTGCATACGCTCTGAGCGGGCGAACGCTCGCGCAATCATGGGATAATCGCGGGGATGAGCAGCGTGGCGAAATCGGAACTCTATCGCGAATTGCCGTCGGTGGATGTAGTACTCCGGTCGCCAGATCTTGTCTCATTGATCGAATCGCAAGGCAGTAGCGCGGTAACGGATGCTGCGCGCACAGTGCTCGCCCGGTTGCGTGAGGAGATTTCTTCTGGACTGCTCGATACCCAGAGCCTTCATCTCGCTTTGGAGGGACTCGGCAAGGCCATTGAGAGTCAGCTTCGGAGCGCCCTTCGACACTCGCTTCGTTCCGTCATCAACGCGACGGGAGTCATCCTCCACACGAATCTCGGACGCGCACCTCTTGCACAGTCCGCACTCGACCATATCGCAGAGACAGCCACGCATTATACGAATCTAGAATTCGATATTGCGGCCGGGGAACGAGGCAAGCGCGACATCCACGTCGATCGGCTGTTTCGCAAGCTGCTGGCAGAAGTAAAGGCAACGACTGATTTGTCGACGATCGTTGTCAACAACAACGCGGCCGCTGTGCTGCTGGCGTTGAACACGCTGGCCGACAGCGGAGAAGTGATCGTCTCTCGCGGGGAACTGGTCGAAATCGGCGGATCATTCCGGATTCCCGATGTGATGACAAAATCGGGAGCCATACTGCGCGAGGTCGGCACTACCAATCGCACGCGCCTTGCCGACTACGAAAGGGCGATCAACGACCGGACTCGGCTGCTGCTTCGCGTGCATCGCTCGAATTTTGAAATCACAGGCTTTACCGAACAGCCCTCGGTCGGTGAACTTGTGGGGCTTGGGCGAGAACGGGGCGTTCCGCTCATGGAAGATCTTGGGAGCGGAGCACTGGTCGATCTGCACAATTTCGGTATCCATGGCGAAGCGAACGTGCTCGGCAGTCTTCGCGCCGGAGCGGATGTCGTCACATACAGCGGCGATAAGCTTCTCGGCGGACCACAAGCCGGACTGCTCAGTGGACGCAGCGACCTGATTTCCAGCATGCGCTCGAACTCCCTGTTTCGCGCCTTGCGAGTGGATAAGCTGACCTATGCGTCGCTCGAGCCGACGCTGCTTGCGTACGTGAAGCGCGACTACGGCGCTATTCCTGTATTGAAGATGATGAGCTTGAGCAAAGGAGAGATTGGCAGTCGCGCCGAATCGTTAAGAAAGAATGTCTCAACGGCGAAGATCCGGCTGAACGTAATCGACGGAGAATCGGTAATCGGCGGCGGCGCAGCTCCGTCCTCAGTTCTGCCAACTCGTCTTCTAGCGGTCACTCATGCCGATCTTAGCGCCAACGAATTGTCGGCCCGGCTCCGCAGCTCTGATCCGCCCATCATCTCGCGGGTTGAAGAGGGGAGAGTGCTGATCGATCTGCGCACTGTACTTCCCGCCGAAGATTCTAAGATCGCCGCGGCCCTCACCCGAATCTAACCACTGCGCGGATCAAAGTTTGGCAAGGCTCTACACCATCGGGCACTCCACCAGATCATTCGATGAGCTTGTTTGCGCGCTGCGCGGGCATCAGATCGAAACTCTAGTCGACATCCGCTCGTTCCCCATGTCTCGCCGTCTGCCGCAGTTCAATCGTCCGTCGCTCGAACAGACGTTGCCCGCCGCTGGGATTCGCTATATCTGGATGAAGGATCTCGGCGGCTATCGCAAAAAGACCGTCGCGGTTTCGCCGAACATCGCTCTGCGAAACAAGAGCTTCCGCAATTATGCAGACTACATACTCACTCCTGAATTCGAGCGGGCAATCTCTGAGTTGGTGAAGCTGGCCGAGCATTCCCACACAGCATATATGTGCGCCGAGCGGCTCTATTTCCGCTGTCACCGGATGTTGATCTCCGACTGGCTCGTCCTGCATCGGCATGAAGTGCTGCACATCGATGCCGAAGGTCCGGTCAAGCCGCATAAAGTGATGGAAGAGGCTCGCCTTATCGACGGGCAACTGCTCTACGACGGCGATCGTTTGCTGTAAGATTCACCTCGACATGATCGTAGGCACTGGCATCGATGTCGCGGAGGTTCCCCGCATTCGTCAATCCATCGAACGCTTCGGGGATCGCTTTCTTCACCGCGTCTTTACCGAAGAAGAGATGCGCTACTGCGACTCCAAAGCCAACCGCGCTGAGCGCTATGCAGCGCGCTTTGCCGCCAAAGAAGCCGCAATGAAAGCTCTCGGGACCGGCTGGAATCACGGCGTACGCTGGCGCGATTGCGAGGTTGTGCGAATGCCTGGCGGACGCCCGACGATCGTGTTTCACGGCAAAGCAGCAGAGTTCGCCGCCAGACTCGGTGTGAAGAATGCGGCCATGTCAATTTCGCACACCGCGGAGCAGGCAATCGCACAGGTGATCCTGGAAAACTGAATGCCAACCGCGAGTATCTTCTCTGTCTGCTAGACTGTCGCGTCTGGCTACCTGTTGAACTTCATTATGGCCGTGATCGCCCCCACCCGAGTCGCCGCGTCTAGAGCGGAAATCCCAGAAACGACGCTGCTGGGCGGCTTGTCCTTGACCAGCTTCGCCGCGCTGCTTCTGGAACTCGCGCTGACTCGGCTTTTCTCGGTTGTTCTCTTTTATCACTTTGCGTTTCTGGCGATCTCGATTGCATTGCTCGGCCTAGGCGCTGGCGGAGTCTTCGCATACCTTCTAAAGCGGCGCCTGGCACAGATTCCCACCCGAAAGCTCGGAGCCCGGCTGTGCATGGCGAATGCGATCATCATTGTCGTTGTTCTGGAAATCGTCTTGCACGTTCCCGTCGCCCTTGATGTCACTGGGAAGAATTTCTTCCGCCTCACGATTCTGTATCTCTCGGCGGCCGTCCCCTTTTTCCTGACCGGCCTTTTATTCTCCGTGATCTTTGCGCGTGAGACCAGCCGCATTCCGCGGCTTTACGGCGCCGATCTTTGCGGAGGTGCGCTCGCCTGTCTGGCGGTCGTTCCGCTTCTGAATTGGTTGGGCGGGCCGAACGTGATCATCGCGGCAGGCATTGCGCTTGCTGCAGCGGGAGCGATCTGGGCCGAATCTCGCACCATTCGCAGAAATTCAGGCCTGCTGGCTCTGGCTCTCGTCCTACTGACTGTCGCGAATTTTTCAGGACGCCTGATCGATGTCGTCTATGCGAAAGGAATGTTCCGCAATCCTGCATGGGTCGAATTCGCGCGCTGGAACGCGCTTTCCCGCGTTGAAGTCGACCGACAGGGTGGGGCCAAGGCGATCGTGATCGACGCGGACGCTTCCACCTACATCATGAACGCGGACCTCTCTCATTGGCAGGGAACCGTGTGGGAACACAACCTGATGTCGGCTCCGCCTGCGCTAGCGAACGTGCTGCGTCCGCACGGAAATTACGCCATCATCGGACCCGGCGGAGGAGTGGACGTGCTGCGGGCTGTCGCGAATGGCAGTACAAGCGTCACCGGCATTGAGATCAACCCGATCATCGCGACCACGATCATGCGCGGCCGCTACGCCGACTATGCCCAGCATCTTTACGACAGGCCGGACGTCCACATCCACGTCAACGACGGCCGCTCGTACTTGCGCTCCACGCCGCAACACTTCGACGTCGTGCAGATGACCCTGGTCGACACATGGGCTTCGACCGCGGCCGGGGCCTTTGCGCTGAGTGAAAACAATCTCTATACCGTCGAGGCGTTTCGCGAATATTTCGATCACCTCAACCCCGATGGAATCATCGCCATCACCCGCTGGGAGTTCCGTGAGCCGCGCGAAGCCCTCCGGGTCGTCTCGGTGGCAATGGAAGCGCTGCATCGTCTGGGAGTCGCAAATCCCGAGCGGAATTTCATCGTCGCGGCTCAGGGATCGCTCGATGAAGATGGAATTCCTGTGGTGGTGCTGGCAAAGAAGTCGGCGTTCACTGCTGAGGAAGAGGCAGCTGTCAACCAGCACTTCGATCGCTACTCCGAACTCAAGCCGCTGTATCTCCCTTCGCAACCCGGCAACAATCCGTTTTCCAGGCTGATCGCAAGCAATGATCCGTATGCCTTCGCGCGGAGCTATGCGTACAACGTGGCCCCGGTCACGGATAACGCTCCGTTCTTTTTTTTCACTCTGAAAGCAGGACAAGTTCTGGGAGAAAAGGGCCTTCGGCACGGGATCGACTGGAAGGTGAATCTCGGCGTCCTGGTTTTGTTGGCCGTCCTGGTAATTTCCTGCATCGCAGTGTTGGCATTTTTGGTTCTGCCCTTGGCGTTGCGTCGCGGCGCCTCGCGACAACCTCCGCTGCCGCTGCTTTACTTCGTCGCCATCGGATTGGGCTACATCCTGGTGGAGATCGCGTTTATCCAGCGCTTCGTGCTGTTTCTTGGTCACCCAACATACGCACTTACAGTTGTCATCTTCCTGTTGCTGCTTTCGAGCGGCGCCGGCAGCCTGCTTTCGCGTGTGTGGC
>Ga0209168_10001302_pt1 | contig 19993 bp, 14 predicted proteins | sample Coa_R1_FD_187156 | JGI IMG/M metagenome (GOLD analysis project Ga0209168, IMG submission 187156) | Surface soil microbial communities from Centralia Pennsylvania, which are recovering from an underground coalmine fire - Coalmine... | ecosystem: Environmental > Terrestrial > Soil > Unclassified ...
CGATCGTAATGACGTACGGTTCGATCTCCGGACACAGGATCACCGGATGCACGTGGCGTACGCCGCCTAACGTGAGCATCCAATAGACCTGGTCGTACAGCAAGAACAACGGACGCTCACCAGCGCTCCGGCGCTGGTTCTCCGCCAGCACCAGCTCGCAGATGTCCTTGAGCGTTTCTGCGTCGAAGGCGGTGCCGGCCGGGTTGAGCGGCGAATTGAGCGCGAGCAAGCGCGCGCCGCGCACCGCCGGCTCGAGCGCCGCCCGAGTCGGCAAAAAGGAATCCGCGGCGGGGCAGACCACAGCGCGCGGCGTAGCACCGACAATTTGACAGTAGTCGGCGTTGTTCCACGAGGGCGCCGGATACACCACGATGTCGCCGGGATCGAGCAGCGTGCGATACGCGGCATAAATGGCTGGTCTCGCGCCAGAAGACACCACCACATTTTCAGCGGTCAGCGAAAGACCGAGACGCACTCCGCAGAACCTCGCGATCGCGTCGCGCAATTCGGGCAAGCCGCTCGACGGCGGGTAATTCGTCTCACCGGCGCGCAGCGCATCCTGCATCGCCGCTACCAATTCGGCGGGCGCGGGAAATTCGCGAGGGCTGAAGTCGCCAACCGTCAAATTGCAAATCGACTTGCCCGCCGACGTCAACGCGCGAATCTCGGCGGCGATGCGAAGGATCTGCGACGCGCGGAGCGATTCGGCCGCACGCGAAACGCGCGAGGGCGCTCGGTCGGAGCCCGTCGATGCGGATGTCGCGGCGCCGGCGCCCGCATCCGCAGCCGTTGCCAGGTTGGTCGAAGCGTCAAGCGTCATCGCTGCTCTCGAGAAAGGTCGTCGTGCGCACCGCACTCGGGTGCGATCAAGGTAAACCGGTGGCACGCGGCCCGCGACTCGCCGAGCGTGCGGCCGGCTCCTCACCGTTAACCGCACTCTGACGCCGCGCCCGCCTTCCCGGCCAAGCCCGGAGCCAGTACTATGGATCCGCAGCGCGGACCGCTATCCTCGACCTGCCGCGCGGCTCTTCCGCCTTCGGCGAGATGCACCAAGCGCACCAGATTCCATGATTCGTTTTCGTACGCTTGGCGGCCTCGATTTGCGCGACGACAGCGGGCACGAGTTCCTCTCGATCCTGCGTCAGCCCAAGCGCCTCGCGCTCCTCGCGTACCTGGCAATCGCCACTCCTGCCGGTTATCACCGTCGAGATACCATCCTCGCGCTGCTATGGCCGGAGATGGATGGCGACCGCGCCCGCAGCGCCCTGAGACAAGCCGTGCACTTTTTGAGGCGCACACTCGGCGCCGACATCGTGCAAGGACACGGTGGCGAAGACCTGGGCATCGTGTCCGATGAGTTCTGGTGCGACGCGCGCGCGTTCGATGATGCGCTTGCGCGCGGGCAAGCTGCGGAAGCGCTCGAGCTGTACAGCGGCGACCTCCTGCATGGCTTTTTCGTCACCGGCGCGTCGAACGAGTTCGACGAGTGGTTGGCGCAGCAGCGTGCGCGCCGCCGCCAACGAGCGATCGAGTCTGCCTGGGCGCTCGCCGACCGCTGCGAGGCGACGGGATCCGGCACCGAAGCCGTGCGGTGGTCGCGGTGGGCAGCCGAACGTGCACCGGACGATGAGCGATCGCACCGCCGCCTCATCGCGCTGCTCGACCGCCTCGGCGACCGGACCGGAGCGCTCCGCGCCTACGAGAATTTCGTCCAGCGCGCCCGCGACGAATTCGACGCCGAACCCGCGGCGGAAACGCAGGCGTTGGTGGCAGCGATCCGGGCTCGCACGACACCGGCGGCAACCGTGCCCGACACGCCGGCCGCGTCGACGACGCGTGTCATCGTCGCCCCGCCGACGCGAGCGAGCGCCGATGTCGCGTTAGCACCAGAGCCGGCGGTCGTTTCGGCGAACGCCGCCGCCCCCGCGGAGCCATTCCGACCGTTGGGGCGCGCGCGAACGTGGCTGGCGATGGCGGCCGCGCTTCTCGCGGCGGCCGGCGCGGTGTACGGCGCGCGCGCCATCCGCTCCGCCGGCCCGCCGCCCGACGCCGCGGCCGGCACCCTCGGCTCCGTTAGGCAATCGCGCGCGCCGCACGAGGTCGTGACCACGTCGTCGCCGGTGGCGGCGCGCTTCTTCGCCGCCGGAGTCCGCGCCCTCTACGACCAGGGCGACGCGCGGCTGGCGCGGTCGCTGTTCCTCGATGCGTTAGGCGAGGACACATCGTTCGCCATGGCGGCGTACTACGCCGCGCAGTGCGCGTACGATCTCGACTCGCCCGAAGGACCGTCCCTGATGGTCCGCGCAAAACGCCTCGCGCCGCGCGCCAGCGAGCGCGAGCGCCTCATCATCGAGACCGCGTGGGCGTCCGGGACGTACGACCCCAACCGGATGGAAGTCGCCGAGTCGTTGGCGACGCGGTATCCGATGGAGCCCGAGGGGCACATCGCGCTCGCCACGACACTCGTCGCCGCCGGCGACTTCCTCGGCGCCGTGCCGCATCTGCAACACGTGATCGACATGGACTCGAGCGCCATGATCACGGCGCAGCCATTGTGTTCGGCGTGCGTCGCGTTCGATGATCTCGTGCAGGCGTACATCATGGCGGACTCGCTCGCCGTGGCCGAGCGCGTGGCGCGCGAGTGGGTGCGGCGCCAGCCCAAGTCGGCGGCGCCGTGGGTCGCGCTCGTGGGCGTGATCGCGCGCGCCGCGCGCGAGCGCGAAGCGGATGAAGCGGAGCGGCAAGCCGCGGCGCTCGACCCGTCCGCGGATGCGGCAGTCGCGATGGCGGTGATCGCGGTGCACGCCGACGACTACGAGGAGGCGGACCGGATGTTGTCATCGCGCCTGCAGTCGGCGGGCCCGGAGGCGGCGTCATCGGTGCGGTGGTGGCAGGTGATCTCGTTCCGCAACGAGGGGCGGTTAGGCGACGCCCTCGCCGCCGCGCGGGCGCTGGCGACGCCGGCGGTGTCGCAGCGCGAGCTGGGCGGCGAGGCAGAAGCGCAGGTGTTGTTCGAGCAGGGCCACTACCGGGCCGCGGCGCGGGCGTTCGATTCGTTAGCCGCGATCCCGCCCACGGCGGCGCCTAACGCACCGGGATCGCTCGCCCGCCAGCGCAGCTGGATGCTCACGCACGCCGCAACCGCGTGGGCGGCGGCCGGCGACACGGTGCACCTGGCGCAGCTCGCGGACTCGGTGGAGGGGTCCGCGCGCCTCAGCTCGTACGGCCGCGACTGGACGCTCCCGCACTATTTGCGCGGGCTGCTGTGGCGGGCGCGCGGCGATTCGGCGCGGTCGCTGAGCGAGCTTTCCCACGCGATCTTCTCGCCGAGCGATGGGTACACGCGGGCCAACCTGGAGCTGGCGCGGGCGTGGTTAGGCTCAGGCCAGCCGCGCGCGGCGGTGGCGATCCTGTCATCGGCGCTGCGGGGGCCGGTCGAAGCGTCCAATTTCTATCTCACACGCACCGAGATCCACGAGATGCTCGCGCGGAGTTTCGAGGCAGCGGGAGCGCCGGACAGCGCGGCCGCGCACTACGGCATCGTGGCGCGGAGTTGGCGGAACGGCGACCCGCCGTTCCGCCGGCGGGCCGCCGTCGCGGACGCGGCGCGGCGGCGGCTGACGCACGCGCGCGCGTGACGCGCGCGTGCGTTAGGCGCCGCCTCGGCGAGGGCGCTTGGCCGCGGTGGAGCGGGCGAGCGGCGGGATCCGCCGCCCCGCCGCAGAGTGCGTGATCAGGGTCTCGAGCCGCGCCCGGCGCGTCGCCTCGCGCTTGGCGCTCGTCACCCAGTGTGTGGCCGTGCGGCGGTACCACGGCGCTTCCCCCGAGAAAAACGACCACGCCTTCACGTTGGATCGAAAGCGACGCTCGGCGTCGGCGTCGAACGACGCGGTAACGCGCGTCTCATAAGAGTAGAGCGACGACCGTTTGGCGTCGCGCGCGTCGAACGCGGCTCGGCCGGCCGCGTGCACCAGGTCCAACTTCAGCAGCTCGCCCATTCGTTTGATGTTCACGCTGCTCCAGATGCTGCGCGCCTTCCGCGGCGAGAATCGGATCGTATAGCGCTCCGCGTCCAGCGAGCGTCGCACCCCGTCGATCCAGCCAAAGCATAGTGCCTGGTCGACGGACTCCGGCCACGTGATGCTCCGCCGCTTCGAGCCGCGCTTATAGAAGCCTACCACGACCTCGGCCGCCGATGCGTGGTGCTGCTCGAGCCAGCTCCGCCACGCCTCGGGCGTCTCGAAGAAGATGGGCTTGGCCATGGGCATATGCCTAACGATGAGCGTTGGACCGCGCGGCCGGCGCGCCGGCCGGTCCGCCGACGATCGGCCCCATGAAAATTCGACGCCCGCGGCACGGCGTCAATCGCTGCCGGGCCGAGCTCGAAGTTGCGCCGGTCACGCCGTGACCTGTAACATTGGTCGCCGCCCGTCGTAGGGTCGATGGATACCGGAACCAGGAGACGCACGATGCGCTCACACCAACGCGTAACCGGCTGGCTGGCCGCTGCACTGTTAGGCACCGCGCCCGTGATGTCCGCCTGCATCGGTGGAGAGACCGGCGGGCCGGTCTGGACCGGGCCGCCGTTCTCGGCCGACCTCGTGGATCCGAATCATCCCAACGACTCGCCCACGCACATCTATCTCTCGGACGGCAAGCTGCGCATCGAGTCGACCGACACGTCGCAGCTCGGCGCGCTGGTGCTCGATCCGGCGCACAACGCGACGCTGCTCATCAACGATCGGAAGGAGGAATACCTCGACGCCGGCATGTTCACGTCGCTCGTCACCGCCACCTTCGGGCCGGTGCTGCGCTTCTTCCGTCCGGCCGGCGCCGGCGATCCGTGCACGCAATGGAACACGACCACCATGCCGTTCGCATCGCTCTCGCACAGCAAGTCTGACGCGCCGCCGCACTTCACGTGCAAGAGCCTCGGAGCCGAGAGCGTCGACGGACGCGCCGCGCACAAATGGCAATGGACGAACGATGCGCGGAATGGCGGAAGCGGATTGGTGTGGATCGACGACCGTCTGCAGGTCGTGACGAAAGCCGAGGACAGCGGCGACCACATGGAGCTCCGCAACATCAAGGAAGGCACCGTCGCGGCGTCCATGTTCAGGCCACCCACAAGCTACAAGAAGGTGAGCGTGACCAGCATCATGGGCAGCCTGATGAGCAAGTCGGAGGACGGATCGCACCCGTAAAATTCGGGCATGGAATAGGTCCGCGATCCCGGGGAGTGGCGCGCGGCGGGACTCTTCGCCTTATTCAGAGCGATTCCTCCTGTCGCGGCCCCTCACCCTCCATCCGGTTCGTCCTCATGAAGGCCCATTCGTGTTTTGTCGCCCTCCTCGTCGCCGCTGCCGTGCCGGCAACCGCCTCGGCGCAACAACGCCGGCCGGCACAGCGCACCGTGGAGCAGCGCGACTCGACCGCCAAGCCCGCGCCTAACGCAGACACGTCGCCGGCGGATGACAACAAGGTGCAGCGCGTCGTCACGCAGCACTCGGTGGTGATCGGCGGCCAGCGCATCGACTACGATGCGACGGTCGGCGACATCATTCTGCGCGACAGCGCCGACGAGCCCATCGGCGCGCTCTACTTCACCGCGTACACCAAGCGCGGTGTCGCCGACCCGTCGCGCCGGCCGGTCACGTTCGCCTACAACGGCGGCCCGGGCTCGTCGTCGGTGTGGGTCCACATGGGCGCCTTCGGCCCCAAGCGCGTCGTGACGCCCGACACCACGCACGCGCCGCCGCCGCCCTATCAGCTGGTCGACAACGCATACAGCCCGCTCGACAAGACGGACCTCGTGTTCATCGACCCCATCGGCACCGGCTTCAGCCATCCGTTAGGCAAAGCCACCGGCAAGATGTTCTGGGGCGTCGACGAAGACGCGCGGTCGCTGGGACAGTTCATCAGCCGCTACCTCACCGAGCAGGACCGCTGGAACTCGCCCCGCTATCTGTTAGGCGAGAGCTACGGCACCACGCGCTCGGCGGCGCTCGTGAACTATTTGCAGCAAGCCGACAACATGGATTTCAACGGCGTCATCCTCATGTCGTCCGTGCTCGACTTCCAGACCATCACGTTCGACCCCGGCAATCTGATGCCGTACGTGATGTACCTGCCCTCGTACGCCGCCGTCGCCTGGTACCATCACGCGCTGCCCGACCAGCCGGCGCAGCTGCGGCCGTTCTTGAAGGAGGTCGAGCACTTCGCAACCACCGACTACATGCACGCGCTCATGGAAGGCGATGAGCTCGCGCCCGACGAGCGCGCCCGCGTCATCGCGCAGCTCCACAGGTACACGGGTCTCGACACCGCGTACATCGATCGCGCGAACCTGCAGGTCGACGCGTCGGAGTTCGAGAAGGAGCTCTTGCGCGAGCACGGCGAAGTGGTCGGCCGGCTCGACGCGCGTTTCACGGGACCCACGTTCGACATGCTCGCCCAACGGGCGCCGTACGACCCGCAGTCCTCGTCGATCAGCTCGGCCTTCGTCTCGACGTTCGAGACGTACCTGCACACGGAGCTCAACTTCCCCCGCGACAAACAGTACATGGTGAGCGGTCGCGTGAATCCGTGGAACTGGTCGCATGGACAGCGCGGCGGGTGGCCCGGCCACACGAATGTCGCGGTGGACCTCGCCGAGGCATTGCAGCTCAACCCGCACCTGCACGTGCTGCTCAATTCGGGACTGTTCGACCTCGCGACGCCCTATTACGCGGCCGAGTGGACGATGGACCAGATGGATCTGCCGAAGAATCTGCGCGGCCACGTGCAGTTCGCCGAGTACGACGCGGGGCACATGATGTACGTGTACGAGCCGTCGCTGGCCAAACTCAAGGAAAACATCGCGTCGTTCATCGATGCGACGTCGGGAGTGAACGGGACCGCGGGTCGCGTCGCGAGCTCCGCCTCCAAGTAATTCGTTAGGCATCGACCCGGCCGCGCCCGTCGGTCTTCCGACCGGCGTGCACGGCCGCGTCATCGCTGGCTGCCCGGAAATACCGATCGATAGTCCCGACCGAGGAAGGTCTGGATGCGGAGCGCCGCCCTTCCACCCTGGTGCACGACGATCGGAGGCAGCGAGTCGATGCGCGCGAAGTACGGCGCGTATACGCGCGGCGCGCCGGACGCGCCACGCGTCTGATCGACCAGCACCGCATCGCGGCCGAGCAACGTGCGCTGATCCGTGAGATAGCCGAACTGGTGCGGCGACCCGCAGAGACACACCACCGGCACGTGCGGGCCTAACGCGTAAGCGATTTTCCCGGCATCCATCCATTTCACGGCGGCCACGAACGGGCCGCCCGGTCGTCCGACGCCCAGTACATCAGGCGCGGACGCGCGTCCGTCCAGTCGAGCGTCTCGCGCGTCGGGCTGCCTTGCCGCGCCGCGGCCGGAGTCACGCGCGCCATCCAGCCGGTCGCGGCCTGCGACCATGCGAGTGCGAGCACCACGCCGAACGCGGCAACCGAGCCCACCAACCATCGCCGGGCGACACGGTCACGTTGGGCAAGCCGCCGGGCGACGGCGTCGCCGAGCAGAGGGAAGAGCATGAGATAGCCGATCATCGACCAGTGCGGCAACCCGCGACTCCCGCCTAACGTAATGAGCGTGAACAGCAGGATGGGCGGCGCGGCCATGCAGCACAGGAGCCACCGCGCTCCGTCCGCGGGTCCACGCCGAAGACCGTGTACGAGCGCGACGATGAGCGGGACCCAGAGCCATGGCGAGAGGTACAGCGCCTGGCCGCCGACGTTCTCGAGCAACGCCGTCAGCCCGTTGCCGCCGGGGCTGGCGCCGCGGCTGAACTGGAAGGCGAACGAGGCCCAGCCATGCGCCGCGTTCCAGAGCAGGGTGGGGACGACGCCTAACGCAGCGATGCACAGGGCGGCGGGCGGACCGGCCCCGGTAAGCGCGCGCCGGGCATCTCGATACGTGACCACGAACAACGCCAGACCGATGGGAAGGAAGATGGCCTGGTACTTGGAGAGCGCCGCGAGCGCAGCCGCGACTCCGGCGAGCAGCCACCAGCGGGTCGGGTTCCGTCCCGGCGCGAAGAACACGTGCGCGAGACCGAGCACGGCGAGGGCAACGAACAGATCGAGTGGTCCGTCGGGCAGCACCCACCCGCCGAAGGCGACCGTGAACACCGGCGCAATGTTGAGCAGCAGCGCCGCGTACGCGCCCGCCCAATCGCCGAAGAGCCGCGCGCCTAACCGATACACGACCCACGTCGTGGCGGCGAACATGAGTATGAACGGGGCGCGCAGCAACACCGCGTTCTCGCTGCCGGCCGCGCGCGCGAGCAGGCCGGGAATCCAGAACGACAGCCCCGGGTGGTCGAAGTAACTCCAGCTCGGCGTCCGGGCCACGACCACGCCGTACGATTCGTCCACGCCCAGGCCGATCGTCGCCGCGATCGTCACGCGCAGCACGGTGCCGATTACGATGACAGCAGCGACCAGCCGCGTGGGAACTCGCCGGTCATCCATTTTTCACACTCTTCAATGGCCAGGGACGGAATCGAACCGCCGACACGCGGATTTTCAGTCCGCTGCTCTACCAACTGAGCTACCTGGCCGAAGCACAAGAAGTTAGCCGGTCCGCGTTCCGTCCTCAAGCGGATGTCACGAGCGCGCCCCGGCGACCGGTGAGCAGGATGCGCCCGCGCCTACGTCATAACTACGTCCTCGTCGTGGCAGGCGCCTCGGCACTTGACGCGATCTATGGGACATCGAAGTATTTGGCCAGATCCTCATCACCCTCTTTTCCCCCGAGCCAGCCCTATGCGGTACTCGATACATCTCTACGTCGCGCCACTCGCTGCCTGCGCCACGCTCGCAGCGTGCAGCCACTCCTCGCCCAACGCCAAAACCGCCGACAGCACAACGGCCGCGGCACCCGCGCCGGCTCCGGCGGCGCCCAACGTCCTCACCATCACCGCAACCGATTACGCCTTCGATGCGCCGGCCCAGATCCCCGCTGGCTACACCACCATTCGCGTCGTCGACAAGGGACACGAGCCCCACCAAGCGGCGCTCATGCGCCTCGAACAGGGGAAGACCTACGCCGACTTCGCCTCCGCGGTGAAAGCGGCGAAGCCGGACGCGCCGCCACCGTCGTGGATCGTCGACGCCGGCGGGCCGAATCCGCCCATGCCTAACGGGACCGCGGAGACGATACAGAACCTCGCGCCCGGCACCTACGCGATCGTGTGCTTCGTGCCGAGTCCCGATGGCACGCCGCACATTGCGAAAGGCATGATGCGCGAACTCACCGTCACGCCATCGGCCGCCACCGCCAGCGCCGCCCCGCCTAACGCAGACGCGTCGGTCACGCTCGCCGATTACACCTTCACGACATCGGCCCCGGTCACCCCCGGCCACCACCTCGTGCGCGTCACCAACAACGGGCCGCAACCGCACGAAGTCGTCCTCGTCCACCTCGAACCGGGCAAGAGCGGCTCGGACTTCGCCAAGTGGGCGATGGCCATGAGGGGACCGCCGCCGGGCGCGCTCGAAGGCGGCGTCGCAGCGATCGCACCAGGTGACACCGCCTACTTCCCGGCGGACATCACCCCTGGCAAGTACGCGTTCATCTGCTTCGTGCCCGACACCAAGGACGGCAAGCCGCACATGGCGCACGGCATGGTGCAAGACTTCGAGGTCAAGGGAACCTGATTTACCGGCTCCCCTGTCGCGCCGTCACCACCGACTTGATCCCGCCGCGTACGTTGAAGTCGCCCACCACTTCCATGTATCTGGGCGACGCGCACGCGGCGAGATCATCGAGGATCCGGTTGACCGCACGCTCGTAGAAAATGCCGTCGTTGCGAAAGCTCCAGAGATACAGCTTGAGACTCTTGAGCTCGATGCACTTCTCGCCCGGCACGTATGTGATGCGGATCGTGCCGAAATCGGGCGCGCCGCCCTGTAGCAACGAGAGCTCGGCGGCGTCGCTCTCGATTCCGCCGACCGGACAGAGCGACGTGAACTCCGGGCACTCGAGATGAATCTCGTAGGCTCGGCCGCTATGTGGATTGGGAAAGGTCTCGAGCAGCTCGGCGCGCGGCATGCTCAAGAATAGACCGGCGCCCCACGACGAGCAACGCGCGCGATGCGCGACCTCAGTCGTTGCGCAACCGCTTCGACATCTCCTCGAGCAGGCGCCGTTCGTCGTGCGTGAGGCTGCTGATGCCGCGCTCGGAAATCTTGTCGAGCACGAGGTCGAGCTCCTCCGTCTTTTTCTTGCCCACCTTGCTGGCGAGCGACGGACCGAGCGCTTCGCGCTTGGCCATGAGCGCGTTGCTGCGCGCGACGATCTCGTCCACTTCGTTGGTCCGCTCGCGCGAGCGCGGCTGCGCGCGCGGAATCGCACGCGGCGTCTCATCGGTGATGTCGGGCACCTGCGACATGCGCTGGCGAAGCCGGTCGATCCCGCTCGTGCCGCCCGCTGCGCCATTGTGTGCGGCCGCAACGCGCAGGTAGAGATAGCCGACGAAGAGTCCGCCCAGGTGCGCCATGTACGCGACGCCTGTGTCACCGCCGTTGAGCGACACCATGCCCTGCACCACGGTGATCCCGACCAACAACACGACGTACCAGCGGACCTTGATCGAGATGAACACGAACGGGAAGAGCGTCACTTCCTCGTCCGGCCACCGCATTGCATAGGCGAGCATCACGCCGAAGATCGCGGCCGACGCGCCGAGGAGATACTGGCCGTCGCGCGCGATCATGAGGTGGAACAACCATCCGCCTAACCCGCAGAGCACGTAGTAGAACGTGAAGCTCCGCGCATTCCACGCGCGCTCCACGCGCGGGCCGAACATCCACAGCATCCACATGTTCAGCAGCAGGTGCCAGAACCCCGCGTGCACGAACATGTAGGTGGCGATGGTCCACGGGCGCGTGGTGAGGTCGCGGACCTCGAACGCGAGCGCGCGCTGCACGTCCGCCTGTCCCACCAGCGTGAGCTGGATGAAGAAGACCGCGACGTTGAGCGCGATCAACCACTGGACGGCCGGGGTGAGGCGCGGTGCTTCCTGTTCGTCGACGCTCGTGAAAGCCATGCGGACCTGCGGACGTGGTCAGCCTTGTCGTTATAACACGATCGAATCGGGGCGGTTCCTCTCACCACCCCCAGAGAACCGGTGCCATGCGCTAACGACCCCCGACCGGGCCCGGAATCCGGAGCCAAAAGGCCAGGTCATTGTGAATGGCCATCCCGCGTTCCAGCAGGGAAGCGTACCGCCGGTCCACCCCCGTGCGCTCTGCCCCAACTACTGGATGGACAACAATCTTCGTGCCGGGCGCTACCCGGTGTGCTTGCTCAATGAACCACAACATTTGCCCATCCGTCGTCCCCTCGTGTGGCGTCAATACGGCAGCGTGGTCGCGACCCGCGGCAGAGGCCGCAGTGAGTGACGCCAGCGCCCGATCGAGACTCGACGAGGTGTTCACGAACTCGACGGTCACCTGAACCATGGCGACGTAAGGCGCCACCTTCGTCACTGCCTCGGGCCTCTCGCCATCGCAATCGACCATGACGGGGATCGGCGACTGCCATCGCTGCATCGCATCGACGATCAATTCCTCGCTGGCCAACGGGTCGCGGCCACTCAGCGAAATCGAGTGCAGCGGAGACTGACCGACGACGCGCTGGACATGGCGCGCCAGCATCTCGGGTGTGTACAGCACGGCTGTCTCTGCTTCCGCGGCGAATCGCACGAAGAGCTGGCGCCTGCCCATCCAGATGCCTTGGCTCTGGATGCCGGGCGAGATCCCTGCGATCGCGGCTGCCGGTCCCGTGGTGCGCGCCGTCACGTGTCTTGTCTCCCCCCGCTCACGGCCGATAGTCTTGCCATCGCCAGTTGCACGATGCGCTCGCAGAGCGCACCGAAATCCATTCCCATCGCGGCCGCCGCCTGCGGCAACAAACTCAACGGCGTCATCCCCGGCAGCGTGTTCGCCTCGAGACAGAAAAATTCACCGCGCTCCGTCATACGGAAGTCGATACGCGCATAGCCGTCAAGCTTGAGCGCGCGAAACGCAGCCAACGCCAGCCGTTGAATCTCCGCCGTCTCCTTCGGCGACAGTCTGGCCGGGAATTCCTCACGCGCCATTCCGGGCGTGTACTTGCACTCGTAATCGTAAATCTCGTGCGTTGGGAAAATTTCGCCCACCGGCAGCGCTCGATCGCCAAGAACGCTCACGGTGAGCTCGCGTCCCGGAACGAAGCGCTCGATCATCACCTCATCGTCATATCGCATCGCCTCCGCCACCGCCGACGCGAGGTCCCCGCCCGCGCGCACGATCGAAAGCCCAACGGTCGACCCCTGCTTGGATGGTTTGACCACCACGGGCCATCCCAGTTGTCGCTCGACGCACGCGGCGTCGGGACGAACGTCGCTGGCCTGGCTAACGAGCAGCCAATCCGCCGTGGGGACGCCGGCCGCGCGGAACAGAATCTTCGACAGATCTTTGTCCATCGCCAGCGCGCTCGCCAGATGACCGCTGCCGGTGTATCGAACACCCACCATGTCGAGCAACGCCTGAACGGTTCCGTCTTCTCCGAACCCCCCGTGCAGCGCCAGGAATACGACATCTGCTGTACGCACCGATGGCAATGTTCCGAGGGATGGCGAAAGCGACGTCCGCGTCATGTGCTCGAGCGCGCTCAACGACGGCGGCGCCGCCTTCATCACACCGGCGTTTTCCATCGCGCGCTCTTCGCTCTCGTCGATCACGCCCCGCGCTGGATCCAGCGACGTCACATCGTGTCCGAGTTCCCGCAGCGCGCGTGCAATGCGAAGTCCCGAGGCCAACGACACATCTCGCTCCGCCGACGTACCACCCAACAGCACCGTGATCTTCATGGGGGAAGAATGGGCGCGCTCGGATAGTGCGGCAAGGTAGACCGCGCGGCTACATTGATGCCATGCACGTCGCGAGCACCTCGAGTCGTGGGTTGAACCATCGCGCCACCGGTTCGCGCGCGCGCCGCACCGTCCGGGGCGCGGTGCTTGCGACGCTGATCGTTGCCGGCTCGGGCTGCATCGATCGAGACACCGCGCAGAAGGCGATCGAAAGCGTGCAGGAATCGGCAGGTGTCCGACCCGACAGCATGCCGGTGATGCTCAACGACAAATCGCCATTCTTGTATCCCATGTCGCTCTACAAGCAGGGCGTTCAGGCGAACGTCACACTACGGATCCACATCGATTCCGCCGGCACGGTCGCACCGGAGTCCACCACGGTAGTGGAATCGTCCGGATATCCGGCGCTCGACTCGGCTGCTGTGAGCGGTTCACAGTCCCTGCGATTCAAACCGGCCATGCTGCACGGCCAGCCGATGAGCGTCTCGATCCTGCTGCCGGTGTTTTTCCGGCGCCCAGACATGCCGCCGCTGCCCGGGGACACCGTGCTGCACGACACCGCGCATTCCGCCCAACACCGCACACCATGAGCACCTCCTCCCTCTCGACGTCCGCGCCCTTGACGATTGCGAGCCAGCGCAACCGGATGCCCTACGACGATGTCCTCCAGACCATCGGGTGGACGCCGCTCATCCGGCTCAACCGGGTGACACAAGGCATCGCGACGCCGGTGTACGGGAAGGCCGAGTTCTTCAATCCCGGTGGGAGCGTGAAGGATCGGATCGGCCTCCCGATCATCGAACGGGCCGAGCGCGAGGGAAAGCTCAAACCGGGCGGCACGATCGTCGAGGGCACGAGCGGGAACACGGGCATCGGACTCGCCATCGCGGCGGCGCTCAAAGGCTATCAGTGCATCTTCACGATGCCCGACAAGATGTCGCAGGAAAAAGTCCGGCTGCTCAAGGCATTCGGCGCGGAGGTGATCGTCACACCCACGGCCGTGCCGCCGGACCATCCCGACAACTACGTGATGATGGCGAAGCGCATTGCGTCCGAGTTGCCTAACGCAATCCTCGCCAACCAATTCTACAACGACGCGAATCCGCAGGCGCACTACGAGACAACGGGCCCCGAGCTGTGGGAGCAGACCGCGGGGCGCATCACGCATTTCGTCGCGTCGGCGGGGACGGGCGGCACGATCACGGGCGCAGGCCGGTACCTCAAGGAGAAGAACCCGGCCATTCGCATCGTCGCCGGCGATCCCACCGGCTCGATTCTCGCCGAGTACTGGCGCAGCAGCGGCAAGGCGAAGATCGAAGGAACGCCGTACAAGGTCGAGGGCATTGGACAGGACAAGCTGCCGGGCACGTTGGACATGAGTGTCATCGACGATTATCGCACGGTCAGCGATCGCGATGCATTTGCGATGGCGCGCCGTCTCACGCGCGAGGAGGGATTGTTCGTGGGCGGATCGGCGGGACTCATCGCGCACGTCGCGCTGCAGGTCGCGCGCGAAGTCAACGACCCGCATGCCCTCGTCGTGACGTTCTTGTGCGACACCGGCGAGCGATACCTGTCCAAGCTCTACAACGATGATTGGATGCGCGAGAACCAGCTGCTCGCGCCCGATCGGGTACGCATCGCCGATCTCCTCGGCGCGAAGCCGGACCACGGGCCGGGGGTGGTATCGGTCGGTACCGGCGCCACGGTACGTCAGGCGCTCCGCCTCATGAACCTGCACGACGTCTCGCAACTGCCGGTGATCGAGGGCAACAACTGCGTCGGCTCGGTGAGCGAAGGCGTGGTGTCGGCCAAAGCGCTCGAGGACACGATGCTGCTGGACGCGACCGTGAGCGACGTGATGGATGCGCCGTTTCCGTTAGTCGAGTCGGGCCAGTCGCTCGACAGCGTGGTGAAGCTGCTCACCAAGTCGAACCCGGCCGTGCTCGTGCGGTCGCAGGATCGCATCTCGGGCATCGTGACGCGCTCGGACGTCTTGCAGTTTCTCATGGCGCGATGACCGACAGGCGCGGGCGGCGGGGGCGGGAGCGGGGGGAACGCGCGCGGGGGCGCACGGCGAAGCGGAAGCAGGGACGCGACTCGGAGAAGGAACGCAGGGCAGAACTCGCCGATCGCAAGCAGCGTATTCTCACGCACGGCACGCCGTCGGTCACGTCCGGCATCGCCGATGCGATCGTCACCAAGGCCGAGAACGTCTTCTTCCTCACCGATCCATCGGGCTGCGTGCCCATGGCACCGGGACACGGCCTGGGTCTTTATTACCACGACTGCCGCTACTTGCGCGGCTACGAGGTTCTGTTAGGCAGCGAACAGCCGACCGTGCTCGCGGCCACCACCGATGACGTCGGCCGGTCGGCGGTGCTCGAGCTGGCGAATCCCGACCTGCGTCTCGCGCACCGGCAGCTGGTGCCGCGCGAAACGGTGGGCATCCGCTGGACGCGAACGATTCGCGGCGACACGCCCGGCCTCGACGATGCGCTCGAGTTCCGCAACCTCGGGCTCGAGCCCCTGACGCTGCCGGTGACGCTGATGTTCGATGCGCGGTTCGAGGACGTGTTCGCCGTGCGCGGCTTGTTCCGGCAGTCGTTAGGCAGCCGTCACGCGCCGCGCTGGCGCAGCCGGTCGCTCACGCTGTCGTACGACGGACGCGACCACTGCCGGCGCGTGTTGACGATCGCGTTTTCCCGGGCTCCCCAACGCCGCGGCCGGCAGGCGGCCCGGTTCGCGATCCACCTGCCGCCGCGCCGCGCCGTCACGTTAGGCGTGACGCTCCGCATCGACGAGCGCGCGGCCGCGCCCGTCGCCGGCGGCCGGCGCGTGTCGACGCGCACGCACAGCACCCACCTCGCGGCGCCGCGCCGCGCGCTCGCACAGGGGCCGCGCACCAGCATCACCTCCGACAACCTGCTCCTGACCTCCGTCCTCGAGCGCTGCTTCGCCGACCTCGGCGTCCTGCGCAGCAGCATCGAAGGCGAGGAGTACTACGCCGCCGGCGTGCCGTGGTTCGCCACACTCTTCGGCCGCGACGCCGCGATCACCGCCATGCAGATGCTCGCGTACGCACCGCGCGTCGCCGAGCAGACCGCACGCCTGCTCGCGTTCTACCAGGCACGCGAAACGGATCAGTGGCGCGACGAGCAGCCGGGAAAGATCCTGCACTCCATCCGCGTCGGCGAGATGGCCCGGCTCGGCCTCATCCCGCACACGCCCTACTACGGCGCGGTGGATGCGACGCCGCTCTTTCTCATCCTCATCGCGCGGCATGCGCAGTGGACCGGCGACCTCTCGCTGTTCACCGAGCTGCGCGAGAACGTCGAGCTCGCGCTCACGTGGATGTCCGATGGCGCCGACTCGAATGGCGACGGCTACATCGACTACGTGAGCACGTCCGAGCATGGTCTCATCAACCAGGGCTGGAAAGATTCGGGCGACGCGATCGTCACCGCATCGGGCAGACTGGCGTCGCCGCCCATCGCGCTCGCCGAAGTACAGGGCTACGCGTTTCTCGCGCGCGTCTTGATCGCCGACCTGTACGAGCGTGCGGGCGACGCAACCCGTGCCACGACGCTGCGCGCGGAAGCGGACGCATTGCGGGCACGCTTCGAGCGCGACTTCTGGCTCCCATCGTTGGACTGCTACGCGCTCGCGCTCGAACGCGATGACAAGCCGCTCGCGGTGGTGACATCCAACGCCGGCCAGGTATTGTGGTCGCACATCGCAAAGCCGGCGCGCGCGCGGCGCGTCGCCAAGCGCATGATGGCGCCCGACATGTTCTCCGGTTGGGGCATCCGCACGCTGTCCACGCGCGAGCGACGCTTCAATCCCGTGGGGTACCATCTCGGCACCGTCTGGCCGCACGACAACGCGCTCATTGCGACCGGCTTCCGCCACTACGGACTCGACGCGGCCGCGCGGCGTGTGTTCGCCGGCCTCCTCCGCACCGCCGCGTACTTTGCCTCGTATCGGCTGCCGGAGGTCTTCGCCGGATTCTCGACGAGCGAGTTCCAGACGCCGGTGCGCTATCCGGTCGCGTGCCACCCGCAAGCGTGGGCGGCGGGGTCGGTGCCGTATCTGTTGGGCGCTCTGTTAGGCCTCGAGCCGGATGGCTTCGCCGGCCATCTGCGCGTGGTTCGTCCGACCCTGCCCGATGGCGTGAACCGGCTGGTTGTCCGCAACCTGCCGGTGGGCAAGTCCCACGTGTCGATCCGCTTCACACGGGTCGCGAAGCGCCGCGTGGACGTGGACCTCCTGTCGGCCAGCGGAACGCTGGAGCTGGTGGTCGAGGAGCGCGCGTGACGGGCGCGCTGCGTTAGGCAGGGCCGGCGCGCGCCGCCTCGACGAGCGCGGCGAGCCGGTCGAGGGCCTGCCGCGGCGTGAGGTCGTCGGGTTCCGTGTCGCGCAGCATCGCGACGATGGGGTGAGGCGCGTCCGCGAACAGCGCGAGCTGCTCCTGTTGTGCCGCCGAACGCCCGGGAACCACGAGGTGGCCGCCTTCGAGGCGTCGCAGCACCTCGCGGGCCCGCGCCAACACCGGCGCCGGCAGCCCGGCGAGCCGGCCCACTTCGATGCCGTACGACCGGTCCGCCCCACCGGGCGCCAGCGTGTGCAGAAACAGGACCTGATCGCCGACTTCGCGCACCGTCACGTTATAGTTACGAACTGATACTAATTCGTCCGCGAGCTGCGTCAGCTCGTGGTAATGCGTGGCGAATACCGTCTTGCAGCCCACACGGTCGTGCAGGTGCTCGCTCACCGCCCACGCGATCGACACGCCGTCGTACGTCGACGTGCCGCGTCCGATCTCGTCCAACAACACCAGGCTGCGCCGTGTGGCCGTGTGCAGGATGGCGCTCGTCTCCGACATCTCGACCATGAACGTCGACTGCCCGCGCACGAGATTGTCGCTCGCACCCACCCGCGTGAATACGCGGTCGGCGATGCCGATCCGCGCGCGCGACGCGGGCACGAAGCTTCCCATCTGCGCCATGAGGACGATCAACCCGATCTGCCGCAGGATGGTCGACTTGCCCGCCATGTTGGGCCCGGTGAGGATGATCACGCGCGCCTGCTCGTCGAGCGACAGGTCGTTGGGGATGAACTTGTCGCGGGGCATCATCCGCTCGACAACCGGGTGGCGGCCGGCGACGATCTCGAGATCGAACGCGTCGGTCATCGTAGGCCTGACGTAACCTTCGCGCTCGGCGACCTCGGCGAGCGACGCGAGCACGTCGAGCGTGGCGACGATGGCCGCCGCGCGCTGGAGGCGCGACACCTGCGCGCCCGCGCGCGTGCGCAGCGCCTCGAACAGCGTGCGTTCGCGCACCTCGAGGCGCTCCGATGCCGTGAGCACTTTCTCCTCGTACTCCTTGAGCTCGGGCGTCACGTAGCGCTCTTCGCCGGCCAGCGTTTGCCGACGCTGATAGTGCGCCGGTACCAGGTGCCGGTTGGCGTTGGTGATCGAGATGTAGTACCCGAACACTTTGTTGTAGCCGACCTTGAGCGACGCGATGCCGGTCCGCTCGCGCTCCGCCGTTTGGATGCGCGCGATGGCATCCTTGCTCCCATCGCGCAGCGCGCGCAGCGCATCGAGCTCTGCGTCCACACCATCCCGGATCACGCGGTCTTCGCCCACCGCGACCGGGGGCGCGTCCACGAGCGTGGCCGCGATGTCCGCGGCGAGCTCATCGCACGGATCCCAGCGCGCCAGCATCTCGGCCACGAGCGCCGACGACGCAACGCGCCGCCCCGCCTGCTCGACCGCCGGGAGCGCCGCCAGCGATGTGCCTAACGCACCCAGCTCGCGCGGCGTCGCGCGCGCAGCCGCGGCCTTGCCGGCCAACCGCTCCACGTCGCGCACGTCATCGAGCGCCGCGCGGAGCGCCGCGCGCGCGAGCGCATCCGACGCCAGCGCTGCGACCGCATCCAGCCGCGCATCGATGCCTGAGCGTTGGGCGAGCGGCGCCAGCAGCCACTGGCGGAGCAGCCGAGCGCCCATGGGCGTCGTCGTGCGGTCCAACACGGCGAGCAGCGTGCCCGCCGTCCCGCCGCCGCGCAGCGACTCCACCAGCTCGAGATTGCGGCGGGTCATGTCGTCGAGCGGCATCGAGCCACCGTCGTGCTCTACGATCGGCGTCGCGAGGTGGGGGATCCCCGATGGCTGCAGCTCGCGCAGGTACCGCACGAGCGCGCCGGCCGCACCGACCGCGGCCGCATCGTCGTGGCCGATGCCGAAACCTTCGAGTGACGCGACACCGTATTGCCGCGCGAGATCGCCCGCCGCCAGCGCCGGATCGAACTCCCACGCGTCGCGCTCGGTGACTAACGCATCCTCGTCGCGCGACGATGCGGCGCGGAGCGCGCCCGCCGGCGACCCGCGCGCCACCAGAATCTCGCTCGGCGCGAGCCGCGCCAGCACGGCCGGCGCGTCGGCGGGCGTCGATCGAATGAGCCGTAGCTCGCCCGTGGACAAATCGGCCGCCGCGATCCCGATGGCCGACGCGTCGCTGCACACGGCGCACAGATAGTTGTTGAGCGAGCCGTCGAGCAGATCGTCCGAGAACGCGGCGCCGGGCGTGATGGTCTCCACCACTTCGCGGCGCACGATGCCTTTGGCGAGCTTCGGGTCTTCCACCTGCTCGCAGATCGCGACGCGGTGGCCTTGTTCGACCAACCGGCGGAGATACTCGTTGAGGGCTTTGACGGGGACGCCTGCCAGCGGCACCTCCGCAGCGCCGCCGTTGTTCCGGCTGGTCAGCGTTAGGCCCAACGCGCGCGAGCCGAGCTCGGCGTCCTCGTAGAACATCTCGTAGAAGTCGCCCATCCGAAAGAGCAGGATCGCGTCTTGGTGGCGCGCCTTGATCTCTCGGTACTGCTGCATCAACGGCGTGGCCGTCTCGCGGCTCACGGCGTCTCCGCGCTCGTCGCGTAAGCGGTCAGCTTCTTCGCGCGCATCGCCCGCGCCGCGGCGTCGGCTTCGGCGCGCGTCGCGTAGCGGCCGATGCGGACGCGGAACGGCTTCGCCGTGCCCACCACGCGCGCCGGATATCCGCGCGCCGCGAGCGCGTCGCGCAGTCCGTTCGCCGA
>Ga0209168_10001303_pt1 | contig 19978 bp, 19 predicted proteins | sample Coa_R1_FD_187156 | JGI IMG/M metagenome (GOLD analysis project Ga0209168, IMG submission 187156) | Surface soil microbial communities from Centralia Pennsylvania, which are recovering from an underground coalmine fire - Coalmine... | ecosystem: Environmental > Terrestrial > Soil > Unclassified ...
GTTTGTAGGAGGCAAAACTTTTTCATAAAGTTGATTAACCAATGACAAGAAACTTAAGCCACTGCCATTGATTCGGAATTTATCCGCTAGCGTAGAGAATTCGTCGTAGAATTGAAGAATCTGGCGATCATCCTTCGCCTTTTTGATCAAACCAACTTGGCTTCCGAAACTGCCCATAAAGCAGCCAAGGTTCTTCCACGATGGTTTGCCGTAGGTATAGCATAGAGGCTGCGGCAGGACTTGCTTTGCCCACTTCATCGCTGTGCTCTTTCCCGTACCAGCGCCGCCAATCAACACGGTATAAAAGCGCGCCTCTAAGTCTCGCCGTTCTACTCCTATCAAGTGTCCCGCCGCAGCGCCAACGATGGTCTTCAAGCTTTCAATCAAAAATTCGCGCGGGATATAGTTATTGCGTCCGCAAATTTGCGCGAAGGTCTCGTAGTCTGTGCCCGCCCAAGTCCATAGCGGGTACTCATCTGGGATTTCCTTTAGTGCGTCCAACGAGGCCGTCGCCGAGGCCGTTGTTGGGGCTGTCGCTGGAACTGCCAAGACTGTCACGTCGGATGGGTTCTCGGGTGGGTTCGTAGACGTCTTTACCCCTCCCTGATTTCCTTGTTTTTTCTCTAAATTTTCCAGATTTTCCAGATACTCTGCGCTCGTAGGAAGTACACGATGTATCTCCTCGTGCAGATGGGCCATTCGCCGAATTTCTTCCACAAGTGTATCCCGTGCCTGTGCTACTTTTTCGTGTGAGATTTCCTCGGCTGGTAGCTCTCCAAGCTCGATTCGTATCTTTCTTGCACAATCACTAAACGCATTCGGGACGTCTGCTCTATTCGCGCGCGCGAGTTCCCTGTCCAGTGATACGGCTGCTTGCTCGAAGCTATCCAATAATGGATTCAAAACGTGCAAGGCTTCATCGCGGCTGTAGGCGGTCTTTGTTTCAAGCGGAATTTGTTTCAGCCGTCCGGTTTCTGGATCGAATTCCAGCCGCGCGCGATAGTCGTATACTCCGGTCTCCACATCGCGCCGGTGGCACTCCACGAGGGCGTTGTTTAGCGTCAATTCAATCGGTGATGGTTCGCACCAACTAGGATCAGGTAGGTCGTTCAGGTTAAGGCATTTTTCGCTGGCAAGCTGTTTTGTATCGCCGCCAGCATTTAACACATCATTGAGCTTCGCCACAAGAGGAGGATCAAAGACGGGATCGTTGGGTAGGCCGGAAACTTCATCATAAGCGTTGACGCTTCTAATGAACTTTAGAGAATAATAAATATCGACTGGATCGAGGCCGGTCAGCGCCGCTAGTTCGCTCGTCGCTGTTTGGGTCGGATAGCCGTAGGCATCCCACAAAGGGGATTCAATTTTTTTTAGCGTCGAGAGGATTTTACTGTCAACATCATTCAGAGTTTGTGATATTCTAAGCATGTTCTTCCTTTTTCTTCCTTGTGCCGCAAGGAATTTGAATTTAAATTTCCAAAACCTCAGAGTTTGCCGCTCTGAGGTTTTGTTTTTAGACCGCTAAGGAACGGCCAAAAATGCGAAAGCCTCACGGGTCATCACTCCGTGAGGCTTTTCGCTGGTTTTCCTATCAGGTTGTTGTTAGGAAAGCTTATATAAACTTGTTAAACAACCTGATAGTGACTATGACAGCGCCGGTGATGAGTCGGGCCTAAATTATTAAGGCTTAGCTCGGCTGGCTCGGCTGGCTGGCTTGGTGAGCAAAGGGCGCGCACGAGGCATAGCTGCTGCGAGGTTAGCATGGCTGAGTGCGCATTCAGTAAATTCAGCGCGCCCTTGCGCGGACGTTCAAAAAAAGCTCCCTTCCCTTCTTCTAACATGGAAGTTCGGTTTTTTCACAACGCCGCAAAAATTTTTTGTCTGTTTTCCGAACGAGCACGCCACTGAACCGCCGAGCCGCCGCGCCATTACGCCGAAACCAAAACCGAGGCCAAAGCGTCAGGCCGCCTCGATCTCTTCGGTTGCCTCCGCATCGCTTCTTGGGATCGCATGATCGCGGCGCAGAAACGCTTCCAAATCTGCAACACGAACCACCACTCTCCGCCCAATCCGTCTAGCTGGAAGTTCTTTCGCTGCAATAAGATGGCGGACAGTTTTAGTGCAAAGGCTGAGCATTTGTGCTGCCTCTGCAACTGATAATGCTAATTTTTTGTGTTCCATCATCTCCCCCTGTTTTCTTTTCATCGCTTTAAATTTCCTCCAATTCCACTATCACACGGAATTTCGCACTTCTGACAGGTAGGCAAAATTTTTTTTTGACCGGCTGCCGATATGCAGATAGGCGCGGTATTATGTTGTGAGTATGTGAGTAGTGGAGGGCCAACTATGGCGAGGGGAGTTTTCGAGAAAATCAAAGGGTCAAACGTTTGGTGGATTCGCTACGCTGATTCGACTGGGAAAATTAGATATGAACTGGCTGGCTCAAAAAGCACGGCCAAGCTATTGTATGCAAAGCGCAAATCCGAAGCCTTGCAGGCCCGCAAACTTCCCGAACTGGCGCGCCGCCGAACAATTCTGTTGTCGGAACTGCTAGACGATGCCTGCGATTATGCCTCTCGGAATCATCGAGGCACGCGCCTCGGCGCGGATCGCAAGGATTACCGCTATGGCGTGTTGAAAGCCGCGCTTGGCAACCGACCGGCAGAGGGGCTGAGTCCGCAAGAACTTGAGAAGGTGCTTGCCCGCCTCGCCGATGAGCGAGGCTGGTCGCCAGCATCCTTCAACCGATGCAAAGCTTTTATATCGCTGGCCTACCGCTTGGGAGTCGAAAGCGGAAAGGTTCAACAAAATCCCGTCCGGCTGGTGCATCGCCGCCGCGAGGATAACGGCAGGGTTCGCTGGCTTACCGTTGAAGAAGAAGAAAGACTTCGGGCCGTGATCGCCAGAGATTATCCGTATGAACTCGCAAGTTTTGATCTAAGCCTGAATACGGGCCTACGTCGCTCTGAGCAATACAATTTGATGTGGAGTGATGTTGATCTGGAGCGAAGGCAAATTACTATTCGCAAGAGCAAGCATGGCGGAATACGATATGTTCCATTGAACGATAAAGCACTCAGCGCTTTGCTCGCGCTCCGCTCACGCGGAGACGGAACAGGTAGGGTCATGATTTTGGCCGCAAGCGGTCACGGCTACAAGGCCGGTCACGCGCTCAAAACTCCGAAGGAATGGTTTTCCCGTGCTTGCCGCAAGGCCGGAATTCAAAACTTTACTTGGCATGATCTTCGCCATAGCTTCGCCTCCAGATTGATCATGGCGGGCGTTGGCCTGAGAACAGTTCAAGAATTGATGGGCCACAAGACCATTGGCATGACGTGCAGGTATGCTCATCTCGCGCCGGAGACCCAACTTGCGGCTGTTCAGCAATTGGATTGCTGGGGCTGGGCAGCAACTAAGCCAACTGAGTCTAAAACTGAAACTTGCCATTTTAAGGCTTCCGAAAGTAGGGCCGATGATTCTATACAAGTGATTGTTAATAAAGCAATTTAGTCCGTTGTGCTGGAGTGGCGGAATTGGCAGACGCACCAGACTCAAAATCTGGCGCTGTTTAACAGCGTGGGGGTTCAACTCCCCCCTCCAGCATATAAAGTGTGAAGTTTCAAGGTTCGTGGCACAAAAGGATGATTTATCTGGATTGTTGGCACTGATCGTGTGAGAGGACAAAGGTTCAGACTTAGTAATACCAGGTTCAGTATGTGATGACCCCCCAAGCGATGTCTGCTACGCTGGCGGCATGACACCGCAAACTTTGAAAGAACTTGAGGCCCGGTTGACACATTTTCTCGAAGAACTGCTGGAACCGATGGGGCGCAGCGAGCGGCGCCACTGGGCACGGCTTTAAGTCACAGGATTGCTGCTGGACGGCGAGCGCAAGTCGATTGAGCCAATGGCGAGCCGCATCCCAGGGGCTGACGTCCAAGCCTTGCGCCAGTTTGTGGGTTAGAGCCCCTCTGGGCGGTCGGAGAGGTTCAGCGACGCCTGGCGCACAAAGTCGTGGATTTGCTCAGCGAGGCGGAAGTCTGGATCCTCGACGAAACCTTGTTTCCCAAGGCCGGGCGGCACTCGGTCGGGGTGGCACGACAGTACTGCGGTGCGCTGGGCAAGGTTGCCAACTGCCAAGTGGCGGTCAGTCTGCACTGGTCGAGCGCAAAAATTCCCGGTTGGGATGGCCGCTTGGACTTCATCAACTTTCATGGGTTTTCCGCATACGTCGTAGCCTCCAGCGTGGCGGCTCGATTCTTTCTCCCGCAAGTCGCCGGGTTGCCTATCGTGCCCGCCTCAAGCGGTGTCTTTCGCATCGATCATGACGAGTTCTTAAACGAAACCACCCATCTTGAATATCAGCCTTGGAAGCGCGGGCCGTAGTTCGCGTTTGACTGGCGGTATGACAGTGGCCTAGTGGCCGGATCGACTCCGGTGCTACAACCCTGATACTGCAACCTGCGCTGTCACTTCGACCACGCTCAACGGCCTGCCAGCGATTAGCCTTCTCAACACTGTGGACGGCGCGCCCTTGACCGCCGATCAGGAGATGGAGGCAGGGCTCACCTGCAACGGGGTAAGCGCAACTCTGATTCAATCCCTGCCTCGTCCGTGCCTCGCCTCCGAGTTTGGGTCTACGCTCTTGAGCATCCCGGCACCGGGAACGGAAAACGACGATCATCATCCACAGCGAGTCGCCCCGCGCAGCCTGTTCGACCTTTCGGTGGGCGATGATAACCTGTTCCACGGCGATCGTTACAAGTGGAGCCTGCGATTCGATGTGATTAACCTGACCAACAAAGTCGCACTTTACAATCGGCTTTCCACCTTTAGCGGCGCACATTACGTGACGCCGCGAACGGTATCGGCCACGCTCAGCTTTCACTTTTGAGGTAGAAGACAGCGCGGACCGCAAAATCGACGGTCCGCGCTACGCGCAGCTACTCAGTGCGCAACGCGGCCATGGGGTCGACTTTGGTTGCTCGTTGGGCTGGAATGTAGCAGGCCAGCAAAGCGACAACAGCCAGAATGAGCGAGACGGAGATGAATGTGCCCGGATCGGTAGGTTTTATGCCGTAGAGCTGCTTAGCAAGAAACTTGGTGGTGAAGAACGCGGCGACCACGCCGGCGGCTACGCCGATGAGCGCCAGCGTCATGCCCTGGCGGATCACCCAGAGCAGCACGTCGCGCCCCTGTGCTCCCAGAGCCATGCGGATCCCGATCTCATGTGTGCGTTGGCTGACGGAGTAGGAAATCACCCCGTAGATGCCGATGGCGGCGAGCGTGAGAGCCAGCGCGGCGAAGATGACCATTAGCAGCATGGTGAATCGCTGACCGGCGAGCGAGGAACGAATCAAGTCGTTCATCGTCTGAACGTTTTGCACGGCCACGTCCGGGTCAATCGAATGCACTGTGCGCTTGGCGGCAGCCAGAATGCTAAGCGGCGCGGCGGACGTCCGCACGACCAAGTTCATGTTAAACGCACCGATTTGTTTAAAGACAAAATCGGGGACTTGCGCGACGGGCATGTAGAAGGCGTCGTTCACTTTCCAATCGCTGTTCTGCGACGGCCCCCAATGCTTGATGTGGTGGACAATGCCCACAATCTCGCGCGGCTGGTCAGCGCCCGGAAAGGGAATGACGATGTGCTTCCCCATCGGGTTTTCATCGGGAAAAAGAATGCGCGCCATGGCATCGTCAATCAGCACAACGTTCGGTGCGTTCAGCGTATCCTCATCGGTGAAAGAGCGCCCGCGCAGCAGATGGATGCCCATTGCGTGTAAGTAGCCTGGAGTTATGGTGTAAAACATGGCGATGGGCATGTTTTGCTGAGGCGGCTTGGGATGCTCCGCGATGTAAATCGTCGTTTCACTATCCCCTCGCATCGGCATATCATCGGTGGCCCCGGCGGCTTCGACGCCGGGCAGCGCGCGGATTTTATCGAGAACGTTCTTATAGAATGCCCGGACGTTCGCGCCGGTGGAATAGCGCGCCGTAGGCAGTGAAACGCTGAAGATCAGGGAGCCGCTCGTGTCGTAGCCCGTATTCACATGGCTCAGGCGGACGATGGTTTCCACCATCAGACCGGCGCCGATGAGCAGCACCAGCGCCAGGGCAAGCTCCGCCACCACGAGGCCATTCTGCATTCGATGCCGTCCGCCGGTTGAGCCGCGCCCGCCTTCCTTCAAAGCGTTGTTCAATTCTGGCCTGGCCGAGTGCAGCGCGGGCGCGAGGCCAAACAGAATGCCGGTTAGCACCGAAGCGGCCACAACAAACAAGAGCACGCGGAGATCCATGCCCACATTTTCCGCGCGTGGCAACTCGCCCGGCACATAGGCGAGAAGCGCCTTGGTTCCGGCAAATGCCAGAAGGACTCCAAGTCCGCCTCCCAGCAAGCTGAGCAGCACGCTTTCCGTCAAGAGCTGCCGCATCACGCGCCGCCAGCCGGCGCCCAGCGCGCTGCGGATGGCCATTTCCTTCTGCCTCGCGGCCGCGCGGCTGAGCAATAAGTTAGCCACGTTGACGCAGGCGATGAGCAGAACAAAACAGACGGCGCCAAGCAACAGATAGAGCGTACCTTGCACATCACGGATAATGTAGTGATGCATTGCCATCACCGTGACCCCGTTATAGGCATTGCTCTTTGGGTACTCCTTTGCCAACCGCCATGCGATGTTAGTCATATCCGCCTGCGCTTCACTTTCGGTAACGCCGGGCCTTAGGCGGCCCACCACGTGCATTCCCGCGTGGTTCTCACGGTGGTTGGTCCAGAGCCGCTGATAGATGCCGATGGGTACATAAGTGTCGCGATGAGAAAAAAACCAGAATGTTTTGGGCAACACGCCGATAATCGTGTAGGTCTGATCACCCATGGTCATCGGCTTGCCGATCACGTCTGCTATGCCGCCGAAATGTTTTTGCCAGAAGCCGTAGCTCAACATCACGGTGGGCGCAGCCCCGATGTGATCGTCCGCAGCGGTAAAGCTGCGGCCAAGCGCCGGAGGCACGCCCAGCGTCTTGAAGAAATCCGCGCCCACCATCAGCGCCGAAACTGCCTCGGCGCCGCTCGCCTGCGTCAGGTTGAATCCATCCCCGCGAAACGCCGCCATGCTGGAAAACGTGCGGTTTTGCCGCTGCCAATCAAGAAAATTGGGATAGGAGACGGACATACTCTGGAAGTCGCGCGAGGTCTCCGAAAGGATCATCAACCGGTCTGGCTGCGGATAGGGCAGCGGGCTCAGGAGCACGCCGTTGACCACGCTGAAAATCGCTGTGGTTGCGCCGATGCCCAGCGCCAGCGTAATGATGGCCACCGCCGTGAAGCCGGGGCGCTTCACCAGCATCCGAAAGCCGAATTTGAGGTCTTGAAAAAGCGTGCCCATGGAATGGCTCCTTATGCAATAGATTGAGGCCGTCATGGCTGCGCCGCGTTGTTTGACGGCCAAGCTCGTTATACGAAAGCGCGGGCAGTAAAAGTTCCCGGCCGGATTTGCGGACGGAGGGTGCCTCATTTGTCTTGTTCAAACCGGAAATCGGCACATTTTTGATTAAAAACGTAGAGAAATTTGCGGAGCGAAGCAGACTTTTGCCGGACTAACGCTGTAACGCATTGATTCTGCTTGAGATCATAAACGATTACGTCCATCTTGTCTGTTTTCAGTCGGGTGGAACATTCTTAATTTGCACCAGTCTCGAGATTTAGGGGACAGGTGAGCCAGAGGCCCGGCTGGCCGGGTCATGGCAGAAGAGGAACTTGACGTGGGCCTTCTCGATTCGTCATGGTGCAAGGAGAGCGTGCCTCCGACAGAGAAGCCGTTTTGTCACTGGTGCTCGTGTTTGTCAAAGCCCGAGAGTGAGCCTGGCTCCGAGTTTCGTGCTCAAGGCAGTGGTGACGCCGCATCCACTGGCGATCCCGTTTAGGAGATTACTCTTGTCCGCACAACTCGGGTCGTGAGGCAGACTCTTAATTTCTTCTTCAGTAGGAGCCCTTGTGCCGAAAATCAGAAAGAAGCGAAACGTCTGCATCTCCACAGTCGCGTCCACCTCGGTTCTTCACTCCAACGCTGCAGGAATCGATCTTGGATCTCGGGAGATTTATGTCGCGGTTCCACCCGATCGAGATCCTTACCCAGTCCGTGCCTTCCTGACCTTTACCTCCGACCTGCTGGAGCTAGCCGATGGGCTGAAACACAGTGGCGTCGATACCGTCGCCATGGAGTCGACCGGCGTCTATTGGATCCCTCTGTTCCAGATCCTGGAAGCACGGGGCTTCAAAGTCTTCCCCGTCAATGCCCACCACGTGAAGCATGTTCCCGGCCGCAAGAGCGACGTCTCTGATTGCCAGTGGTTGCAGTATCTTCACTCCGTCGGGCTTCTACACGCCTCATTCCGCCCGCCCCAGCACGTCTGTGAGGTGCGCGCCATGATGCACCTTAACATCACCAGTATGTACTTTTAGCTTGACAGACTCGACAACTGGTTGTTATATGTCGATCAGCTGATACAATCTCTGTATCAGCTGGATGCTTTTGTTTCTAAGTAGGAATCGACACTTCAGGAGAATTGTACGTGAAGACATTAGCAATTCCGCAGATCAAACGCGGAACACTTACTGAACAAGCCATGGAGTATCTTCTCGGGTTGCTCCATCAGGGGAAGTTGAAGCCGGGTGACCGCCTGCCATCACAGCGAGAACTCGCATCGCTGATGGGATTGAGTACGACAGTGGTAAGGGAAGCGCTGCGTGGGCTGGCGAGCATGAAGGTGATCCATGTGGTGCATGGCCGTGGCGCATATGTCAGTGAAGTTTCTCCCAAGGATCTCATTAGACCGGAGGCGCTCCTTTTGGTCCTGGAACGAGAAGCACTGCTCGAGGCGATCGAAGTGCGCGGGATCCTTGAGGTTGAAGCCATAGCGCTTGCTGCCGAACGGCATACTGATGCCGATTTGCGAGAAATTGAGCGCGTTCTTTCGCGAATCAAGAGAGCACTGGATTTGGGCAAGGATCCGTTGATGCAGAGCCCATCGTTCCATCTGGCCTTGGCGGCAGCGGCTCACAATTCAATTCTGGCCGAACTCATCAAACCGTTCATTGGGCTGATGGCCAAGGGAGCAGGCGTGATTTCGAAGTCGAAGTGCGCGGGCGAGGCGATGCGACGGGAATGGGCATCACATGCGGAGTTATATGAAGCCGTTCGCTCGCGCGATCCGGAGAAAGCACGATGTTGTATGCGGAGCCACCTGGAAGAGGCAAAGTTTTTGATTCTTAATGGATTTAACGAGCTTAGAAAGCAATCGGATCGTGGGAAAGGTGATGAAGTTTTCTTGTCGAAGGGAGGTTTAAAACCAAGCGCAGATCTTTTCTGCCCTACCTCGTGATCACTTTGGCGGTAGCTTTTATTGCTCCCTCGTACTTAAGGGCCCAGGCCGTGGGCCAAATCCTTGGAACCATAAAGGATCCTACCGGGGCTGTCGTTCCGAATGCCAAGATTACAGTGCTTCAAGAAGGCACAGGGGTGACACGATCTACTATTTCCACCTCGTCGGGCACTTGCTCTCTTCCGAATCTTCCGGTAGGAACCTATAACGTTAGCGTCGGGGCGAGAGGATTTAAGAAGGCGAGTTTAACGAAGGTCACCGTGGATGTGAGCCAGCAGCGGGAGGTGGACTTCACCCTAGTTCTTGCTGGAACCAGGCAGCAGGTAGCCGCATGGCCGGGATTGTTGATGACCCGTCGATTGCGGGAGGCAGTGTTTACCGCAAGCTCGTCTTGAACCCGAAGCCTCTTTACCGGCCGGACTACACGGGGGTCGCCCCGCGGTCTGGCCTCGCTTTTAGGATTACGCCTAAGACGGTTTTTCGAGGCGGTTTTGGAATATTCACAAATCTTCCACTGCTTCAAACTGCCGATCAGAACTCATTCGGCTTCCCGTTTGCCTCGACGGGCATCACTAACAATCCGCCAATGTCTTTGACTCCTTTGTCAGTTGCCGGGATACCCACCCTGACCGACTTACAAGGGAATCCACTGCCGCCAGGCGGCAGTACCAGAAACCTTCAACCCAACACTCCTGTTAACCTTCAGCCCGTTGCGGCCTTTTTCGGTGGCCCACTGCTGACCAATCTGCTCTGCACAAATTTGCACAATGGTTACATGATGTCTGGGAACGTGATGCTGGAGCGACAGTTGCCGGGTGACATCTCTTTCCAGATGGGCTACGTGACCAACAACGCGGTGGGATTATATGCCTCAGAGTACCCCAATGCCTATGTTGGGGCTCTACCTCAGTACACTCCCTACTCGCTTGCCGATCCTGGACTGGGTGAGTTTCAATTGACCGACAACCACGGCCACTCGACTTACAACTCGCTGCAAGTTGAGGCGTGCAAGGTTTCTCCCGCACATGGGATCACTTTCCAGGTCTCTTACACCTATTCCAAATCCATTGATAACGCATCGACAGTTATCAACGGGCCGGTCGCCATCTCCGGCATGCTCCAAAACAATCCCTTCTGCTGGCGATGCGAAAAGGCGGTTTCTGGCTTCGACTTTACCCACCGTTTTGTGACGAATTTCATCTTTAAGCTTCTCCTCGACAACTGGCGAGCTCTCTCCGCTGTGCCTCAGCGACTGACGCATGGCTGGCAAATGACAAGCATCATCGAGTGGCAGTCTGGCTTTCCCTTCACGGTGACTTCGCCCTTCGGGACCAAAGAATACGGGACCGACGCATATGTTGGCTTTCAAGCCACGAGGCCCGATTTGGTTCAGCAGCCGACGCTGAACACGGGCGGAGCGCCGGAAGAGCAATTCTTCTCCACTGCTGTTGTCAACGATGGAAGAAGCCTCGGACAACAGTATTTCGCCACCCCGGGCGCCTTGACCACGGGGGTGCAGGACCATCCGGGCAATCTGGGCAGAAACACGTTCCGCACCAGCCCCTTTTCGAACTTTGATTTTTCCCTGATCAAGGACACGGCGCTGACCGAAGGGAAAACGCTTCAATTCCGGGCGGAATTTTTCAACCTGTTCAACCAGCACGCTGTCGCGCCCCCACCCGCAGTATTGGGGTCGCCGGGGTTTGGGATTGCTAACAACACGGTGCTTCCCGAAAGGCAGATCCAGCTCGCCCTGAGATTGATTTTCTGAACTTGGCCCGCTCGAACGCGATGTCGGCGGTACAGCGTAGGAGTGAATAGTCGAGATTTTTCAAACGGAGGAATGTTCCCATCCTGCGTAACGCCTTGAAAATAACGTGTGGAACCGAAGGATGGGAGAGGAGCTGTCATGAAGATTACTGATTTTCGAACCACAGTTGTGTCAATCCCCTTCACTGAACCCGAAACCTGGGCTTTCGGACGGAGATACGGGATTTCGAGTGTCATTATCGAACTTGAGACCGATACGGGGCTGAGCGGCCTTGGAGAAGCCGTGGGGTTCCCCTCGGTCCGCGTCGTTAATGAAATCCTGCAGGCTATGCGCCCCGTCGTTCTAGGCCGCGATCCTCTGGATAACGGCGTGATTGTCCACGAACTCACTCAAATGTACGGCTGGCACCACTTTCGGCATTCGGGCAATTGCGCCTTGGGCGGCATTGATATTGCACTTTGGGACCTAGTCGGAAAACTGACCGGTCAGCCGCTTTATAAGCTCTTCGGCGGTGCTTTCCGCAAGCAGATCAAATATTACTGGTACGTCCCAAACAAGGAACCTCGGATGATGGCAGAAACAGCAAGAAAAGGAATTGAGCAGGGTTTCGATACCGTATACGTGAAACTGGGCAACGGCTTCGATCATGATCTAGAGGTAACTCGAGTGCTGCGAGAAGCGATAGGACCCGGTCCCAAGCTCCGCGTAGACGCGAACGAAGCATGGGCCGATGGAAGCGCATTTTCACTTATGAGAAAGATGTCCCAATACGATATCGAGTTCTTTGAGCAGCCCCTTCTCTATTTCGACCACGATGGTGCGGCAAACCTCCGGAAGACGCTGGGCCTTGCAGTGGGAGCCAACCAGAGCGCCTGGGACGAGTCTGACATTCTCGAAATAATCAAGAAAGGTGCGGCCGATGTGATCTTAACCGACCAACACCAACTGGGCAGCCTGGCGCGCTTTCATCGGGTAGGGTGGTTGCTGGCGGCGGCGGGAATTCCGACGATCAAGCACAGCTTCGGTGATCTCGGAATCTCGACAGCGGCTGCCAAGCACGTTATGGCAAGTTGCCCAAGCTTCACGAGAGCGAACCAGACCCATTTCGGCGTGCTGACGGACGACATTGTCGAAGGGGGACTGGAGAACTTTGTCAATGGGTGCTTGACCGTACCCGAGGGCCCGGGATTGGGAGTGCAACTGGATCGGAACCGGCTGAAGAAATATGCGAAGCATTTCCAAGAGTATGGCGAATTTCCGGGCTATGGTTCGGGCGAAGATCTGGTTGTAAAACACTCTAAAAGCCCCGTCACCACAGAGTGAGTGGGGCCTGATGATTCATTGCCATCCTGCAGAATGAAGACGGGACGGGACAAAGAACAGCTCCCATGAGAAGGGGCGCGCTCGTTGGCCTCGGGACAGCGTAGCGGCAGATGCGCACCAATAGGACCAAGTTCATTCGAGCCATGATGTTCGTCTTTCCGAGCTTCCGGGCAAGCTGGGCTCAAGTCGGCCAACTGATGTCCATCACCCCAACGGGTGGGGTGTCACAGCTAGCGCTGAGCAGTCTGTCTTTACTGTTGTGCACGACAACAAGCTGAGCACAGTCCTTGAGGATGTTCGACTGGATTTGAAAAGTGAAGGGGCGCTGCACCCGTTAAAAAAATTGGACCGTTGAGAAAAAGGGTGAACGTGAACTGACGATTCAAACAGAGGAGCCGCAACCTGCCTAGCGCGTCGAGTTGGGTCAAAGCCCTCTAAGGATCTCCTCGACTGTGGACGCGCTGGTGGGATGCGCCGGACTAGACGCCTACACCGCCGCCAAGGGTGGTGTTGTTTCTCTCGCCTGTTCGTTCGCGGCCGGCATGGCGAAAGAAGGGGTTTGCTCAACTCCATGTGTCCCGGCTTTGTGCCCCCCGAACCTCAACTCCAATGGCTCGCCAAGCCCGGCGCTCAGGAGTTAATGAGATCGCTGCATCTATTGCCGATTGCCACGCCAGAACAGATCGCGCCGTTTGTGGTCTATCTCGCTAGCGCCGAGTCAAAAGTCGTTAGCGGTGGGATCTTCCCGATAGACAGTGGTTACATGGTTTTCTAGTCCACCGCTGACTTGATAGGCCTGGTGAGCAGCGAGGTTCCCTAGTGCGGTTCGCTCGGATTCTTTAATAAAGCATTCTAAGTGAAGTTGTCATTTCACGTGGAGGAAGGCGTCATGAGACTTAAGGACCGAGTAGCCATTATTACCGGCTCGGCTGCGGGAATAGGCCGCGCCGGCGCCCTCGAATTTGCGAAAGAAGGGGCCAGAGTGGTGGTCGTTGACATCAATGAGCAAGGGGGCCAGGAAACCGAAAGGCTTGTTCGAGAGGCGGGAGGCGAGGCTTTTTTTGCTTGCACCGATGTGTCCAAGGCGGACCAAGTGGCGGCCATGGTGAACTCCGCCATCGACCGCTACCATCGAATCGACATTCTTTGGAACAATGCCGCCGCCACAAAGTTGTGCAATGAACAGGACCGTCCCGTGCACCTCCTTCCGGAAGCGGTGTGGGACCAGATGATCGCTGTAACGCTAAAGGGTCAGTATCTTTGTTGCAAGCACGTGCTGCCTCATATGATGGAGGCGCGCAAAGGAGTCGTCATCAACACTTCTTCGGTCGATGCCTTGATCGGCCAAGGCGGGTACGATTCCTACGCGGCCGCCAAGGGAGGAATTGTTTCGATGACCCGATCGATGGCGGTGTATTACGCTAAATTCGGCATAAGAATCAATACCATCTGTCCTGGATTCGTCCATACAGAACTTCAGGATCCTTGGCTGAACAACCCCAAGAGCCGACGTGCTATCGAGGATCTGCACTTGACAAGGATTGGACTACCTGAAGACATCGCGAAGTTCGCTTTGTATCTTGCGTCCGACGACGCGGAGTATGTCACGGGGGGTATATACCCCATCGATGGAGGCTTCATGGCTTTTAAGACTCACGTCACTGATTATTCAGCCGAAGGGTCGGGGTAGTTCCCGCCCTGCGGATTTCTGGCCCGATTGGGTACATTGCTCGCTTACTGCTATCAATGTTTTTAGAAGATGGAGCTATTCGATGTCTTTGCAGGCGACTTTGCGAGCGAAGTGGTTCTGGTATTCAATTGCATGCGTGCTCTTCTGGGGAGCGTGGACAATCCTGGAGAAAATGGCTTCCACAGAAATTCCGCAAGAGACGGTCCAGTTTCTTTTTACTTTCGGAGCTTTGCCTGTTGCGGTGGTGCTCCTGGTCGGCCGGAAATTCAAGCTTGAGAAAAGCCCTAAGGGAATTCTTTACGGGCTCGGCAACGGGGTCCTGGCTGGAGTGGGAAACGCCGCGCTCGCTGCTGCCTACCGGGCGGGAGGCAACACTTCGGTAATAACCGCCGCGACAGCCATGTACCCGATGATCACCGTATTGCTGGCAGTGACGATATTGCGGGAGCGCCTGACCAGGCTTCACAAAATAGGCCTTGTTTTTGCGGCCATCGCGTTCATTATTTTTTCACTATAGAGATATGCTTCATCTATCCATACCGCTGTGGTGCTGGCCAGCCACCCTCGTGCTGCTGACCTGGGGAACGGTAGGGTTGCTACAGAAACTATCGACGAATTACCTCTCGGCAGAATCCGCTCTGATCTGGCTGGTGGCGGGATACGTGCTTCTCCTTCCATGGCTTTATTCGAGCCGGTCGATCTTTACGTACTCGACTCGCAGCCTTGTTTTCACGCTCGTAAGCGCCTTGCTCAACACGCTGGGAGCACTGGCTTTGTTGGCGGCCATGAAAAATGGTGGTAAGGCGTCGATTGTCGTTCCGCTTACCGCGCTCTACCCGCTGGTGGTTGTGGTGGCAGCCCCGGTCGTCTTGCGCGAATCCATCAGCCTCTTGCAAGGTCTGGGGGTGGTGTGTGCGCTGGTTTCGGTCGTACTGCTTTCGACATGAATGGTGCCCTGATGAAGCAAGGCGGGATGACCAGGATGGAATCTGAGCGGATTTATAAGCTCGTGGGTGGGGTGTTGATTCTTGCGCTGCTCTCGGTTGAAGGGGCATGCACAGCCAAACGTCAAATCTCATTAAGCAACGTGCAACTGTCGGTGTCGGTGAGATCCGAGGACGGCGCTTACGAGATAAGCACAAGAAGCCTCTCCAAGCCAGTGCTCATTTCGCGGGTTGCAGTTGAAGTCAACCGTCGATGGATCTCCTCAACCGCGTATCCGAGTCATCATGAAGCTGAAGCCGCTTTCTAGGACATCCTGGGTGCCGGACATAAGTCCCATGCTGAACCCGGTGGGGATCCTTGACGAGGGAAGAATCTCTTTGCACACTGCCCACTCCTTCCAGATAATTAAGGAAGGCGCAACGGGCATTGCGGCACGCTACTACATGAACCGCAACTTTTTCGTCAGCGATCCCGACGCCTTTGAAATTTCCAAACAAGTCCCACGACACCCGATCCCGCCATATTCGAAAACACCTCCGCTCTCTCTGAATGAGGCTCAGGTCTCAATCGTTCTGGCCGCCCTATCGGGCGGCATGTTTAAGATTGGAGACAACCTGGTCTTGCTTAGCAAGGAAGCAGCGCGTCTTGCATTACTCAAGAATGCCGCCCTCCTGCAAATGGTGCGTTTTGGCAGGGCGGCCACGCCCATCGACGTGATGAGCTACCGGCCGCAGGACGAACGACCGAGTGTGTTCTTGCTTCACGAGAACACGCGCCAGACCATGCTGGCCGTCTTCAATTGGACCGAGCAGCGCCGCTCGCATGAGTTCACTCTGGCGGATCTGGGTTTGCTGGTGGGAGGCTTCTACCAAGCCTTCGACGCCTTGAACCACGAAAGCCCGATGCCTCTAACGGCAGGCATTCTGCAACTTCAGGAGCAGCCTCCGCATTCGGTGCGGCTGATCAAGATTATCGAGACGTCCGTGCCGTCGACTCGTTCCGCGCGAGGCTTTTTTTGAAGCCCGGTTGTCGGCGAGGCGGGAGTCACCGACAAATTCAATGTAGGGAAAGGGGTGAAGCCATGACGGAATTTTATGGAGTCATAATCTTTGTTCTCCGGGGTCGTATGTCAGGCTGGGCTCAAGTCGGCCAACCGGCGTCAATCACCAGCAACGAGCGGGCTGTCACAGCTAGTGCTGAGCAGTCTGTCTTTACTGTTGGGACACCATCGGCCCGAAGCGGTTCATCGAAGGATGCCCGGCCGGGAAGCCGCTCAACGGTATCAGATATTTTAACTCTTACTTCAATGGGTTCGACATGTATGCTAGCTGGCAGGGAAACCACGCCCTGTGGAGTTCCATAGATGATAACGCCTCCCTGAATCACATTGTTATCTACACGATGCCAGGAGAAGGAATCGAAGTGGGGCCGCCCATGAGCGATGAAGAGGCCATGCAGAAAAGGGTTCCACAGGTCGTCGATACCGTCCGCACGCGCGAAGAGCCCCTCAAGGGGTTCGGTACCACACTGCCGGAGGACCGTACCTTGGCTACATACCTTGCATTGACTGGCGTTGTCTATTCTGTGTCCAGCTTTATGCCCGAGTTACCGCCAAGCCGGGTCAAGCTCCTCGAAATGACGATGCCTACACTCCCCATCCTTCCAACCGACTTGTTCAGCCGCGGCAGTGACATGAGATGGGACCTCTTAAAGCGCACAACGCCCGACGATTACATTCAGAACTATCCGAGAATCCTGGGCCTGAAGATAAACAGTAAGTCGGGAGTCTATGACGTGGTGGGGATGACCAACTGGCGGAGCGAGGCCTCCGCCCGGGAGCTTTCATTCGCGAAACAGTTAGGGCTTGACCCAGCGTCCTCGTATGTTGCGGTCGATTTCTGGAACCAGAAGCTCTACGGCGTTTTCAAGGGTCGGATGAAAGTGGAGATCGCGCCGCATGACACTCGCGTATTCCTGATCCATCGCGTGTTGAACAGGCCCCAGTTGATTAGAACTTCCAGGCACACTCTGGGTCTATGATCACCAGGGCGAGACCGTTTCTCACCTTAGTGCAAGAACGGTCGGTAATGAGGATGCACCGGTGCGCCACGCACCAAACAGCAAGTTGCTGAACGTAAGCTTCCCGGGGCAGGCGGAACCGGTGGACTGGAAGATCACGTTCGTCCGGAACTCTGTCAATTGAGCGTCGTTTAGATAGTTATGCCAACTCCAAAACCGATCGCCAATTATGAAGACCTTTGTGGTGAGACCCCCTTGTGGGATGTCGAACGAAATTGCCTGTACTGGGCTGATAGCCTCGGGCTTAAGTTTTACCGTTATGACTGGGCATCGATGAAATCCGAGGTTGTTAAGGACGGCCTGGAAATTAATGGTTGTGCACTGAGCGTGAAAGGCGGATTTGTAATCACCAACAACTCCGGCATTTGGTTTTGGGATGGTGCTCACCGCCTTCGGTTAGTTGTGGACCTTGTGGATGGAGCAGAATGCAGGATGAATGATTGCATAGCGGATCCCAAGGGCCGAGTTCTGGCAGGTTCGTGGTTTTACGATCCCGGCAAGGATTATCCGCTTGGTAAGTTAATCTGTGTGGATACCGATAATTCGACACGAATACTCGATGAAGGATTTCACCTGTCCAACGGTCTTGGGTTTTCCCCAGACAGCAAAACGCTTTACTTCGCCGATTCAGCGGTTCGGATCATTTTCGCGTACGATTATGACATCGCTCAGGGCACCCTTAAGAATCGTCGTGTCTTTGCCAGAATCTCTGACGACGAGGGAATCCCTGATGGGTTGACGGTAGACGCTGAAGGTTACGTTTGGTCAGCCCAGTGGTATGGAAGTTGCGTAGTTCGCTACGATCCGGATGGGAAGATCGAGCGACGGCTTCATGTTCCTGCAAAGCAAACCTCCTCTCTTGCCTTTGGTGGTCCTGACCTAACAGATATCTTTATCACATCAGCGGCCCAGTCGGAGCCTATGCCAGTCATGCCAATTGGGTACGATTCGGGATCGGGGTACTTCGGCGGGGCTCTTTTCCACGTCAACCTGGGCATTGTTGGCAAACCTGAATTCAAAGCTAACATCCTACTTTCGCCGTGAACATGTTCCTGATAGTGGTCAAATGTGAATCTTGGAACTGCAAACAAAGACCATCACTGTCTCATAGGGGCAGCAGCGTCGAAAGAAGTCTATCGCAAGCCATTGAGCAGATGTGTCAGGCCCGATCTGTAAAGAAGATTAGAAAAGAAATTGAGTACGCTTCAAGCGGCAGGCAGGTTCGTCCGTGAGTCTGCAAGGAAGTTATCGTGTGGTGTGATCTCGACCTTAATACCGACAAGGGAGGATATGATGACTAAATTCCTGATAGCAGCAATATGGCTATTTCTAAGCATGAGTTCGGTCTGGGGCCAAACGGGGCATCCAATTTCCATAACAAATGATGGTTGGACCGTCACCGTCGACGCAGAACACGCCACGCTAAGTGTCAGCCGGAAGTATCTGGGGGCGATTTTGAAAGATGTTCAGCTGAATCTTCGTAGTGGGCAGCGACTGCGACCACTGAGGGGTTGGTCGATAGAAAAGGAAGGGGAGCGGGAAGTTACCATTCTCACTTCGGGGCCCCGGACCGCTTGGGTCCTGGAATTATGCCCCCAAGCCCTTGGGATCTCGACAACCTCCGCAGAGGGGGTGTTGACAGCGGAAGCGCCAGCATCGGCCGAGCGGATTGTAGCTCGGTTGCTCGACCCGCAGGGAACGCCTGTAAAATGGATGATGACGACGGAAGCCAAGAACGCCTTCGGGGCGACTCAGCCAAGCGAGCCTTCCTTTCTTCCCAGGAACAATCCGGACGTGATGTACTTCGCGCTGGGCCAGGTTTCGAGTTCAAATCTTCACGCCCTGTTTGATCGCCCCACGGACACGGCGATCCAGTTCTCAGAGCTAACACGGATGCAGCGCAACTATCAGAATCAGAACCTGCTCGATCTCACGATCCCCGTGCCGGGACATACCCGGGTGCGCATCCTCCCGGACTATTTCACTAAAACTTTGGGCCTTCCCGATTATGTTCCGTTTGATGACCGGTATTTCCGTCAGGCAGCTATGGTGTGGGACAGCTGGAGCAGTTATTACGATCAGGTGACGGAACAGGATATTGTCCGCAATACAGACTGGATCGCCGCGCACCTGAAAGCTTACGGATTCCAATACGTTCAGCTTGATGATGGTTACGACCGTGGAAAGAACGGCGAGCATTACTGGATTGAGAAGTGGGATCGTAAGAAGTTCCCTCACGGGCCGGAGTGGCTGGCGAACTACATCAAGTCCAAGGGATTGGAGCCGGGCCTTTGGCTTGTCCCCCAAGCTTATGCAGGGGCTGTGAAACAACATCCCGATTGGTACCTGTACTACTACAACGGAACCCCGGTGCTAGACTACAACACTCCCGTCCTGGATCCCACCAATCCCGAGGTTCTCGACTTTCTCAAGAAAGAATTCACAATCTTGGACGGTTGGGGGTTCGACTACTATAAGTTCGATGGCCAACATGACTTCCTAAAGGACGTCCCGGGCATCGACTACGATCGGCTCGCCGAGAAGTCGGCGAAACCACACGTGGATTATCGGAACTACCTGAGGGTGATCCGGGATACGGTTGGTCCGCGTCGGTTCATTGAAGGTGACGCGGCAGGGTCGCCTCTCAATGGAATTGGGTATTTCAACTCCTATTTTACTGGTGATGATCCTTACAACAGCTGGCTGGGAATGTATAGGGTCTTCAGCTCTCTCAATGCCAATGCTTTCTTGAACCACATCGTCGTCTACATCATGCCCGGCGAAATGGA